>Ga0256839_1002458_pt1 | contig 20538 bp, 21 predicted proteins | sample 354166metaG_FD_185968 | JGI IMG/M metagenome (GOLD analysis project Ga0256839, IMG submission 185968) | Hydrothermal vent microbial communities from Mid Atlantic Ridge, Atlantic Ocean - 354-166 | ecosystem: Environmental > Aquatic > Marine > Hydrothermal vents | place: Atlantic Ocean: Mid... | reverse complement strand
ATATATACCCCTGCGCGCCATTCTATAAATATGTAAATATCCCCAAAGAAACCACCAGTAACCATATGCGCATATCGTTTAATAGACTGACTAAATTAGTTTAGTCAGTCTATGAATGGCCGCTAGGGGCAGGTTAGGCGGGAATATGGGTCGGGGAAAAGTGCATGAAAAAACCCGTCGCAGCTTTCGCTGGGCGGGTTTCTTTTTATTTACATTTTCCGAAAGTTTAGTCTTCGGCTTCGGCCTCTGGCGCTGCTCCTGAAAGATCGTCCTGGGCTGCGTCGCCGTGTTCGCCCTCGAACATTTCTTTGGCGACTTCGGCGCGTTCGGCTGCATCGTCTTCGGCGCCAGCTTTGTCCTCGTCTTGTTGCGTTGCGATGACGTCTTCGCCTGCGGCTTGGCGCTCGGCTTCGTCTTCGGTACGGGCAACATTGATGATTACATTAATGCTAACCTCTGGATGAAGTTTGACGCGAACGTCGTGCAAACCGAGAGCTTTAATTGGTTGTTCGAGAACCACCATAGCCCGTTTGACCGGCTCACCAACAAGCTCGGCAACATCGCGAGATGAAACTGAACCGTATAGGATACCCGTTTCACCAGCCTGCCGAATAGCAACATAAGATTTGCCGTCAATGTCTGCGCCTTCGCTCTGGGCGTTGGCTGCAGTTTCCGCATTGCGTTTTTCGAGGAACTCACGCTCGGCTTCGAAGCGCACAAGGTTTGCTTTGGTGGCGCGCAAGGCTTTGGCTTGTGGCAAAAGGAAGTTACGACCATAACCGCTCTTCACTTTGACGATGTCGCCCATATTGCCTAGGTTTTCCACCCGTTCTAAAAGTACTAATTCCATGATCGGCTCCTAGTTCGCTGCGTATGGCAGTAGTGCCAAAAAGCGGGCGCGTTTAATCGCCTTGGACAATTCGCGTTGTTTTTTATGAGTGACGCTTGAAATGCGTGACGGTACGATTTTGCCTTTTTCAGACATATAGCGTGCCAACATTTTTGGGTCTTTATAGTCTATCGTTTTGCCGTTCTCGCCTGCGAATGGGCAGACTTTGCGGCGGCGGGAAAATTGACTGCGCACTGGCAGGTTTTCAATTTTAATATCCATTTTTTTAGCCATGATATATTCCTATCTCTAATTTAACGACGAGGGCGACGTTCGCGCTCATCGCGTTTTTTCATAATCGGCGAAACATCTTCGGAATGTTCGTCGACGCGGATGCTCATATAACGCAAAATGTCGTCGTCAATACGGTGCAGGCGTTCAACTTCGGCCATTGCTTCGTGGGGCGCATCGAGCCTTAGGAATGAATAGTGGGCTTTGCGGTGCTTGTTGATTCGGTAAGCTAGCTTGCGTAGACCCCAATATTCGGTGCCAACAACTTTGGCGCCAAGGCCTTCAAATTTTTCAGTGAGGTGGTTGACCATTTCGGTGACTTGTGTCTCTGAAATGTCAGGGCGTGAAATAATCACATGTTCGTAGTATGACATATATATGTCCTTCATTGGGTTGCGGCGCGGGACATCTCGAAGGGGAGATGGTAGCGATGGTTCTAAACCTTGGTCAAACCCCATGTCTGACGGGCTGGCATAGACCGCAACGTTCACGCGGCGGAACATACACACTGCTTTTTGAAACGCAACACTTGATTTGTAGTAAATACAGGCGATAATCAGATGATATAAGGCGTTAAAAGGAATCAATTATATGAACCAAATAACTAACCAAAACACTAAAATGGCTTTCATATTCCCCGGACAAGCTTCGCAATCTGTCGGTATGGGCAAAGACTTGGCCGATGCCTTCGCCTCTGCTCGCAGTGTATTCGAAGAGGTCGACGATGCATTGTCGCAAAACCTGTCGCGGCTGATGTGGGAAGGGCCTATGGACGAGTTGACTTTAACCACTAACACCCAGCCAGCTCTGATGGCCTGTTCGCTTGCGGTTATGGCCGTGTTGAAACTAGATTTTGACGTAGATGTTAGCGCGGCTAGCTATGTGGCCGGACATTCACTGGGCGAATATTCGGCTCTGTGCGCGGCGGGGAGTTTATCTCTGGCCGAGACGGCAAAGCTTTTGCGCTTGCGCGGGGAGGCTATGCAAAAGGCTGTGCCAGTGGGTGAGGGCGCTATGGCGGCGCTACTCGGAGCTGATTTAGATGTGGCTGACAAGGCCGTAGCGACCGGTGCGCAATCTGGTGTTTGTCAAATCGCCAATGATAATGCGGTGGGACAAGTGGTTATTTCCGGTGCCAAAGCGGCGGTTGACGCAGCGATTGCGGCGGCCAATGAGCTTGGTGTGCGCAAGGCCGTACTCCTGCCTGTATCCGCGCCGTTCCACTGTGAACTGATGGCGCCAGCAGGCGAGGCAATGGCAGACGCGCTGGCCGATATTGATTTAAAAACCCCGCTTGTGTCCGTGGTTAATAATGTCACGGCGCAAGCTGTTAGTTGTCCCGCGCAACTGAAAGCCGACCTTGTCACCCAAGTTACGGGGCGGGTACGTTGGCGCGAAAGCATCACTTGGATGGCAGAAAACGAGATCGAGATATTCGCAGAACCCGGCACAGGTAAAGTCCTGACGGGTATGCTCCGCCGGATTGTTAAAGGCGTAAACGGAAAGGCGCTGAATACGCCAGAGGCGCTGGAGAAATTTGCGGAAAGTTTGAATGGTTAGGTTTTCTTCCCCTATAAAAAATGGGGGAAGGAGAAATAGAAAATAAGGAATAAAACATGTTTGATCTTACAGGACATAGGGCATTGGTTACAGGTGCTACGGGTGGTCTCGGCGGCGATATTGCGCGGCTTTTGCATAAACAAGGCGCGTTGGTGACATTGTCTGGTACGCGGGCGGAGAAGCTCGAAGAACTGGCCGCAGAACTGGGTGCAGGTGCCTTTGTTGCGCCGTGTAATCTTTCGGACAGTGATGCGGTTGATGCGCTGCCAAAACAAGCCGCAGAGCTTATGGACGGGGCGGTGGATATATTAGTATCTAACGCTGGCCTAACACGAGATGGGCTTCTTATGCGCATGAAGCCGGATGATTGGAATTTGGTGCAAAAAGTCAATCTCGAGGCCTATTTCCGCCTGACTAAAGCCTGTATGCGCGGTATGATGAAAGCCCGTTGGGGACGGATTATCGGGATTACTTCGGTGGTCGGCGTCACAGGAAACCCCGGCCAAGCGAATTACGCGGCGTCCAAAGCTGGCATGATTGGCTTTACAAAATCCCTGGCCGCAGAGGTCGCCGTGCGCGGCATTACGGCCAATTGTATTGCGCCGGGTTTTATTGAATCACCCATGACGGAAGTCCTGAGCGAAAAACAAACCGAAGCCATATTAACAAAAATCCCGGCGGGCAAATTAGGCACAGGCGAGGACATTGCAAATGCCGCGCTCTATTTAGCGTCCGACGAAGCCAACTACATCACAGGCCAAACCCTGCACGTAAACGGCGGCATGGCTATGATTTAGCGAGGGGATTTAGCAGTAAAAAACTGCACCTTTAGACTGGCTATTGTGAGAATCGTGTGCTAATCGGGCGCCGTTTGTTAGGATAGCCCCTTGAATTATCTATGGGGAGTTCTAACATTGCATATAAGCGAATTGGCAACATAAAGGATTATCATATGTCAGACGTACTTAGCCGCGTAAGCAAAATGGTTGTTGAACACCTCGACGTCGAGGAAGACAAAGTAACCCCAACGGCAAACTTTATCGAAGATCTGGGCGCTGATAGCCTCGACAATGTAGAGCTTGTTATGGCTTTCGAAGAGGAGTTTGATATTGAAATTCCTGATGATGCCGCAGAAACCATCCAGACGGTTGGTGATGCCGTGAAATTCATCACAGAAGCTACGGCTTAGGTCGCACCTGAAAAATGGATAAAAATCGGCGGGTAGTTGTTACAGGATTAGGTCTCGTGACGCCTTTGGGTGCAGGGGTCGACACTGTATGGAACAATATACTCGCCGGTAAATCTGGCGCAGGTCGGATTGAACATTTCGAAACTGATGATCTGGGCTGTCAAATAGCCGCCATGGTTCCGCGTACTTGCGGGCGCGGCGGCGGCGGCCCGGACAGAGCGGGGACATTTAACCCCGATGATACACTTTCCAAGCGCGACCAGCGCCGCATAGACGAATTTATTCTCTTTGGTATTGCCGCATCTGATGAAGCTATCAAGGATTCTGGTTGGTCTATTGATCCTGAAGACACAGATATGCAAGCCCGCACAGGCGTGGTATTTGGCTCGGGTATTGGCGGTTTGCAGACAACATATGACGCCTCTATAACCCTCAAAGAACGAGGCCCTAGACGGCTCAGCCCCTTTATAATACCCTCTATGTTGATCAATTTGGCATCGGGGCATATCTCTATTCGCCACGGCTTTAAAGGACCCAACCATAGTGTTGTGACCGCTTGTGCCACGGGCGCTCATGCCATTGGTGATGCGGCGCGGATGATAGAGCGCGGTGATGCAGATGTTATGGTGGCAGGCGGTGCGGAATCGGCAATATGCCGGCTCGGTATCGCAGGCTTTGTGGCGGCGCGGGCTATGACCACAGGCTTTAACGACGACCCACAAGCCGCATCGCGTCCTTACGACAAAGACCGGGACGGATTTTTAATGGGCGAGGGGGCCGGCGCACTTGTCCTCGAAGAATACGAACATGCGGTCGCGCGCGGGGCGAAAATATACGCCGAGTTTAAAGGTTACGGCCTGTCGGGCGATGCATACCATATCACATCCCCTGCGCCGGACGGCGACGGCGGCTACCGAGCTATGCAAATGGCTTTGAACGGCGCGGGCATGACACCCGCCGATATTGATTATGTCAATGCCCACGGCACGTCGACCCCTATGGGCGACGAGATTGAAGTAAAAGCCGTTGAGCGTTTGTTCGCAGGTGCTTCGGACGGCCTGCATATGTCTGCGACCAAATCGTCAACCGGGCACTTGCTCGGTGCGGCGGGGGCTATTGAAGCGGTTTTTTCTATCCTTGCTGTGCGGGATAATAAATTGCCGCCGACCCTCAATTTGGACAACCCGAGTTTCGATACCAAAATAGATTTGGTGCCTTGGCAGGCGCAAGATAAGCAGGTCAAAACGGCTCTGTCCAATTCCTTTGGTTTTGGCGGTACCAATGCATCTTTAATCTTTGCAGAATTGCCGAACAATGACTAGGGTTGGGGAATGACCCAAAAGAATCCTATAAAACCGAACTCCGGCGACATTGAACAACCAGAAGGCGGCCAAGAAAACGGTCTGACCAAGCGTCACGCTTTCGGCCTTGCGACAATGCTAATGATTACCTTCATTTCATTCTCTACGGCGTTTATTTTCATCGGCTATGCCATTATGAAATACAGCTATATCAATGATGGGCCGTTGCAAGCCGAGCAAGTGTTCGAGATTAAAAAAGGCTCGGGGCTGTCGAGCATTGCCAGCAAGCTTAAGGACGAGGGTATTATCAGTAGTTCGGGCACGTTTAAAATGTTTGTGCAATTTGACGGTGGACAAGCAAACCTCAAAACTGGCGAATATGCAATCCCGTCGGAAGCTAGTATGCGTGATGTCTACGAAATTCTCACGGACGGACAGGCCATTCTATACCCGATTACATTTGCTGAGGGGCTAACCAGCGCACAAATTATCCGCAAAATATCTGCGAGCGGTAATATCCCCGGTGACAATCCCAAAACCCCGCCAGAGGGCACATTACTTCCGGAAACTTATATGCTGCCCAAGTCTATGACCAAGACGGCCTTGGTTAAAAAAATGCGGACTGAGCAAGAAGCGCTTGTTGACGAACTTTGGAAAGACCGCGCGCTCGACCTGCCGATCAAGACGAAATATGAGGCCATAATTTTGGCGTCTATCGTCGAGAAGGAAACCGGGGTCGGGAGCGAGCGTCGGCATGTGGCAGGGGTATTTATCAATCGGCTCAATAAGGGTATGCGACTAGAATCCGACCCGACGATTATTTACGGCATTACAGGCGGGGAGAAACTTGGGCGCGGATTGCGCCGTTCGGAAATCGACCGCAAAACCGATTGGAATACTTACCAAATTCCCCGCTTACCCAAGACACCAATTTGTAATCCGGGGCGGGCAGCGCTGGCGGCGGTTTTGAACCCGCTGGAAACCGATGATATTTTCTTTGTTGCCGACGGCACGGGCGGGCATGTATTTGCCAAAACCCTACGTGAGCATAACAATAATGTGAAAAAATGGCGCAAGATTGAGAGACAGCGCAAGCGGGCGGCACAAAAAGAGGCGCGAGAAAAGAAAGCTACAGCCCAATGAGCATCCCGTCGGAAGGCTTAATGAGCATGACCGGATATGGCCGCGCGGAGGGGCAGTTTGAAGACAGTGCATGGGTGTGGGAAGTCCGCGCCGTTAACGGCAAAAATCTGGACATGCGTTTGCGCTTGCCTGCTGGCTTTGAAAGCCTTGACCCGCTTATTCGCCGCAAAGTCAAGACAGTTTTGGCGCGCGGGAATATGCAAATTAGTTTGGATATGAGCGCCAGCGGCGGTGATGATGCTTACACTATAAACGAAGCTTGGTTGCAGACATTGATTGATAATGCCGCAAGCGTGCAAAAACAAAACCCGCACATTTCGCCGCTGCGTATGGACGGGTTATATCTGGTGCGAGGGGTGGTTAATGAGCGTCCGCAAAGTGCCGCAGACCCAAAATATAAAGCGCGCAATGCGACTATATTGAAAAGTCTGGACGATATGCTCGCCGCTTTGTTAAACGCCCGTAAAGTTGAAGGCACCGCTTTAGCCGAGATATTAGCATCGAATGTTGTTGCATTTGAAAAACTAATAGCCAAAGCCCGTATCTGCGAAGGCGCAGTGGCGGGTGCGCTAAAGCAAAAATTTGAGCAAAAACTGACGGAGCTGCTCGGCGAGAATTTACCCCAAGATAAGCTCCTGCAAGAAGCTACATTGCTGGCCATCAAAGCCGATATTCGCGAAGAGTTGGACAGGTTAGACACACATATCGCGCAAGCAAAAACATTGTTGAAAGCGGGGTCGCCTTTGGGGCGGAAACTTGATTTTCTGTGCCAGGAATTTATCCGAGAGATTAACACGCTTTGCTCTAAATCTACAGATATAGAGCTGACGCAAATAGGACTGGATATGAAAAGCCTAACCGAACAATTCAGGGAGCAAGCCGCCAATGTCGAATAAAGGGTCAAATAATCTCAATCAGCTTAAGCAAAATCGCCGTGGTTTAATGGTGGTGTTATCGTCGCCGTCCGGGGCGGGGAAAAGCACAATGACCCGTAAATTGCTGGCGGATAATACCAATATGACTATGTCGGTTTCAGCGACAACCCGCCGTCCGCGTTCCGGGGAAGAGGAGGGCATTGATTATTATTTTATCGGCAAAACAAAGTTCTCAGACATGATAGACGACGGCGAGTTTTTGGAACACGCCAAGGTTTTTGATAATTATTACGGTACACCGCGTGCGCCCGTCGAAGCCGCATTGGCAGCCGGCAAGGATGTTTTGTTTGATATTGACTGGCAGGGTGCGCAACAATTAACCCAAGCCGCAGGTGATGATTTGGTCAAGATATTTATCCTGCCGCCGAGCAAGCGCGAGCTGGAAACCCGCCTGCACACCCGCGCCCAAGATAGCGCCGCCACCATTGCCAAGCGTATGGCAAAATCAGAATCCGAAATGAGCCATTGGGCCGAATACGACTATATTATCGTCAATGATGATCTGGATATTGCCATGGAAGAACTCCGCACAATCGTCGCCGCAGAGCGCATGAAACGCCGCCGTCAAATGTGGCTCGGCCCCTTTGTTAAGGCGCTAACCGAGGGGCGGTAGGTCACTAATGCTGTTGTGCCAAAATTCCCGCCAGCCTATGAAACCCTTTAATATCTACAGTCTCCGGTCTGTCGGTCGGGTTTATCTCTGCTTTTTCTAGCCACTCACCCAAGCTTATATCGCGAGTGTTTGCGAGTTGCTTTAACGACTTGCGCAGCATTTTGCGGCGTTGGCCGAAGGCGGCAGCGGTGACTTGGGCGAGAGTTTTAAGGTCTTTGAACCGCTGGTCTTCAGGGAGAATATCCAGCACAATAACGGCGCTGTCGACTTTGGGCGGCGGGGTGAAAGCACTGGCGGGAATGTCGAAAGAAATATGGCCGTGGGCGATAGAACCAGCCAGTACGGCGAGCCGACCGTAAGCTTTATTCCCTGGTTCGGCGACCACGCGCTGAGCCACTTCTTTTTGTAGCATTAACACCATGCGATCCCAAAATACAGGTTTAGCGGTGAGCCAATTTATCAATAATTTTGTGCCGACATTATAAGGCAAATTGGCGCAAATTCGCAGCGGGCGAATATCCGTTAGCTCCGCCACATCTACCCGTAGGGCATCCGTATTATTGACCATAAGCCGTCCATTTGAAGCATCAATAATGTCCTGTAGGGGGGCTAGGAACCGCTCGTCTTTCTCCACGGCGAAAATTTGTTCCGCGCCAGCCAACAACAAAGAACGGGTTAAGCCGCCGGGGCCGGGGCCGACTTCGAGAACCGCCGGATGGGGCGCAGCGAGGCGCGCGATTTTATCGGTTAGGTTGAGGTCGAGCAAAAAGTGTTGACCCAGACTTTTCTTGGCGAATAGGCCGTGCTTTTGCAAGATATCCCGCAGGGGCGGCAGGTCGTTGAGATCATCCGTCATGCTGCGCCCTATAATTTTCCCGACAATCCGCCATAATGCGCGCCGCTTTGATGGCAGCAATTAAGCTATCTGGTCTTGCCTTATCCCCGCTCCCCGCAATATCAAATGCCGTGCCGTGGTCGGGTGATGTGCGGATGATCGGCAGACCGAGTGTAGTGTTGACCCCGCCGTGGAAATCTAGGGTTTTTACCGGGATAAGCCCTTGGTCATGGTACATGGCCAGCACGGCGTCATACCCCTCCCGCGCTTCGGCGTGGAACAATGTATCGGCTGGTCTGGCATCTGAAATATCAATGCCTGCAGCGCGGAGTTTCTCTGCTGCCGGGTTTAAGGTTTCAATTTCGGCGCGCCCCAAAGCCCCGTCTTCGCCCGCATGGGGGTTCAGCCCGGTCATAGCAATACGCGGGTTTTTAATGCCAAAATCGCGCTTTAAGGCCGTGTGTAATATCTTGGCTGTGCGGATGATTAAATCGCCGGTTACGGCGTTCGGCACGTCTTGTAAGGACATATGAATTGTCACCAAAGCTACCCGTAATGTGGCTTTGGAGTTTTGAACGCTCAGCATCATGACGGGCAGGGCCGCATCCGTGAGCGCCGCCAAATATTCCGTATGTCCGGGATGCTCAAAGCCTGCACGGTACAGCACTTCCTTGGCGATAGGGTTAGTAACAACGCCGCCCGCTTGCCCCGTCTGTGCGAATTTCACCGCTATGTCTATGGACTTGATGATTGTGCTTGCGGCACTTGTGTCCGGCTGGCCGGGGATAATGCGCGGACAGTCTATGGGCAGGAGGGGCAGGGCATTCTTGAACTTGCCTGCCGCCTGTTCCGGCCTGTCAATAAGCGCAGTATTGGGATAAAACATCGGGTCGGCAATGACAAAAAAACACGCGTCAGTAGCTCGCAAAGTTTGCCAGGCTTTGTGGGTAATTTCTGGCCCGATACCAGCCGGGTCGCCAATAGTTAAGGCTAAGGGTCTAGCGCGAGACAATTGTTGCTTTGCGGCGCAAATTACGCAGGTGCCGCCGAGAAGCTTGCGCTTCTTGTTGGCTCAGGAGCCTGTTTTCAACTTCGTCGCGCGACGGAATGCCAGAACCACGAACGGTGCGGTCACACACCATGACTGAGATTAAAGAATTGCCTGTTGCCATGGGGGTTGAAACCTCGCCGACATTGGTTGCGGCCAGAACCTCTAAAATATCTTCGGTCAAATCTCCGGCGCGGATTTCACCCATTTCGCTGGTGCCAATGCCTTCAAATTCTTTCAGATCTTTGGCCAATGTGTCACAAGATTTTGCAGCGGCTGCGGCCTTTTCCAAAGCTGCTTTCGCGGCAGGTAAATCTGACTGGTCTTCAATTTGATAATTGATTTGGTTGAGGGTATAAAATGTTTCAGACGTGGATATTTTTTTGTCAGCTAAGGCAACAACATAGACACCGCCTGGCACCGGAATAGGTTTTGATATTTGACCCTTTTCCATTTGTAACAGGACGGCATTAATTTCTTCGCGCAGTTCCCCTTCGCGTATCCAGCCTATATCTCCACCCTTGGCCGCAGACGGGGCTGAAGAAAATTGCCGGGCTAAAATTTGGAAAGGTGCGCCTTGACCTAATTGCTCGATCATGGCTTCTGCACCTTGCACAGCCCCGTTCATACCGCCAATATCCGGTGTGGCTTCGATATAAATTTCGGCAACGCGGTAGCTTGGTTTATCCGCATTGGCAGAGACACGTGTCAGGGTTTCGTCGATCTGCGCATCGCTAATGCGAATACGCGATCCGTAAAGTCCGCCGATAATCCGTTGCCAGGCAATCTCTGCGCGAATTTGATCTTGTAGCGTGCTGATAGATATACCAGCGGCGGCAAGGCGCCCGGAAAATTCTTCAACGCTGATGCCATTTCTACTGATTATATTTTGCACACCGTTTGCGACGGCCTCGGCGGAAATTGTTTGGTCATATTTTCTGGATTCTTGGATTTGTAACTTTTCGTCGACCAAGTTACGCATGGCCTGCGCAAGGATTTGCCGTTTGGACTCGTCCGTTGGTTCGATACCCTGGGTTGCCATCATGAACAAGCTACGTTGGCGCAGGTCATAGGTGGTTATAACATCGTCATTGACAACGGCTGCGATGCCGTGGGCGGTTTGTGCAAAAGCCGGAGCCGAATAGGACAGTGCCGCCACTATCCCGAGTGCAATTGATGATAAAAGTTTTGAAGCAGAGATTTTCATATACTTTAGTCCTTAAATATTTCCCTAGTATCTTCTACTTGAGGAATTTTCGCTTTCATTAGGGCATTTTTCTAAGCCGTGCAATACATCTTGTGGTTAACCGTCTTCAATCCAAGACAGAAAAATCAGCCCACATGATAACACAAGTAATGGTACAGACCAAGCGGCGACAACAGGTGGAAGTGTACCGGTTTCACCGAATGCTCCCATGAGGTTATCAACAAAATAAACCCCGAACCCAAGGGCGCCACCAGCAATAAGCAAACGCAGAGTTCCACCCTCACGTGACATATTGAGTGAAGCGCCCGCAGCAATGACTGCCATAGCGACGAGGGTTAGCGGCAAAGCCAGTAATTTGTTTAAATGCATAACCAAGCGCGTTGTATCAAAACCAGCGCTTTTTGCTTTTTTAATTTCGGCGTTGATTTGCCAGAATGGCGGGCTTTTACCGGTTTGCGAGCGGGTTCGCAAAGTTTCCCAATTTATGGAAGTATTGCGCGATATAGTTTCAAAATTTCGCGGCGCTTTACCGTCTTCATTTTCTGTTACTGTTGATAGCTCCCAATAGCCATTTTGGGATAGTTCTGCGCGAGCCGCATCGAAACGTGTGGAAAACACGGCGTTTCCATCCGGGTTCTTGTCAAATGAGTAGAAAGTGACATTGAACAAAACATGTTCTTCGATATTCGCCGACAAAGCGTGAATGACCACATAGCCGTCATCATTGCCTTCCCGCAGCCAGATGGATTTCTCAATGGTTTGCGTTGGTTGGTCGCCGGATGTGATTTTGTGTACGACGTCCTTATACTTTGCTTGGGAAATAGAGGCGAGGGGGTTAAATGCCATAGCCCAAATTGCGCCCAAAAGCGCCGTCACGATGATGGCGGGTTTTAGGAAACGCCAAGCAGATAACCCGGACGCACGAAGAACAATGAGTTCGGAGCGCTTATTAAGACCAAAGAAAGCGCCCATAACCCCAAACAATACTACGAAGGGTATTGTTTGCTCAACCAACATAGGCATGTTGAGAAAGGTGATATAGAGTACGGCGATCATGCCTGCATCTGTGTCAGAGCCGAGGTCGCGGGATGTTTCCACAAAGTCAACCAGCATTATGATGCCCGTGATGACCAAAAATGCCACTAAGATTGACATCAATACCCGCCCGGCAATATATCTGTTTAAGGTGGACATCAGGCGGACGTCTCCATGTTTGCAGGAAGATCTGGTTTAGATTTACCCCGCTGGAAAATGTGCCTGAAGCTTGGCGGAAAAATAGTTTTTGCGCGCTTGGTGTATAGTAAATACCAAATTGCAACGGCTGAAATCAAGATTGGCAAAGCATATTGCGCGGCATTCATGGCCGTATCTTTTTCGGCGGCTGACGCTATGGTAAAGCCGCCCAGCCTCAGGGTAAAGCCGAGAGCGCCTGCGATAGCCAACCGCCGAGCATAGCCCATTTTTTGGTGCTCACCGCGTATTAAAAATGCCAGCGCTAACAAGACCAAAGCATAATTGTATAAAGGGGTCGCCAAGCGGCTGTGCCCCTCTGCCAAGTATTCTTTCTTAAAGCGTATGACGGCGTAATCTGCTGGGTCAGGCACAAATAATTCGTGTAAATATCTATCCGAGGTTTTCAGGCGCAGCACAGGGTCAACGGCCAAAATTTCCGTGAGATCATAGGTGGTTTTTTCGAAATCCGTAATGTCCATACTGCCTGTGTCTTTTAGAAAAGACACACTGCCATTATACAGAGTGAAATGGGTTTTACCGTCTAGGGAGGAATTTACCTGTCCTTCACGCGCCGAATATGTCAGCGGCGCTTCGGAGCTGCGCGCGTCATAAATCAAAACATCCCGCATTAAACCGGTTGGCAGGATTTCACTGGCATAGAGGGTCAAGCCTGGCGCGGGTGTGGTAAATTCTCCGGCACGAACCATTCGCGAAGCCACATCAGTACGCACATCCAGCAAGGCTGCGCGCATGAGACGGAAAGTATAGGGCTGGACAAAAAGATTTATCAGTAGATGCACCACCAAGGCATAGCTTGCGATGCGCAAAGCCGGACTGGCGATTTGCCACGGGCTAAACCCGGATGCTTTTGTCACCACCAATTCACTGTCCATATTCAGGCGGTTTAGCGCGTACAGCATAGCCATAAACACGGCTAATGGCATAATAATGCTAAACAGTTGGGGCAATGCCAACACGGTAATATACATAAATGTCAATGCGGATTGGCGGTTTTGGGTGATCAGGTCGAGTGTAGATAGACTTTGGGTCAGCAGAGCGAGCACCGACAAAGCTGACAAAGACAGTAGCAAGGGTGTGCGGGCTTGTCGCAGGAAATATCTCTGTATCAGTTTCATATAACCTTATCATTAAATTCAGTGCCGAATGTGTTGCGTTTGTAGCGCAAGCTCTTATAACTTACCACACTCGTAACGGACTTAAACCTTTAAGTTTTTGTAAGAAACCAAATAACAATAATAATTATATCATAATCATGGAGTACCACGTGAAAGTCAGTTTTATTAGCCCCGAAATCAAAGATGGCCAGGTCAAATCAGTGGCCGTACTACCTGTATTCAAAGGGGAAAAAATCTCGCCAGCCTATAAGGCCTATGACAAATTGGCCAAAAAGCGAGTCTCCATGGCCGCCAAAGCAGGCCAAGTTGATGGCCGTTCCGGCAAAAATGTGCAAGTGTTTGGCCCAGAGGGTACAAAAACTAACCGTTTATATGTGACTGGATGTGGTAAGTTGTCCGGTTTTGACGCGGAAATATTTGGTGCCCGCGTTACCAAGGCTTTGTTGATGAGCGGCGAGACGACTTTGGTCATCCATCTGGACGGCTTTGATTTGACACCTACCGATGCGGCGCAAGCGGCACTTGGTGCGGTGCTCGCATCTTACCGGTTTGATAAATACCGCACGAAACTCGCTGCAGATAAAAAACCGTCCCTTAAAAACATCAAAATCGCCATCGATAATCCAGCTAAAGCTCGCAAGGCGTGGAATATGTTCTACGGCCCGGTCAGCGCAGGCACTAATATAGCCCGTGATCTGGTTATGGAGCCTGCCAACAAATTATACCCGACCTCCTATGCAGCGCGTATCAAGAAGATGGAAACTCAAACAGAAACAGCGGGTATGAAGGTGCAAATTCTCGGCGAAGCGCAAATGAAAAAATTGGGCATGGGTGCATTGCTCGGTGTTGGACAAGGGTCGCCGCGCGCATCACAGCTTGTTATCATGAAGTGGAACGGCGGTAAAAAAGGTGCCAAGCCGGTGTGTTTGGTCGGTAAGGGTGTGACCTTTGATACGGGCGGCATTTCCCTAAAGCCCGGCGCAGGCATGTGGGATATGAAAGGTGATATGGGCGGATCAGCCGCCGTTGTTGGTGCTATGCACACGATCGCCGCCCGTAAAGCCAAAGCCAATGTTATCGGTATTGTCGGCCTGGTGGAAAACATGCCGGACGGCAAAGCACAAAATCCGGGTGATATTGTCACCTCTATGTCCGGCCAAACTATTGAAGTGCAAAACACCGACGCCGAGGGCCGTTTGGTTCTGGCGGATGCTCTGTGGTATGCCAAAGAAAAATTCAAGCCCAAAGCCATGATCGACTTGGCCACATTAACAGGCGCGATCATTGTATGTTTAGGCCATGAACATGCGGGCGTGTTTTCAAACTCCGACGACATAGCCGAGCAATTGCAAGCAGCAGCCGACAACTCCACCGAAGCCGTGTGGCGTTTGCCTCTGAACAAGGCGTATGACAAATTGGTCAACAGTCCTAATGCGGATATGAAAAATATCACTGTACCCAGCGCCGGAGCCGGATCAATTACCGCCGCGCAATTTTTGCAACGCTTTGTTGGTGATGTGCCTTGGGCGCATATTGATATTGCCGGTATGGCCTGGAAACCAAGCCGACCCGACCCGCGCGAACCTGCTTGGGCGACCGGGTTTGGCGCGCGGTTAATGAACCGTTGGGTGGCCGATAATTACGAAGGTTAGCGGTATGTCCGAGACAGCGGAAAAGGTTGAGCATTGGTTTTATCATTTGCAACAAAGTAGCCTTGAGGCGGTCTTGCCGGACATTTTGGAGAAGACTCTCGCTAAAGGCTGGCGAGCTTTGGTGAAAATTGGCTCGGCAAACGGCGCTGCGGACGGCGAAATGGCGCGGCTGGATAAATTTTTGTGGACATATAAGCAGGATGCATTTCTTCCCCACGGGCGTGATGATGAGCCAATGGCTGATGCGCACCCAATTCTGCTGAGTTGCACATGCGAAAATGTAGAAACCGCAGATGCGGTTATCCTTGTGGCGGGAGCTGAGATGCAAGACGTGTCGGGTACTACAAGGTGTATCACTATTCTTGATGGCCGCAACGAAGAAGATAAAATTGTAGCGCGCAAACGTTGGAAGCAGGCGCAAGATGCGGGTAACCCTACGGCCTATTGGCAGCAAAATGACCATGGGCGTTGGGTGCAGCCGAATTTGTGATAACAAGGAATAAATGATTCGTTTGGGAGTTGGTTGTGCGCTTGGTATTTTACATTGTTGTTGGAGCGCTATTAGCAGGATGCTACACGCCCGGCGCTGGTGTGCCGCAGTCTCAACCTCGGCCTAATCTTGGCCAATATCAAGTGCCGATCAACCAAAGACCAACGCCGACAAGGCGTATTCCTGATGAGGATTTGTGTCGTTCACGACTATATATTGGCTTGGTGGGGCAACATGAGGGGGGTATTGTCTTCGCTACATTGCCAGGGCGTACCCGTGTGATGAAACCTGCCGAGTTGGAAATTAACCAAGATGATTTCTTAGCGGACATGAACCCAGATCCGCCCTTGGTTGAGGTGCGAGAATATTTATCGGGTCAAACATTGTACACGCCTGCAATCCGCGCCGTAGCGCGTGTTGACGAGCTTGGTCCGGTCATACGCGACCGCTTGACAATTGAGTTGGACGGGCAAGGTTATGTGCGAGAGCTTAGTTGTCGTTAGGCGAGATATAGGCGGGCTTTCTTTAGGCGGCCTTTGCTGCTGGTAGGCCACCTCTTCTGGCGAGCATATCGTGCAGAACCTGCATTTCTTTCTTGAAGAACATGAGCTGTCTGAATGCAATGCGCAGATCGCGCTTTGTAGCGTCAGAGAGCAAGTGCCCGCAAGACTTCATGGCTTGTGAACGGCTAACGCCGCGCAAGGAGAAATACATTGCTAAGATAAAGGCGGCCTTGTTTTCCTGGGATTCGTAACTAAACAATTTTTTCTTGCCACGGTTTATTGAGCAAAATAAATGCCCAAGTCCCATCAACGCACCGCCCATAATGTATAAATCTATGTTGGGTGTTTCTTGTACAAATATGGGTTTTGGCTCAGTTTTATGCAGCATATCCGAGAATTTTTTTATAATGCGGTAATTTATATAGCCTGGATTGCCAGCCAAAATATCATTGTAATAGAAAATTGGTAAGCCGTAATCGTCCACGTAATATTTTTCGTCGTACCGGGCGCTATGAATTTCTGTTAGGCGGTTTTGTTGGGTTCTGCCTTTGCGCCGAGTGATTAGTTCAGCCGGTTCGATTTTAAATACGATGGGCATTTTTTCCATATTGAACCAGTTTTTGAATTCACGGAAACGGCGCTCAATCCAAATAGCGCGCATGTTTTCATCTTCCGGGGGGGCGGCTTTGAAGAATTCCATTTCGGATTCGGGGAAGAGGAGGTCGTCCGGCAGTCCGTACCTTGGCACGTAGCTGTCGATAAACCATTCAAAAACATTGATCAGGTGAAGTGCGCTGGTTTTACTCACAGCACCGACTCCCATATATATGTACTTCATATCCCACCTAGCCCAAGACGGTTTCCCAATCGTCTTATATTTCTTTTATAGCTGCTTCGTATCTTTCCGAGGCTTCTAGCCAGCAGCTTTCCAAGTTTTCCAATTCTGAGAGTAGGTGTACACGTTTTTGGTTTAATTTGATAGCCTTATCGGGGTTGTTGGTAAACAAATCCGAAATAGAGAGTTCTTTGTCGGTAGCTTCAACCTTTAGGCGTGTCTTCGTTATAGTTTTTTCTAATTCCGCGATTTCTTTCTTCAAAGGTGCCACAGCTTTACGGGCATCTGCTCCGGCACGACGGTCTTTGCTTTTGGGTTTTTTCTTGCCCTTTTTGCCCGAACCAGATGTCCGGTGCTTTTCTAGCTGTATGCGTCGGTACTCGTCCATATTGCCTTCGAATGCGGTAATGCCGCCATCTGCCACCACCCAGAGCCTGTCGACTACGGTTTCCAACAGGTTTCGATCATGAGAAATCAGAAGTACGGCACCCTCATATGTATTGAGGGCTTTGGTCAGCTCGTTACGGCTATCCATGTCTAGATGGTTGGTCGGCTCGTCAAGTACCAGAAGGTGTGGTGCGTTGAAACTGATGATGGAGAATAACAGCCTTGCTTTTTCGCCGCCCGAAAGATCGCCCGCTATGGTTTCCGATTGCTCGCGCCCCAAGCCGAACCGTGCGAGCCTTGCACGTCTTTGTGCTTCGGTAGCGGTAGGCATAAGCTCGACCACATGGTCGAGCGCCGAGTGTTCCATGTTGAGCGCATCAACTTCGTGCTGGGCGAAATAGCCGATTTTTAGCTTTTTGTGGCGGCGTATATGCCCGCTCTGGGGTTCCAACATGCCGAGAATGCCTTTGGCGAATGTGGATTTCCCTTCACCGTTCTTGCCCAAAATACCGATACGGTCGTCTTGGTCGATATTGAGATTGATACCGCGTAGGATACTGACGCCGTCCTCATAGCCAAGCGCCGCATCATCGAAGCGCACAATCGGCGGACTAAGGGCTTTTTCCGGGCTGGGTAGGTCGATAGGCGGGATGGGATCGTTGATAATGGTGGCGACTGGTTTCATTTTTTCTAGGCGTTTTACGCGTGATTGCGCTTGTTTTGCCTTAGAGGCTTTAGCGCGGAAGCGTTCTACGAAACTTTCGAGGTGCCTGCGTTCAGCATCTTGCTTGCTGCGCATAGACATGGACAAGCGTTGTTGCTCGGCCAATTTGCGTTCAAATGCATCGTAATTGCCCGGATAATTAAATAATTTACCGCCCCGAAGATGGGCGATATGGGTCACGGCGGAATTGAGAAAATCCCGGTCATGAGAGACGATGAATGCAGTGCCCGGATAAGTTTTAATATGAGCTTCGAGCCAGACATTGCCTTCAATATCCAGATAATTGGTCGGCTCATCCAGCAAAAGTAAGTCCGGCACCGCGAACAACATAGCGGCGAGGGCAACCCGCATACGCCACCCGCCGGAAAATTCGCTGCACGGCTTTTGTTGTTCTTCGCCGGAAAACCCGAGGCCCGACAGAATAGACCCGGCGCGGGCTTCGGCGGTATAGGCATCTATATCGGACAAGCGCGTATATATATCGGCAATCCGTGTCGGGTCTTCTGCGGTTTCGGCTTCGAGGAGTAGGGACGCCCGTTCCGTATCTGCGGCCAATACGGTTTCCATCAGGCTTTCGGGGCCAGACGGGACTTCCTGGTCAACACAGCCGAGCCGGGCACCTTTGCGCAGGCGCACCGAGCCACCGTCCGGGCTGAGTTGGCCTTTGATCAGATTAAACAGGGTTGATTTACCCGTACCATTACGCCCAACCAGACCAACTTTGGCACCTTGGGTAATAGCAAGTGTCGCTTGGTCGAACAGCATGCGCCCTTCGATGCGGAATGTAAGGTCATTTATGTGTAACATATCTCTTCACAGATGAATTTTTGCCCGTTATAGAGCGTTCAACTCAAAACACACCCCCTAATTAGAGGAATTTAACATGCCTATCCAAAGAACATTTTCAATCATCAAGCCGGACGCGACCAAACGCAATCTAACGGGTAAAATCAACGCCGTTATCGAAGAATCCGGCCTGCGTATTGTCGCGCAACGTCGCATCCGCATGACTGTCGCTCAAGCGCAAAATTTCTATATCGAACACGCTGAACGCCCGTTCTACGGCGAATTGGTCGAGTTCATGACGTCCGAGCCAGTAGTCGTTCAGGTGCTTGAGGGCAAAAACGCTATCAAGCATTACCGCGACGTGATGGGCGCGACCAACCCGGCAGATGCGGACGCCGGTACTATTCGCGCCGAATTCGCTCTAAGCCTAGGTGAGAACAGCGCCCACGGTTCAGACAGCGAAGCATCAGCAGCCCGCGAAATCGGCTGCTTTTTCTCTGAAGCCGATATTACAGGCTAAGCTTAAATACATAAACTAGATTAAGGCGTGTCCATCAGGATGCGCCTTTTTTGATTAATGAGATATACGCAGAAATTGCGCGGCGATTTCTGCGCCTATGCCATCAAAAATATCATCTATATTGGTATTGTTATCAGTTGTTTTGAAATGCGCTGGACTGCTGGCGCATTCTGATAACATGTTCGTGGCGCGCGTAATCTCGGATTGCGACGGCGTGTAGCTTTTCTCTGGATCATCCGAGCCATAGGTTTGTAAATTCAGCGCATAGCCTATTGTATAAATTGCAACGCCTGCATCTTTCATACTGGTACAGGCGGCGAGCGTATCTGTATCATAGGAGCTGTAATTGTTCACCCCGTCTGTCATCAAGATTACATATTTTTTTGCGTCCGTCCGTCCCGTTTCATTCTCATGAAAACCACTTTCGGATTGCATCCAGGTGTCAGCCAATTCCATAGAATCGCTGGCATTGGTGCCGCCGCCCTCCCATAGGGAATTTATTTGGTAGTCAGACACCTGACCCCATTTCATGCTGACGACCTTGTCCCACCATATATAGGAATAATAGGGGATCATACCCGTGCGTAATATACGGCCATTATCCTCTTGACCCGCGACCAAAGTTTTGAGGTCTTGCATCAATTTTAGCGCGGCAGCCTCCATAGCATCTTCGCGCTTGGTTCCGGTCTCGTCGTAATAATACATAGATCCGGATGTGTCGAGCACCAGAGCCAAGCTTAGGGAATTGTTGATGTCGTCTACGGCATAATCGACAGTAGAGCTGGATTTAAATTGCATTGAGTTTATGCCGAACATCCCCATAAACACGGTTTTTGCATTGCCGCTAATGCTGGCGGTCAATTGCCCTGCCACTGTGTCATATTTGACGACCACCCAATTTTCAGCATTCAAATTTTCGTTCGTCTTAACATAAGGGGTTAAGTCGAACCCGATTACGCTCAGATTGTATGATTTATTATGAATAAAACCTTCTATGTCGGTGCTTGGCAATCCACCATTTGCTCTGACGTTAATTGCCGCAGTCAGGGCAATTGTATCTGCAAAAGATTGCGCTTTGATTTTCGCTGTGACGGCAGAATTTAGATCAAAGGCGGCACCAACAGATAACAAAATAGTAGACACCATAAGCGACCAAAATAATGTAAAAGCCCCAGATTTATCGGTAGCATATTTGTGGTACGCGCCGAAGAAATATTTCATCAAGTTTTTCATTTCCAATACCTCCTGCGGTCGCCACTTGTGCTCATGTGAGAAGTATTCCGCTTTGCGCAGCGGGCAGATATTCTCCAAATTATTAATA
>Ga0256839_1002457_pt1 | contig 20548 bp, 17 predicted proteins | sample 354166metaG_FD_185968 | JGI IMG/M metagenome (GOLD analysis project Ga0256839, IMG submission 185968) | Hydrothermal vent microbial communities from Mid Atlantic Ridge, Atlantic Ocean - 354-166 | ecosystem: Environmental > Aquatic > Marine > Hydrothermal vents | place: Atlantic Ocean: Mid... | reverse complement strand
TCCCACCCGACGGGTCGCGGACCAAAGATCTCGCCGAGCCACTCCCAGTTCACGCCGTCCGCACTGACTGCGAGCCCTGTGGCGCTGCGGATCAGCCCGGTGTTGTAAGCGTCTGCGGTGGCGTGCAGGGCCGTTTCATCGCACTCTTCCACAGCCGTGGCGAAGCTGACGATCATGTGCCAGACGCCGGCGACTCTGCAGACGAATGGATCTTTGACACCTTCGATCCCGAGCGGGCCGGCGAGAAGAACAGGCTTGCGCTCCGTCGGCTCGAACCCCGACGGGTCGTCGGCCAGCATCACGTCGATCCGCCACCGCTGGTCCTGCCCATCCACATAGCTGACGTAGAGGGCCCATTGGCCGTTGTCCAGCCGAGCCAGTGCACAGCGTTCGATGGACGGGGAACCCAGTGCCCCCTTGTCCAGCTTGTACACCGGGGTATCAAACTCCAGACCGTTCGTTCCGGAGACGATGTGCAGTTCGGCGCCGCGATCCGGGTGGACGCCGCGGGGGCGGCGGACTCGATAGACCAGGAAGAAGCGGCGACTATCCGGGTCGTACAAGGACCCTGGGGCTCCTACCCAGTAGCCGGGCTCATCCTTCAGCGGGGAGCGAATGACGACTCCCGCCTGCGGGTCGAATCGAGGGGGATTCCAAAAACTGCGTACGGCAGCTTTGCTCATCGCTTGACAGTATCCCGCGTGGTTTCTCGCTTCTTCCGTCGCACAGGCGACGCTAGTCGAGGACGCGTTTCACGGCCGCCACGATGTTGTCCGCCGTCAGTCCGTACTTCTCCAACAGTTCATCGGGCGTGCCAGATTCGGCGTACCGGTCACCGAGGTTTACGAAGGCAAGTCGCGTCGGGCAGAGTTCGCCGACCGTCTGTGCCACGGCTGCTCCCAGGCCCCCGTAGTGCAGGTGTTCCTCGGCGACCACGATGGCACCTGTTTCCTCGGCCGCGGCCTGCAGCGCGGTTTGATCGATGGGCTTGACCGTATGCATGTCGAGCACGCGGGCGCTGATATCTTCCTGCTCGAGCAGGTGGGCCGCTTCGAGGGCGGCGGCAACCATGATCCCGTTCGCCACAATCGTCACGTCCACCCCGTCACGGACCTCGATGGCGCGGCCGATCTGGAAATCGCACCCGTTCTCGTACACGATGGGTACCTTGGGGCGACCGACGCGGAGGTAGACCGGGCCGGGGTGGGCAATCATCGCGCGCGTGGCTGCTTTCGTGGAGGGCTCGTCAGCCGGTACCACGACGGCAAAGCCGGGCAGGGCACACGCCAGCGCCACGTCTTCGATCCCCATCTGGCTGGGGCCGTCCGCACCGATCGAGATACCCGCATGGGAGCCCACCACCTTGACGGGGAGCTCAGGGAAAGCGACCCCCATCCGGAGCTGGTCAAAGGCATTGCACATGATGAAAGCAGCGAAGCTCGCTACCACCGGTGTCTTGCCGCTGGCAGCGAGCCCCGACGCGATCCCGACCATGTTCGATTCCGCAATCCCCACGTTGAAGAACCGGTCCGGGAACTCCGCCGCGAAATACTCGGTCCGCGTGGAGTTGTGGACGTCGCCGTCAATGACGACGACACTCGGGTCCTCCCGGCCCACTTCGGCCAGAGCAAGCCCGAACGCGTCCCGTGTCGCCTTCCCCAGCTTCAAGCCGATTCGTTGACCGATCTTCATAATGCCCCCTTACGATGCCAATCTTTTCAGCTCGACCCATCGCTTCCCAGTTATGCTCAGGGGAAGCATTGAGGAGTAGAGTTCACGCGAGCAGAGCGAGCGCTTTTTCGGCGGCCCCCTTGGGCAGCGGCTTTCCGTGCATATTGTGGTCGCCGAGCTCGTCTAAAACGGCTTCTATGCCTTTCCCCTTCACGGTCCTGGCCACGATTAGCGAAGGCCGATCGCCGGTTTCGATCGCGGCCGAGTAGGCTGCCGCCACAGCGTCAAGATCGTGGCCGTCGATCTCCTGGGTGTGCCATCCAAACGAAGACCACTTCTGCGGTATCGGATCGAGATCCAGCACTTCGCGCGTCGGGCCCGTCTGCTGGTAGCCGTTGTGGTCGACGATGGCAATCAGATTGCCCACCCGGTACTTTGCGGCCGCAGCGACTGCTTCCCAGACCTGGCCTTCGTCGATCTCTCCGTCTCCTAATAGCACGAAAACCCGGTACTTCCTCCCGTCGAGCCGAGCCGCTAACGCGTGCCCCAGGCCGATGGAGAGCCCCTGGCCGAGCGAACCGGTGGACGCCTCGACCGCGGGGAGACGCTTCCGGTTGGGGTGGCCTTCCAGTGGGCTGCCGATCCGACGTAGGGTCCAAAGCTGCTCGACGGGGAAGAAGCCTGCCTCCGCCAGAACGGCGTAGAGCACCGGCGCGGCGTGTCCCTTGCTCAGGATGAACCGATCCCGGTCCGGCCAGCCCGGCTCCCCCGGCCGATAGCGGAGGAAGCCGCCGAAGTAAAGTGTCACAAGCAGCTCCACGGCGGACAGCGAGCTGGACGGGTGCCCGGATCCCGCTTCGGTTGTCATCTTGATGATGTGCCGGCGGATCCGCTTCGCCAGCTCAACGAGCTCCGTCCGTTTCTCGTCCGATAGGAGCCTGTCCACGGTTCGACCTCCGTACTGAATCTTCTGGCCAAAACGCCAGCCAACGCCGGCCAATTGGTTGCAATTCTATAGAACCGCGCTCTGGAGCGGTGATTCCCTTAGCTTTCGGTTGGCAACGCCGTTTCGTATCTCGACAACCCGTGCTGCCTTCCTGTTCATCAGGCCGCCACCGCATCGATCTTGGCCATGATCGGTGCGTGCTGCCGGAAAGGGGAAGTTGCATCAATGCCGGCGGATGCCCACGGTGAGCCCGCGCGGAGGAGTACCGACACGAGCGTGCTGTCCGGGCACGCGCGGTGTCCTTAGTTACCGGTGCCGGAAGGGTACGCAACGACGTCATCGGGGGGCGACCGGCTTCGAAGCAGACCGAGTGGGATTGCTCACAGTGGGGGCTGTCTGCAATGGCCGCACGGTGTTGGAGGTTGCTGCTTGAAGGCTTTCTCCAAAGGGGGGGCAACGTGCTATCGCTTTGGGCGGGACGCGTGGTTAGGATTTTGTATAGCCGCATCGTCGAGCGTTTACAGGGAGTTCGCATGCACCGGCATCACACTCATGGGGTAGCGGCACACGCCGCCCGCTTCGACGTCGTGTTTGCCGTGGCCGTCGGGCTGAACACGTTGTACATCGTGGTGGAGGCGGGCTTCGGATTGTGGATCGGTTCGCTGGCGCTGCTTGCCGACGCCGGTCATAATCTGAGCGATGTGCTGGGGCTCTTGATGGCCTGGGGGGCGCACGCGCTCATCCGGCTTCGCCCCACTCAGAGGCGGACGTACGGTTGGCGGAGCACGACGATTTTCGCAGCGCTGGGCAATGGTCTTCTGCTGGTCGGAGCCGTCGGGGCGGTAACGTATGAGGCGATTCACCGGTTGTTCGAGCCGCCTCCCGTGCCCGGCTTGCTGATGCTCGGCGTTGCTCTGGTCGGGGTGGTGATCAACTCGGTGACCGCCTATTTTCTGCTGCGGGGTAGTGAGGCGGACCTGAACATCCGCAGTGCGTTTCTGCACATGGCGGCCGATGCGGCGATTTCCGCCGCCGTTGTGGGCACAGGCCTGGTCATCTACCTGTTCCAGACCTACTGGCTCGATCCTGTGGTGAGCCTCCTGGTGGGGGCCGTGATCCTGTACACCACCTGGGAAGTGCTGACGGAGGCGGTCAATCTCGCCCTGCACGCGGTTCCGTCCGACGTCGACCTCGAAGAGGTACGCAAGTTCCTGCTCGGGTTGCCCGGAGTGACCGATGTGCATGACCTGCACGTCTGGGCGTTGAGCACGACGGAGAAGGCGTTGACGGCGCACCTGATTATGCCGGAACCCCCAGAGGATCGGAACTTCGCCGGTTGGGTGGCGCACCAGCTCCACGACCGCTTCGGCATCCATCATTCCACCATCCAGATCGACCCCGCCTCTTGCGGTCTGGTCTGCCATCCCGCCGATTACGTCCATTCCCATGCGGCGGTGCAAGAGCAGGAACAATAAGAAGGGCCGGTCTTGCAGGGACCGGTGACCGGTGGCTCGGGCGCCGGTAGGTGGGGGCGTGTGTGCGCGGGCAATCCTCTCAGGCCCGTGAACCGGTTCGCTCCAGGTTCGGTACAACACAGTAACGACCGGTCTGTTGGTGGAGGTGAGGTAAGAGAATGCCGGGCGAGGTTCGCCTGTCGAGTATCGTCGTTGACCGCACTGCGGAACCAGAATACCGGGAACTGAACCGCTGGGCGATTCTCTCGCTCGTATGCGGCATTTTCTCCATCCTTGCGTTCGCGCTGCCGGTCTTTTGGGCCATCCCGGTGCTCGGTACGATCTGCGGTGTGGTCGCCCTACGGAAGATCCACGCCGACCCAGACGTGTGGGGGGGAGAACGCCTCGCCCAGATTGGGCTGGCGGCTTCGCTGGGATTGGGCGCTGCGGCCGTGGCATCAACTCTGTTGGGCTGGTACTTGCTGAGGCGGGATGCGGTGGCCACAGCGGAGATCTTCATCGACCACCTCCGCAATGGACGCCTGGACCAGGCATTCTGGCTGACGGTACCGCAGGAGTGGCGACGCGAGTTTGACCCTGCGGTAAACCGTGACCAGGCCAGAGAGCATTACCGTCGCTTCCTGGCGGGAGGAGCACGCTACTTCCTGGTGGACGACATCCGTCCCGAGGTTACGCTGGACGAGGTGGAGGAATACGGGACCGAAGGCGACAGCGACTATGCCCTGATCCGTTACCGCATCCGCACGGAGGGGTTCGAGACGTATGCCATCGTGCACGTCATGACCGCGAAAAACAGCAAGACGGGCTACAAGGAGTGGTATGTGGCCGAGTTCCGCACCGATTACGAACCCAGGTCGAAGAAGATCCAGTTCAAACACCATCACTGAACGGCGAGGTAGTAACCCCCATCGCGGATCTGCGGGCTGGAGTCGCTATTCCTTTATTACTTTATGTGTCGCCAAGCGCGCGATGTGTCTGTCGTTCTGGTGCATCTACGCTACTGGGCGTAGGAGCGGGTTCCGTCGATGGAGCCGGCGATCGGCATTCCGGGGGGCAGCGGCCGTGCGGCCACGTAGTAGCGCCGGGCGTAGAGGGCGTCGCGTACGGTGCGAAATCCACCGAAGCTATCCGGATAGACCCAGATCGTCACAAACGTGGTCTTGGGGTCGCGGCCGGCGAGCACTTTCCAGAGTAGGCCCCCGGGGCCGATGGCTTGGTCGACGGGCTCTCCCCGGTGGTCGTTCGTCGGAACGATTTGCCACTCGACCAGCCGCGCACGCCGCACTGGAGCTCCGAGGAGAATGCGTTGAGGGAGGGATTCCTGATCAACGGCGACGCGGTACCGCAGCACGAAGTCACCGATCGGTCCGGCCACTCCCTCCGCGTGACCGGTCTGTTCCAGGGTGGGCCTCAATTGGTCCCGTTGCCGCCGCGCGCCGCTCAACAGCGACGCAAGGGGGATAAAGCTAAGCCGGTTCCGCTGCAACTCGAAATGCAGCTCAGCCTCGCCCGGCGCCACCGGCCTGCTCACGGGAGCCTTAAGCTCAAGCACTCGTGCTGCGGGCGGCTGCGGGGGGAGATCGGAGGAGCTGGCAAGCTCTTGCAGACGCCGCTGCAGGTCCGCCTCGAGCTTTAGCTGCTCGGACAGCTCTTTCTCGGCCACTTCTCGCTCACGCACCGCTGCACGCAGCTCTGCCCTTTTCTGTTCGACGCCCGCCCTTAGCTTCGCCAGTTCGGCGGCAAGACGGTCGTGGCTCCGCTGGATGGCGTCGATTTCCTGGCGAACTGCCGAGGCGCGTTCCCGGAGCGCGTGGAGTTCGTTGTCGAGCAGCGCCCTGGCATGGTCCGGTACCGCTCGGGTCGTGACGTTGACGCCAACGATGGCGACGAGCACCACCAGAACGCCGATCAGGTTGGCCACCACGTCCACGAAGGACTCGGATCCCACCTCGCTGTTGTCCCGTCTTTTCATCGTCGGCCCCCCGTGCTATATCCCGGTGCGGTGTGTGGGGCACTGAGCTTCTGCGTTCCGGTCGTCAGCGGCTTGAGATAGGCGAGGCTTCTGCGCAGAGTCTGTGCGTCGTCGTCCGTGATCAGCACCGCTTCCATTTCCACTCCGGCTCGGGCCAGATGCCACTTGAGCCGCCAGTAGTCCAACACCGCATCTGGCGTAATCATGCAGATCAGCCGGGGACGCACTTCGAGCACCACGAGACGCGATTCCACCGCGGTCAGGCTGGCGAGGCTTCGAAGAAGTTCGTTGAGCCGGTGGTCGTCGAGGTTTTCGGCCCCATAAGTTCCCACGTGCGGCAGCACGGAGATGGAGTGTCCGGTTAGCAGGGCGTGTACGGGTCGGTACCAGACACCGCCGTGTGGAGGAGTGAGTACGAGGGGGCTTGGGGCAGGGGCGGGAGCGGCTGCCCCATGGGTACCAGGCTTGCGGGGGCGATTGGCCGGGACGTTTTTCGGCCGCGTACCGTACTTGCGGGGGCGGGCGTTTGAGGGGGGTTTTTCCGTCCTGCTATGCTTGTTTCTAGGGAGCGTGTGCGAGCCGCTCCGCAGGGGGGCTGTACTGCTAGATCCCGCCTTGGCTGCGATCAATGGCACCTCAGGTAGACCGTGGGGCGATGAGGACGCCGGGCTACCGGGCGGCTGACGCGCCTGCAGGCGCGCCACGGCCAGCAGCTCGCGCAACTCGCCCGGGGTCACGCGGTCCAGCTCGGGAAATTGCAGGTGTTTTTCCGCTTCGACCAGCTCGTAGCCGAACCGGAGCCCTGCGGCCTCCAGTTGGTGCATACTTGCGTAAAAGGGAGCAATCCCGGCCGGTCGAACGATCAGGACCGGGTAGGGCCGTGCAATACCCCGGCGCTCGAGCATGCGCACGAGCGTGTGGGTGAAGATCTGAAAGGCCGACCTTCCGGCGGGCCCCATCGCAAAATCGGTTTCGAACAGATCGATTCCCGCAGGCTGCAACGTCACGCGGTCGCGGCGACATTCAAAGAACAGAGGTACTCGATCGTCGCCATGGGGGCTTGCCACCAGGGTCACCACCCATCCGGGTTCGTCAATCTTCGCCGCCCTCTGCTGCTCCGTGTTTTGGAGGTGGGACAACCTGGAACGCAGTTGCGCGGTTCGGCGCTGGGTCTCTCGCAGACGCCCTCTCAGGCTGGCTGTCTGCTCGCGTTCGCTAGCCGTCCGTTCGACGATGTGGGCGAGTTCCGCTTGGAGGGCAGCGAGCTGCTTCCGCAGGGCGGCCACCTGGCCGGCCAGGTCCTCCCGCCTCTGGACCTCTGCCCGCACCGCAGCACGTGCTTCGGAGACCGCCCGGCGGGCTTCACGGATACGCTGGCGGCGAGTGTCGTTGAAGAGTGCCTGGCGACTCACCACCAGCAGCAGCAAGCAGAGAACGCCCACCGTGCTCAACAACACGGCGAGCACCGGGAACAAAGGCAGTCCCTCCGCGTTGTGTCCAGAACGTGCTCGACGCTTCAAGCCGCTTCCCGTTGCGAGCTGCTCGGAGAGGGCTCCGACGAGACTATCAGCGAGCGCACCCGCGCGTTGAGCAGTTGCACCGTGCTCCCAAGCAGATGGACCGTCTCCTCCAGGCCGGTTACCTGAAGCAGGGTTGCCAGATTCTGCTGCAGCGTACGTTCCATGGTTGCGATGCGGTCCGTCTTATCCAGAAAGTCGCGGATCGCCTTGGCGAGTTCCTGGACCGCCGCCACGGAACTGGTCAGCTCCGTCACCACCTGGGTGAGCTGGGCCGAAGCGTCCGAGAGGGTTTCCTGTTGCGAGATGGCGAGCTGCTTGAAAGCATGGGCGGTGTTGGCGAGCTGTCGTTCCAGACTATCGGCCCCCTCAGCCGTGGCCTGTTCCAACCGACCCGCAGCCTGGACCAGAATGTCGGCGCAGGTTTCCGCCAGTTCCTGCGCGAGCGCTCTCCAGGAATCGTGTTGGGAGCGCTCGTAGCTGCGGAGCTCCTCCAGCATCCGGGCTGCTGCGTCCTGGAGGAGCTGCGTCTGTTCCTTCGCTATCCTTTGGATGGTGGCGGCCCACGCGTGCCGTTCGGCCTCCCAGCACTGCTGTACAGGAACGACAGCGGCTCGAATCGCCTCCTGGATGCGGCGGGCTTCGTTCGAGACCGGCTGGGCGAGGACGGCCAACCGTTGCTGGAGGTCGAACCGGGCGAACCGGTCGGCCTCGGCCAACGTTTCCCGCTGCGCTCGATCGATCCCCGCACTGACCGCCATCAGCCCGATCGATAGGGCCAGGGCCAGGGCGGTCGTGTCGAAAGCGACGGCCAGACCGCCGGTGACTTCTCCAAGAGCTTCCTCAAGCTGTTCCGGGGTAACGTGTGCGATCGCGGCCGTGATTCCGAGAACGGTGCCCAGGAATCCGAGGATGGGGATCGCCCACGTAACGAACCGAAGCCCGGTGTTGCTCCGTTCGAGACTGTCGTAATCCAGCTCACCCATGTCCCTGGTTACCGCGGCGTACGCTTCGGGCGTGCGGAGTCCACCGGCCGGGTCGGCCATTGCGGCAATCCTACGACCAGCAAGCGAGGTTTCAAGGGGGCCGAGTTGGTCTCGAAGCCAGGCTTCTGCGTTTTGTCTCTGCGCCAAACGGGGGAAATCGATCCGTTCTACCAGCGAGCGGGCTCGCTTCAGGCACAACCGCTCCCAGGCCACGGTCCAACACCGGTCGGCGAGCATGGCCATGCCCGCCAAGAAGAGCGCCACGGTCCAGCGTTCGATGGGATGCCCGTCCAGGTACCGCTTGGCCCAGTGCCCGTCCGGCAGTCCCGGCACAACGTTGCGGTAGACCAGGACGAAGAGGCTCGCAGCAGCAACGAAGAGCAGCAGCTTCCTGAATACGACAAGCGAGATTCGCGAGGACACTTGGGAAGCTCCAAATCGACGTCAGACCGACCGGTTCCAGTCCCAGCAAGGCTACTGAGTGCGTCAGCTTGCGCTAAGACCAGTTGGTCGGAGAGCCGACGGCCATCCGTCCCGAACGGGCATGTCGGCGATGTGGTAGCCCAGAGTGCAGCGTCGAGCTGCTCGGCGTCGCGCTCAGCGGGATGGTGCTCTTGCGCCGCCGTACCGGGCGCCGCTCTGCATGCGCGCAGCAGGCAGTGATCACGGAGTGTGCGGAGCCGGGCCGCGACGGTCAGCGTCGTGTGGCAAAGGCGGCCAGATCCTGGGCGTCCAGAGCCTGGATTGCCTTAGTGGCGATGTAACGCACGCCGTGGTCCTTGTCGTGCTGCATTTGGGCCAGTAGTCGTGTTGCACGCTTCTGGTGCCGAGCGGCCAGGCTGGCCGATAGAGCTACCGCTCGCCGGACCAGAATGGACTTGTCCCGGGCAAGAAGGGTAAGCAGTTCGAGCAGTTCTGCGTGTTCCGGATTGTGCCGGGCGAGCGTGAGGACGGCCAGGGCGCGGCGATCGATGTCGACGGTAAGCGCCGCATCAAGATACCGGTGCACGTAGTACTGTCCCCCGGAGCGCAGTCCGTAGAGGACTTTCCAGGCGTCTTCCAGCACAAGACTGCCGTCCTTCCAGACCATGTTGGGGGGAATCGGGGTTACTCGCGCGGCTGTCTTTGCGACGCCGGCCAATTCGCTTGCGATTTGCGCGGGGAACTTACCCTTGTAACAGCGATCGAGAGCTGCGATACAGGCGGTGGCGACGTCGTCGGAGTTGTCGTGGATCCCGGCAAGGAGCTGATTCTGCACCAGGCGTGCTTTTTTCCCTGCCAAGATCAACCCACCTGCGGCGATGACCTGCGTTTCGTCGTCGTCGGAGGCCAGGCGTTTTGCCAGTGCCTTTACCCCCTCGGCCCCCATCCTGCCCAGCGAACAGCTCGCCACCCACCGCAGCAGGCGGCGCGGTTGATCGAGGAGAGCGGCGATATCGGGGGTGAGTTCGGCCGCGGGCTCACCGATTTCCCCGGCCGTTTCCAGAGCGGCGACCTGGACCTGGATGTTGCCGGAATTCAACGCGCGGCGCAGGAGCGGGACGGCTTTGCTGCCGGAGCGTCTCAGAGCCCGAACGGCGCCGCACCGGACCTCCGCGTCAGGATCTTCCAATGCTTGGGCGAGTTCGGGTACGGCGTACGCTTCCTCACCCGCTACTGCCCCCAGGGCAGCTACCGCTTCCTGGCGGACCCGCTTATCGTCGTCGATCAGTTGTTGACGGATGAAGGGAAGCAAGGGGGCAGCATCCTTCCCCAGCTTGCTGATTCCCATCAGGGCCACGCTTCTTGCTTCCGGCGCGCCAGCCTGGAGTACCTGGCGAAATGCTTCGAGGGCCTGGTCCGTACCGAGCTCAAGCGCCGACTGCATCGCCTGGTACCGTTCCACCGCGGATCCGGCGCTCATGCGGGCGACAACCTCGCGGACCGTTTGCCGTTCGTCGGTTCGGAGCGAACGGAGGTAGACCACGGCGCCCACAGCGACAATGCCGAACAGAAGGGAGAAGATCTGGGAGCGGGTCATCGCAACCTCCCGGTTTCCCGAGACTTGGCCGACGTCGCGCCTGGAGCAAAGCAACCGTTACTTAATTAGCAAGTTCGTGCCCGTTTTGCAATAGCTTGAACGCCGGAGCGGACGAGGGAGCTCTGCCCGGTGGCTCCGGAATACTCCTGGAGGCTGCACGCCGGCTTGCGGGCCAGCCCGCTGCGGCCGGTGGCGATGGGATGATTCCGGGCCGGCGCGGCGTGCTGCGGCGCGAATGGCCGATATGATTCGGCGAGCGAGTGGGCTACCGTGGTTTCGGAGGCCGTGCATGTCTGAGGCTGTTCCGTCTCGCCGAGCCGTGGTCACCGGTGCATCGAGTGGAATCGGGCGCGCGGTTGCGTTGGAACTGGCCCGGCGCGGCTATGACGTGCTCGTCCACTGTCGACAGCGTGTCTCGGAGGCCAACCGGGTGGTGGAACTCGTCCGAGAGCTCGGTCGGGAAGCGGCCGTCGCGGTGGCCGACCTCGGAGACCCCTCCCAGTGCCGGCAACTCGTCGACCATGCCTGGGAGACGTGGGGCCCGGTCGACGTCTGGATCCATAATGCGGGGGCAGACGTCCTGACAGGCCCCCATCGCAAAGATCCCTTTGAACGGAAACTGGAATTGCTCTGGAACGTTGATGTACGTGGCACGGTCCTCTGTACCCGGGCCATTGGGCAGTACATGAAAAAACGAGGTTCAGGCACAATCGTGACGGTCGGCTGGGACCAGGCAGAGACCGGAATGGAGGGGGACAGTGGCCAGTTGTTCGCGGCCACGAAGGGGGCCGTGATCTGTTTTACGCGAGCCCTTGCGGTGGACCTGGCGCCGTCGGTTCGGGTCAACTGCGTTGCGCCCGGCTGGATCCGCACGTCATGGGGAGCAACGGCATCGGACTACTGGCAACAACGGGTGCTCGATGAGACCCCTCTGCGTCGGTGGGGGACGCCGGAGGACGTGGCGGCTGTGGTCGCATTCTTGTGCAGCGACCAGGCGTCCTTCATCACCGGTCAGACGATCCGCGTGAACGGGGGCGCCGTCCGGGCATGACCGCCGTAACTTAGCAGGGGAGTGGATCACTGCCGCAGGAGGCCGTTCGCTTTGGTGCGAACAGTGGTCGAGCTGCCATGGGTCACACGGGCGCCTGCAGGGAAAAATTGACGAGGCGAGCGCGGCTGTGTCCAGTCGCAACGGGCGATGGTTCACTCATGCGCGGAGGACGGCGATGGCGGAAGAGAAGACGTACAGTGAAGCTGAGGTGCGTGAGCGGCTGCAGCGCGAGTTGCCCGGGTGGGAGTACCGGGATGGCTGGATTCGCCGTACCTACATCACGCCCGGGTTTGCGCACACGCTCCTTTTGGCGAACGCGATCGGCTACATTGCCGAGGCGGCCTGGCACCATCCAGATCTGACCCTCGGGTACGCCAAGGTGACGGTCAAGCTGCAGACACACTCGGCCCGAGGTATTACGGATAAAGACTTCGAGCTGGCGCGCGAAATCGAGCGGCTCGCCCTCTGGCGACCGGCCGAAGGCTCGGCCCTGCCCGGCTATCCCAAGAATTGGGTTCGGCCGGAGAAGAAGAGCGATTGATCGATAAGGGGGTTTGTTACACGGACGGTCGTAGGCCGCTCGGCGCCACTCGCCTCTGGACCGGCGCCGAAGCCGCCGGTTCTGGGGCTACCGCTATCCCTGCGCGGAAAGGGGGATGGTACGGGGTGCGTCGCGTTGACGCTTGACACCGTCGGGGCCTGCAGAAGATGGCGAGGCGGATCGCGTTCGTGACCGGTAAGCTGGCTGAACCGGCCGTCCGGAGAGTCACGGCTGAACTTGCGCCTCGCTACGACTTCGAGCCCCTGGTGTCGGTTCTGAACATCAGCGTGGCGGGCTTGATGACAACCGAATGGGTGGCGCGCCATCTGCGGCTCGATTCCCCGGTCGATCTGGTGCTGCTGCCGGGGCTGTGCCGGGGAGACCCGCAAGTGATCGAGGACCGCCTCGGGGTACCTGTGCGGAAGGGTCCCAAAGACATCTGGCAGCTCGCCCGCTTCTTCGGCGGCCGCGACGAACGGCCCGCCGAGTACGGTGCCTACTCGATCGAGATCATTGCCGAGATCAACAACTGTCCTGAGCTGGAGCCGGAGGAAGTCCTGCGCCGGGCAGAGGAGTTCCGCAGGCAGGGGGCCGATGTGATCGACGTCGGTTGTAGCCCCGGACAACGCTGGCTGGGGGTGAGCGACTGTGTGCGACGGTTGGTGGACGCCGGGTACCGCGTCTCCGTGGACACGCTTGATCCCTGGGAGGCAGCTCAGGCCGCTCGGGCCGGGGCTGAGCTGGTCTTGAGCGTCACGCATCGGACGGCACCGCTGGCAGCCGATTGGGGGTGCGAAGTGGTCGCTATCCCCGAGCGGCCGGGGGACTGGGGTAGCCTGGAGCAGGCGGTGGAGCGGCTCGAAAGGCTCGGTGTGAAGTTCCGCATCGACCCGATCCTGGAACCGATTGGCAGCGGGTTTGCCCAGTCGATCGGCCGCTACCTCACGGCTCGGCGGCGTTGGCCCCAGTGTGAGATGCTCATGGGGGTGGGCAACATCACGGAGCTGACCGACGCGGACTCGGCCCCGATCAACGTGCTCCTCGCCGGCATCTGCGAGGAACTCCGCATCCGAAGCGTGCTTACCACTTCGGTAATCAACTGGTGCCGGACGAGCGTTCGCGAGCTGGACCTGGCCCGGCGACTGGTCCACTTTGCCGTGCGCCAACGTGTCCCCCCGAAGAACCTGGAACCCGACCTCGTTCTCCTGCGGGACCCCCGTTTGAACGAACCGGACGAAGGGTTTCTGGCCGAGCTCGCCGAGCGGATCAAGGACCCCAACTACCGGATCTTCGCCGCAGGGGGGAAGATCCACGCGATCAACAACGAGGGGCACCGCTCGCACACCGACCCGTTCGCCTTATTCCGGGAGTGCAACCGCACCGGTAAGATCAGCGCCGAGCACGCCTTCTACCTGGGCTACGAGATGTGCAAAGCTTTTCTGGCCCTTACCCTTGCGAAGAATTACGTTCAGGACGAACCCCTGCGCTGGGGGTTCCTGACCCCGGAGGAGAAATACGGGCATTCCTGAGGGCGCCTGATTGGTGCCCGGGATGACCATTAGACGCTGGCACCTCTCAACGCTTGACGAGTACCGGCTTCCGCCGGGCCTGTTCGTAGAGACGGCGCCATTCCTCGGAGCCGTCGTCCGGCACCAGTCGGGTGGTCACGCCCCGTTCGAAGTAAGGCATCTGGCCGGTCCGAGCGATGTCGAGCATGAAGTTCACCCGCCCCGTATTGGCCACATAGAGCCGCCGGCCGTCGGGCCATCGAACTTCGATCAGCCGGGGTGGATCAGGCCGACGCTTCGGTTTGGGCACGCGGTAACGCTCGACCGCATCCCGATCCAGTTCGTAGCCAAGGCCGGGGCCTTCCGGAACGCGGGCCATACCTTTCTCCACGCGAATGGGAGATGCAAGAAGTTGAGATTCGTAAAGCTGGTGGCAGTTGACTGCTGGCCAGGTCGCATGAGAGAGGACGGCACCGAAGTGTAGGGAGAAGGCCGCCGTGATTCCGGTACCCACGAGCTGCAGCCAGAACGGTTTGTCCGCCATCGCTGCTACGTGGCCGTTGCGCAGCACAGTGCTTGCTCCTCCTCCGATCACGAATCCGTCGCATACGTCTTCGCGGAGCGCTACCAGAGGCGGGGGGCTCCCGTAGTGCATGGCGATCGGAGTCTTTACCGCCGCGCGGATCCGCTTGTTGCCCGACACGTCGCTCTGGGGGATCGGGGTCTCGTAGATCCCCACTTGGGGGTACTGCTCGAGCTCACGAAGGATCGGGATTGCCCGGTCGGCATCGAGCAGAGTGTCGTTAAAGTCGAGGTCTATCTTGAACTCTGGGGGTAGCGCCTTGGCCGCGCTTTCGACCTGCGCCCAGACATCGAACCAGGGCCGACCTTTCGTCTTGTACGCCAGGTAGCCCTGGCGGAGGGCTTCCTTGCATTCGATGACCATGTCTTCGGGCGAGGTGTCGATGTTCCACCAGGACAGGGGGGTCTCGCGGTGAACCTGCCGGCCCAACAAGCGGTGGATCGGAACTTCCAGCGTGCGTGCGACCGCGTCGAATAGAGCCATTTGTAGACCGGCACCCAGGGAGTCGTCCCACATCAGCTCGGCCGCATTCTGCCCGATCACGCGCCGTACGTCCTCGTCGCTGGGAACGCCCCACGTGTAGTAGAGCAGGGTTTCCCCGAAGCCTGTAATACCGGAGCGCAGAGTGACCTCGCAGATCTCGGTGTACTGCCAGTGAGGCAGTTCGCGCGCCATGTTCCGCGCAGGCACGGGGCGGTACGGTACTTTCAACGTCGTGCGATTCACCTTATCGACGGTCAAGTAGCGACCGAGCCGATCAACCATCGCCCGAAGCTTCCGGTTCCAGATGAGAGGGACGGTCAATGCGCCGAATACTTGGGCCAGAAAGCTTCTTCGGTCCATCGGCAGGCATGTCGGGTTCATGGTGTCACCTCCGGCGTTGCTTGAACCGAGTGTAGCACGGCTCGGGCAAGGATGCGCGAGGAAGACAACGAGTTCAACGAGGGGGAATGTGGCCGGTTCCATTGGGGCACGGGACCAGCGAGGTGGAGACGCTCTACCGCCTGGCGACGCGCGCCGCGATGCGACAGGGTGGAACGAGAGGGTGAAACGGTCTGATTCGGGCCGGACGGCCTTTCCCGCGCGGCCCGACACGGCGCGCAGGCTGTGGCCCGATGGGCACAGGTTACGACGCTTCGTCTCCGAGGGGGCGCCGGCAGAGCTCGAGGACGCGGCGAGCGTAATCAATGCAGGTTGCGGCGTCCCTGGCGTTGTAGACATCATGGGGGGCCATCCAGCCTTGGTGCGGCTGGGGGTAGCGTGCTTTCAAGTAGTGCCACTCCAGGGCGCGGAGTTCTCGGCGGACCGAGCGAAAAAAGGGGTATTTTCGCCGCACGGCGCGGTACAGGTCCTGAAGGGAGTGTTTGTCCAGCAGGTCGTCTCTGCCCATCTTGACAAGGACTGCCTTGAGAGCGAGTTCCGCAGCCTGGTGCGCGCAGAAGCACGACCAGTTAAAGAAGCCATGCTCACCAAGTAGTTCAGCAGCTTCCAGGTTCCGCTCAGCCTGCTGCCACCAGCGGCGGGAGGGATCGCCGCTGTTTCCTCCGGTCTGTTGCTCGTCGGTGCCGAGCATCATCTTTTCCTTCCGCGGCTTCGAGAAAAGCTTGGCTAGAGGGTGATGCGCTCGCTGAGGGCGCACTTTGCTCTGGTGGCACACGTGATCATACGGCCGCGCCGTTATCCGACCGGTCTGAGCGTGGGGCTGCGGCTGAGCGGCCCCGGTTCTGTCCGCATCGGCGCGCCGCCCGGTGTGTTCCAAGACGCCGTGTATCGCTCTTGGCCTGAAGGGGACCGGATTCCGAACGACTTTTCCGGTGAGCCTCGCCGGGTTCGGATGGCTTGCCTCAGGGTTGTGCCTGGGGCGGATTCGCCAGTCCGGGTCGGTAGGGGGCATCGCTGGTGCCAGCCGAAGGGGGCTGGACATTGGCCGAGGGGCTGAAGGGGTGTTGAGCGACGGAACGCTGCCTTCGTCTTTTTCGGGCCGGGGAGCCGGTCGGTAGCCGCGAGAGAAAGTAGCACGCGTTGCCGGGGAGGCCGTCTCCTGGGCTTGCCTTATCCGGCCAGCCTTGCGCAGGAGAAGGCGACCCGCCGAACGCAGGTACGCGAAGAACGCTGTCCACGCGGCCCGGTATCGCAATGGCGTGTTTTGAACCGCTGCAGCGGGGTGCGGACGGTCTTGGACGAGGGACTTGACAGCTCGGTCTGAGTTGGGTATGCTGCAACCAGAGGCGGAGAGTTGGAGAACACGTCATGGAACGGGTTCGGTGCCTCAAGTCAGCTCGTTTCGTGCTGGCCGTGTCTGTCTGTCTGTCTGTCTGTCCCTCTCTGTTGTAGGTTGTCGGGTGGCGGCCGACGGCAGGGCCGGGGGAGATTCCCAAACGTCGGTGAGGCAGGATCCGCTCGGTGCCGTACGGTTGGCCAATCCGATGGTCCGTGATGTGGCGTTAACAACCGAGCTCACTGTCACGCTCCATTATGTTCTTGTGAATGACAGTTCGGAGGATGTCATCGTCCGGCTGGCGGAGGTGAGTCCTGCGTGCTGTGTGGCGGCGCAGCAAAGGGGGCCCCTTCTGCTGCGTGCCGGTCAGTCAAAACCGTACGGTCGGCGTGTGCGGCTACCGGTTCAGGCGGATACTATAGGGGGAAAATGCCGCTTCGTGGTTTCAACGGCGGACAAGACGCGGCGTATTAGTCCCAAGTCCCTACCGGCGCGGTTTAGGGTCTCGGTCCTGGAGCCGGTCGAGCTGGTTGGGAGCGAGGCGGACACGAGGTTACTTGGGGCTGGTTTGTGTGGCGATGCGGTGCCGGTGGAAGCAGAACTCCACGTCCGCGCGCTGAAGGGAGAGAAGGTTCCCGAGGACGGAGCGGCATACGCCCTGGTCCTTGGGGGGGCGACTGGCGACCTGCAGGTCAGGGATTTCTTGGGGTACGGTGAGATTGGGGGGCGTATTGTCGAGTACCGGTGGCGGGTGCGGGGAAGGTTGCAGATTCCGCTCGAACCGGGCATCTCGCCACCGGCCGATGTTATCGTACAAGCAGGCGGAAAGGAGCTCGGTCGCACCTGGTTCCTGCTCAGGGCGGACTCGAGGTATGAGGTCGAGCCGCGGACGGTGGTTTTGAAGTGCGACGGCACGTCGCACGAGCATCAGTTCCTGAACGTGGTGCGGGGTAGGGACGGTGAGGTAGCGAGGGTGGCCAAGCTTGTGTGCCGGGGACCGGTGCACGCCTCTGTGGAAGAGACCGAGGCAGGGGAGTACGTGGTACGCAGCGTCTTCACGTGTGGGGAGGACTCGCCCAGCTATGCCGAGGTCCAGCTTCATTTCGATTCGGAAAAACAGCGGTTGGTGAAGATTCCTGTGTTGCATTTGGCTGTTGAGCGCGAGTCGGTGAGAGTAGAAGAGAAGGGAGCAAGATCCGTGCGCTAATGCGGGGCGTACGGGGGAGTAGGCGGGATGTGCTTTGCACAGGCATGTCGAAATGCCGGTGTGGTGCGTCGCCGGGGGATGACCCTGGTTGAGGCGTTGGTGGTGGTCGGGGTGTTGTTGATCCTGGCGGGGCTGTTGTTGCCGGCGTTGGGGCGGGTGAGGGCGACGGTTCGTCGGCTGCGGTGTGCGGCGAATCTGCGTGAGCTGGCGGTGGCCACGATCCAGTACCACGACGCGATGGGCTGCATGCCGCCGACGGATTTGAGTTGGTGGGAATGGCTGGCACCTGGGCTATCGGACCACGTCATTTCGAGAGATTTTAGTCCCCAGTCGCATCTACTACCGTGGCTAGGGCAGACTGAGCTGTATAACGCGATCAATTTCCAAGTAGACCATTTCATGGCGCACCCGTTTCTTGCGGACACGTATGCTTTTCGAGCGAATCTGACGGTGTTGCGGACACGAGTGGAGGTGTTTGTGTGTCCTGCAGATGGGGAGGCCCGGAAAGGGCCGTGCTTGTCTTACCGGGGCAATATGGGGCTTCTGGATCACATTCCGACTAGGCGTGGATGGCCGGACAGCGGGCACGGGATGTTCCGCGCGCCTCCGATTACGTTGGCGGAGGTGACGGATGGTCTGTCAGTGACGGCGATGTACGCGGAGCGGGTCGTGGGGAGCGTGCAAGCGGGCCAGCGTAGTCGGGACACGGACCCAGTGCGTCGGGCCATGCTTCCGGCGTCAACGGGCGTGGACGTGCCACGTCGAGCGGACCAGTGGGCGGCGGTTTGTGCCGTTGCGAGCGTGGTGAACTGGGGGGTGGTATGGCCCAATTGGCTGGCGGGTCGGTACTGGCTGCCCACGACGGGTCGTTTTGCGTTGTACAACCACGTGCTGGTTCCGAACGCGACGGTTTGGGACTGTTCTCTAGCGTACAACTGGGGAGCGTTTAGTGCGAGGAGTGTTCACGCTGGTGGTGTGGTGAATGTGGTGTTTGGCGACGGTCATGTGCGGCCCGTGTCGGGCTCAATCGATCTGAAGGTTTGGCGAGCGCTAGGCACGCGGGACGGAGGGGAGCTGGTGTCGCTTGAGTGGTGAAGGGATAGGGAGTTGCCATCTGACTTTCCCGTGATCCTTAACGGAAGTGAGGCCGGAATGGGCAAATTGACGGGTGAACTGTGCATGTGGTAGGTAAGCCTGCCAGTTGCGGAGGTATGAGAATGGTTCGAGTACATGTGCGGCGCGTCTTGTGGGTGTTCTTGGTTGGGGTTGGGACGCTTCTGGTGCTGGCGAGCGTGCGGGTCGGGGGAGCGCCTGGGGAGCGCGTCGAGGCCCCGGCGTTACTGGAGTTGCGTGCGGGCGACACGGGAGTTGGCGAGAGAGTGAGCACATGCGATTACGAAAACTATTTTGTGCCCGTGTGCGGAGATCCCGGAGATCCGTGCACGAAGTGTGAGGTGAGTTCTGGGGGCAAGCTGGTGGTTAATGGCGGCGACGGCTGGAGGATGACAACTCTGTACGACTGCGGCAAGGTGGTCGAAGGACGTTGTAACGAGACCTATGCCTGCGTTAACACCCGGGCGCTCGATCGGGAATGCAGGGACCTGCAGTTGGTGGAGCAGCAGCCAATTGTCGGCCCGAAATAGTCGCGGAGAGCATCCGGCACACGAATACCGGTCAAGAGAAATGGGAGGATATGTTTCCATGACGGGCCGCTCCGAGTGTGTCCTGTGTCGCTGGTTTGTGCACCATGTCCTTCTGGCCGTGTTGGCGTCCGCGTTTCTTAAAGCCCAGGCTGTCGCTCAGCAAGCCGCGGAGGCCTGGGCCGTTCTGGACCGGGTGACGGAGGCATACCGGGACGTGTACGACCTGCGTTTTGAGTATGACAAGTGGGTCGACTACGGGCAGGACGGGACGGTCGATGTTACGAGGACTGGGAGGTTTCTTTTTCGGCTACACGAGCAGGCCTTCATTGAGGAGGAAAGCTCTCAATACCTGGGGAGGGCATTCAGCACGCACACTATAGTGAGCATGTTGCGCGGCAAGTACAGCAGGTACGAGAAGAGATCGGACAGCGTGGAGGGGACCCTTTACCGGACCACGAGGTCGGATATGTGGACCTGGGGCGCAGGCGGCGTTACCTTGCTGTTCGATCCGATGCTCATAGACCGAAAGGAGTATGTTGCGTTCCTCGTTGGAGAGGAGCGAGTCGGGCTTCGTAGATGCGCGCACGTGTTCCTGATTGGACGCCAAATCGTAGGCGAGCGGCGGTATCGGGAACTCGTGGCCATGGCGGCGCGGGGTGACGTTCCGAAGGAGCGGGCTGGCTACCACTATTGGGTTGACGTTGGTCGCGGGGTGGTTCTCAAGTATGAGTCTGTGGCGCGTTCGCGCGAACCAGGTAAAGAGCGCACGGAGGTGGTGAGAAGCACGACCAGAGCGACGGAGGTTCGTCGCTTTCAGAGCGATGATGTGGAGATCTGGCTTCCGGTCGAAGTGGAGGAGGAGTTTGCGCCGTTTTACCGGTACGGTCCGCTTGGAAAGATTCAGGTGATGCGAGGCCATAAAGTGCGGATTGTGATTATACCGGACACGGTGGAGATCAACGTGCGCGCGCCGGATGACGCCTACGTGATTGATCCGCCACCGGGTACGCGGTTGCAGCCGGATGTGCATATCGATGAATCAAAGCTACCTGGGGCTAGCGTGGAGAGCGCGTCGCGGGGGGTGACCGTGACGAAGAGGATGATGGAGGAGGCGGATCGTCAGTTACGGGAGCATGGGTTGAGGCCGGTGGAGCCGGCGAGTGGGAGTTGGTGGCGTATTGGGGTGTTTGTGGCGGGGGCTGTTTTGATT
>Ga0256839_1002456_pt1 | contig 20553 bp, 23 predicted proteins | sample 354166metaG_FD_185968 | JGI IMG/M metagenome (GOLD analysis project Ga0256839, IMG submission 185968) | Hydrothermal vent microbial communities from Mid Atlantic Ridge, Atlantic Ocean - 354-166 | ecosystem: Environmental > Aquatic > Marine > Hydrothermal vents | place: Atlantic Ocean: Mid... | reverse complement strand
CAAAAGCGCTTTTGTCGGCTGGCTGCCCGGGGTTTGGCACGCGTTTGGCCCGGATGTGGCCGTGCCGGATGAGGAAACCCTTGCCCTGCCCGAGGCGAGCTTTGACCTTGTGGTGCATGGGCTTTGCTTGCATTCTGCCAATGACCCCGTGGGCCAACTGGTGCAAATGCGCCGCGCGCTGAAGCCTGATGGCCTCATGCTGGCGGCGCTTTTTGGCGGCGAAACCCTGAACGAATTACGCTATGCGCTGGCGCAGGCTGAAAGCGCGGTTGAGGGCGGGCTTTCGCCGCGGGTGGCCCCGATGGGCGATGTGCGCGACCTTGGTGCTTTGCTGCAACGGGCGGGTTTGGCGCTGCCGGTGGCGGATGCAACAACCCTGACCGTGACCTATGAAACACCGCTGCATTTAATGCGGGATCTGCGGGCGATGGGCGAGGGAAATGCCATGGCGGCGCGGCGCGGCACGTTGCGGCGGGAAACCCTCACAAAAGCGCTGGAGATATACCAAACCGAATTCGGATTGCCGGACGGGCGCATCCCTGCGACATTTGAAATAATTTTCCTGACGGGCTGGGCGCCATCTGCTACACAGCCAAAACCTTTGCGCCCCGGCTCGGCAACCGCACGGTTGGCTGATGCTTTGGGCACACATGAATATAAAGGATTGCCAGATGACTGACCGCTTGAAACACGCGCCCGAAGGCCATGTGGCGCAGCCCCGTGCCAAGGTGGGGGTGCTGCTTGCCAACCTGGGCACGCCCGATGACACCAGCTATTGGTCGATGCGCCGCTACCTGAGCGAATTTCTATCAGACAAGCGGGTGGTGGATACGCCGAACTGGAAATGGCAGCCGATTTTGCAGCTGATCATCCTGACCTTTCGTCCGCAAAAATCGGGGCGGGCCTATGATAGTATCTGGAACAAAGAGGCCGATGAAAGCCCGCTGCTGACCATCACCCGCGCCCAAACCGAAAAGCTGCGGGCCATGATGGCGGCGCGTTATGGCGATGATGTGGTGGTGGATTTTTGCATGCGCTATGGCAACCCGAGTGTTGAAAGCAAGATCATGGCACTGAAGGAACTGGGCTGCGAGAAGATTGTGTTTTTTCCGCTCTATCCGCAATATGCCGCGCCGACCACGGCCACCGCCAATGACGCCGCTTTCAGGGCGCTGATGAAAATGAACTGGCAACCGGCGATTCGCACGGTGCCGGCCTATTTTGAGGATCCTGCATATTTGGCGGCGCTGGCGGCTTCGGTGCGCGAGGTGTTTGACGGGGAAAACCCGCCCGCCAAGCTGGTGGTGTCCTACCACGGGGTGCCAGAGCGCTTTCGGGACGAGGGCGACCCTTACTATTGCCAATGCGTTAAGTCTACACGGCTACTGCGAGAGGCGCTGGGCTGGGACGAAAGCCAGATTGACACGGCGTTCCAGTCAAAATTCGGGCCGCAAAAATGGGTTGGCCCCGCTACGGTTGAGCATGTGGCCGAGCTGGCCAAGGCGGGGGTAGATAATATCGCGGTTATCGCGCCGGCTTTTTCAGCGGATTGCATCGAGACGCTGGAGGAGATCAACGAGGAAATTGGCGATGCGTTTAAAGAAGCGGGCGGCAAGCGCTTTACTTATATCCCCTGCCTGAACGACAGGGACGACCACATGAACGCCCTGATGGGCATTGTTGAAAACGAAGCGAAAGGCTGGCTGGGTTAGGCATGAAATATTTTATCGCGCTTGTGGTGTTTGTGGTGGCGGCGTATTTTTACCCGCAAATTATCGAGAGCAAAGGCGGCCCGTGCCAAGCGTTTGAGGCCAAGCTATCTGGCGAAATCGGTGGGCAGGACCAAAACGCCGGGCTGTTGATGGGGCTGGTATCGGGTATATCTGATGGTGAGTTTGGTAAGCGAATTGCCACACGCGAATATGATAGCCTGCCAACGGGGCTGGCCTGTGTGCGTGCTTACTATACCTTGAATACCGATGATATTGGCAGGTAGCGCATGAGGGGTTTTACCCTCTAGTCTGCAAGTTCTCGGGGCGACGCGTGGCTCCAGAAAGGGGCGCATTTATGAAAGATATTCTCGAATCGGGCATAAATGGCCCCATGGCAGGGGCAAAAAAAAGATATAACGGTGGATGCGGGCTAAGCTATTGTCTGTTTTATATAACATTTTTCCGAGGTTGTTTGTAAAAATCGCACCTGGAAAAACAAAATATAATTAAAAAAACACAATAAAACAAATGGCTTGGCGGAAAGTTCCTTATTTCTGACAGATAGATGACATTGCGTGTAAGGGTTCTGTATGAAGGGCCGCGCTAAAACAAACCTACAGATGAGCAGCGATTCGCCGCTCGTAGGATTAAAAGGACAAAAAACATGACTAAGACTGACGCACTCTCCCGCCGTAAACTTCTGGGCCGCATCGGCCTGCTGGCAGCCGCTGGCTACACCATTCCGGCCCTGACCACGCTTTCCGTGGCACAAGCCGGCAGCGGCCCAAGCGGTGGCGGCGCTAGCGGTGGCAGCACAAGCGGTGGCAGCACAAGCGGTGGCAGCACAAGCGGCGGTGCCTCAAGCTCGAACAATAGTGGCCCAAGCGGTGCCGGTGGCCAAATGATCAATAACAACAACAACGCCGCAAAATTAGCGGCTTGTGGCCCGGAAGACCTCAACAGCACGGTTTATATGCAGTGCTTGATTGATAACGGCTTCTAAAGCCGCCTCCAGCAGCATCTTGCTGGCAAAAAGAGTGCATTCCCCTTTCAATTGTGATAGGGGAATGCATATAATTAGGGCGGTTATTATGAATTTGAAACAAGAATATCTATTGCTGGAAGGCTTGGATGCGGGCATAGCCTTAAAGGTTGATTCCGGGTTTCATGATTCACTGCCGTTTATTTTTAGCCACTGGCCTTACGAGGTGGTGAGCAAAACCGACCGCGAAATATTTGCGACGATGGAGCTTAAGGAAAATGGCCGATTTTACTTCACATCTCCGTTTATTGACAGTAACGACAGCTACCGTGATGCGGTAAACGCCATTTGCGCGATTGTCGCCGAGCTGGCATGGCAACGCTTGCGCGAAGACCCGTCGCTGTTATGCATCCACGGTGCGGCGGCTGAATTTGCCGGCCGCCTGGTGGTGTTTCCCGCTACCCGTAAAGCCGGAAAAAGCACGCTGAGCGTGGCGATGGCCGCTGCGGGCATCCGGATGTTTACCGATGATTTCCTGCCGATATCGGTTGGGGATGATGGTATTATCAGCGGCATTTCCAGCGGGGTGTCGCCACGGCTGCGCTTGCCGCTACCCGTGCAAATTGGCGAAGTTGCAAAGGGGTTTCTGGAGCGCCGCGCGCATATATCAAACAAGCAATACGCCTATGTTAAGCCGCTCGAAACCGAGAACGCCCGCTACGGAGAAATGCGCCCGCTAGGCGGGTTTGTGTTTTTGGAGCGGGTTGACGGCGCGGCAGCGGAAATATCTGAAATCAGCACGGCAAAAGCCCTTAAAGCGCTGATTTATCAAAATTTTTCCCGAGCGGGGGATGCGGGGGACATTCTGGCAATGCTTGAGTTTGTTGCCCTGAACCTGCCGTGCTATTTGCTGAAATATGATGAGGCAGAGCCAGCGATTGCGCTGTTAAAGGCGCGCTTTTCCACATGGGATAGACCGCTGCCGCACTATTGGCCACGTGCCAAGCTTGGCAATGAGGCTGAAAATGGCGCAATTCCGTTTGCGTGCTACACCGAAGTAGATAGGGGGCAGTTCGAGCACGCCGAAAACGTGAAGGTTGTTTCGACGGATGGCCAGCGGTTTTTGACAGGGCGCAACGGGCAGAGTATACATTACCTTAATGAGGGGGCGGCGCTGATCTGGCAGATATTGAGCGAGCCGACGTCTGTGGAGGAAGCTGTCGAAATTTTGCTGGCGGCCTTTCCCGAGCAGGCGCGTGCGAATATCGAGAAGGACGTTCTGCGCTCCTTTACGGAATTTGGCAAAAACGGGTTGTTGCAAAAAATCGAGAGCGCCCCGCAGCCGGTAGAGAACAGTGCAGCTATTACTGGTGCCCCGGGATGAAATGATGAAACAGACATGTAAATCAGAACAGCCAGAATGCCCAAGCCGCCGCGCCGCCATGCGCCGCTTGGCGGGGGCTGCTGTGGCGGGTTATATTGTGCCCGAGGTTTTGTTTTTAAGCGCCGCCCGCGCCGGCAGCTCGATAGCGAGCGCACCTTCAGGCGGGCCATCATCGGCCGCCGTCTCGCCGCCGTCCAGCTCTTCCGCAAGCCGTTCAAGCGCCAGCAGTTCAAGCGCCAGCAGTTCAAGCGCCAGCAGTGCTGAAGAAGGCGCCCGGGAAACCTGTTCAGTGACCGGGCCGCAAGGCGCAAATACCATCAGCATATCGCGCTCTGATCTAGAGCGCTCACAGGACGCGATAAATGCCGGATATGCCATGCCGCTTGATCAAATTTGGGCTGAATTTACGGCGGGCTATAATGGCAAGGTTATCGGGGTCGAGTTCCTTGACAGGCAGAGCAACCCGCGCTACCGTTTCCGGGCCATTTCAAGGTCTGGTCGGCTGGAAACGGTAACAATATCTGCACAGACCGGAATAATTTTACGGATTGTGGGCTGTTAATGCGCATATTGGTGGTTGAGGATGAAGCGCTGATTGCGGAGTCAATTAAAGCAGCGCTTCAGGAGGCAGGCTTTGTGCCCGAGGTGGTGAGCGATGGCAACACCGCGTGGTTTCAGGGCGGCACCGAAGACTATTCAGCCGCCGTGCTTGATATTGGCCTGCCCCAGCTTGACGGCCTGAGCGTGCTGCGCAACTGGCGGCAGGAAAAAGTGAACATGCCTGTGATTTTGCTCACTGCCAAAGGCAGCTGGTCCGAGCGGGTTGATGGCATAGATGCGGGCGCCGATGATTACCTCGTCAAGCCGTTTCATATGGAAGAGCTAATCGCACGGCTGCGGGCGCTGGTGCGGCGCTCGGGGGTAGAGCGTACGCCGCAAATGGAGGCCAAGGGCCTTATTCTGGATACGCGGCGCATGAAGGTAAGCGTCGACGGGGCACAGATTAAAGTAACCCCGCTGGAGTTTCGCCTGCTCAATTATTTGCTGCACAACCGAGGGCGGGTGGTTTCGCAAGAGGAGCTGGCCACCAATATTTATTATCAGGATCAAGAGCCGGATAGCAACGCGGTTGAAGTATTGGTCGGGCGTCTGCGGCGCAAGCTCAAGGCCAAAATCATCGAAACGCGGCGCGGCTTTGGCTACCTGATTGAAGCGGACGAGCCCACATGAGGCTGAATTCGCTGGCAGCGCGCCTTGTTTTGCTGGCGTGTCTGTCAATCGGGGTGGCGCTGGGCACGATCAGCTTTGTGCTTTCCGGCCAGTTTAGCCGCTATTTCGAGGACCGCGTTTACGGTGAGCTCGGCGCGCATCTTGACCAGCTCACCGCCAACCTTTCTTTTAACGAGGTCGGAGATCTTGTGGTTGCGCCGCTGGCCGACCCGCGCTTTGAAGCGCCGTTTAGCGGGCTTTACTGGCAAGCCCGCCGCGCCGAGCACCCAAAAATTGTGTCGCGCTCCTTATGGACAGGCACGATAGATGTGCCGCCAACAAAAACCGCCGGCGTGCTGGAACGCGCCGCGCTTGAATCACCAATGGGAGAGCCTCTTTTGGCCCTCAGCCGTGCCGTGCGGGTGGGGAATGACGCCAACCCGAGCCTTGTGCAACTTACGGTGGCGATTGATCAAGCCGAGGTGCAGCGGGCATCTGCGGGCTTTCAGGCCACGATGTTTGGCTGGATGGCGATTATTTTTACCGGGTTGATTTTGGCCTCATGGGTGCAGGTAAAGCTCGGGCTGGTGCCGCTTGAAACGCTGCGCAAAAAGGTAGAGCAGGTGCGCGGTGGCGAAGATTATCGGCTGGAAGGCAATTTCCCGATCGAGGTGATGCCGCTGGCAAATGAAGTCAACGAGCTGTTGGACCTGCACGAAATAACCGTGACCCAAGCGCGCGAACGGGCCAGTGATTTGGCGCACGGGCTTAAAACCCCGCTCACCATTATTAACACAGTGGCGCGCGATTTGCGCAAGGCGGGGCAAGGCAAAGCCGCCGATGAAATAGACTCGCAAATCGCCAGCATGTCTCATTTTATCGAGCGCGAGCTGGCGCGGGTGCGGGTGCGCATGCCCGGCGTAGCCACCACGCCCGCGCGGCCGGTGGCCGAGCGCATGCTGGATGCGATCAAGCGCTTTCCGCGTGAAGAACCACTGGACTGGCAGCTGCATATGGCCGATGATTTCAGCACGCCGTTTGATGCCCATGATCTGTCTGAATTGCTGGGAAACCAGCTTGATAACGCCCGCAAGTGGGCCAGAAGCGTGGTGCGGTTGAGCGGGCAGGTGCGCCCCGATGGCACCCATGTTTTAACGGTCGAGGATGACGGCATAGGCGTGGATAAAAAGCAGCGCGCCAAGCTCGGGCGGCGCGGGCGGCGGCTGGACCCTTCGGCCCAGGGCAGCGGCTTGGGGCTGGCGATTTGCGCCGATCTGGCGGCGCATTACGGGGCCGAATTCAAGCTCGGGCGCTCTGATCTCGGGGGGTTGAAGATCAGCGTTATATGGCAGCCAATGCTTTAACCAGTTGATCCAGCGCGGCCTTTAAGCGCGGGCGCGGGCAGGCGATGTTAAGGCGGGCAAAGCCGCTGCCCTCCGGCCCGAAGGCAATGCCGCGGGTGAGCTGCATATTGGCTTTTTCACGCAAAAACACATGCAGCGCATCGTCTGAAAGCCCGAGGGCGCGGAAATCGAGCCACATCAGAAACATGCCTTCATTAAGGCGGACTTTGGCTTTGGTCGGGGCAAGGGCCGCCACCACCATGCGGGCATTGCCTTCCAGATACGCCAGCACTGCATCGAGCCACGGGCCGCCGCCCGCATAGGCAGCTTGCATTGCCACCGAAGCAAAGGCGTTGTTTTTATTCACCGTCAGCGCCGAGTTTGCCGCCTGCATCGCCACCCGCTTTACCTTTTCCGGCACCACCGTAAAAGCCCCGCCGCAGCCCGCGAGATTAAAGATTTTGGCGGGGGAAAGGCTGGTGATGCTGTTGTCACCATAGGCCTGCCCGAGGCTGGCAAACGGGGTGTAGGCATGGCCCTTAAAGGTAATGCCGCCGTGGATCTCGTCGGAAATCACAAGCACATTATGGCGGGCGCAAATATCCCCCATGCGCTTTAGCTCCTCAGCCGTCCACACCCGCCCGACGGGGTTATGCGGGTTGCAGAGCAGCATGATTTTGGCCAAGGGGTCCGCCGCTTTGGCCTCGAGGTCGGCAAAATCCATGGTGTAATGGCCGTCGGTTTCGATCAGCGGGTTGGTGATGATTTTGCGGCCATTTTCAGCCGCTATATCATAGAAATCAAAGAACACGGGCGGCTGCACGATCAGGCCGTCACCGGCATTGGTGAAGGTGTTGATCGCCATTGCCATCGAGTTCAGCACATTGGGCGCGCGCAGAATATGGGCGGGGTCTACCGCCCAGCCGTGGCGGCTGTGAAGCCAGCCTGCCAATGCGGGCAGCAGGCCCTCCGGCACGGTTTCATAGCCAAAAACCCCGTGGTCGAGCCGCCTTTGCATGGCGTCCAGCACCACCGGCGGGGCCTTGAAATCCATATCGGCGACAGAGCCGGGAAACAGGCCCGTGCCGTCTGCGCCCAGCACCATTTTGTGCCATTTCAGCGCCGGCACCGCGCGGCGGTTAATCTCTTCGTCAAAATTGAACATAGAGTCCCCTAAACCCTCATCAGCCATCGGAACGTGAGCGAGGCAGCGAGCGCCCCGAGCAGTTGCATGAGAATAAACATGGCAATGTGGCTCGGGTCTATCCCGGCAAAGGTATTGGAAAACCCGCGGGCAATGGTAACGGCGGGGTTGGCAAAAGACGTGGAGGCGGTAAACCAGTAAGCCGCGGTGATATAGAGGCCAACGGCCATCGGGATGGCTTTCGGGCGGGATTTAAGCGTGCCAAGGATGGTCATGATCAGGCCGAATGTGGCAACAAATTCCGAAACCCATTGGGAGAGTCCGGTGCGGGTGGTTTCGGATGGGTCAATCAGCGGGTTTTCAAACATTATATGGGCAATGAGAACACCGCAAAGACCACCCACGATCTGGGCCGCTATGAAGGCCGCAGATTCTGGCAGCGAAATACCGCGCCTTAACCAGAAAACCAGGGTCACGGCCGGGTTGAAATGCGCGCCGGAAATCGGCCCGAACACTGTGATCAACACATAAAGAATAGCCCCTGTGGGGAGGGTATTGCCCAATAGCGCAATCGCCACATTGCCACCCGCCAGCCGCTCGGCCATAATACCGGAGCCTACAACCGTGGCCAAAAGAAAAAGCGTGCCGAGCCATTCGGCAAAAAGTTTACGTTGCATGGCGCCTCCAATTATTTCGGTGTTTACCGAAATATTATTAGTGTTGCAATATATTTGCGAAGGACAAGGACGGACTCATGGAAAACAATGCGGCCATTTCGGCCTTTAAAGCCCTGGCTCAGGAAAGCCGCCTCGAGGTTTTCAAGCTCTTGGTGAAAGCCGAGCCACAGGGTTTGTCAGCCAGTGCTGTTTCCAGAGAGCTTGGCATTTTTCCCTCCACGCTTTCGGGCCATCTTGCTATATTACATAACGCGGGCTTGGTGGCTTCGCGCCGTGACGGGCGCGAAATCATCTATACGGCGCGCCTTGCCCGGGTCGGCGCTGTGGTGGATTTTTTGCTCGTTGATTGCTGTGACGGGCATGATGCCTGCTGCACGGCACAAATTCCGCGCGCACGCCTTGCCGAAAGCTGATTTCCGCGCTATCTCCGATAGCAGCAAGCAATGGAGCCGAAAATGGATGAACAGCAACTTCTTGTCTCGACGGAATGGCTGGAAAAGCACCTGAATGCGCCGGATGTGCGGGTGCTGGATGCCAGCCTTGTGCTGCCCGGAGACCCGCGCGATTGCGAGGCCGAATACGAAAAATGCCACATTCCCGGGGCGCGCTTCTTTGATATTGACGACATTGCCGACACCCGCTCGGAGCTGCCCCATATGGTGCCGCCGGTGGAAAAGTTCATTTCTAAAATGCGGGCGATGGGTATTGGCGATGGCCATCGTGTTATCATCTATGACACAAACGATGCGCTTTTCAGCGCCGCGCGTGCGTGGTGGATGTTCAAGCTGTTTGGCAAAAACGATGTCGCGATCCTGGATGGCGGCCTGCCAAAATGGCTCAAAGAAGGTCGCCCCGTGTCGGATATGCCCCCCGTTCTGCGCGACCGCCATTTTACCGCGCGGCGCAATGCGGCGCTTATTCGTGACGTAACGCAGGTGGCGGCGGCGCATAAGCTTGGCGATGCGCAAATCGTGGATGCCCGCTCGCCGGTGCGCTTTGCCGGGCAGGAGCAGGAGGCGCGCGCGGGGGTGCGCAATGGCCGAATCCCAAATAGCAAAAACATCTATTACAAAGATCTGACGGGGCCGAAGGGCACGTTTTTGCCGCTGGATGAGCTTCGCGAGATTTTTGAGGACGAGAATATCGACCTCGACAAACCGATCATCCTGACCTGTGGCTCGGGCGTAACCGCCTGCGTGCTGGGCTTGGCGCTAGAATTGCTCGGGCATAGGCAATGGTCGGTCTATGACGGCTCATGGTCTGAATGGGGCGCCTACCCCGAGCTGGCGATTGCCACCGGATGGTAGAGGTTACGATCACATATCTGGAGATGGGGGCGCGGCCAAGCTATGCCCGCCCGCACCAGCCGCTTGGCCCGCCTGCCGCGCTGCTGCATGCCGAAAAGCCGCCGCTGTGGTATTTCCTCGATCTTTATCGTGCGGTGGGCGCACAGTATCAGTGGACAGATTGGCTGGCCCGCCCCGAGGAGGCGCTACGCGCCTTTGTGCAGCACCCAGATGTGGCGCTTTATACCCTCATCCGCCAAGGCTGGCCCGCCGGCTTTTTTATGCTGGATCGGCGGGAGCGGGGCATATGTGACCTTGCCTACCTTGGGCTGGTGCCTGAAATGGTTGGCAAGGGCTACGGCAAATATCTGATGCAAGAGGCCGTGCATACGGGCTGGGATGGAGAGGGTGTGGAGATGCTGACCGTAAACACCTGCACGCTAGACCACCCCCGCGCCCTTGCCCTATATCAAAGCGCCGGGTTTGAGCCTGTGCGACAAAAACTTATAACTCGCGATTAATAAAGGACACCCCATGCTGGAAAACCTAAAAGAACAAGCGCCGGATAAAATCATCGAGCTGATCGGGCTTTATGCCGCCGATGAGCGTGCTGACAAGCTCGACCTTGGTGTGGGGGTTTATAAAGACGCAACGGGCAAAACGCCGGTGATGCGCGCCGTAAAGGCCGCCGAGGCGCGGCTTTTGGCTGAGCAGGATAGCAAGAAATATGTCGGGCTGCTCGGGGATTTGTCCTATGTGGATGCGATTCGCGATTTGATATTGGCCGATACCGTAGACGCGGGCCGTGTGTGCGGCGCCCAAGAGCCGGGCGGCACGGGAGCTATCCGGCAGCTTTTTGAGCTGATAAAAGCGGCCAATGCAGGGGCGACAGTGTGGATTTCTGATCCGAGCTGGCCCAACCACGAGGCCATTCTGAAGTATCTTGGCATGAATATCGGCAAATACCGTTACTTTGACGATGCCACTTGCGGCGTGGATTTCGCCGGTATGAAGGCCGACCTTGAAGGCACCAAAGCGGGCGATGTGCTGTTGCTGCACGGCTGCTGCCACAACCCGACGGGCGCAAACATTACCGAGGCCGAATGGGCCGAAGTGACCGACATTGCGCTCGCCAAGGGCTTGCTGCCGATGATCGACATTGCCTATCAGGGCTTTGGTGACGGGCTTGAGGAGGACGCGGCTGGTGTGCGGATTATGGCTGCCAAAGTGCCGGAAATGCTGATCGCCGCAAGCTGCTCCAAGAATTTCGGCCTGTATCGCGACCGTGTGGGCGCGGCGCTTATAATCTCGAAAGATGAAGCTGGCACGGCGTTGAGCAAAGCCAACATCGCGGGTCTGAACCGGTTGAATTTCTCGTTTCCGCCAGATCACGGGGCCAAGGTTGTGTCGATTATCATGAATGATGCGGCCCTGCGGGCGGACTGGGCTGCCGAGTTGGAAGCCATGCGGCAAAGCATGCTTGATTTGCGCCAAGGGTTGGCAGATGCTCTGCGCCGTGAAACCAACTCTGACAGGTTTGACTTTGTTGCCGAGCATCGCGGCATGTTTTCCCGTCTTGGCCTGAGCCAAGAGCAGGTGATGCAGCTGCGCAATGACCACGCGATCTATATGGTGGGCGATAGCCGGATAAACATCGCGGGCCTACCCAAAGCGGGGTTGGATCATCTGGCCAAGGCCATTGCCTCGGTGATTTAACCCGTAGGGTGCGTGGTTCTCCACGCACCGTTACCCTTGCGGTGCAATCACAGTACAATCAGACTGGCGGGCCAATAGGCGGTCACAAGCCTTAACAGCCGCGTTGGCGCTCATGCCGACAAACCGCGCTTGATACATAGACACACCCTGCACATTGCCCCGTGAAATATTGCGCTGGGCACCGCTGAAGGATTCGATATCCAACAAGGCGGTTTTGATCAAGAACCGCTCGGCAAGGTTTTGGTTATGAAACGCGCCAACCTGCACCGCATAGCGGCCAGAACCGGAAACCTCGGTAGCGCGGGCGCGTGGCGCGGCTGCGGTGATAGGTTCCACCGCCGCTAGCGCAATAGAGCCACCGGATTCTGGTCGGCGTAAGGGGCGCTGCATCGGGGGTGGCCTATAGGCGGGTGGCCGCACAAACTTGGGGCCGGGGCTTATGGGGGGGCCATTGGTGGCGGCGGCAATAGCGGCTTCAATGGCAGCAGCCTGCACCGCGTCATCCACATTCCGCGCCATGAGCACCGCCACGGTTTCAGTGCGCCGCGCTGGCCGGACAGCACGCGGCACAACACCCGATTCGCTTGTATTTGCCATCATCACTTGTCGGCGCGGGTTGAGGCGCAGGTGCGGCAGGGGTACCACATCGGCCCTAGAAGGAGCGCGTTCAAAGCCAAGGTTGAGCAGCTCTGCCACGCGGGCATTACGCTGGTTGGTAGAGGTGCCGCCAAACATCACGGCAATAATGCGTTCTTGCCCGTGCCGCGCCGAGGCGACAAGATTAAAGCCTGCCGCATTTGTGTATCCGGTTTTAATGCCGTCGGCACCTTCGTAGGCGTCCAGAAAACGGCGGTTGGTGTGGCGCACGGTGGCGATGCCCGCATTGGCGGTGCGGCGGGAAAACAGATTGTAATATTGCGGAAAGTCATAAAACACCCGGCGGCCAAGCAGGGCCATATCACGCGCGGTGGAATAATGCCCGCGCTGGGTTAGCCCGTTGGCGTTGCGAAACTGGGTGTTTCTCATGCCCATGGCGCGCGCGGTTTCTGTCATATATTGGGCAAAGGCGGTTTCGGAACCGGAGATGGCTTCGCCAATGGCGGTGGCGGCATCATTGGCCGATTTTATAGCCGCCGCGCGGATCAGGAACCGAAGCTGAATGCGGCTGCCGCGGCGCAGCCCGAGCTTGGATGGCGGCTCACTGGCGGCATTGGCTGAAATGGTAATCATCTGGTCAAGTGACATCCGGCCGGCTTCGATTTCCACAAACGCAAGGTAAAGTGTCATCATTTTGGTCAGGGAGGCCGGTGCCAGTCGTCTGTCTGCACTGCGCGCATACAGAACCTCGCCAGTGCGGGCGTCCATTACAAAAGTGGCAACACCGGGCGCGGCCTGTGCCAGCCCTCCGGAAAACACCAAGATAATCGCGAGAAAAACCCCGCGAAGGCATAGTTTTATCATATGTATGGCTCGTCTGCTCGATTTGCCTGCCCGCCCGATTTTTCGGTGCTTGGCATCTGTGAAGGAACCCTAGCAAAGCTATGAGGCAAAGGGAAGAATTATTTTATTGTGCAGCGCAACATAAAAACTTGACGCAGTGCAGCATCGCGCCTATATAAAGCTCAGGAAATAAAACTTGATTGGAGAATCACAATGGCCGCTTCTAAAAAAACCGCCAATAAAGCTGAAGAAATGTTCACCGAAGCTCAAAAATCTTTTGAAGCCAATGCTGAAAAATTTGGCAAAGGCTTTGAGGGTGTGGCAGCTTTCGGGCAAGAAACACTGGACGCGATGACAAAATCCACCGAGATCGCGGCAAAGGCTGCTGAAGAGCTGAATGCCGACATCGCCGCTTTCTCGAAAAAGTCTTTTGAAGAGACCGTGGCCGCTGCCAAAGATATCGCAACCGCCAAAACACCCACCGAGCTGTTTGAAAAGCAGGCCGCCTTTGCAACCTCGGCTTTTGAAGGCTTCATGGCGCAGGCCGCCAAATGGAACGAGGCCATGACAGCTGCTACAAAAGAAGCAACGGCACCCATCGCTGCGCGCGCCAATGCAGCCACTGATTTGGCAAAATCTTACGCGGCTTAAGACGCCGCTAACGTTGATTTGAGAAAAGGGGGCCTATGCCCCCTTTTTTATTGCGCGCATATGCAATATATAAGGCGTTGCACTGCCACAGAATTAGAGCCGCATGACCCTTGACCCTATAGTAATGAGCGCTGACGATCCACCCGAAGACGGGGTGGATGTAATCACGCGCCCGAAAGAAAAAACCAAAAAGCCGCCTCTTTACAAGGTGATATTGCTCAATGACGACTACACCCCGATGGAGTTTGTGGTGCATATTCTGGAGCGGTTCTTTGGCATGAATGCCGATGCGGCGCACGGTATTATGCTAACGGTGCATATGAAGGGGCTGGCGGTTGTGGGGGTGTATTCGCACGAAATTGCCGAAACCAAAGTGACGCAGGTAATGGATTATGCCCACCGCAACCAGCATCCGCTACAATGCACGATGGAAAAAGAATGAGCGCCGCGCCGCGTTTTTTAACGCCAATCACGCAGGGAATCATTGAGCCCGCCAACAGCCTGCTGGTGATCCGGCCATCAGATGCCATGGGGCTTTCCGGCTTTGAAAACGTGACCCTTGAGCAGGGGTTTTTCCCCACGGCTAAAGCGCTTGAAAATGCCGGTTATGCGGTTAGCCCTCGGGCAAATGGCCGCTACGGCATGGTGCTGGTTAACCTGACCCGCGCCAAGGCGGAAAACCTCGCCAATATCGCGCGGGCTTGTGCCATGAGCGATGGGCTGGTGCTGGTGAACGGAGCCAAAACCGATGGTATCGAGAGCCTGCTGAAGGCTGTGAAGAAAATTACCTCTGTAGAGGTGCTTTCCAAGGCCCACGGCAAGGTTTTTTGGTTTGATGCCACGCCAATGCCACCTGAGTGGCTGGCGGCTGGTGAAATGGCGGCCAATAAGGACGGGTTTATCACTGCGCCGGGTATGTTTTCCTCGGAAAAGGTCGATGTGGGCAGCACTTTGCTTGCGCCCTATCTTGAAGGCTTAAAGGGCCGCGTGGCAGACCTTGGCGCGGGCTGGGGCTGGCTGGCGGCGCAAGCGCTGGGGCCGGATGTAAGCGAAATGGTGCTTTTCGAGGCCGAGCATATGGCACTGGAAGCCGCCAAGCAAAACCTATCGGATGAGCGTGTGCGCTTTGCATGGGCCGATGTTTTATCTCTGCCTAAACAGCTACCGTTTGATGTGGTTATTTCCAACCCGCCTTTCCACAAAACCCGCACGGCAGAGCCGGCCCTCGGGGTCGGGTTTATTCTGGCCGCCGCCAAAATGCTAAAACCCAAGGGGCGGCTGCTTATGGTTGCCAATCGCCAACTTCCCTATGAGCGCGCACTGAACAGCGCGTTTCGCAAGGTCAACATGCTGGCGCAAACCAACGGCTTCAAACTCTTTGAGGCGAGTTTACCAAAGCGTTAACATCTAGATCGAGGCGCGGGCTTCCCATATAAACGGCGGAACGTAGTCGAATCATCGGAGGCTTTATGGCCGCAAATATCTCAGGAAAATCGGTGATCATAACCGGCGCTGCCAACGGGGTTGGCTTGGCCATCGCGCGGCTGTTTGTGGCCAACGGCGCGCAGGTGCTGCTGGCCGATATGGATGAGGACAAGCTCGATATAGAGGTGGAAGCGCTAGGGGAAGGGGCTGTAGCCTTCGCGGGCGATTTGCGGGAAAAGCTGACTGTAAATAACCTGATGGCGGCGACAATTGACGCCTTTGACCGCGTGGATATTCTGGTAAATGCCAGCCGCCAAGTGCTGCCGAGCAACCCGCTGGATAGCTGTGATACCAGCTTTGAAACCATGATGCACCAGAATGCCACGGTGAATTTGCGCCTGAGCCAAGCGGTGGCCAAGCGCCTGATCTCGCAAGGCGAGGGCGGCGCGATTGTTAACCTCAGCTCGATTGCGGCGCAAGATTGTGTGCCTGAATCCATTGGCTATAGCGTGGCCAGTGCCGCGCTAGACCAGCTCACCCGCTCGCTCGCGGTGGCCTATGCGCCGCACAATATCCGCGTAAATGCCGTGGCGCTGGGCAGTGTAATGAGCGGGAGCCTGCAAGCGCTGGTGGCCGAGGATGAAGACCTGCGCGACGAGGTGATTGCCGCCACGCCCATTGGTCGCATCGGTGAGGCTACCGAGGCCGCCCAGGCAGCGCTGTTTCTCGCCTCGCCCTGTGCCAGCTTTATTACCGGCCAGATTCTGGCAGTCGATGGGGGGCGCTCGCTGCTTGACCGAATGACCCAGCTGGCCTATTGAGCCGCTTCCCATTCCTCGATTGTCGCGACAATACTGGCCGAAAGCCCTTGCCCGGCGGCCATATCACCGCTGGCCCTGATCACCGCATTTAGTCCGAGCGTGGCCGCGGCCAGCAATTCGGCTTTGGCCTCGGGCTGGCTCACCCGGCCCTCAAGGTGCCCACACAGGAACGATGTCACCATCTGGAAATATCGCTTGGCGCGGATACTAACCTCTGGCTCGTCACCATGAAACTCGATCACCGCGTTCATCATCAGGCAGCCAAAGCGGGCAACACCGGGCATGCGGGTTGGGTCACTCCGGCGGCGAATCCAGTCTTTTAGCGCTGGCAGGCCCTGCGTATCCGTTTGTAGGAATTGCGTTTCCAGCATGTCGAGATAATTATCAAGCACCTTCAGATAAAGCGCCATTTTTCCCTTGTAAACGGTTTGCAGCGTAAAGCGGGTTAGCCCCGTTTCCGCCTCGATCTGGCGCGTGCCAACCGCACCGTATCCGTGCTGCCAAAACAGAGCTTGCGCGGCTAAAATCACCTCTTCATTCGATGTTTTTCGCGCGCGTGCCATTTTACCCTTGCTTTATCTATCCACTTGGATAGTAACAAGCTATCCAAGTGGATAGATTACTTGCTATGTAACGCAAAGGCAATCAAAAGGAGCTACTACATGTTAGAATTTCCAGTCATCACCGCTATGACCTTAGGCGCAACCATAATTTTACAAATGGGATTGGGGATGCGTACCAGTATGGGGAGGCTTAAGTTTTCACAATCGGTAGGAGACGGGGGCAAGCCTGAAATGGTAGCGAGGATTCGAAGCCATGGAAACTTGGCTGAAAATGCCCCGATAGTCCTTATGACCATCGCTCTGCTCGAAGCCACGGGTGCCAATAGCACTGGCATTACAGCTTTGGCAGTCGTGTTCTTAATCGCCCGGTTGCTGCATCCTATCGGAATTTCGATGAAGAAATCGCCTAATGCGCCCCGCTTTCTAGGGACATTTAGCACCTATATACTTGGCATTATCAGCGGCGGTTGGTTGCTCGTTACCGCCGCTAACATGATTTAAACTGCGGATTTGAGCGCCTCGACCAGGTCGGTCTTCTCCCAAGAAAACCCGCCATCGGCTTCGGGTGCGCGGCCAAAATGGCCGTAAGCCGAGGTGCGCTGGTAAATCGGCTTGTTTAGGCCCAGATGTTCGCGAATACCGCGCGGCGTCAGGTCCATGGCTTGGGCTATCGCCTTTTCAACGGCCTCTTCGGAAACCTCGCCAGTGCCGTGTAGATCAGCGTAAATCGACAGCGGTTTGGAAACCCCAATTGCGTAGGAAATCTGCAAGGTGCAGCGTGTTGCTATGCCAGCCGCCACGATATTCTTAGCCAAATAGCGCGCCGCGTAAGCCGCTGAGCGGTCTACTTTGGTTGGGTCTTTTCCCGAAAACGCGCCGCCACCATGGGGGGCAGCGCCGCCATAAGTATCCACAATAATCTTGCGTCCTGTCAGGCCAGCATCGCCGTCCGGCCCGCCGATTACAAACTTGCCGGTCGGGTTTACATGCCACTCGGTGTCTGCCGTTATCCAGCCCTGCGGGATCACTTCGAGAATATATGGCTCCACAATCGCACGGATGTCAGCCGAGCTTTGTGCCTCGGACGCGTGCTGGGTGGATAAAACCACAGAGGAAATCCCCACTGGCTTGCCGCCTTCATAGCGCACCGAAAGTTGCGATTTGGCGTCCGGGCCAAGCAGCGGCTCAGTGCCGTCTTTGCGCACTTCGGCAAGGCGGCGCAGCATGGCGTGGGCGTAATGCACGGGGGCGGGCATCAGCTCGGGGGTTTCCTCTGTGGCATAGCCAAACATAATGCCTTGGTCGCCCGCGCCTTCGTCTTTGTCAGCCCCGGCATCCACGCCCTGCGCAATATCGGCCGATTGTGCGTGCAGGTAGGAATTAACCTTCAGGTTGGCCCAGTGAAAGCCCTCTTGCTCATAGCCGATGTCTTTTACACACGCGCGCGCAATCTCCTCAACCCGGGCAATCACATTGCCGGGGCCGCGCACTTCGCCGCCGATAACCACGCGGTCGGTGGTGGCGAAAGTTTCACAGGCCACGCGCGCATAGGGGTCCTCGGTGAGAAAAGCATCCAGAATGGCATCGGAGATGCGGTCACACACCTTGTCGGGGTGGCCCTCTGAGACGGATTCAGAGGTAAACAGATAGTTTTCGCGACTCATAAGGATCTCCGATAATGGCAAAATTTCCGCCTTTATGGGCGGAAACGGCTTGGTTTTCAATAGCGGATTCAGAGCCGCCGGTAGGTGGCTATGCCGCCAGCCAGCAATAGCAGGATCAGCCCGATAACCGGCCATTGCCCCGTGCGCGCCAACAAGGTAGGCGGCAGGGGTTTGGCCAGCGGCGCATCGATAAAGCCATCGACCCCCAGCGGCAGGCTGGCGGTGATGCGGCCCAATGGGTCCACCATGGCGGAAATGCCGGTATTGGCAGCGCGTGCCAGCGGCAGGCCCTGCTCGATGGCACGCACGCGGTTTTGCGCGAGGTGCTGATAGGGGCCTGCGCGCTCGCCAAACCACGCGTCATTGGTGATTTGCACCAGCCATTCAGGGCGCGGACCGGCCACGCCTTGCGGGAAAATCGCCTCATAGCAAATCAGTGGCAAAAACGCCGGCACGCCTTCGGCCTCAAGAATGGCGGGGCCGGTGCCAAAGCTGTTGCTGGCCCCCATTTGCTCGGCCAGCCCCTGAAGGCCCCACTTGCGTGCCAGCCCTTGCAGCGGCATATATTCGCCAAACGGCACGAGGTGGTATTTGTCATACACATCGGCGATGCTACTATCTTCGTTTAGCAAAAACAGTGAGTTATAGGCTCCACCCGCATCTCGCCGCCGCGCCCCGAGAATAACAGGCGCCTGCGCGGCGGTTGCGATCTGGCTGCGCACAATCGGTTGCTCATCGGGCAAATAGGCAATCGCAGCCTCGGGCCAAATTACAATATCGGGCTTGCCGATGCTGGCGCTGAGCGTGAGCTGGCGCTGGTAGAAAAGCGGAATGTATTCGGGATCCCATTTCTGGGTTTGGGTGGCGTTGGGCTGAATAAGCCGCACCGTAAGGCCGGTTTGCTCAATTGGTGTTTGCAGGCGGTAAAACCCGAACCCCGTGAGGCTGGCCATGATCAGCACGGCAAGAATGGCCCCGCGTTTGCTCAACAGCAGCCCGCCCGCCAGCACAATTAAAAAGCCAAGCCCGTGCACACCGATCAGGCTCGCGGCCTGAATAACCGGCGTTTCGGCCCAGTTATAGGCCATAAGCGCCCAGGGAAAGCCTGTAAAAATATAGCTTCTAAGCAGCTCCGCCAGCGTCCAGAATCCGGCCAGCACCAGTGCCGTGCGCCAGCGCTGTGCCAGCCCAAAGCCAAGCCCCCAAAACAGCGCCATGCCCCCTGCCATCAGCGCGAGCGCAAAGGGGGCCATCCAGCCATAGCGCTCGGCATCTACCAAGAACGGTTCCACAATCCATGCCAGCGTTAGGCCAAAATAGCCAAGCCCCGCGCCCCAGCCTATAGCAAACCCGCCTTTCCAACCGCGTGTTTTTTTGAGCAGCCACAGCAGGGCCGGCAGGGCGATAATTGCCAGATATGGAAAATTATACGGCGCTTGCCCGAGCGCCAGCGCCATACCGGCCACAATGGCCAGCCCGAACCATAGCCATTTGGTCATGCTGCTTTTGCCTTGGAAAAGCTTACCCGCAGGCGTTTGATTTTGCGAGGGTCCGCCTCGATCACCTCGAACTCGTTGCCTTGCGCATCACAAATCACTTCGCCCTGCACCGGCACCCGCCCCGCCAGCATCACCACAATGCCGCCAAGCGTGTCAATTTCCTCATCCAAGTCATCCGGCAACAGGTCCACCCCTGCCACTTCCTCTATATCTTTCAGCGCTGCGCGGGCATGGGCGAGGTAAACCCCGGGGGCTTCTTCCACCCACAGGTCCGCCTCTTTCTCGTCATGCTCGTCAATGATCTCGCCCACGATCTGCTCCAGCAGGTCCTCGATGGTGACCAAGCCATCGACCCCGCCATATTCGTCAATCACCAGCGCCATATGAATGTGCTCGGCTTGCATTTTTTGCAGCAAAACCGAAAGCGGCATGGAAGGCGGGGCATAAATTAGCGGGCGCAGGATTTTGGCCATATTAAAGCTTTTGCCTTTGCCAAAGCCATGGCCCAAGGCAAGGTCTTTCAGGTGAATAAGGCCTATCGGCTCATCCAGTGTTTCGCGGTAAACCGGCAGGCGCGTGAGGGTGGAGCTAGCAAAGGCCTCAACCACTTCTTTCAGGGTCGCGTCTTCAGAGATGGCCACAATATCGGCTTTCGGCACGGCAATTTCGTCAATCCGGCGCGTTTGCAAAAGGCCAAGCGCGCGGGCTTCCGGCTCATTCGGAGCGACTTCAGGTGCGGCCTCGGCGCGGCGAAAGAGCCGCTGCCAAAGGCTGGTTTTCGGGTGGGCTAACGCCTGCGCGCGCTGCGCTGCGTTAGAAGATCCGTCTATGATGTCGCCCATGGCTCCTTTTCCGTGTTTGTCGTATGGCCCTAATATGGGTTGCTTATGCCCAGTTTTGCAAGGGCCTTGATTTCAAGCGCTTCCATTTCATTCGCTTCGTTGTCTGAAATATGGTCATATCCGAGCAGGTGCAGGATACCGTGTATCAGCAAATGGGTTACATGTTTCTGAACAGAAACGCCTTTTTCTTCGGCC
>Ga0256839_1002455_pt1 | contig 20563 bp, 17 predicted proteins | sample 354166metaG_FD_185968 | JGI IMG/M metagenome (GOLD analysis project Ga0256839, IMG submission 185968) | Hydrothermal vent microbial communities from Mid Atlantic Ridge, Atlantic Ocean - 354-166 | ecosystem: Environmental > Aquatic > Marine > Hydrothermal vents | place: Atlantic Ocean: Mid... | reverse complement strand
CATAGCCCTGATGGGAATTCTCCTCTCATCCCTTCCCCACCTCTACATAATCGTGAGAGGTTTTGAAGTGTCCTACCGGGACTTACTCTGGATAGGCGTGCTTCTGGGTGTTGCGGGTGCGAGCTTTGCCATTGCTCTGCCCATGGCTGGTAGCAATTATCCCCGTGAGGTTCAGGGTCTCGTTCTTGGACTTGCCGCTGCTGGAAACATAGGTGCGGTTCTTGACGGTATCTTATTTCCGCCCCTTGCCAGAGCTATCGGATGGCAGTTAGCTTTTGTCCTTTCGGCTGGTCTTCTGGCGGTTTCCGCATTCTTCGTACTTTTATGGGCTAAAGACAGAACGCCGAAAAACGAGGGAAACAGAGTATATCCCGTACTTTCCTTCTTCCTGACTCTGCTCTTCCTCATAGTCATGGCTCTCCTCTTTTCCGGGTCAACGGGCGGAGCAGAGGGCAATACGGGCAAGCTCCTCATTCCCGTTTTCGGTTCAGCCTTTGCCCTCCTCCTCATGCCGGCTCCCTTCAAGAAGGTTCTCCTTGAAAGGGACACATGGGTGATGATGCTCGCCTATTCCGTGACTTTCGGCGGATTTGTGGGAATGTCGTCTTACATTGCTATGCTCCTGAGGGATGTTTACTCGGTTTCAAAGGTGGAGGCGGGAATTCTAATGTCCCTCTTTGCCTTCACAGGTGCAATGATAAGACCTCTGGGAGGATTCATAGCGGATAGGATCAGCGGAGCAACCGCTCTTATGTACTTCCTCGGAGGTATCACCCTCGTCAATCTCATCTTCTCCTTATTTGTTCCACCTCTGGTGGTCGGAGTGCTCATGTTTCTATTGCTCTACACCTTTTACGGACTCGGGAACGGTGCGGTATTCCAGCTCGTGCCCCATCGCTGGCCCCGGAAAACGGGACTCATGACAGGAATTATCGGTGCCGCAGGCGGTATAGGTGGATTCTACCTGCCCACCGTCAACGGAATCGTATATGAGGCGACCGGAAGCTACTCCCTTGCCTTTGCCCTGTTCGGAAGCATAGCTCTATCGTGTCTCGTCCTCGTAAGAATTCTCCACGCAAGGTGGATGGAATGGGCTTACGTGAGGTACGACTATCAGAGCGAGAGGATTTCTGGCATAGATCCGAAAACCGGCAGGGTCGTTATGGAGATTGCCGGATGAAGGACACCGCTTTCCAGTGTCCCTACTGCGGAGTTGGCTGCGGACTTTATATTGACGATAAAGGAAAGGTCAAAGGTGATTCCCTCCACCCCGCTACAAAGGGAGACCTCTGCAAGAAACCCCTTTACCTTCCCGAAGCCTTTGACAAAGGGAGGATCACCGCTCCCCTTTTCAGGGAAGCAAAGGAGAAACCCTTTAAAGAAATATCATGGGAGGAAGCTTACCGTATTATTGAACAAAAATTAAAAACCATTCCCCCGGATAAGACGTACTTCTACATATCTGGACAGCTGTTGACGGAGGAATCGTACATCATTAACAAGTTCGTTAAAGGATTTTTAAAAACAAACAACATTGATTCCAACTCACGGCTGTGCATGGCAACCGCAGTCACAGCGTACAAGATGGCTTTCGGGTCCGACGGAGTTCCATGCACTTACGAAGACATAGACGATGCGGACGCCTTTATCTTTGCGGGTAGCAACGCTGCAATTTCCCACCCGGTTTTGTTCAAAAGGGTGTTAAGGAGAAGGAGGGAATCAGAGCAGGTTCTGATTATTACCATAGACCCATACGAGACGGAAACAGCGAGAAAGAGCGACCTACACATATCCATAAGGGCGGGAACTGACACGGTATTCTTCAACTCCGTCCTATACACAATTCACAGAGAGGGATGGGTCAATTTTCAGTTCGTTGACGGTTACACGGAGGGTTTTGAGGAAGCATTAAAATACGCCGAAAAATTCCCTCCCGACATTGCATCAAGCATATGCGATGTTCCCGAGGAGGATATTTACCTCGTTGCTAAGGTTTTTGCCCAGAGCAAAAAGCTGATATCCTTCTGGTGTCAGGGACTTAACCAGTCCTTAAACGGCGTCATGAAAAACTTATCTCTCATCAACCTTCACCTTGCAACTGGGAGAATAAACGAGAAGGGATGCCCCTTCTCACTGACAGGACAGCCCAACGCAATGGGAGGAAGGGAGGTGGGTTACCTGTCAAACGGGCTACCCGGATACAGGGACGTGAGGTCTGAAGAAGACAGAAGGTTCATGGAAAATTTCTGGAAAACGGAAGGGATTAAACCCATGCCCGGTCCCAGTATAACCGAGGCGGTGGACCTTATCACTGAGGGAAAGATTGACCTTCTCTGGGTAGTCTGCACAAACCCCCTCGTATCCCTTCCCTCTACTGGAAAAGTTGAGGAGGCTCTGAAAAAGGTCTTTCTCATCGTTCAGGACGCTTACTGGAACGACTCCTGCGAGCTTGCAAACCTCATTTTGCCTGCCGCCCAGATAGGTGAAAAGGAAGGGACAATGACGGGTTCTGACCGGACCGTAACCTTCTCAAGGCAGTTCAGGTACCCTCCCGGAGAGGCAAAACCCGACTGGCTGATATTCACAGAAGTCGCCAAGAGAATGGGATGGGAAGAATCCTTTAACTACCGCTCCGCGGTGGATATCTTTGAAGAGTTTAAAAGAGCAACGAGAGGCAGGCTGTGTGACCTCTCAAACCTGACCTACGCACGCCTTCCCTCAAGATGGGGCAAAAGGTGGCTCTATGAAGATCTCAAATTCGCAACCGAAAGTAAAAAGGCAAAATTCCACCCCGCCCGCTTTGAAATCCCCCAGGACCGAGGCTCCTTTCTGATGATGACGGGACGGATGAAGGACCAGTGGCACACGATGACGAGGACGGGTAAAAGCCCCTCCCTCCTGAAAGGAGAGCTCCCTCCCTACATAATCATGAATCCCGACGATGCCCGGGAACTCGGTATTTCCGAATGGGATAGGGTGGTCATCCGCTCAAAACTCGGCGAGGCGGAGAGAATAGTGAAGTTCGGGAAAATAAAGAGAGGCCACATATTCACACCTTTCGGTTATCCAAGAGAATTTGCTGATCCCATCAACAGGCTCGTTTCCGACAGGTGTGACCCCCTCTCAAAGGAGCCGGATCTCAAGTTCACCGCGGTTGACATAATTCCAGCGGGTAAAAATATTAACTGGTGTGAAGAAGACGGGCGTCGTCCTTTTAAACATGGGAGGTCCCGACAGCCTTGATGCTGTTGAGCCCTTTCTTTACAACCTATTTTCTGACCACGACATAATAAGGATCCCCAGAATAATCCAGAAACCCGTTGCCCGGATCATAGCAAAGATCAGGAGCAAAAAGACCCGCCATTACTACGAGATCATGGGGGGCAAGTCACCTCAGAAGGATCAAACCCTCCAACAGGCTCATGAACTCCAGAAGGCTCTGGGTGACAACTTCAAAGTGGTGGTTGCCATGAGGTACTGGCATCCATTCACAGAGGAGGCACTTGAAGAACTCTTCTCGGAAGAGATTGAAAGAATCCTGCTCCTTCCCCTCTATCCCCAGTTCAGCAAGACAACCACCGGCTCATCCTTCAACGAGTTTGAGAGGGTTTACAAAAGATCCCGATTCCCCGAGGTCAGGGTAATCAAAATCAAGGACTTCCACGACCACCCCATGTACATAGAAGCTCTCGTCAAAAAAATCAGGGAAACGGTTGAAGACCCGAAAGACTTTCACTTCCTCTTCTCAGCCCACAGCCTGCCTCTGTATGTAATAAAGGAAGGAGATCCCTATCAGAAGCAGACCGAGAAAACTGTAAGACTGGTTATGGATCACTTCCCCGGAGTTCCCCACACTCTCGCTTATCAGAGCAAGGTGGGTCCCGTGGAGTGGCTCAAACCCATGACCGAAGAAGTCATAAAAGACCTCGCTTCGCGAGGTGTTAAAAACCTTTGCGTAATACCCGTCTCCTTTGTATGCGAGCACTCTGAAACACTTTACGAGCTTGACCACCAGCACGGAAACCTTGCAATAAAACTGGGTATTGAAAATTATTTAAGGGTTCCAACCCTTCAAAGCGATACCCTGTTCATTGAAGCCCTCAGGGATGTAGTCTTAAAAGAGCTTGAGAAACATGAATCTTAAGCCCAGGCTGGTGATAAGTGCCTGTCTGCTCGGCGACGAGGTTCGTTACGACGGGAATTCCGCCGTCAGCAGTCTTGCGGTGAGCCTCCTTCCCTTCGTGGAAGTAGTTAAGGTTTGTCCGGAGGTGGAGCTTGGTCTCGGAGTTCCGAGGGACAGGATCATCCTCCTGCAAGAGGGAGAGAAAATCCGCGCATACCAGCCATCTACTGGTAAGGACTTTACGCAGGAACTGGAAAACTTCTCAGCATCCTTTTACAGAAGAATGCGTGAGGTCAACGGCTTTCTTTTAAAAAGCAGGTCGCCCTCCTGCGGTGTTTCGGGAACAAAGGTTTACGCTGATAGGGAAGGGATGATTTTAAAAAGGAGGGGAATCGGGATCTTTGCGGGAAAAGTAAGGGAGCTTTTCTACCATCTTCCCATTGAAGATGAGGAGAGGCTTTTAAGGTATCCATCAATACGGCTGAGGTTTTTATTGGGTTTGTTTTTAAACCGCGCGGAGGGGGTATCATACCGCAAAGTAAGAAGGTTCAGGATGTCAAGGGTCATTGAACTTGCCGGGAAGTATGTTCCGGGCGAACTGAAGAAGCTGTGGTACTCAGAGACCAAGATACTTCCTGATTCGCTCAACCGCTAACTCAAGCTCCTCAACCTTTCTCGTGTAGGCAAGGCGAATGTACTTTGAGGTCTCATTGGTCCCGAAGTCAACACCGGGAGTTACGGCTACCCCCGCCTCCCTGAGTAATTTTAGAGCAAAGTCATGGGAGTCCCGGGAATACCTGTCAATTCTCGCCCAGATGTAAAAAGCTCCTTCAGGCTTCGCAGTTATTGAAAACACGTCTTTAAGTCCTTCGTACAGAACCCTTCTCCTTTCTGCAAAGGTCTCCCTGACCTTCTGAAGGTATTCCTCGTCAAAAGCACCCAGAGCCGCGTACTGGCTGATGGTGGGTGCGGAGATAAATACATTCTGGATGACCTTTTCCGCACTTCTCACCATTTCCGGTGGAAGAATCATCCAGCCTATCCTGAATCCGGGCATGCAGAAGTACTTGGAAAATCCGTTAATCACAATTGCATTCTGGGAGAACTCAAGAGCTGTTCGCTCCTCACCGGAATAAACCAGACCGTGGTAAATCTCGTCAGATATGAGAAATACACCCTTCTTCTCGCACCAGAGACAGAGATCTTTCAGGTTATGGGGATCGTAGAGAGTCCCCGTCGGATTTGAGGGTGAGGAGATGTGGACAGCCCTGATGCCGGAGTGCTCAAGATGCTCCGGTTTTATCTGAAAACCATCTTTTTCCGAAACCCTCACAAAATGGGGCTGTATGTCAAGGAGGTGTGCAAAATTTTTGTAGCAAGGATAGGAAGGGTCCGCTATTGCAATTTTCTCCCCTCCGTCCGCCACTATTGAATAAGCAACAAGAAAGGCTCCCGAAGTTCCCGTTGTAATAACAACCCTTTCGGGTGAGATGTCCACACCGTACTTCTCCTTGTAATACATTGCAATACGCTCTCTCAACTCAGGTAGTCCGAGGGCTGGAGTGTAGAAGTACTGCCTTTTATCTACGGATCTCTTGACATACTCAAGGACGCGGGGAGGGGGGTCAAGGTCCGGCTCACCTATCTCAAGGTGAATTACATCCTCACGTGCTCTTGCCTCCTTGAGGATGTCCATTACGATGAAGGGAGTTAACCTATCTTTTCTTCGCATTTGCACGCCAGCTCATAATAATTTCCGTAACCCTTGCCGCCTTCTTGGGATCCATAGCAGCGAGGATCTGACCCGCCTGTCTGTCTTTTAGTCTAATAAGAATCTCTGCAGCTATCCTCGGTTTGAGGTTATTCAGGATAGCTCCCGCCTCGTCGGAAGGCGTCTTTGAAACGATTTTTATTAGCTTTTTTACTTCTTTTTCCTCCTCCTCCGTTAAAGGTCTTTTTCGCAAAGCTTCAAGTTTTTTTCTCTCGTCAATGAGCCTCTGAAGTTTCTCCTCTATAACCCTTTCAACCTCCTTCAGTCGCTCTTCAGACTTTTTTTCCTGGTCTTCCTTTAACTTCTTTTGAACAGCACTCTCGGAAAAAACGGCTCCAGAAAGGGTAAAAGAAAATAAGAGAATCAACTTAAAACCCTTTTTTAAAAGGTGGATGAATCCGATTTGCAGGAATTCCCTCTTGAGCGACCTGGAGTACTCCTCGTATCCAACTTTATCCTTCAGAATTCTAACCGCTTTTTCCTCCCTTTTAACCTCCCGCAGGTTTTCCGACTCCTCGTCCCTTTTCTTTTCAAGCTCTCTCACTTTCCTGTCGAGGTCGTTGATTTTACTTACAAACGCCTTCTGCCTGAAGATAAGTCTAAGGGCATCCCCGGAATTCTGGAGCATCCTCTGACACTCTGCAAGGTCCGCCTCAAATTTCCTTTTTTCAAGCTCAAGGTGATTTATCTCCTCATCTATTTCCTTAATTCTCCTCGCCCTATCCCTTTCCTCAATTTCTTTTATTCTCAAAATTCTTCTGAGATTCATCTCGCCCTCTCTGAAATGATGAGCAGGTCTTCCTTGGTGTTCAGGTTCACAAAGGAATCAAGGTTGGGATCCACACCCCTTACGAGATCCTCACCCAGAAGGTTGTAGCCCACCTCTTCCAGAACTCCCATCATACTTAAATCGTTCCTCTCTATTCTCTTTTTTATCGTTTCCCTCAGCGACTTGGAATAAACGCCAATAAGCGGATGCACCCTGTCACCTGCCTTGAATACCGTAACGGGGGGTTCTCCCCTGTCCCGAAGAATTTGAAGAACCTCTCTTTTTATGAGAGGAATGTCTCCGCTCAGAAGGGCAAAGATCTCTCCCTTTGCCTTGACCGTTGCAGTGTAAAGTCCAACTATGGGAGCTTGAAGTGGAAGCAGGTCAGTAATAAGAGGACCTTTGAGGAAGGTGAGCCTTTTGGGGTTTTTTGTAATCACAAGAACCCTGTCAAAAACCTCAAGTGCAGTCTCAAAAACCCGCTCAATTACCCTCCTTCCCCCCAAGGAATAACTGAGCTTATCCTCTCCGAATCTCCTGCTCTGACCCCCCGCGAGGATGAAACACTCCATCACTCTTTAATATAAACCATGGCTCCGTTATCAAGAACAATCACGGACCCTGTGCGGTCCATCTTTATCACTGTTCCCACCCTTTTTAAGGTGTTATCCCTTTTAACTTTCCTGCTTTTCTTCACCGTCCTGCCAATGACTATTCGCTTCCTTTTTACTCGTTTCCTTACAACCTCCCGCTTAATTTCAACGACCTCCGGTTTTTTAGGCACCGCATTGCTCACTACCCTGATTGACGGCCTCTCCCTTAAGGGTAAATAAACGTAAGTTTTTGCTGGAATAACATCACCCTTTATGTGAGGATTGAGGTCCCTGAAGGTGGTTTCTCTGATGGACTCCCTCCTGACAAGGTCCTTTACCCTGCTCGGCGATTCAACAAATTCCTTTCTGATTTTCATACTTAGCCCATTTACCGCCAGACCGTACTTCTGGGGATTCCTCGCTATCAAAAGGGCGGCAAAGAACCTTGGAACAAACCTCCTCGTTTGTCGTGGAAGCCTGTCCTTTCTGCTCCAGAAGTCCTTTCCACCCGTTTTTTTAATGACGCAACCCTCACCGCAGTTGTAGGCGGCGAGAACGAGTTCCCAGTTTCCGAATCGTTTGTGTAGGTCCTTAAGGTAAGCGGATGCGGCACGGGTTGATTTGAGAAGGTCAAAGCGCTCGTCAACATAGTTATTAACCCTCAGCCCGTACCTCCTTGCCGTTGCCGGCATAAGTTGCCAGATGCCTCCGGCTCCTGACCGGGAAACCGCAAAGGGATTGAACATGCTCTCAATTAAGGGAAGAAGAGCCAGTTCTTCAGGGAGTTCCATTTCCCTCAACACGGGTGTTATGTACCGCATGTAAAGGGAAGCTCTCCTGAGGGCTATTTCAAGACCCCTCTTGTTCCTTAGCAGGAACCTGAGCTCCTCCTTTATGTCACTTTTCTGGGGAATCTTTATTCCCAGCTTTTTTGCTTCAAACCTGATAAAAGCCTTTTCCTCTTCTGTAAACAAAAACTTACCCTTCTGCACGATAACTATGTTTCTGCTGTCTTTTTTAAGGGCAATCTTTTTCACCGTTGGAGTGCATCCTCCCACCACAAGAGAAATCAGAAGAAATATGTATATCATTACCCAATAATTATAGGATTCGGTAAGGCTACTAAAGATTATAATTGTTGGTATAATGCAGGAAACGGAGAAAATCTCTAACCCATCGGTCGTTGAAAGGGCAAGAAAGGTTCTTCCCGGAGGTGTTAACAGCCCCGTGAGGGCTTTCACGGCGGTTGGCACCGAACCCATTTCCCTTGTCAGAGGGTCGGGTTCAAGGGTCTGGGATGCGGACGGACGGGAATACATAGACTTCCTTGCATCATGGGGTCCTCTCATTCTCGGACACTCACACCCCGCAGTCCTTGAGGAGACAAAAAAGGCTCTGGAAAATGGACTCACCTTCGGTTTAACTAATCCTTACGAGCCTCTGATCGGTGAGGCTGTAGTTTCAATGGTCCCCTCAGCTCAAAAGGTCAGGTTCGTAAACTCGGGAACGGAAGCGACCATGTCAGCGGTGAGACTGGCGAGGGGAATCACCGGCAGAAAGCTAATAGTGAAGTTTGAGGGATGTTATCACGGACACTATGACTCTTTGCTCGTCAGCGCAGGCTCGGGAGTTGCAACCTTCGGGATACCCGGAACTCCCGGAATCCCCGAAGATATTGCCCGTCTCACCCTTGTCCTTCCATACAACGACGGCGAAGCCGTGGAGGAGGCATTTTTCAGATACGGTGAGGAGATCGCCTGCGTGATACTTGAACCCGTTGCAGGAAACATGGGTGTGGTCCTTCCTGAAAGGGGATTTCTTGAGAAGATAAGGGAATTAACCCAGAGTTACGGCTCTTTACTGATCTTTGACGAGGTGATTACGGGGTTCAGGCTATCTGAGGGCGGTGCTCAGGAAGTTTTCGGGGTAATTCCGGACATAACATGTCTCGGAAAGATCCTCGGAGGGGGAATGCCCGTCGGTGCGTACGCGGGTCCCGACGAGGTCATGTCCGAGGTAGCTCCCGTTGGAAAGGTCTATCAGGCGGGCACTCTCTCGGGTAATCCGGTCGCAATGGCGTGCGGTTTTAAAACCCTTCAAATCCTGAGAGAAAGCAAACCCTACGGTGAACTTGAAAATAAAGGGAAAAGGCTTGAAGAGGGATTGAAGGAAATCACGGGGGAAAGGGGAATTCCAGCAACCGTAAACAGGCTCGGCTCAATGCTAACGCTGTTCTTTACGGATGAGAAGGTCAGGGACTTTGAAACAGCAAAATCATCAGACACGAAGCTGTTCTCAAAATTCTTTAAAGCTCTCCTTGAAAGAGGCATCCTCATCCCCCCATCACAGTTTGAAGCGTGGTTCGTATCAACTGCACACTCCGATGAGGACATTGACACAGCACTGGAGAAGGTTCGCTCCGCCCTCAAGAGCCTATGAAAAAGACCTTTATTTACGGAACCCTGATCCTCGCCCTTATTCTCCTTCTCACTTTTACCTTCATATTCCTTAAAACATTCTCAAAAGAAACTCTGAGTTCAGTTCTCGGTCTAAAGAAGAGGTACCTGATACTCTCGGGACTCTTCTTATTTCTTTACCACACCTTTGACAATATCAGGCTGTACATACTATCAAGAGCTGTGGGTCTCAGGTACTCACTGAGGTACGGCTATACAATGTCTTTTATAAATACCTTCGGAGCAACGGTAACGCCCGCCCACGCAGGGGGAGAGCTTGCGGCTGTTTACATGCTTTTGAGAAGAGGATCAAGCGTTCACAAGGTGATGAGTATAGTCACCATGAAAACAGTATCGGGAATCGTATTTTTCATCATTGCTCTACCATTTTTAGTTCATCAGTTTATATCAAATCCGAGACTTGTTAAGCCGGTTGCGGAGATACTCGCCGTTGTTCTTATCGGCACCATTCTGCTTTATACGACGATTAATTACCTTCTCAGAAAGAATGCGGGCAAACCATCCCTCAGGAGGTTAAGGGAAACCCTTAAAAAGTACTTTTATTACCTGCAAATATTCGGCTATAAGAGGAAAACTTACTTTCTTCTTGCCTCCCTTTCAAGCATACTTCTTTACTTATCTTTCATGATGATAGCTCCATCCCTTGCAAAGGCTTTCGGATCCGATGAACCCTTTTTTGAGCTGTTCAAAGCCCAGCTCGGACTTCTGTACGCCATTTTTATTAGCCCGACTCCGGGAGGAAGCGGGGTGGGAGAACTGGGGGCTCTCGCCGTCTTCTCGGGATTCCTTGAGGCTCACCAAATAGGTGCCTTTGTGATACTCTGGAGGCTTATAAGCCAGTATGCGAGTGCTGCGGTGGGAGGTGTGCTATTTATCCTTTATCTTCTGAAAGACTTAAGAACCTGACTGCGGGCATTCTTTCTGCCTTAATGCTTTACCTTGCCTTTTCGAAATTTAGCCTTTTCTTTCTTCTTTTTCCCGCTTTCTTGATTCTCGCTTTATTCAGAAGCCCCTTAACATGGTTGGTTTGCGGTTTCTTATTTTCTCTCTCGTCACTTTTCTGGGTAAGGATAGCGATGATTGACTACGGAGGAGTTTATCCTCCGATAGCCTACTCCCTTCTAACCGTCCTTGCCGTCTTTCTCGGTCTCTACCAGTTCGGATTTACATATCTCTTATGGAAAATCCTCAGGTACAACCTCCTGACCCTTCCTTTCCTCTGGACCCTCGTTGAAATTCTGAGGTCGCACTTTCCTTACGGAGGTTTTCCGTGGCTCCTTGCGGGGGAGATGATCCTTTACATTCCCCTATTTAAAAACTATCTGAGTGCAGGGGGAGTTTATCTGGGAAGCATCCTTATGGTTTTTGCCTGCCTGATTCCCCTGCTAATGAAAAAACCGAAATACCTTGCAACTTCTCTTATCGTCTTCATAATTCCCGTGCCATTCATAAAGTTTCCTGTGGAAAGAGCTGACCTTAAGGGTCTAAAGGTTGCCCTCTTTCAAACAAATGTGCCGGAACACATCAAGCTGAGCGATCCGGACTTTTACAGGTTTCTTCCCTCCTATTGGAAATTTTTTGATGAGATGGTAGCAAGGAATCCGGACATAATTTTCCTACCTGAATCTGCCTTTCCCTTTGACGGAAGGGACATTTACGCGGAAGGCAGGAAACTTCTCAGCTATTCACAAAAATCAATCATTATTTCGGGTCTGACCGACCTTCGTCTGGAAGGAGAAGGTTACAGGGCTTACAACTCCGTTTTCGTTATTCACAGGGGAGAGATCCTTGACTTTTACGACAAGGTAAGGATACTTCCCTTCGGCGAATTCGTCCCCTTTCCCTTCCAGTTTGCTAAAAATTATTTCGGAGCAATAGGAGGAATTGACTTTACGCCCGGTCCGGAGCCAAGGTGCGTGAGGGCGGGGAGGTTCAGGGTGGGAACGCCCATTTGCTTTGAAGTTTCATACTACACCCTCGTTAAAAAAATGTCCGATTGTGCGGATTTCATAGCGGTTCTGACAAACGACGCCTGGTTCAGGGACTCGGACGGGACCTTTCAGCACCTGAGACAGGCAAGGGTAAGAGCCGTTGAAACCAGAAAGTATGTTCTCTGGGTAAACAACACAGGACCCTCCGCGGTAATTTCACCGCAAGGAGAACTCTTAAAGGTTCTGCCATACGGAAAACAGGGTTATATTTTTTACGAGTTTTGACTTCAGGTGTACACCCTGCTACAGCTCCTCACCCCCTCAACATCCCTGATTGCCTTTATAACCTTCCTGAGGTGGCTTTTGTCAATCACATCTATGGTGAAATCCATTACCGCCTTCCCCTCCGCGGACGCTTTTGTGTACGATTCCCAAATATTTGAGTCGTTGTCGGCAATTTTACGCGTTATATCCGAAAGTATTCCGATTCGGTCCTTGACATGAACCCTTATGCGGGTCCTGAATCTCCCCTGTGGACTCCACCTCACCTTAAAAACCTTCTCGGGAAAGTTCTCCCTCAGGTACCTGAGGTTGGCACACCCTTTTTCGTGAATGACTATTCCCCTACCGCTCCTCACAACTCCGTAAACCTCATCCCCCGGCACGGGTCTGCAACAGCCGGCGACCTCGTACATGACGCTATCAAGGTCTCCGAGGGATACCACACCTGATCCCTTTGAATGGGAAGGAATCCTCCTCACCTTCTTTTTCTGAGTAAGAACCCCCATCAGCCTGCTTGCAGATAGGCGACCGCTCCCCAAAGCGAGGTAAAGCTCCTCCTCATCTTTAAACCTGACCTTTTCCCTTAGCTTCTCCATAAGCTCGTTGTGGGTGAGGTGCAGGTTTTCCCTGATCCTCTCAATTATTCTCCTGCCCTCATTGAGGAATCTTTCCCTCTCAAGCTTTTTGATGTATTGCTTTATTCCGCTCTTAGCCTTGGAAGTAACTACGAACTTCAACCACTGGGGGTTGGGTTTTTTTTGAGTGCTCGTGATGATCTCCACCTGATCACCGCTCCTGAGCCTGTAGTTGAGTGGAACTATCCTTCCGTTTACCTTTGCACCGACGCAGTGGTTTCCTACCTCCGTGTGGATGTGGTAGGCGAAGTCAACAGGTGTTGCTCCGCTTGGAAGAACTAAAAGGTCTCCTGCGGGAGTGAAGACAAAAACCTCCTCCGAAAACAGCTCCCTTTTAATGTGGTCAAGAAGCTCGCCGGGATTTCTGCTTCCCTGAATGTTTTCCACAAGGCTCCTGAGCCATGAAAAAACCTCCGGTTTATCAGCCTTCCCGGTACCCTCCTTGTACGCCCAGTGGGCTGCAATTCCCTTTTCTGCTCTCAGGTGCATCTCCCTCGTCCTGATCTGGAACTCAACCAGCTTCCCCTTGTCAGCCATCACCGTGGTGTGGAGGGATTGATAGAGATTCGGCTTTGGAAGAGAAATGTAGTCCTTAAACTTTCCCGGAACGGGTTTAAATACGTTGTGAATCAGACCGAGAACCACATAGCACTCCTGAAGAGAATCCACAACGATCCTGACCCCCAGAATGTCGTGAACATCCTCAAGGTTAATGTTTTTCCTAATAGTTTTCTGCCAGAGGCTGTAAAGGTGCTTGGGTCTGTAAGATATCTCCGCGTCAATTCCCGCCTCCTTAAGAACCTCCCTTACCTTAGGTATGACAAACTTTTTAAGGTAAGCCTCAAGGTCCTCAAGGGACTGACTGACGAACTTCCTAACCTTCTCAAACTCCTTCGGATAGAGGTGTCTGAAGGAAAGGTCCTCAAGGTCCCTCTTTATCTCCCAGATGCCCAGCCTGTGAGCAATCGGTGCGTAAATGCTCAGCGTTTCCTCCGCAATCCTCAACCTCTTTTCTCTCCTCAGGTGACTCAAAGTTCTCATGTTGTGGAGTCTGTCAGCAAGCTTAACGATCACCACCCTGATGTCGTTGGCGGTTGCTATGATAAGCTTGCGGAAGTTCTCAGCCTGTGCCTCTTTAAAGTTGCGAAAGCGAATCTTCCCTATCTTGGTTACGCCTTCTACGATTTCAGCCACTTCCCTACCAAAGAGGCTCTCAATTTCTTCAAAAGAGGTCTCAGTATCCTCAAGTATGTCGTGGAGGAGACCCGCAACTACGGTTGTTGAGTCCATATTGAGGTCCGCGAGGATCTTCGCCACATTTAAAAGGTGAGAGACATAGGGTTCTCCCGAAGCCCTTTTCTGATCCCTGTGTCTTTCCTGAATAAGCTCAAATGCTTGATATATGCGGTCTTTATCGTGAGGGTATTTTTTTGCAAGCTGGTCAACAATTTCATCAAGCTTGAGCTCTTTAATAGCCATTAGAATAAATATAATCGCCATGAAGGGGAGGTAAGATGCTACTGGACAGGCTTCTTGGCTTTTTCTCAAACAATGTCGGTATTGACCTCGGCACCGCAAATACCGCAGTTTACATGCAGGGAAACGGAATCGTCATGTACGAACCCTCAATAGTTGCCATTGATGTTAAGTCAAGGAAGGTTCTTGCTGTGGGAAAAGAGGCGAAGGAAATGGTGGGGAAAACCCCCGAAAACATTCAGGCAATTAGACCCCTCAGGGACGGGGTCATAACAGACTTTGAAGTTACTCAGATAATGCTTTCCTACTTTATAAAGAGGGCTCTTGGTAATACCCTTTTTAAACCAAAACCTACGGTGGTGATAGGAGTTCCCACGGGAATTACTCCCGTTGAGAAGAGGGCGGTTATAGACGCTGCAAAGAGTGCGGGTGCAAGGGAGGTATATCTCATCGCGGAGCCGATGGCGGCGGCTATCGGGGCGGACCTGCCCGTTGACGACCCTATCGGAAACATGGTCGTTGACATAGGAGGCGGAACGACCGAAATCGCCGTTATCTCCATGGCGGGAATCGTTGTATCAAATTCTCTGAGGATCGCGGGAGACGAAATGAACGAGGCAATAATCCAGTACATCAAGCGTCAGTTTCACATTCTCATAGGGGAGCAGACCGCGGAAAAGATAAAGATTGAGCTTGGCAGTGCCATTATTGAAGAAGAGGAGAGAACCATGGACATAAGGGGAAGGGACATGACGGGTCTTCCCAAAACCATTGAGATAACAAACCACAACATTACGGAAGCCCTTGAGGACACTATAAATTCCATCATAAACGCAATAAGGGTAACCCTTGAAAGAACTCCCCCGGAGCTTGCCGCCGACATAGCGGACAGGGGAATAATCCTCGCAGGCGGTGGAGCACTCCTCAAAAACATGGACAAGAGAATTCAGGTTGAGACGGGGATCAAAGCCTTTTACTGCGAGGACCCGCTCATTGCCGTTGCAAGGGGGGTCGGCAGGGTGCTGGACAACATAGACCTTATCAAACGAATATCAATGGAATGACCGACAGGAGGTTCCACCTAACAGCTCTGCTCGCCGTCGTCCTCGGTATTGTGCTGTTCTTCACGGAGGTCTCAAGATTATCCTTTGTTAAGGAAGTCATTAAGGTAATCAACACAGTCACATCACCCGTTTTAAACCTAAAGGAAAAGGTGATCACAACGACCGAGAGAACGGTGGAAATATACTTCCAGCTCAAAGATGTGAGGGAGGAAAATGTTGAGCTCAGGCAAAAGGTAAACTCGCTCCTTCTGGTGGAAAAGGAGTTAAAGTCATGCACCCGAGAGCTTTTAAAAATTCAGGAATCGGTGGGCATATCTCCTGTCCCTCCGAGAATTAAATACTCTCTGACGAGAATAGTTTTTTTCGATCCCTCCGGTCTTGACCAGTTCATCATCATAGAAGGGGGCAAAGACAAAGGCTTCAGGGAGGGAGACGCAGTCGTCTCGCAAGACCACGTCGTTGGGATCGTTGACACGGTTTACGGATCAACAAGCAGGGTTATTACACCCTTCAATCAGAATTTTTCCTCTTCAGCTTATGTTAGGGGAAAGTTCAAGAATTACATATTCACAGGAGGATATCCCCTCGGGAGGTTACTCCATGTCAACGTTGACGACAAAATTTTACCGGGTGAGGAGGTTTTTTTCCTTGATCCCGAAAGGAGGATTCCTCCCTTTTTAATAGGAATTATAAAGGAGGTAAAAAGGGGTAAGGATCCCTTCTTTAAAGAGGTCGTAGTCAAACCCGCCACAGACCCGAGAAGGCTGGAGTATGTTTTCGTAATCAGGAGGGGAAGTTGAAGTATTTTCTTTTAATTCTTGCCGTTGTCTTTGTTCAAACTTCCCTGATGCAGGCGGTATTTCGTCCCGGTTTCATGGCACCGGACCTCCTTCTGGTGACTCTTCTTGCAAGGGCTTACCTGATGGGAAAGGATACGATACTTTGGGCGCTGTTTGGTGGGTTCCTGCTTGACATAATGACCGACTCCCTCGGCCACGGGATAGCCCTTGAAACCCTGTCAACATACCTCTTTATTCTTATGGTTGAGAGGTTTTTGTTTAAAACCTGGTTAGCCTTTATTCTCAGCGCAGGAGCCTCAGCTCTTGCTAAAAAAATTCTCGGATTGATAATGATGAGGTTTAAATACTCCTTTGACATTTCGCTCTTTAAACTCTTTTACTTCTGGCTTATTGAAATCCTCGTTTTTTCAGTCATATACTTCCTTTATCTTAGAAAGAAAGAATGAGCAGAAGGCGATTTCTGGTTCTTGCAGGAGCTCTAATCATAGTTTTCGCCGTCATCCTTGCAAGACTAATTCAGGTTCAGATCCTAAGAGGTAAAAAGTACAGGGAACTATCCAAAAGAAACTACCTCAGGACGAGGATCCTTTACCCCCCGCGGGGAGATATATACGACAGGAAAGGTGAAAAGCTTGCCTTTGACAGACCAAGATACGTTCTAAGTCTTGACCTGCACAGGCTGGACCGAAAAGAACTTGATAGATTAAAGAAAAATCTCAAAAAGGTCTTTGACATTGAGCTTGATAAGGTTCTAAAAGAAAATCCCCAAGGACCTGAGCCAGTCAGATTGAAGGAAGATCTCTCAGAGGACGATCTTGCAAGCTTCTACTCCAACAGCTTCAGACTGCCCGGCGTCTTCGTGGAAGCTGTCCCCAAAAGGATTTATCCCCACGATGAGAGACTCTGTCATATTCTCGGTTATGTGGGCTACCCCACCCGCAGGGACCTCAAAAGATACGGGAAAAGGATCTCTACCAACAGCTTTGTTGGGAAGCTCGGCATTGAGAGGAGTCTGGATAAAGAGCTTCTGGGGAAGCTCGGAAGGGAAGAGGTTATGGTAAATGCTCTCGGTAAGGTTCTTAAAACTGTAAGAAGGCAGGAGCCCGTTAAAGGAAATTCGGTGGTCCTCACTATTGACCTTAGAGTTCAGGAGATCGTTGAAGATGTTTTTATAGAATCCGGTCAGGTTGCGGGAGCGGTTGTACTTATTAATGCAAAAACGGGTGAAATCCTTGCACTTGCAAGCTTTCCGAGGTTTAATCCCAACATGGTGTATTCCCGTTGGCAAAAAATTAGCAAGAACAAGCTAAAACCCATGTTTAACCGAGCAACGCGGGGGAGATATCCCCCCGCATCGGTGCTGAAGGTTCCCATATCATACGCCATCATGGAAACGAGAACAGCATCTCCCTGGGAGAAGGTCCTGTGCACCGGAAGTTTTTTCCTCGGAAACAGAAGGTTTTACTGCTGGAATGTTCAGGGACACGGTCCCGTCAACATTATTGAAGCTCTCAGAGACTCCTGCGACATCTACTACTACAACTTCGGCTACGAAATGGGTCCATCCACGATAATGAGGTATGCGAGAAAATTCGGATACGGAGAGCAGATACCGCTGGAAATACCTGTAAGAAGAGGCTTTCTGCCTTCTCCCGAGTGGAAGAGAAGGAGGTTCGGACAGCCGTGGTACGACGGGGATACGGTTAACCTCAGCATAGGTCAGGGCTTCATGCTATCAACTCTGATGGAGCAAACACTTATGATGATGGGAATCATCAACAACGGTGTAATATACAGACCGACTCTTGTCAGAGAGATAAGGGACGCTTCTGGTGAGGTGATCTGGAAAAACAGGAGAAAGGTCTGGAAGGTAATAAAGGGAAAGCAGGAATACTTTGCCCTGATAAGGAGAGGTCTCAGGGAAGCGGTAAAGAGGGGGACGGGAGCAAGAGCCTTCTCAAGGATAGTTGACATGGCGGGAAAAACCGGAACGGCTCAGGTCGCCTACATCAGGAGAGGCATCAAAAGGAAAAAGGTACCCTGGAAGCTCAGGGACCACGCGTGGTTCATAGGTTTTGCCCCCTACCGGGATCCCCTCTTCGTGATAGGTGTCCTCGTGGAGCACGGTGAGTCAGGGGGTAAGGTCGCAGCACCGATAGCGAGGAAGATAATGGAGAGGCTATACATAGAGGGTCTGAATAGAGAGCTTTAGGCTCTGTAGCTTACCACCTTTTGGAAAAGGGTTCCCGTTAATCTTTCCAGTTTTTCTTTTATGGGAAAGTTAGCTATCAATAGTTCTTCTCCCTTTCTAACGCTCTTATTTCCGTAATTGGTCATGCCATAATTGAGCTTCCACTCTACGATGTAGAAATCCTTGTATAGCTCTCTTATATACTCAGAGTTGTCATAGGTTATCAAAACCCTGTGTTTGCAGCGCTGAACGGCATCAAAGAGCCTGAGGTGGTCAAACTCTAAATGCAGGCTACCCTTCTTACCGTATAACTTTGACTTCTTAGCGGAGTAGTAAGGAGGGTCTAAAAATATGAGCACATCCTCTCCTTCCATATCCATAAGCTCCTGATAATCTCCATAAAAAAGTTCTACTTTTTTGATAACCTCGTAGGCTCTCTCTAACCTTTCTATGGAACTCCATGTAAACCTTTTTCTAAAGGCCTGTTCTGAATAACCCCCGCAATCAACAGTTCCGGAAAAGGTAATCCTGTTCAGGATAAAAAAATCTACCGCCCTTTGAAAATCGCTTAGGTCTGTGTTTCTCCTTGAGACTATATCCTCAAATAGTTTGCGTCCCTCTTGGCATGATGCCTTTATAGCTTTGATCTCTTTTATGAGTTTGTCTTTATTGTGTTTTAGCTCCTTCCATAAGCAGTAAAGGTCATAATTTATGTCTCCCGCTTTGAACGTGGCATTAGGCTTTTTTTGAACCCAGTAGAAGGTTACGGAGGCGCCTCCCATCATAGGTTCCCTTAGCTCCTTAAAATCTGTGGGGAAAAACTTAGATATGAAGCTCAGAGCTTTAGATTTACCTCCCGGATACCTCAGAGGACTCTTTATCATAAACTGCCCTCCAGCCTTATATCAAAGTTGTTCAGCCTTGCCTCCTCAATCAGCTTTTCAAAGAAGTTCCTTGCTCTTTTTCTCAACTTAGGCAGGAGACTATTTACGTTAGCCTGATTTTTAGACAATCTGTCGGAGGTTAGCTTCAGCACAGGCTTAAACTTCACCTGTTTTCCATTTAGGTATAGCCTGCTTATGTTTGTAAGGAGTATCATCTTTATGAGTCCGTCCTTTATGTCTCCTTCCTTTGGGACTATAGATTTACTTGAGTGTTTGCTCTCAATGAGATAAATGATGTCCTTATCCCATTCAACCCCATCTACAGTAAGGAAGTAGAGTCCTCCTAAGTAGTTCTTAATGGTTATACTTGCTTTCATCCCCAGGATTATCTGCTCCTTTGGTTGAATTGTTGTCCTTTCCCTTCTTTGAGCATCTTTAGCCTTATCCCTTGAAAAGCTTATGAACTCTTGAATACCTTCTTCTATCTTTGCCTTGAACTTTAGAAGCCCCGTTTCTGAGTGTAACTCTACCCCTGTCTGAATGGCTATCTTCTTGTAGCACTCTAAAACTCTATCTATGAGATTTGAGAGGTTCTCTTTAGATAATTCCTTTATGTTCCAGTGGAGTGCGGACGCTTGATAATTTCTAAGCTCTTCTAACTTTCTCCTAACGTGGTCGGTGTCAAACTTCTGGTCTTCTATCTTTCTGTTACTTTTCCTGCGGGCTTTACAGTAATAGGCGGGTATTACATACACGTTCAGAAGGCTCATTAGTGATACCGTATCCCACTGCAGGTAGTCTCTATCTCCACCTATACCCTCATCTTTCACCAGAGGTATAACAGCAACCGATTTTGTCGTTCCCTTGAATAGGGTATCGTAAACTCTGGCATAAGGGTAACTCCTTGACCTTTTGGGAGAACGCCACCAGCACAGGGCAAAGGACACATCTTTGTGTCTAACCACACAGGCTGGGGGCAAAGAGTTAATGTCAATATCCGAGAAATTTGGAAAGATGAACTCTTTGAGGGGAGTTTCTATTACCTTTCTGTATTGAAGATTTTCTATTACCCCGAGCAGCTCCATTAAAACAGTATTGCACAGCTCATGTTTCGTCTGAAAAGACCACCTCGGGTAGCTCTGTCTTTATTATTCCCCTCTCTCTTCCCAGTCTTAAAAGTAGCCTGACCGCTTCTCTGCCATCCTCTCCGTAATCAACGGTTCTATGATTTACATACATGCCCACGAATTTGTCCGTCCTGTCCCTGTCTTCCTGAAGGTCTCTTGCATAGTCTATGGCGTAAGAGAGTGCCTTTTCCCTTTCTCTCAGAGAGAACTCTATGCTCTTTCTCATGAGCCTCTCTATCTTCCTTATGGTCTCCTCTCCGAGGTCTCTTCTCACTATGTTACAGCCCAGCGGAAGGGGTAGGTTATACTTTTCCTTCCACCACTCTCCGAGGTCAAGAATCTTCACGAGTCCCCGGTCTGAATAGGTGAGCTGTCCCTCGTGTATCACAAGACCCGCGTCAACACTGCCCTTTAACACCTCCTCAATTATCCTGTCAAAG
>Ga0256839_1002454_pt1 | contig 20564 bp, 14 predicted proteins | sample 354166metaG_FD_185968 | JGI IMG/M metagenome (GOLD analysis project Ga0256839, IMG submission 185968) | Hydrothermal vent microbial communities from Mid Atlantic Ridge, Atlantic Ocean - 354-166 | ecosystem: Environmental > Aquatic > Marine > Hydrothermal vents | place: Atlantic Ocean: Mid... | reverse complement strand
TGGAGGGAGCCGTCGAAGTTGTCCACGAAGTCCACCGTCTCCTTCTCGATGTCGGCCAGCATCTCCATGGCCATGGGCGCCAGCCGGGCCTCGGTGTAGCGCATGGCCGCCGGCGCGTCCCCGTCCACCGAGCCGTAGTTGCCCTGCCCGTCCACCAGCGGGTAGCGCATGGCGAAGTCCTGGGCCATGCGCACCATGGCGTCGTAGACGGCGCTGTCGCCGTGGGGGTGGTACTTGCCCAGCACCTCGCCCACGATGCGGGCGCTCTTGCGGTAGGGGCGGTCGGGCCGCAGGCCCATGTCGTACATGGCGTAGAGGATGCGCCGGTGGACCGGCTTCAGCCCATCCCGCACGTCGGGCAGGGCGCGGCTCACGATCACGCTCATGGCGTAATCCAAGTAGGAGCCCCGCATCTCCTCGTTGATGTCGATCTGACGGACATGTCCGATCTGGGCAGGCTTTGGTGTCTCCATAGGCTTCCCCGTTGCTGAGCTGATCGGGTTGGTGTGGCCGCGAGTTCGAGTTTGTGCCCACCGCAGGGAGACGCGGGCCGGGCCAACGTCCGAAGTGCATCGGGGTGGTTCCCAAACGTCGGGCGGACAACACAACCGGGGTGAGCACAGACTCCAGCACGGCTTTCAAAAATTATACCCAAAAAGGGCCATCTTGACGAACGTCCCGCCGGAGAGCGCCTCAGCAGCCACTTGACACCCCCGGAACCTGTGATAGGATGGACAATCGGTGTGTTCACCGTACCATGACGCCCCATCGGCGCCCGAGAGAAGACGAAGACCCTCAGGAGGACAGTCCAGTGGAAGAGAAGAAAGTACGTGTGGCCATTATCGGTGTGGGCAACTGTGCCAACTCGCTGGTGCAGGGCGTCTACTACTACAAGGACGCCGCCCCCGACCAGTTCGTCCCCGGCCTCATGCACGTGAACCTCGGCGGCTACCACGTGCGCGACATCGAATTCACCGCCGCCTTCGACGTGGACGCCGAGAAGGTCGGCAAGGACCTCTCCGAGGCCATTTGGGCCGGGCAGAACAACACCATCAAGTTCGCCGACGTGCCCTACTTGGGCGTCAAGGTCCACCGGGGCATGACCCACGACGGGCTGGGCGAATACCTGCGCCACAAGATCCAGAAGGCCGAAGGCCCCACGGACAACATCGTGGAGATCCTGCGGGAGACCCAGACCGACGTGGTGGTCAGCTACCTGCCGGTGGGGAGCGAGATGGCCACCAAGTGGTACGTGGAGCAGGTGTTGGACGCCGGCTGTGCCTTCGTCAACTGCGTGCCCGTCTTCATCGCCCGTGAACCCTACTGGCAGCGCCGCTTCGCCGAGCGGGGCCTGCCCATCATCGGCGACGACATCAAGAGCCAGGTGGGCGCCACCATCGTTCACCGCGTCCTGACCAAGCTCTTCCGCGACCGGGGCGTGCGCCTGGAGCGCACGAGCCAGCTCAACGTGGGCGGCAACATGGATTTCTACAACATGTTGGAGCGCAGCCGGCTGGAGAGCAAGAAGATCTCCAAGACGAACGCCGTCACCTCCCAGCTCGACTACGACATGGGGGACGAGAACGTCTACATCGGCCCCTCCGACTACGTCCCCTGGCTCAAGGACCGCAAGTGGGCCTACATCCGCATGGAGGGGCGCGCCTTCGGCGACGTGCCCCTGAACATCGAGCTCAAGCTGGAGGTGTGGGACAGCCCCAACTCGGCCGGCGTGGTCATCGACGCCATCCGGTGCGCCAAGCTGGCCCTGGAGCGGGGCCTGAAGGGCACGCTCGTGGCGCCCTCGGCCTACTTTATGAAGTCCCCGCCCGTCCAGCTCTCCGACGACGAGGCCCGCGAGCGCACCGAAGCCTTCATCGCCGGCGCGGACAACGCCGTCCTGCCGGCCGGGTGAAGCGGTGCCGGCTTCGGGGAAGCCGCCCTTCTCCTCCCCCTGCCCCCGAGCGGCGAGCACCGGAGCGGAGAGGCACAAGGGGCCCAGGAGGAGCTGGGCCCCGCAAGAGGACTTCGAGGAGGAAGTGCTCATGTACCCTGACTGGGAACAGGTCGCCCGCCTTGTGCTCACGTCGCGCGCCATGGACATCATCGAGGAGACGAAGCTCACGCCGGCCGGCGAAGTGCTCTACCAGTTCTCCGCCGCCGGCCACGAGCTGGGCCAAGTGTTGCTCGGCCTGGCCCTCGACCACCCGCGCGACGGCGCCACCGTCTACTACCGCTCCCGGCCCTTCATGCTGGCCGTCGGCCTCACCGTCGAGGAGATCATGGCCACGGGCATGGCCAAGGTGGGCAGCATCAACAACGGCCGGGACAGCGGCGTGGTTTACCACAAGCCCGGGCGAGGGCGCGTGACCGTGTTGCCCATGTCCGGCGACGTGGGCGCCCAATACTCGCCCGCCGCTGGCTGGGCCCAGAGCATTCGGTACTACGTGGAGGAGCTGAAACAGGAGGCGTGGAACGGGGCCATCAGCGTGGCCTTGGGGGGCGATGGCTCCGTGGCCGCCAACGGCTTCTGGGCGGCCCTCAACATCGTCACCACCTTGCGCCTGCCCATGCTCTTCTTCATTGAAGACAACAGGTACGCCATCTCCGTGACCAGCGACTTGCAGACGCCCGGGGGCAACATCGTCGAGAACTTGGCCTCGTTCAAGAACCTCGCCCTCTTCCAGGCCGACGGCACGGCGCCGGAGGAGGCCGCCCGGGCCATCCAAGAAGCTGTGGCCCACGTGCGCTCGGGCGAGGGGCCGGCCCTCTTGCGCGTGACCGTGCCCCGCCTGCGGGGCCACTCCTTCACCGACAACCAGGCGTACAAGTCGGAGGAGGTCCGCCGGGAGGAGGAAGCCCGCGACCCGCTGCGTCGGCTGCGCGAGTTCCTGGTGCCGGCCCACATGAGCGCCGAGCAGTGGGAAGCGCTGGAACAGGAAGTGCGCCAGCACATTGAGGCCGTCGTCGAGGAGGTGCGCGCCCGGCCGGAGCCCGACCCCGCCTCGGTGACCCGGCACATCCTCTTCGAGGGAGAACCCCAGGAACAGGGCGGGCTCCTGCCCGAAGGCATGCTTCCCGCGCCCGGCACGCCGGAAGTGCGCGCGGAAACGCCGGCGCGCGTGAACTTGATCGACGCCGTGCGCCGCACTTTGGAGGTGGAGATGCGCCTCAACCCGCGCGTGCTCGTCTTCGGCGAGGACGTGGCCGTCAAAGGAGGCGTCCACGGCGCCACGCGGGGGCTCCTGCGGGCCTTCGGCCCCAACCGGGTCTTCGACACCTCCCTCAACGAGGACGGCATCATCGGCCGGGCCGTGGGCATGGCCATCGCCGGGCTGTTGCCCGTGCCCGAAATCCAGTTCCGCAAGTACCTGGACCCGGCCACAGAACAGGTCAACGACGCGGGCACCATCCGCTGGCGCACGGCCAACCGCTTCGCCGCGCCCATGGTAGTGCGCATTCCTGTCGGCTACGGCAAGGTGGTGGGCGATCCCTGGCACTGCGTGTGCGACGAGTCGGTCTTGGCCCACAAGCCGGGATGGCGCATCGCCATCCCCTCCAACGCCCAGGACGCCGCGGGGCTCCTGCGGGCGGCCCTGCGGGGCAACGACCCCACCTTCTTCCTGGAACACCGCGCCCTGTTGGACGCCTCGGAAGCCCGCCGGCCCTACCCCGGCGACGAGTACACGCTCCCCTTTGGCCAGGCCGCCCTCCTCCAGGAGGGAGACGAAATAACCGTCGTCACGTGGGGCGCCATGGTCTACCGTTGCTTGGAGGCGGCCGAGGCGTTCCCCGGCGCCGTCGAGGTGATCGACCTGCGCACCATCGTGCCCTGGGACAAGGAGGCGGTCCTGCGCTCGGTGCGCAAGACCTCCCGCTGTCTCATCGTCCACGAAGACGGGCTCACCGTTGGCTTCGGCGCCGAGATCGCCGCCACCGTGGCCCGCGAGGCGTTCCTGGACTTGGACGCTCCCGTCGCGCGCGTGGCCAGCCCCGGCTGCCCGGTGCCCTACAATCGCCGCATGGAGGCCCACGTGGTGCCTACTGTGGAGCGCATCCGCGCGGCCATCGAGGACCTGTTGAGCTTCTAACAAGGTGACACCATGATCCTGTACTACGTGTACCGCCTGGTCACCTGGCTGGCGCCCTTCGTCCCGCCCCGCCTGGGCTATTGGCTCTGCGAGCGGGTGGGCGACTTGCTCTACGTCATCGCCCGTGGCGCGCGGGCCAACATCATGGAGAACCAGCGCCAAGTGCTTGGCCCGGAGGCGCCGGACGAGCTGGTGGCCCGCAACACCCGGCTGGTGCTGCGCAACTTGGCCAAGAACTACTTCGACCAATTTCGCCTCTGGAAGCTCTCCGACGACGAAGTCCTCGCCATGGCGGAGTTAGAGGGGCTCGAGTACTTGGACGAAGCCCTCTCCCACGGCAAGGGCGTCATCTTGGTCACCGCCCACTACGGCTCGCCGGAGCTGGTGGCCCAGAGCTTGGCCGTGCGCGGGTACGACATCACAGCCGTGGTGGAACACATCCAGCCCGAGCCCCTCTTCCAGCTCATGTGTGCGCTGCGGGGCATCCACGGCGTGAACCTGGTGCCGTCGGACAAGCCCATGTTGCCCATCCTGCGGGCCCTCCGGCGGAACGGCGTCGTGGGCCTGGTGGGCGACCGGGACGCCACCAACAGCGGCATCTGCCTGCCCTTCTTCGGCAAGGAGGCCCGAATGCCCGACGGGAGCGTGCAGTTGGCCCTGCGCACGGGCGCCCCGCTGCTGGTGGCCTACTCCCGCCGGCTCCCCGACAACCGCTTCCGCGCCGTGGGGCGGCCGGCCCTCTACCTGGAGAAAGGGGAAGACTTCGAGGCCGACGTGCGGGCCGGCATGGAGCGTGTGCTGCGCGAGATGGAGGCCTTCATCCAAGAGGCGCCGGAACAGTGGGTCATGACCGTGCCCCTGTGGCGCACATGTCCGCCGGACGAGGGGGAAGGAGCGTGAAATGGCATGGGCATTCCCCAGACGTTGCGCGTGGCGCTGGTGTCGCCTTACGACTACCCGTACCCCGGGGGCGTAACTGCCCACATCTCGTCCCTCGACCAACACCTGCGGGCCATGGGGCACGAGGTGAACATCATCGCCCCCTCGTCGGCCCCCGAGGACGCGCTGGACCACCACGTGATCCGCGTGGGCGGCATCATCGTGCCTGTGCCCTTCAGCGGCTCCATTGCCCGCATCAGCGTCTCCCCCAGGGTCTACCCGGCCATCAAGGCCCTGCTGAGCCGGCACCCCTTCGACGTGATCCACATTCACGAGCCCACGGTGCCCACCTTGGCGCCGGCCATCCTGCGCTACAGCCGGGCTGTCAACGTGGGCACCTTCCACGCCTACCGGGACGCCAACGCCGGCTTCGAGCTGGCCAAGCCCATCTTCGGCTACATGGAGAAGCTGCACGGGCGCATTGCCGTCTCGAAAGTGGCCTACGAGTACATCAGCAGCTACTTCCCCGGCGACTACCGCATCATCCCCAACGGGATCGAATATGCCCGCTTCGCCGGCCCCGACGTGCGCCCTGTAGAACGCTTCTGGGACGGCCGGCCCAACGTCCTCTTCGTGGGGCGCCTTGAGGAGCGCAAGGGGTTCCGCTACCTGCTGCGGGCCTTCCGCACGGTGAAGGCGGCCGTGCCGGAAGCGCGCCTGCTGGTGGTGGGCGCCTTCGAGAGAGAGGACACGCGCCCCTACGTCCAGTACGCCTGGCACTACCGCGTGCGGGGCGTCCACTTCATCGGGTACGTGCCGGGCGACGAGCTGCCCCGCTGGTACCACACGGCCCACATCTTCTGCGCGCCCAGCACGGGCTTCGAGAGCTTCGGCATCGTGTTGTTGGAGGCCATGGCCGCCGGCGTGCCCGTCGTGGCCAGCGACATCCCCGGGTACCGGTGCGTGGTCCGGCCGGGCGTGCAGGGAGAGCTCGTTCCCCCGGCCGACGAGGAGGCCCTGGCCCACACGATCATCCGGCTCCTGCGCGACCCGGAGCGCCGGCGACAGTACGGCGAGGCCGGCCGGCGCACGGCCCGGCGATACGACTGGGCCCGGGTGACCGAGGAGATCTTGGCCTATTACTACGAGCTGCTGGCACGCGCCGGCACGTAACGAGCGGAGAGGAGGCACGTATGCTCAGCGAATGGTTGCGCGCGCGCACGGCCGGCCTTGTGGGGAGCGTGGCCCGCCTTGTGGCCGCGTCGGGGGTGAGCCCCAACGCCCTCACAGTCATGGGGTTGGCCTTCACCGCCGGCGTGGCTGTGGTGCTCGCCCGGGGGGCCTTCCTGGCCGGCGGCCTGCTCCTGGTAGCAGCGGCCCTCTTCGACACCTTGGACGGCGGCGTGGCCCGCGCCACCGGGCGGGTGAGCGCCTTTGGCGCCTTCCTCGACTCCACCCTCGACCGCTGGGCCGAGGCGTTCCTGTACGGCGGGCTCCTCTGGTGGTTCTGGCAGCAGGGCATGGGGCGCGAGGCCGCCCTGGCCTACGCCACCATCATCGGGAGCCTGATGGTGAGCTACACGCGGGCCCGCGCCGAGGGCGTGGGCGTCGAGTGCAAGGTGGGGTGGTTCACCCGCTTCGAGCGCATCGCCCTGCTGGTGCTCGGCCTCCTCCTGAACCAGATCACCGTCGCCCTTGCTCTGTTGGCCCTTCTCTCCAACCTCACCGCCCTCCAGCGCCTGTGGCACGTCCGCCGCGTGCTGGAGGAAGAGGGCCGGGGGGAGGCGGGCTGAAGTGGGGCCCGCCTGCCCCACGTGAGGTGGCGAAGGCCGGAGAAACTTGACAGGTGTGCCGAAATCCCTATAATACTCCCTGACCTGATCAAAACGGGCCCACGTAGCTCAGTCGGTAGAGCACGTTCTTGGTAAGAACGAGGTCACGGGTTCAAGTCCCGTCGTGGGCTCCTTCAGCGTGGCCCCTTCGTCTAGAGGACTAGGATACCGCCCTCTCAAGGCGGAGACACGGGTTCGAATCCCGTAGGGGCTACCTGAAATGGGCGCGTAGCTCAGTTGGTTAGAGCGCCACGTTGACATCGTGGAGGCCAGAGGTTCAAGTCCTCTCGCGCCCACACGCTGCGGGGTCGTCTAACTGGCAGGACGGCTGACTCTGGATCAGCAAGTCTAGGTTCGAGTCCTAGCCCCGCAGCCTTCTTTGTCTGTGTGCCGACGTGGCGGAATTGGTAGACGCGCTGCGTTCAGGGCGCAGTGGGCCTTCGCCCGTGGGGGTTCGAGTCCCTCCGTCGGCACTCCCCCGTCGGGGCGTAGCGCAGTCCGGTTAGCGCGCGTCGTTCGGGACGACGAGGTCGGAGGTTCAAATCCTCTCGCCCCGACCACCTGTGCGGGAACGCGGCCGCACGTGTGTTCCTGCACCGTGCTGAGGTAGCTCAGTTGGTAGAGCACCGCGCTGAAAACGCGGGGGTCCCCAGTTCGAGTCTGGGCCTCAGCACTTGGGCGGGCGTAGTTCAGTGGTAGAACGTCTCCTTGCCAAGGAGAAGGTCGTGGGTTCGAGTCCCATCGCCCGCTCCTCTCTCTGTCGAGTGCCACCGTAGCTCAGTTGGTAGAGCGGCTCACTCGTAATGAGCAGGTCGTCGGTTCGAGTCCGACCGGTGGCTTCGGTTAGCCCGGCGCCCACGTCGGGCTTTTTTCTTGGCTGCCATATGCAAGAAGGAGGTTCCACATGTCGTTCACGCGCACCCTCGTGCTCATCGCTGTCTTCGCGGGGCTCGTCGTCATTGGCAGCACCGCGGCCTACGCCCAAGGAGAGCTGGGAGACGGCACCGTGCGCGTCAAGGTCGAGATGGGCACGGCCGGCGAAGCCCTCCCCGAGGGCTTGGAAGTGGAGCTGCTCTTCCTCGCCAACGGCCAGGGGCCGCCCATCATCTTCCGCGAACCCGTGGTCAACGGCGTGGCCGAGTTCGCCGACGTGGCCACCGCTCCCCAACACCGCTACTTGGCCCGCGTCTCCTACGGCGGCTACCAGTTCTTCAGTGACCTGGTCAACTTCGGCGACGAGCTCGTCATCACCCCCACCGTCACCATCTACGCCACCACCAATGACCTCAGCCTCCTCCGCTTCGGGCCCACCAGCGTCTTGGCCGACGTGCGCCGCGAGGGGTGGCTGGTCGGCGTGCTCTACACCCTCGTCAACCCCACCGACCGCCTCATCACCCCTGCCGAGGGCAACGGGCTCTTCATCCCCCTGCCCGACGAGGCCCGCGATCTCACCTTCGAGGACCAAGCCATCCAGGAAAACGCCCGCACCGTGCCCGGCGGCGTGCGCCTCGAGACGGCCTTCATGCCCGGTGGCAGCCGCGTGCTCTTCTCCTTCACCCTGCCCTACGAGCCGCCGGAACAGACGCTCGCCATCCCGGTGGTGCCCGGCGTCCAAGTGGGGCTCTTGGTCGCCGAGCTCGGCCAGGAGGCCGAGGCCGAGGGGCTCGAGCAGGCCGACCCCGTCGAGGCCCAAGACGGCCGCCTTTACCTCGCCTTCCGCGCCGACGAGGCGCCCGAGGAAGGCGTCATCCGCCTGAACATGCGGGCCCTGCCCAACGCCGAGTCCCTCGCCCTGCCCGAGAGCGACGCTCCCCTCGGCGAGCTCGACGCCACCCAAGTGCCCGTGGGGCTCAATGAGCGGCTCCCCTGGTGGACCCCCTTGGTCGGCGCGGCTTTGGCCGCGGCGGCCGTGGCCCTCTACATCCGCCGCCGGCAAGGCCCAGACCTCCAAGACCATTACCGGCGACGGCGCGAGGAGCTGATCGCCTTCATCGCCCAGCTCGACGAGCGCTTCGAGGCCGGCCGCATCGGCGAGCGCTCCTACCGCCAACAGCGGGAGGCCGCCAAACAGGAGCTGAAGAGCCTCCTCCAGGAGTGGCTCGCCACCCCACAGGAGCGGGGCAGCGGCGACGGCATGAGAGCGTGAGACGCCGCACCCTCCGACGATGCCACCCGAGGCCACCCGGGGCACGTTGCCCCGGGTGGCTCTCTTCCCCACATGTCCCCGGCCGCGGATTGCAGCCGCCTAGCACTCTCCCTATGAGACTGCTAAACAGTTGACAATGCCAAGGAATGGAGTACAATGGTGACACCGCCCGTCTGGGTGCCTCCTACTAAAGGAAGGCGCTCCGGGCACAACACCACGTCGTGGAGGAAGGTCCCATGCCCATCTACGAGTACGAATGTCGCGTGTGTGGCACCCGTTTCGAGCTTCACCAACGCTTCGACGACCCGCCCGCTTCGGAGTGTCCCCAAGGCCACCAGGACGTGCGCCGCCTCTTCTTCCCGGCCGGAATCGTCTTCAAGGGCTCCGGCTGGTACATCACCGACAGCCGCAATTCGGGGAAGAAGGGCAAAGAGTCGTCCAAGAGCACTTCTTCAGACTCCGACGGCGCGTCCGGCTCGGAGGGCGAACGCTGAGCTCCGTCCCCCGCCCACGGCGTTGCACGCACAGGGGCGCCCCGTCACCGGCCGTGAGTGTGCCGGACAGGGCCTTCGCAGGCGGGGGACGCTGCCGTCCTCCCAAGCCCCTCCGCTCGGGGGAACCTACCAGCAGCTACCACGGCGTAGCCCCCTGCCCTGTCCCAAGAACGCCCCGCCACCGGATTGACACCCCCTATCGCGTGTGTTAGAATACGCTCGCCTCGGCCTGCCTGTCTGACCTCACCAAAGGGCACAGGCCCGTTCGAGAACCCTCGACCCGGCCTGGGTCACGGCCGGTTGACAACTTCAACTTCGGAGCCGCGTTAAGTTCACGTGAGGAGGAGAGCATGAAGAAGTACGCACCGGAACGCCTGCGGAACGTGGCCCTCGTCTCCCACGGAGGAGCCGGCAAGACAATGACCGCCGAAGCGGCTCTCTTCCTGACCGGTGCCACCACCCGCATGGGCCGCACCGACGAGGGAAACACCGTCTCCGACTTCGACCCCGAAGAACAGCGGCGCCAGATTTCCATCAACGTCTCCCTGGTGCCCGTGGAATGGCAGGGGTGCAAGGTGAACCTGCTGGACACGCCCGGCTACTTGGACTTCGTGGGCGATGCCAAGAGCGGCCTGCGCGTTGCCGAGGGGGCCGTGGTCGTTGTGGACGCCTCGGCCGGGCCGGAGGTGGGCACCGAGCTCATGTGGCAGTACTGTGACGAGCGCCAGTTGCCCCGCCTCATCTTCGTCAACAAGATGGACCGGGAAACGGCCCGCTGGGAGCGCACGCTCCAACAACTGGGCGACACCTTCGAGGCCCGCTTGGTGCCCCTCCAGCTTCCCATCGGCAGCGGTGCCCAGTTCGAGGGCGTGGTGGACTTGGTCCGTGGCAAAGCGTTCTACGGCCCCAAGGCCGAGGAGCGCGAGGTGCCCGAGGCCATGAAGGACCAGGTCGAGGAGGCCATGACCGCCCTCATGGAGGCGGCCGCCGAGGCCGACGACGAGCTCATCATGAAGTACCTGGAGGGCGAGGAGCTGACCCCCGAGGAGGTGCTCCGCGGCCTGCGGGTGAGCGTCAAAAACGGCGACATCGTGCCCGTGTTGGCCGGATCGGCCGAGACGGGCGTCGGCGTGGCCTCCCTCCTCTCGGCCATCGTGGACCTGCTGCCCGCCCCCACAGAGGCCCCTCCCGAGGTGGCCACCGTGCCCGACGGCGACGAGGAGATCAGCCTGCGGTGCGATCCCGAAGGTCCCCTGGCCGCCTTCGTCTTCAAAACCCTCTCGGACCCCTACGTGGGCAAGATCTCCTACCTGCGCGTCTTCAGCGGCACGCTGAAGAGCGACTCCCGCGTCTGGAACGCCCGCGCGCGCCAGGAGGAGCGCGTCGGCCAGCTCTACGTGATGCGCGGCAAGGAGCAGATCCCGGTGGACGAGCTCCAGGCCGGCGACATCGGCGGCGTGGCCAAGCTGAACGTCAGCCTCACCGGCGACACCCTGTGTGACCGCTCCCAGCCGCTCCAACTGCGCCCCGTCGAGTTCCCCGCGCCGGTCTACTTCGTGGCCATCGAGCCCAAAACCCAGTCCGACCTGGACAAGCTGGGGCCGGCCCTCACCCGCCTCACCGAGGAAGACCCCACCCTGCGCTGGGAACGGCGCACCGACACGCGCCAGACCGTGTTGGGCGGTCTGGGGGACGCCCACATCGACGTGGCCAAGAACCGGCTCGAGCAGAAGTTCGGCGTCCACATCGAGCTGACCTCGCCGAAGGTGCCCTACAAGGAGACCATCACCAAGATCGCCACGGCCCAGTACCGCCACAAGAAGCAGACCGGCGGCGCCGGCCAGTTCGCCGAAGTCCACCTGCGCGTCGAACCCCTGCCGCGCGGCCAGGAGTTCGAGTTCGGCAACGAAGTCTTCGGCGGCGCCATCTCCAGCAGCTTCATGCCCTCCATCGAGAAGGGCATCCGTGCGGTTATGGAGCAGGGGGTGATTGCCGGCTACCCGGTTACCGACGTGAAGGCCGTGGTCTACGACGGCAAGGAACACCCGGTGGACTCCAAGGACATTGCCTTCCAGATCGCCGCCCGGGAAGTCTTCAAGCTGGCCGTCAAGAGCGCCGGCCCCGTGCTCCTGGAGCCCATCTACAACGTGCGCGTCATCGTGCCGGAACAGTACACCGGCGACGTGCTGGGCGACCTGAACACCCGCCGGGCGCGGGTCATGGGCATGGACCAGGAGCGGGGCAAGACGGTCATCACCGCCCAAGTGCCCCTGGCCGAGATGCTGCGGTACGCCATCGACCTGCGCTCCATGACCCAGGGGCGGGGCGTCTACACGATGGAGTTCAGCCACTACGAGATCGTGCCCGACTACATCGCCCAGCAGATCATCGCCGAAGCCGAGCGGGAGAAGCAGGAAGCGTAAGGGCTCCCGGGGGCGAGTGCCCCCGGGAGTGGCTCCAAGAGCGCCCACGATGCCACGCGCGGCCACCAGTCGGCCAGCCACTCCCAGGACGACCACCTCGTCGGCGCGCCTTGCCCTGCTCCTGTTCATCCTCGTCGGCGCCGCCCTGCGCGCCTACCGCTTGGGCGCCGACAGCCTCTGGTACGACGAGACGGTGAGCCTGCTCCTGGCCGGCAAGCCCGTGGCCGCCCTGGTGGCCCACACGGCCCGCGACATCCACCCCCCCTTCTACTACCTGCTGCTCCGCGCCTGGACCCTCCTGGCCGGCCGCTCCGAGCTGGCGGCCGCGTGGCTCTCCTACGCGGCCGGGCTCCTCCTCATGCCGGCCACCTACGCCCTGGTCCGCCGCGTCACCGGCCGGCAGGAGATCGCCCTGGGCACAGTTGGCCTGATGGCCATCAGCCCCTACCACGTGTGGTACGCCCAGGAAGTGCGCATGTACACCCTTGGGGCCCTCCTGGCCGTGCTGGGCGGACGGGCCGCCTGGTGCCTGTTGGAGGAAACGCTCCGGCGTGGCGGAGCCATCTCCTCCTCTGCCTGGTGGACGTTGGCAGTGACCTCCGCCCTGGGGCTCTACACCCTCTACTACTACGCCTTCTGGCTGGCAACGCTCGCCGGCCTGGTGTTCGGCGTGCTGGCCCTCGAGGCGTGGAGGCGGGGCCACGCGGCCTGGCTCCGCACGGCCCTGCGCCCGTGGCTCAGGGCCGCCGGGCTGACCTTGCTCCTCTGGCTCCCCTGGGTGCCCGTGGCCTACCGCCAGGCCACCGATCCGCCCGTGCCCCCCTGGCGCCAGTGGACTCCCCTCGCCGAGCTCGCGCGCGAGAGCTTCGCGGCCCTGGCCTTCGGCCAGTCGGTGCGCCCCGAGGCCATTTCCGGGTGGCTGGCCGTGGCCCTGCTCCTCTACGGGCTCGGCCTCCTGCGGCTGGCCACCCACCCGCGGGTCCGCCACCCCGCGCGGGTGACCATTTTCCTCGCCGCCTGGACGTGGGGCCCACTGGCCCTCATTGTACTCTTCTCCCTGCTCCTGCAGCCCCTCTACCACGTGCGCTACGTCTTCACCTATTCGCCGCCCTTCTACGCCGTCATGGCCGCCGGCGGCCTGGCCCTGTTGGAAGTGGCCCGGCGCGCCCAGCGGACGGCCCGGGCCCGCGTGCCCCTCTATCCGGCCGTGCTCCTCCTCGTGGCCCTCTTCTGGGCCTCCACCTCGGCCCGCTCCCTGCGCCGCTTCTGGCACGACCCCCTCTACCGGGCCGACGATTTCAAGGGCGGCATGGCCCGCCTGGAGGCCAACTGGCACCCGGGCGACGCCCTGCTCATCAACGCCGGCTACGTCTACCCGGCCTTCAACTACTACTTTCGCGGCCCGGTGGCCTGGCAGGGGAGGCTGGTCAACTACCCTGGCGTGACGGTGGAGAGCAGGGGCCTCGTCGTCCTCCAGACGGGGAGCCTGGAGGGAACGCCCTCCCTGGGGTGGGGGCGACCCGACAGTGACTTCTACCTGACCGACGAGGCCGAGACGGCCGCCGCCCTCGACGCCGTGGCCCGCCGGCACCCGCGCCTCTGGGTGCTGCGCGCCTACGACACGGTGACCGACCCCGAGGGCTTCATCCGCCGGTGGCTCGAGACACGGGGCCTCCTCTTCTACGACGAGCTCCTGACGGGGCCGAGCAACGTCCGGCTCCAGGGGTGGCTCATGCCGGCCGCCTTCGGGGGGGAGCCGGCAATGGGCATCACCGCCCAATTCCTGGACCCGGAGCGCGGCGTGCCCCTGGTGCGCCTGGAGGGGTTGGCCCAGCCGCCGGCCCGCCTTCGCGGGGGAGAGGTGCTCTACCTCACCCTCTACGTACAGCCCCTGCCCGACCTCACGGGCCCGGTGCGCCTCTCGGCCGGCCTCTTCGACGCCACCGGCCGGCAGTGGACTGTGGCCGACAGGGCGCCCCTGGGCCCCCTCCTCGCCCTGGCCGACGTGGGGGGGCGTGGCCCGGTGGCCGTGCCCGTGCGCCTGCCACTGCCCCCCGGCTTGCCGCCGGGCAACTACGAGGTGCGCCTCAAGTTCTACCGGCCCTCCGACGGCCGGCCCTTGCCGGTGGCGGCCGAGACAGCCGTGGGCCCCGACCAGGTGCGCACCGTGCTCGTGGAAGTGCTCCCCACCTCGGCCGCGGTGCCCATGCCGGCGGTTGGCCGGCCCCTCAACGACATGGCCGGCCCCCTGCGGCTGCGGGGCGCCACCCTGCCGGAGCGCGCCTTCAAGCCGGGCGAGGTGCTCGAAGTGGAACTTCTCTGGCAGACCACAGGCCCGGTGCCGCCGGGCATCGAGCCGGTGCTCGTGGCCGAGGGCGCGGTCGAAGACCAGGACCGCCTCACCGCCCGCCTCCCCTCGGGGCGGTGGCCTGCCGACGCGTGGCTGCGCGACGTTCACCGGCTCCTGGTCAGGCCCGACGCGGCGCCGGGCCGCTACCCCCTCGCCGTCCGGCTCCTCCGGGACGGCCGCACCCTGGTGTGGAGCGGCCTGCTGCGCACCAAGGAGGCCGTCGAAGTGGGGACGCTGGAGGTGGTGGACCGGCCGCGCCTCTTCACCCCGCCGGCCGTGGGGAACCGCGTGGGCGCCCTCTTCGGCGACGCCATCGAGCTCGTGGGCTTCGACGTGGACCGGCGCCACGTGGCGCCGGGGGAGGCCCTGCGCGTGCGCCTCGTCTGGCGCGCCCTGGACCGCCCGGCCGAGCGGTACAAGGTCTTCACCCACCTGGTGGGCCCCGACGGCCAGATTCACGGCCAACGGGACCTGGAGCCCGGCGACGGCCTCCTGCCCACCAACGGGTGGGCGCCCGGCGAGTACGTGGTCATGGAGTACGAGGTGCCCTTGGCAGCCACGGCGCCGGCCGGCACCTACGAGCTGCGCCTGGGCCTCTACGAGCCCCAGACGGGCAAGCGGGTGCCCGTGGACCACCCCCAGGCCAACGCGCAGGAGCACTACCTGTCGCTGGCGGCCGTGGAGGTCAGCGGGGCGCCGTGAGGCCCTCGTCCAGCCGGTAGAGCTCGCCGAACTTGCGCCGCAGGTAGCGCACGTAGGGCTCCACGGAAAGGGGCTGGCCGGTCACGCGCTCGAGCAGCTCGGCCGGCGTGAACTTGGCCCCGTGGCGGTAGATCTGCTCCCGCAGCCAGGCGTGCAGGGTGCCGAACTCGCCCTGGCGAACCTGCTCGGGAATCTCCGGGTGGGCTCGGGTGGCCGCCTCGAAGAACTGGGCGCTCATGATGTTGCCCAGCGTGTAGCTCTGGAAAGCGCCGCCGATGAGGCCGCTGTACCAGTGGACATCCTGGAGCACGCCGTCCCGGTCGTCGGGCGGCACCACGCCCACGTACTCCTCGTACCGGGCCCGCCACGCCTCGGGCAAGTCGCGGACCTGCAAGGTGCCCTCCAGCAGCTCCAGCTCCAGCTCGAAGCGCACCATCACGTGCAAGTTGTAGGTCACTTCGTCGGCGTCCGTGCGGATGAGGGAGCGCTCCACCTTGTTGATGGCGCGGTAGAAGGTCTCCAGGGACACGTCGCCGAGCTGCTGGGGAAAGCGGGCCTGGAGGCACGGGTAGAAGAACTCCCAGAAAGGCCGACTGCGCCCCACGATGTTCTCCCACAGGCGCGACTGGCTCTCGTGGACCCCGCCGGAAGCGCCGCGGGCCAAGGGCGTGCCCTCGTACTCGGGGTTGACGCCCTGTTCGTAGAGGGCGTGGCCGGCCTCGTGGAGCGTGCTGAAGAGGGCCTCGCTCAGGTCGTCTTCCTTGACGCGCGTGGTGATGCGCACGTCGCCGACGGAGAACTTGGTCATGAAGGGGTGGTGCGTCTGGTCCTGCCGGCCCCGCGTGAAATCGTACCCGAAGCGGCGGATCACCTCCTCGCCAAAGGCGAGCTGGTCGGCCGCGGGATAGTGGGCGCGGAGGCAGGCGTCGTCGGGGGGCTCCTGGGCGGCGATGGCGTCTGCCAGGGGGATCAGGTGGTCGCGCAACTGGGCGAAGAGCGGGCGCAGGACGGCCACCGTCATGCCCCGGTCGGCCGCGTCGATGAGCGGGTCGGCGATGTGGGCGTAGCCGGGGAAACACTCGGCCACCTGCCGGCTGAACTCCAGCGTCTTCTCCAGGTAGGGCTCCACCCGTTTGAAGTCGTTGTCGGGGCGGGCCTGGGTCCAGACCTGGTAGGAGGTGGCCACGTGGGCTGAAATCCGGGTCACCAGCTCCTCGGGCACCTTGATGGCCCGCTCGTAGTCATAGCGGGTGACCCGGATCAGGGCGGCGTCATCGTGGTCGGGGGGCAACTGCTCGGCGTAGGGCTGGAGCGCGTCCAACAGCCGGCCGATCTCGGGGTCGGTGAACTCGCGGTGGGCCATCTGCCGGATGAGGGCCATCTGCCGGCCGCGGGCCGGCGCCCCGCCGGGGGGCATGTAGGTGGCCTGGTCCCAGTGGAGCAGGCGGGAGACGGCGTTCAGGTCGTAGACGCGCTGCAAGCGTGCCTTCAACTGGCGGAGCTCTTCCTTCATGCTCGAACCTCCTCGCGGGATTTCTTGCTGTGGAAACTGCCGGCCCACTCCTTGCCGGCGTCATTTTCGCCTCCTGCTGGCGGCCGGACGTGTTGCCATGGGGCCAGACTCGTGTACAATGTGGGCCGTTGTGGCACACGCCCGTGTGCCATAGTAGCGCAACTCCACCATCTCGCCAACCGGAGGACGCCTCGCCGTGACACAACACCAGAGGAGCACGAGCCGTTCGCCCGGAGACGTTCGCCTTCGCCCCCCCACACGTCGGGCCTTCATCCTCGTGTGGCTGGGCCTGCTGCTCCTGGGCCTTGGAGCGTGTCAGGCGATCCAGGGGGAGACACGCGCCCTCGTGGCCGGGGAAGAGCCCCCCTCGCCGACCGCGACCCTCACCTCGCCGCCGACCCTGCGGCCCACCTTCACCCCCGCCGCCCCCTCGCCCACGCCCACCGTGCGCCCGCCGTCGCCCACAGCATCGCCGGCACCCGCGCCCAGCCCGACGCCCGCGCCCACCTTCACGGCCACGCCGCGGCCCTCCCCCACATCGACCGCCACGCCACACCCCTCGCCCACGCCCGCGGCCACGCCGACGGCCACCCTCACGCCCGAGCCCACGCCCCCTCCGCCGCCCCGCGTGCCCAAGCTGGTGTTGGTCAACTACTTCGCCTGGTACGACGCCAACGGCTGGGGCGCCTGCAACATCAGCGCCGGCGACCGCCCCCTCCAGCCCTACAGCTCGGACGACCCGGCGACCATCGCCCGCCACATCCAACAGGCCCGTGCCATCGGCGCGGACGGGTTCACCCTCAACTGGTTCGCGCCCGGCGAGCGCACCGACCGCAACTTCGCCGCGCTCCTCGCCCAGTCTCAGGGCCAGCCCTTCTTCTCGACCGTGGTCTTCCTCAACCACATCTGGCACGGCGCGCCCGCCACCCAGGAGAGCGTCGCCGCCGCCATCCGCTACCTGCTCGACACCTACGCCGGCCACCCCAACTTCCTCAAGCTGGAGGGCAAGCCGGTGCTCTTCTTCAGCGATGTCTACCGGGTGCCCACGGCTGGCGGCCAGACGCCCCAGCAGGCGTGGGAGGCTATCCGCCAGCGGGTGGACCCCGGCCGGGGGAGCTGGTGGATCGCCGAGGGGCTGGACCCCTCCTACCTTCAGACCTTCGACGGGCTCTACGTTCACAAGATCACCCACCGGGACTACCCCAACGACTACGTCAAGGCCCCCCGGTGGGCGGCCCGCGTGCGCCAGTGGGAGCAGCGCACCGGGCGCCGCAAGCTCTGGGTGGCCACGCTCATGCCTAGCTGGGACGACACCCGCGCCGGCTGCCGGCCGGACGTGCGGGTGCCCAGCGCGCCCCACCGGCGGGACCGGGAAAACGGCGCCTTCTACCGGGCCACCTTCGACGCCGCCCTGCGCAGCGCCCCGGACTGGCTGTGGGTCAACAGCTTCAACGAGTGGGTGGAGGGCACCTACATCGAGCCCAGCGTGCTCTACGGCGACCTCTACATGCGCCTGACCGCGGAGATGGCGAACGCCTTCAAGGGGCCGTAGCCCCGCGGGGAGCACGACGGGGAAAAGGCGGGGAAACGTGCAGGGGAGCCGCCCAGGGGCCCCCTCACCCCTCACAGTGCTCCCTACACCTCTCCCGGGCGCGCGTGAATGAGCTTCACCAAGTCGCCGCTCAGGTTGTCCACGGAGACGATCTCCAGCCCGGCGCGCCGCACGTTCTCCACCGTGCGCCGGTTGATGTTGGCGCCCACGATGCGCACCACCACGGGGTTGAGCACGTCCATGAGCGTGCCGATCACGGGCCGGTCGATGCGCACGTGCTCCAGCAGCCAGATGTCGCCGCCGGGCTTCACCACCCGGCCCAGCTCGCGCAACCCTTGGACCGGGTCGGGCACGGAGCAGAAGACAAAAGTGGCCACGGCCGCGTCGAAGGTATTGTCCGGGAAGGTGAGGTGTTGGGCGTCCATGGGGCAGAGCTCCACCCGGAGCCCCAGCTTCTCGGCGCGCCGGCGGGCGCGCTCCAACATGCGCTCGCTCAGGTCAATGGCCGTCACGCGGGCGCCGGGCGGGTAATAGGGCATGTTCTTCCCCGTGCCCACGCCCACCTCCAGGATGCGCTCCCCCCGCACCTGGGACCAGAGGCGCTCCCGCCAGGCGCTGAACCTGGAGCGCTCCACGAACGCCTCCATGAGGTCGTAGAGGGGGGCGATGCGGTCGTATCGCTTGCGGGTGATGGCCGTGAGAGTCTCGTTGCTCACCGTGTCACCTCCTTGTGCTCTTCTGTGCTCTTGGCACGCCGAACCACAAAAACGCCGCCGGAGGCCCTGTGAAGGGCCCCCGACGGAGTGCGGTGTTCGCCTGTCCGGGCGGTGGGGCTCAGTGGTCGTCGCCGCCCACCATGCCCAGGTACTCGCCGTGCCACGTGTGGGGCCAGACGCTGCCCGTGTAGCCGTTCACGCTCAGCATCCCGACGACCTCGCCGTCCCGGAGGGTGTGGATGGTGTAGTAGCCGTAGAAGGCGTCGGCCTCGTCGGCGGCCTCCAGGCCGGGCGCGTAGGCGTTCAGGTACTCCTGGGCCAGCTCGATGGCCTCCTCGGCCGTGATGGGCATGGCCTCACCGTCGTCGGCGGGCGCGCTCCACCAGCCCCCCATCATCGCGCCGCCGAAGCCGCCCATGTGGTCGTAGCGGGTGTTCCACATCATGTTCGGGCCGGGCTCCGGGTAGGCCGCGCCCGTGTAGCGGTCGATCAGGAACTCGAAGGCGTAGCGGCCGGTGCTCTCCTCGCGGGCCTGGACGTAGAACTGGTTGTCGAACGCCATGATCTCCGCCACCTCCAGGTCCGGGTTGCCGTAAGCGGCCACGTACTCCTCGGCGATCCGCAGGGCCTCGTCGTCGCTCAGGGGCGTGGCGTCACCGCCCGTCCAGCCCCAGCCTCCCATCATACCACCGAAGGGACCACCGCGCCAGCCGCCCATCATGCCGCCCATCATGCCGCCCATCATGCCGCCCCAGCGGCCCATCATGGAGCCCCACGTGCCGCGCACGGCGTCCCACATGCCGCCGAACCCCTGGCCGCCCATCATGGGCCCCCAGCCGAAACCGCCGGGACCGCCCCACGGCCCCTGGGCCAGTGCCGGCGCCGTCACGCCCAGGGCCAACAGGCCCACAGCCAACAGAGCCGCCAACAGGGAGATGGTCTTCGTGCCTTTCATCGTTCTTCCCTCCTCGTTCATCATCTCTTGGATGGTCGTTCGCCTCTCTGACACCCTGTCGCGGGTCGGCGTCCTTCCGCCTTCCCGTCTGTCCACCTTCAGTCTACCTGAGGATTGTGGGGAGAAAATGTGAGAGATGTGAAGGGATTGTGAAGGAGGGCACGAACGCGGCCCACTGAGCCACAATGTGGGCCTCCGGGCGCCATTCTGCTATAATTGAAGGGAAGACGCGCCCCGGCGCTCCACCGCGAGCAGCACAAAAGGACACCCAGAGCAGCGCGCAGGAGGTTGCCATGTCCGACCCCCGAAAACTGCTGGAGACCCTCCAGGCCTTCATCAACGCCGACACCTGGGCCGAATCCCGCCGCATCCTCGACGACCACCCGGAGCTGCTGAGCGACGAGGCCGACGCCCTGCTGGCGCACCTGGTGGAGGCGGCCCGCGCCCAGGGGGACGAGCGCGCCCGCCGCGTCCTCGAACAACACCGCGACCTCCTCCGCCGCTGCCGGGAGGTGGGCGTGGAGGCGGCCTTCGCCGACCTGGTAGGGGCGAAGCGCGCTGCGCCCCCCATCCCACCCGAATTCCGAGAAGACCTCCGCCGCGCCCAGGAGGGAGAACAGCGCCACCAACAGACGGGCGACCTGGCCGCCCTGAACGCCGCCGTGGCCGCCTGGGAGCGCATCCTGCACCACCCCGCCTTCGAGGGGGCCGACGAACGCTTCCGCCTGGCGGCGATGAACGACGCTGGCGGGGCCTTCTTCCGCCGCTTCGAGGCGACGGGGGACCTGGAGGACCTGAAGACGGCGACGGCCCTTTGGCAACAGGCCATCGCCCGCACGCCGGAGGGCTCCCCCGACTGGGCCAGTATGCAGGCCAACCTGGGGGTGGCCCTCAGCACACGCTTCGAGGCACTG
>Ga0256839_1002453_pt1 | contig 20580 bp, 17 predicted proteins | sample 354166metaG_FD_185968 | JGI IMG/M metagenome (GOLD analysis project Ga0256839, IMG submission 185968) | Hydrothermal vent microbial communities from Mid Atlantic Ridge, Atlantic Ocean - 354-166 | ecosystem: Environmental > Aquatic > Marine > Hydrothermal vents | place: Atlantic Ocean: Mid... | reverse complement strand
TCTGATTACAGCGCGGCTGCCCGTTCCCCCTCGGCCACAGGAGAGGCCGAGGCCGGCTCCACCCAGACGCGCACGTCGTAGAAGCGGGCTCCTCCGCCCATGTCCGCTTCCTTCTGGGAGGTCACCTGGTTGATGTTGCGTCCCTCTGGGCTCAACTTGTTCCACCAGATGGAGGGAGCCCACACCACGCCCGGCGCAATCTCCTCGGTGACCACGGCCCGCAGGATGACGTCGCCTTGCTCGTTCCACACGCGCACCCTTTGGCCGTGAACAATGCCCCGCGCGCGGGCATCCTCCGGGTGGATGTGGATCGTCGGTTCCCCCTCGCGCCGGCGCAGGCGTTCCACGTTGACGAACGTGGTGTTCAGGAAGGAATGGGCCGGGGAGGAGATGCACCAGAGGGTTCCTCCTGATCCGGCGGCGCCGGCCGGCGGCGTCCACGTTGGCAGGGGGTCGTAGCCGTCGCGGGCCATGCTCTCGCTGTAGAACTCGCACTTGTCGCTGGGGGTGGGAAATCTCCCCTCGGCAAAGGGCAAGTAGGGAGTGGGCAGGTCGAGGCGCACGAAACCCTGCTCCAGGAGCTTTTCCCACGTGACGGTGCGGAAGACGGGGTGGGTTTGCGCCTCGACGAACGTGCGCAGAATGGTCACATCGTCCTCCTGGAAGCAGGGATCGTCGAACCCCAGCGCCGCGGCCAGCCGGCGGAAGATCTCGCTGTTGGGCAGGGCCTCACCCAGGGGGGCGATGGCCGGTCGGTTCAGTCCCAAGTAGTAGTGGCCGTATGGCTTCACCAGGTCCCAGTGCTCCAGTTGTGTGGTGGCCGGGAGCACGTAGTCGGCGTAGTCGGCCGTGTCGGTCTGGAAGTGCTCGAGGACCACGGTGAAGAGGTCGTCGCGGCTCAGCCCTTCGATGACGGCTCGCTGGTCGGGGGCCACGGCCGCGGGGTTGCTGTTGTAGACGATGAGCGCCTTGACCGGTGGGCCGGCCTCGTCGGGTGGTGGCGGGCTGTCCACAGGGCGAGGACAGTAGTGGGCGCGGGCCAAGCGCGCCGGGTCGAGGCTCAGGGCGTCGCCCAGGCGGATCATGTTGAGCGTGCGCGGGAGGCGCCCGCCCAAGAGGTCCGGCCGGTAGAGGGGGCGGAAGTCGAAGGCAAAGGCGCCACTGGTGGAAAGCTGGAGCCCTCCACCCTCGTGGCGCCAGGCGCCCACCAGGGCCGGCAGGCAGGCGATGGTGCGCACGGCCATGCCTCCTCCGGCGTGGCGCTGCAGGCCGTAGTTGATGCGAATGGCGGCCGGCTGAACGGTGGCGTACTCGCGGGCCAGCCGGCGAATGCGCCCGGCCGACACGCCCGTGATGGCCTCGGCCCGTTCCGGCGGCCACGCCCGTACCCGCTCGCGCAGCTGCTCGAAGCCCACCGTGAAACGCTCCACGTACTCGGCGTCGTAGAGCCCCTCCTCGACGATCACGTGCATCATGGCCAGGGCCAGGGCGCCGTCCGTGCCCGGCCGGACGGGCACCCACTCGTCGGCCGCGCGGGCCGTGCGAGTGCGCACAGGGTCTATGGCGATCACCCGCGCTCCCTGACGGCGTGCCTCCTGGATGAAGGGCCACAGGTGGAGGTTGCTCGTCAGCGTGTTGGTGCCCCACAGGAGGATGAGCCGCGCGCGGGCGAAGCTCTCCATCTCCATGCCCACGGCGGCGCCTAGGGTGTACTTGTAGCCCTGGAACCCGGCCGCCGAACAGATGGTGCGCGCCAGCCGGCTGGCCCCCATGCGGTTGAAGAAGCGCTGGGCCATGCCCTCCCCTTGGAGCAGGCCCATAGTGCCGGCGTAGGAGTAGGGCAAGACGGCCTCTGGGCCGTGTGTTCCGATGATGTCGGCCAGGCGGGCGGCGATCTCGGCCACGGCGTGCTCCCACGTGACAGGCACGAACTGGCCGCTTCCCTTGGGACCAACGCGCTTCAGGGGCACGGTGAGACGGTCCGGGTGGTAGACCCGCTCCAGATACCGGTCCACCTTGCCGCAGAGCCGACCGCGGGTGATGGGGTGCTCGGGATGTCCCCAGATGTCCACGGCGCGGCCCGTGCGGCGGTCCACGGCCACCTGCCAGGCGCACGTGTCGGGGCAGTCGTGCGGGCAGGTGCCGGTCACAATCGTCACGTGGGGCAGGCCGGCATCGTGTTTCAGGCGGCTCATGGGCACTTCCCTCCTTTACAGGATGAGGGGCTCGCGGTACTCGCCCCACACCTCGCGCAACACGTCCATCATCTCCTGGAGCGTGGCGTACTCCTTGACGGCCTCGAGGATGGGGTACATGAGGTTCACGTCATCGCGCCTGGCCGCCTCGCGCAGCTCGTTCAGGCAGCGGCGCACAGCGCGGTTATCGCGGGTGCGCCGCACCTCTTGGAGCCGGCGCACTTGGCGCTCGTAGCCCTCCTCGTCCATCTTCAGGATGGGAATCTCCGGCTCCTCGTCGGCCACGTACTCGTTGACGCCCACGATGATGCGCCGTTTGGTCTCCACCTCCCACTGGAAGCGAGCCGCCGCCTCGGCGATCTCCCGCTGGAAGAAGCCTTGCTCGATGGCCGGCAGAACACCTCCGAGCTCCTCGATCTTCCTGAAGTAGTCGTAGGCTTGGCGCTCGAGTTCGTTGGTCAACGCCTCCACGAAGTACGAGCCGCCCAGAGGGTCCACCGTGTTGGTGACGCCGCTCTCGTGGGCGATGATCTGTTGCGTGCGCAGGGCCACGGTGACGGCCATCTCGCTGGGCAGCGCCAGGGCCTCGTCCATGGAGTTGGTGTGCAGGCTCTGCGTGCCTCCGAGGACGGCGGCCAGGGCTTGGATGGCCACGCGGGCAATGTTGTTGAGGGGCTGTTGGGCCGTCAGGCTGACGCCGGCCGTCTGCGTGTGGAAGCGCATCAACCAGGAGCGCGGGTTCTTGGCCCCGAAGGTCTCGCGCATCTCGCGGGCCCAGATGCGGCGGGCGGCGCGGTACTTGGCGATCTCCTCGAAGAAGTCGTTGTGGGCGTTGAAGAAGAAGGAGATGCGCGGGGCAAAGGCGTCCACGTCCAGCCCTCGCTCCAGGCACCAGCGCACGTACTCGAAGCCATCGCCCAACGTGAAGGCCAATTCCTGGGCGGCCGTGGAGCCGGCCTCGCGGATGTGGTATCCCGAGACCGAAATGGGATTCCACTTGGGCATTTCCTTCACGCCGAACTCGATGGTGTCCGTCACCAGGCGCATGGAGGGTTCGGGTGGGAAGATGAACTCCTTCTGGGCAATGTACTCCTTGAGAATGTCATTCTGAATGGTGCCCCCCAGCTTGTGACGGGGAATGCCCCGCTTCTCAGCGGCCACGATGTACATGGCCCAGATGATGGCCGCCGGGCTGTTGATCGTCATGGACGTGGTGATCCGGTCCAGGGGAATGCCGTCCAACAGGATTTCCATGTCGCGCAAGGACGAACAGGCCACGCCGCAGATGCCGAACTCGCCCTCGGCGTGGGGGTCGTCGGTGTCGTACCCGTAGAGCGTCGGCAGGTCGAAGGCAATGGAGAGGCCCGTCTGTCCCTGGGCCAGCAGGTACTTGAAGCGGGCGTTGGTTTCCTCGGCGCTCCCGAAGCCGGCGAACATCCGCATGGTCCAGAGGCGGCCCCGGTACATGGTGGCGTGGATGCCCCGGGTGAAGGGGTATTCGCCGGGGAAGCCCAAGTCGTCCTCGTACTCCTGGTCTGCCAGGTCGAGGGGAGTGTAGAGCCGTTTGACGGGCACTCCTGACATGGTGCTGAAGTCAGGGTATCGCTCGTCGAACCGGGCCAGCGAGCGCTGGACGGTGCTTTCCTCCCACTCTTCCTCGTGTCGGGCCAGCTTGTTGAGGGCTTTCTGGTTGAAGAGCTTCATGACACCCACCTCCTTGTGTGCTCTCTGTTTTCACATCTCGGGCCGATGCGAGGGGCTGCGCCCCTTGGGCTTCCCGGAGGAAACGGCACGTCCTGTGAGCACTTCTCCGCCGACTACCCGGCGTTGGACCCACCGGGCGATAACGCTGGCTGTGTTGGGGGTGAGCAGCGGGATGTCGTGCCCCTTTCTGGGGACGATGTAGACATCCTTGGGCGCGCGGGCACGGGCGTAGAGACGGCGGGCGGCCTCGGGTTTGATGAGCGCGTCCCACTCGCCGTGGATGAAGAGGAGGGGAACCTGCACGCGCTCCACCACCTCGATGGGGCGGGGCAACTCGGGCGCGTGATGTGCCAAGCGGGCGCCCCGCATGAGGGCGGCCATCCAATGGCCCAAGGGGTGGCGGAAGAGGAAGCGCAGGCCCACCAGCGCTGTGGGAGAGCGCAAGGTGTCGGGGCCGTCGAAGGCCCCGATGGTGACCACGCCGTCCACGCCGTCCCTTTCGGCCGCGTAGTGGATGGCCACGGCCCCGCCCATGCTGCTGCCCACGAGCACCACGCGGCAGTAGCCGAGCGTCCGCGCGTGCGCCACGACGGCCGCCACGTCCAGCACTTCTCGGGCGCCGAAGGAGCACCTGCCGCCGCTCTCGCCGTGGCCCCTGAAGTCGAAGCTGATCACGTCAAAGGCCGTGCTCAGGGCCTCGACGAAGCGGGGCACGGCGCGGTGGTTCTTGTTGCTCAGAAATCCGTGGGCGTAGACCAGGAGCGTGTCCGTGCCGGCCCGCCTGATGTGAACGCCCACAATGGGCACGCCGTCCTCGGCCCACACGCGAAACCGGCGGTGGGGCAGGCGGTAGGGCTTGTTGAGCCAAGCCCCTAGCCACGGGCGCACTGGTAACATAGTAAGCCCCCCATTTTCGGCCTCTTTCCCCGAGGGCCGGCCGATCACGGTGTGCTGCCGGCCACGACCAGCGGCAAGAAGAGCCCCTGACGAACCGGTGGTTCACCCAGCCACACCGTGTCCACGTCGAGCACCCCGTCCTCGCCGCCGGCGCGCACCACCAACACGAACCGCGTGCCGGCCCACGCTCCCACGTCGAGGGCCACTTCGCGCCAGCGGCCCAGCGACTGTTCGTCCCGGAAGAGGAGCACCTCTTCTCCCTCGGGAGCCAAGGGCAACAGGCGCACCTCCATGGCCGCGCCCCCCGTGCGGTAGCGGAGCCAGAGAACCGCCGGCCGGCCCGGCGGAAGCGCCACACTCTGGGCCACTTGGGCGCCGGCCATCAGGCGCGCGAACGTTTCGTCCTGCCGGCGCACCGCGCGCACGCCGTCCGGCGGGAGGCGCACCCAGCCACTTCCCCACAGGAATTCGCCGTTGCGCAGCCGGCCCGGAGGCAAGCGTGGGCGCAGGGCCGACAGCACCGTCTCGGCTCCCGCGCGCACGCGGACCGTGGCCTCCACATCCCATCCCAAGAGGCTCACGGGGTGGTCGCCCGGCGGCACCCCCTCCACGCGGAAGAAGCCGGCCTCATCGGTCATGGCACATCGGCCGGCCACGCAGACCCACTCGCCGGCCAAGGAGGCGCCGAAGAGGTCCACCACGCGGCCGACAACGGCTCCGCCGATGACCGTCTCGGCCATGGGCTGATCGTCGGGCGGCCAGGGCGGCCGACGGCCGTCTGCGTCCACAGCGCGAACGCGGAAGGCATACCGCCGGCCCACCTGGCCGATCAGCGTGGCCGTGGGCTCCTCCACGGTGAGCCACGGCTGCCAGGGGCCGCCGTCCACGCTGAGCTGCACCTCGTAGGAGGCCACGGGCGCGGCGGAGGAGTCGGTAGTCCGCCATCGCAGTCTTACTTCTTCGCCGGCGCTGAGGGCCGGCAGGGGCTCCACGTCCACGCGGGGCGGCGAGGCATCCTGCTCGACGATGAAGACGGGCATTCCGCCCACCACGAGGGGGCGCCGGCCGTCCGGCTCCGCTTGTCGCCGGCCCGGGGGCAGGTCCAGGCGGTAGCGCCCGTCCTCGGCCGCCAGGCGCAGGCTGGAGCCGTCGGGCGTTATGAGCGTGGCTTCCTCGGCCGTGGCCGGGAGCTCGAACGTGGTCCACGCCTCGGTACTGTTCCACACCACGCTCACCCGCTCGCCCGTGGGCCGGCGGAAGGCCGTGACCACGGCGTTGGGATAGGCTGCCCGCGTGATGAAGCGGGCCCGGCTCAACAGGCGAGCTGTCGTCCGGTAGGCCAAGTAGGCCGGCCGGGGGGAGCCGTCGTTGCGCACGAGGCCGAACGTCTGGTCCATGGCGCCGTCGTCCAGCCGAAAGACGAAGACCCGTTCGGCGCCGGCCGCAAAGGCGTTGACGAAGGCTTGGACAATGAAGGCAGCCTGCTCCTCGGGCGTGCCGAAGCCCGGCGTGGGCTCCTGGGGGCCCGGGCCGGCGCCCCAGAGGGGGAGGTTGGTCTCGTTAATCCAGATGGGCTTGTCGCCCATGCCGTAGCGGATCAGGAGTTCGCGGGCCCAGCGCACCCTGTCGTAGAGCTGGTCCACTTGGGAGTACCAGTGCCAGGCGGCCACGTCGAAGAAGTACCCTTCCTCGCCCGCGCCGGGGAGGGCGCGCAGGGCTTGGAGCACCTCCTCGGCGAAGCGGGGGTTGGACCAATAGGCCATGCCGGCCATGACGACGCGGGCCTCGGGGTCGGCGGCCTTGATGGCCCGGTAGGCCACGGCCAACAGGCGGGCGTACTGGGCGGGTGAGCCGTCCCAGTAGGCGCGCATGTCGGGCTCGTTGAAGATTTCGTAATAGCGGACCGTGCCCCGGTACCGCCGGGCCACGTCGTACACAAAGCGGCCCCACGCGTTGTCAGGGGCGTTCCAGGGCAGTGCTAAGTTGGCCGGCACCCAGCGATAGCCGGGCTCGCGGGCCCACTCCGGCGGCGCGTGCAGCAACACGGTCACCTCCAGCCCGGCGGCCCGGAACGCGGCAATCTCACGGTCCGGGAGCGACCAGTCGCGCCGGCCGGGCTCTGGCTCCACGTCCCACCAGTTGAGCTGGTACCGGTTGCTCCCCGCGCCGGCGGCCACCGCCCGCTCCGGCCAGGGAGGAGCAGAGGGCACCAGCACGAAGCCGAAACGCGCGTCAGGGCCGTCCGGCTCCTGGGCGGCGAGGGAGCCGACCACGCCCAGCCACATCACCAGCCACAACCAGGCCCCTATTCGGCGGCGCAACGTGCCTCCCCGTGGTGGTTTGCCCCTCCTGCGTTAGGAGTGGCGCTCACAGAGTTCGATCAGCACACCGTGGAGGCTTTTGGGGTGGATGAAGGCCAGCCGCTTCCCCTTGGCCCCAATGCGGGGCACTTCGTCGATGAGCTCCAACCCTTTGGCCTTGGCCTCGGCCAAGGCTGCCTCCAAGTCGTCCACGGCGAAACAGAGGTGGTGGATGCCGGGGCCCCGCTTGGTGAGGAATTTTCCCACCGGCGTCTCGGGGCCCAAGGGGACCAGCAGTTCGATGTCGGTGTTGGCCCCCTCCAGGAAAATCACGCGCGTGCCCTGTTCGACCACGCGCTCGTCGTGGGTGACGCGGAGCCCCAGGACCTTGGTCCAGAGGTGCAGGGCCGCTTCCACGTCGGCCACGGCCAACCCAACGTGATCGAGCTCTCCAAGCATGTGCGTCCTCACCGTTGAATCTTCGGCCACAGGCCGCTCCTTCGCCTGCGACAAGTGTAGCCCAGGCCGTAGCTCTTGGCAAACCTTTGAGCCGGAACCGTCCGATAGGGAGCGACTTGCTGTCCGTGTCGGCTCTTCCCAAGGGCAAGGGAGTGCAGGTGACAATGGCCATTTGCCACCCCTTTTCGTTTTCGATATAATAGAGAACGCCGAGCTCGCCCCAAAGGCGGGCTCCTTTCATGTCTTCCCCGTGGGAGTGGAGATCGTGCCGGCCGTTCCGTTCTGGCTCGGAACGGTGCTCCCAAGGGGCGAAGGGAAGTCTGACAGAGGAGAGAGAACCCGATGGTACGCATTCGCTTGCGCCGGACCGGAGCTCGCAACCAGCCCAGTTACCGCATTGTCGTCGCCGACCGGCGGTCGCCGCGCGACGGCCGTTTCATCGAGATCATCGGCCACTACAATCCCCGCACCGAGCCGGAGACGGTGGTGTACAAGAAGGAGCGCGCGGTCTACTGGCTCAGCCGGGGAGCCCAGCCCTCCGACGCGGTGCGCCGCTGGTTCGAGAAGGACGGCATCTACGAGGCCCTGAAGCGGTATCAGGCCGGCGAGCCGCTGGAGAACCTCTTCGCCGAGGAGGCGCCAGCGTCCTCGGCTGAAGAGCCGGCATCGCCGGTGGAGGAGCAGAGCTGACGCTCGTGAGGAGCACTGTATGGAAGAGCTTGTACGCTTTTTGGCCGAGAACTTGGTGGAGCGCCCCGAGGCCGTCCACGTGCGCACCTTTGCCCGTGGCCGGCGGGTGCGCATCCGCCTGAGCGTGGCTCCCGAAGACATGGGGCGCATCATCGGCAAGGAAGGGCGCATCGCCGACGCCCTGCGCGAGGTTGTGCGCGTGGCCGCCCGCGTCCAAGGTAAGCGGGCCACGCTCGAAATCCGGTAAGCCGCGCTGCCGGAGGCCGTATGGCGGATGATTTCCTCATCATCGGCCGTATTGTCGCCCCTCACGGCATTCGCGGCGAGGTGAAAGTGCGCCTGACCAACGAAGATGACCGCCCCCTGCTCCAGAACTTGGAGACCGTGTACGTGGACGAGGCTGACCCTCGCCCCCTCAACATCGTGCGGGTGCGCTTTCACCAGCGCCACGCCCTTGTCCAATTCGACCAAGTGACCACCCGCTCCGAAGCCGAACAGTTGCGCGGCCTCTACGTGCTCATCCCCAAGGCGTGGGCACCTCCCCTCGACGAGGACGAGTATTACGTCCACCAGCTTCTGGGCCTGCGCGTGGTGACTGTGGACGGGGAGGAGCTGGGGCGAATCGCGGATGTGATCTTCACGGGCGCCAACGATGTCTACGTCGTCCGCGACGGCCCCCACGGCGAAGTGCTCATCCCGGCCATTGGTGACGTGGTGCGCGCCGTGGACTTGGAGGCCGGTGAAATGCGGGTGGTCCTCATAGATGGGCTCATTTGAGTGCCCGGTGGTCGCCCATGACTTCGCCCGAGGCGCGCGCGTTCTGGATCGCCTTCAACCATGTCCCCGGGGTTGGGCCGGTCCGTTTTGCCCGGCTCCTGGACTTCTTCGGCGATTTGTCCGCGGCGTGGGAGGCCAATGCCGAGGAGTTGGCCCGTGCCGGGCTGGACCGGCGCACCGTTGAACGCCTGCAGACAGTTCGCCGCACCTTATCCCTGGAGCGCGTTGTGGCCCGCCTGGAACGCTTGGGCGCCCATGTGCTCACGTGGGAGGACGAGGCGTACCCCCGCCTGTTGCGCGAGATTCCTGCTTCCCCGCCGGTGCTCTACGTGCGGGGCACCCTGCTCCCCGAGGACACGTGGGCCATTGCCGTCGTGGGCACCCGCCGCATGACCCGCTACGGCGCCGAGGTGACCCGCCGGCTGGTGGGCGAGCTGGCCGAGGCCGGCTTGACTGTGGTCAGCGGCCTCGCCCTCGGCGTGGACCGCCAGGCTCACCAAGTCACTTTGGAGCGCGGGGGGCGCACTGTGGCCGTGCTCGGCAGCGGCATCGACCGCATCTATCCGGCCTCGAACCGGGACGTGGCCCTGCGCATCGTGGAACAGGGAGCCTTGGTCACGGACTACCCGCCCGGCACACCCCCTGATGCCGCCAACTTTCCCCCGAGGAACCGGATCATCAGCGGCCTCTCGTTGGGCACGCTGGTGGTCGAAGCCGGCGAGCGCAGCGGCGCTCTCATCACCGCCCGCTTCGCCGCCGACCAGGGGCGGGATGTCTTCGCCGTGCCGGGCAGCATCTTGAGCGCCGGCAGCCGCGGCACGAACCGGCTCATCCGGGACGGCGCCACACCTGTGCTGGAGGCCAGTGACATCCTGGAAGCGCTCAACGTGGTGCCGGCCGAGCCCCGTCAGGCCGTGCAGGCCCTCCTGCCCGACAACGAGGTCGAGACCCGTATCCTGGCCGTGCTCTCCCGGGAGCCCATGCACGTGGACGAGATCGGCCGGGCTGCCGGCTTGGACGCCCCCACCGTGGCCTCCACCTTGGCGTTGATGGAGCTGAAGGGCCTGGTAAGGGCTGCCGGGGGCATGACATACGTGCGGGCTTGGTGATGCCGAACGCCCACCTCCTCGCCCTCTTCTTGTGCTTCGTGTTCTGACCCCTTCGCGCCGTTGTCATTTCCCAAACCGGCCCCTTGTATTATAATCTCGCGACGGGAGAAACAGATTGAACGCCACGGGAGAGCAGATGACCACCACATCACACGTCTACGCCCTCATCCTGGCCGGCGGCGTGGGCACCCGGCTCTGGCCCTTGAGCCGGCGTTCCCGCCCCAAACAACTCCTGACCTTGATCGGCCGGCGCTCGCTCCTCCAGATGACTTTGGACCGCATTCGGCCCGTGATTCCGCCGGAGCGGGTCTTCATCATGACCAATGCCGACTACGTGGACGAAGTGCGCCGGCAGGCGGCCGATGTGCCGGCCGAACAGGTCATCGGCGAGCCGGCCGTGCGCGGCACGGCCCCGCCCATTGGCCTGGGGGCGGCCCTCATGCAGCGCCAGGACCCCAACAGCGTGATGGTTTCCCTCCACGCCGATCACTTCTTCAAGGACGAGGAACACTTCCGGCAAGCTCTCCTCGCCGCCACCCACGTGGCCCAGGAGCGGTGGCTCGTCAACTTGGGCGTGCGCCCCCTCTACCCGGCCACCGGCTACGGCTACGTGGAGCTGGAAGAGGAGCTGGGCACCTACGGCGGGTTCCGCGCCTACCGGGTGCGCCGTTTCAAGGAGAAGCCCGACGTGGAGACGGCCCGCACCTTCGTCGCCAGCGGCAAGTACCTCTGGAACAGCGGCATCTTCTGTTGGCGAACGGACGTGATTTTGGACGCCTTTCGCCGTCTCCTCCCCGACCACACCCGAGTGCTGGAGCGCATTGCCGAAGCCGCCGGAACTCCCGCGTGGCCCCGCGTGTTGGCCGAGGAGTGGGACCGTCTCCAAGGGGAGACGACCATTGACCACGGCATCATGGAACGGGCGGACCGCGTGGCCACCGTGCCCATGGAGGCCGGCTGGGATGACATCGGGAGCTGGGAGAGCTTGGCCGCCCTCTTGGACGCCGACGCTGACGGGAACGTCGTTGTCGGCGACGCCACAATCCTCGATGGCCGACGCCTCTTCGTCCGGGCCGACTCGCGCTTCGTGGCGCTGATCGGCGTGGACGACGTGATCGTTGTGGACACCCCCGACGCGCTCCTCATTTGCCGTCGGGACCGCGCCCAAGATGTCAAGCACGTGGTGAAGTGGCTGGAGGCGCGCGGCCGCGATCACCTGTTGTGACAAATCGGACTCAGGAGGGGGAGGGACAAGATGGACGATTGGGGAGAGGACTGGCTCATCGACGACCCCGCCGAAATCGTGCTCATGCTCCGGGCCATTCTGGCCGACGGGCGGCGCTCGTACGCCGAGAAACTCGAGGCGCTCACCATGTTGGCCAACTTGGCCGACGAGGAGGCCGTCAACGTCCTCCGCTGGTACGCCGATTCTCCCGATCCCGGCCTCGAAGTGGTGGCCAAATTGGCTCTCATCGAGGCGGAGGGCCAATTCCTCGAAGTACCTGCCCTGCTGGACGAGACGACGGACGAAATTGTCCAAACTATCCTGGAGGCGGCCGACGAGCTCTACGCGCTCCTGGGGCCGGGCTCGTCCCACGCCACGTGGTGCCGCGAGCTGGCTGCGCGGCTCCGGGCAGCAGGGCTCACTGTCCACACAGGGGCCCGGGCACTGCTCAAGTACGGCGGCCAACTGGTGGAGATGGTGCCCATCGACTTGATTGTGGACGGCGCCATCATGGTGGACATCTGGACCGACCAGGACGAGGCGGAGTTCATCGACCAGTTCGACGAGCACTATGACGCCTTGGACCTCTTCTTCGCCCGCCTGCGCACGGCCAATTTGCCCGTGGGCATCTACCTGGATGTAGTCGGTCCTTTGCCCACGTGGGAAATCGTCGAGAACCCAGAGCTCCACCTTCCCCTGGCCCGGGTCGAACACATCTTGGCCATTCCCCCACAGCGGAATGACACCACTTCCAGCGAAGGATGGTGAACGCGGCAATGGACGAGCAGGTAACGGCGTACTGTGTGAAGTGCAGGGTCAAGCGCCCCATGGCCAACCCCCAGCCGGTCTTCACGGCCAACGGCCGGCCGGCCACTCGGGGCGTCTGTCCCGAGTGTGGTACGACCCTCTTCCGCCTGGGGCGCACGCCCGCTCACCAGGGCCTGACTCCTCCGCCCCTGCCGGCGGACACCGGCAAGCGCTCTCGGGCCAAGCGCCGGGGAACGTCTCAGTCGGGCCGGCGCGCCGGCCGGTCGGCCAAGCTGGTCATCGTCGAGTCCCCGGCCAAGGCGCGCACGGTGGGCAAGTTCCTCGGCCGGGGGTACACGGTGAAAGCCTCAGTGGGGCACGTGCGCGACTTGCTCAAGTCGCGCTTGAGCGTGGACATCGAGAACGACTTCGCCCCCACGTATCGCGTGCTCCGGGAAAAGCGCCACGTGGTCAAGGAGATCAAGCAGGCAGCCCGCCGTGCCGATGAAATCTACATCGCCACCGACCCCGACCGGGAGGGGGAGGCCATCGCCTGGCACCTGGTCCACGCGGCCGACTTGCCCCCAGAGCGGGTGAAGCGGGTGGTCTTCCACGAGATCACCAAGGCGGCCGTGGACGAGGCCTTTGCCCACCCCCGCACCATTGACATGCAGCTCGTCAACGCCCAACAGGCCCGCCGCATCTTGGACCGGCTGGTGGGCTATCAGATCAGCCCCCTCTTGTGGCGCAACGTGCGCAGCCGGCTCAGCGCCGGCCGCGTTCAGAGCGTGGCCCTGCGCCTGGTGGTGGAGCGGGAGCGGGAGATCCGCGCCTTCGTGCCCGAGGAGTACTGGACAGTCGAAGCCCTCCTGGCCGAAGCCGCCACGCGCTCCGCGCCGGAGCGCCCCGCGTTCAAAGCGCGCCTGTTGCGGGTCAACGGGCAGGAGCCCAACCTGCCCGATGAGAAGGCGACCCAGGCCGTAGTTCGGGCGCTGGAACAGGCCACCTATGTGATCACGGCCATCAAGAAGCGCCAGCGACGGCGCCGGCCGAGCCCCCCCTTCACCACGAGCACCATGCAGCAGGAGGCCAACCGCCGGCTGGGCTTCACGGCCCGCCGCACCATGCAGGTGGCCCAGCAGCTCTACGAGGGGGTGGAGCTTGGGGAAGAGGGCTCCGTGGGCCTGATCACCTACATGCGCACCGACAGCGTCAACGTGAGCAAGGAGGCCCAAGCCGAGGCGCGGGCGTTCATCGCCGAAACCTTCGGCCAGGAGTTCGTTCCCCCGGAGCCGCCCACCTACAAGACGCGCACCAGAGCAGCCCAAGAGGCCCACGAGGCCATTCGCCCAACCTCGGTGCGCCGCACACCCCAGGCGGTCAAGCCCTACTTGACGCGCGAGCAGTACCGCCTCTACGAGCTGATCTGGAAGCGCTTCGTGGCCAGCCAAATGGCCCCCGCTTTGCTCGACACCACATCGGTGGACATCGTGGCCGACACGGAGGGGCGGGTGCCGGCCGGCGCCCTGCGCGTCGAGGCCGATCTCAGCGCTGCCCTGGCCGAGCGGCCGGCTTACCTCCTCCGCGCCACCGGCTCGGTCATCCGCTTCCCCGGCTTCCTGGCCCTCTACGAGGAGGCCGACGATGAGGAAAACCGCAAGCAGGGCGACTCCCGCCTGCCGGAGCTCCACGAACACAGCGTGCTCGACCTGCTGACCCTCCTGCCGGAACAACATTTCACCCAGCCACCACCCCGCTACACCGAGGCCACCCTCGTGCGGGCCCTGGAGGAAAAGGGCATCGGTCGGCCCTCGACGTATGCGCCCATTCTGAGCACCCTTCAGGAGCGGGGCTACGTGCGCCGCGAGGGCAAGCGGCTCATCCCCACGGAGCTGGGCGAGGTCGTGACCGACCTGCTGGTCGAGCATTTTCCCGAGGTCATGGACGTGGGCTTCACGGCCCGCCTGGAGGCCGAACTGGACCGCATTGCCGGCGGCGAGCGGGATTGGGTTCAGGTGTTGCGGGATTTCTACGGGCCCTTCAGCCAGCGGCTGGAGGCCGCCAAGGAGAACATGCCCACTGTGGCTCTGGCCGAGGAGGAAGTGGACGAGCCGTGCGAGCAGTGTGGCAGCCCGATGGTGGTCAAGTACGGGCGCTACGGCAAGTTCATCGCCTGCTCCAACTTTCCCGAATGCCGCAACACCCGCCCCTACCTGGAGAAGACGGGAGCCAATTGCCCTGAGTGCGGCGGGGACATCGTGGTGCGCCGCACCCGTCGGGGGCGGACGTTCTACGGGTGTGTCAATTACCCGCAGTGCGAGTGGAGCTCGTGGAAACGCCCCCTGCCGGTGCCCTGCCCGGCCTGCGGCGGCCTGCTCGTGGAGGAGAACCGCACCACTGTTCGGTGCTTGGCCTGTGATGAGCGCTGGCCTCGGGACGTGGTGGAACAGGCGCTCGGAGAAACCGCGCAACCCTGACGGGTGACTGCCATGAAACTGCTCATTGTTCTCCCCCTTTCCCTCGGCGCTCTCTTCCTGACAGTGGGGCTCTTGGCCGACAACCGGGGAGCGTTGGCCATTGCCGTTGTCTTCTTGGGGTTGAGCGTGTTGGCCTTTTCCATAAAGTGAAGTCCACGGCCGCTCAAAATCGTTTGACAGGGCCGTGGGTTCCCCTATAATATCCGAGAGACAGGAAAGGCATCCCAAGGCCGGCATTGTGCCGGCCTCCTTGTTGGGGAAAAGTGTGCCTGGGTGCCGGGCGAGAGAGGCACGGACGAGCCATGTTCGAGTTCAACGTTGCCGGCCTGTTGAAGGAGCTCACCGGCGCCACTCGGTCTTACGTCATTGATGAGCCCTTGGGCGACGTGGACCCTGAGCTCGTGGCCGTGGAGCCGGTTCAAGGTGTGGTCAAATTCACGCGCACACATGACGGCATTCTGGTGGAGGGAAGGCTGGCATCGGTGTTCGAGGTGGCCTGTATCCGGTGCTTGGAGGCGTTTCACCTGCCCCTAACTATCGAAATAGAAGAGGAGTTTCACCCGTCCATCGACCTGCGCACCGGGGCTAGCCTCCCAGTGTTGCCCGGAGAGGAGGAGACGACCATCTCCCCCCAACACATCCTCGACTTGACCGAGGTCATCCGCCAGCTCTTTCTGCTGGCTTTTCCGGCCATGCCCACGTGCACGCGGGAGTGCCGGGGGCTTTGTCCCCACTGCGGCCAGAACCGCAACGTCCACGCCTGCACGTGTACGGACCAGGTGGTGGACTCACGGTGGGCTGCCCTGGCCGAGTTGCTGGAATCGAACCGGTGAGCAGTGGTCGGTGTTCAGCAATCACTGGAACACTTGAAAAGGAGAGAACATCATGGGTGCCGTTCCGAAGAAAAAAGTGTCCCGGGCGCGGCGCAATCGGCGCAAGGCCGCCTGGATGCGCCTGAAGGAGACGAAGTTGGTGCCCTGCCCGCAGTGTCACAGGCCGACAGTGCCCTACCACATTTGCCACCACTGTGGGTACTACCGGGGCATCCAGTACATCGAGATTGAGGAGACGGAGTAGGACCGTCGTTTCTTCCCACAGGGGGGCATTCACATTGTCGGGGGAGTGTCTCCCTGTGGGAGGCTACCTGCCCCCTTCGGCACATTCGCCAAGCCGTTCTGTATCCCACCACACCTTTCCCCTCCGGACGAGCTTCGCCAGTGGCACAAGATCGCGGCCGTCCTCGGCCCGCAGGCGTGACGCCGGCTCCACCAGGGGGCGCCCGACGCCGGCCAGCAGGACGAGGGACGTGGGGCCGTCAACGGGGATGGTCTCCACCACATAGGTGGTGCCGGGCGTCCACCGCCACGTGGGCCACCAGAGCAGCGTCACGGGCGGGTGGGTGTCCGGCGACATCACCACCTCTCCGCGCCGGTCCACCGCCAGAAGCGCCGGCTGCCACGCCTCCCGGAGGGGCGCCAGCGGACGCCAGTGGAGCCGCACTGCCGGCCGGCCCCAGTAATCCCAGAGGAGATCGTAGCCCCGCAGCTCCAACAGCCCCCCGAAGGTCACCCGCACGCGGCACTCGGGCGGCCGGCCGGGCCGCACGAAGGAGAAAAATTCGGCCGGCCACTCCGCCGGAGCGCCGCGTGCTAGAAGCGCCACGCCGTGTTTGGCCTCCACAACGCCCCACCCGTCCGCCAACAGCTCGTCCAGGCGTTGCCGCATGGCCAGGGGGTGGAGCGTGCGGTCGGCGTACACGTCCACCAGGAGCGCCTCGGCCCCCTTGGTGCGCGGAAAGAGGCGCAGGGAGGAGCGGCCGCTGGCGTGGGGGGCCAAAGGCACGCTGGCGCTCAACGCCACGTCCGGCGGAACTGAGGCGGCCAATTCCCTGGCCACTTGGCTGTGGAGGGCCGGCTGTGGGGGGCGAAAGCCGGGCACAAAGGGCGAACGCCCTTCGGCGAGGTGGAGCCACAGGGTCGCGGCCGTGGCTGCCGCCAGGAGGAGACGGCGTTGCCCCAGTGACAGACGCCCGAACCCCACGGCCGAGGCACTCAACAGGAAGGTGACCGGCAGGGCGTTGTAGTAGCTCTCGAAGGAGATGGGCAAGTCGAAGTTGGCAAACAGGTTGAGCCCCGCCGCCGGCAGCGCCGGCAGGGCCAGGCCCTTGGCCCAGGCCCACCCGATCCCTCCGGCCAGTGCCAGGCGGGGCAGGTAGAGGAGACGGGTCCCCAAGAACTCCGGCCGTTGCCACACTTCTGGGGATTTCACCCAAAATTGATAGCGGGCCCAGAAGATGGATTGCCGCTCGTCGGCAAAGAGGGGCACAACCAAGAGCGTGGCTGCCAGGAACCAGGCCAAGCCCGCGAGAGCCAGGCGCGGCCACGTGGGCCATCCCACCCACCTCCGGGCGCCGACGGCCAAGGCGGCGAGCCAGAGGCCGAAGTCCTCGCGCACCATGAGGGCCAGGCCGGCGAAGACGAGGCCGGCGCGCCGACGGCGCCGGCACAAGGCCCACGTGGCCATCAGGGCGGGGAAGAGCCCCAACGTGACGGGGTAGAAGTCGGCCAGGGCCGCGTTGTGGATGGCCGGCGCCAGCAGGTAGAGCGCGGGCAACGCCAGCGCCTCGACGGGGCCAAGGGAAGCCGCCTTGGCCAGGGCGTACAGGGGAATCGCGGCGGCGGCCAGGGCCACCACTTGGACCAACATGAGGATTTCCGGGCCGGGCGCCAGGGCATAGAGGGGCACGAGGGCCAGCAAAATGGGCTCCACGTGAATGCCGAGCCGGCTTGTGACTCCGCCCGGCGTCGTGGTCTTGAGGGGCACACCCTGTAGGGTCCACCACATGGCCTGGTCGATGTGGGCCAAGTCCATGCCGGTGACCAGGGCGCGGTGTTTGGCCAGCGCTGCGCTCCCGTAGTACAAGGCCCACGCGAGCACCGCGCCGGACAGGAGGCCCCAAGCTGCGGTTTCCCGCCGCAAGGGCACGTGCATGGCTCCCTCCGGGCGAACACGGTCGGAGGGTAGTTCTCCCTCTTATTCCAAGATCACGTGCCGGACTGGTCCTTCCACGCAGAGAAGGGCGCCGTCGTGTTCGCACATGCCGCAGAGGCCCACGGCACAGCCCATGTACGCCTCCCACGAGAGCTGGGCCGGCACCCCGTGCGCGCGGGCCAAGCGGGCCAGGGCGTACAACATGCCGTGGGGCCCCACGCCGTAGAGCACATCACCCTCTCCCCTGGCGAGAAAGCGGCCCACCGGCTGGGTGACCAGCCCGGCCTCGCCCCGGCTTCCGTCCTCAGTGGTGACCACGACGGGAACTCCCAAGTCCTCCAGGCGGGCCACGCCAATGATGTCCTCGGCCGTGCGCCCGCCCACGAAGGCGGCCGGCCGCCGGCCGGCGGCCAACAGGTGTTCGGCCAGGAAGGCCAGCGGAGCCACGCCGTAGCCCCCGCCCACCAACAGCGGGCGCTCTGTTTCGGGCTCTACCCCGAAGGGCCGGCCGTAAGGGCCGCGGAGCCAGAGAGCCTCCCCGGGGCCGAGGCCGTGGATGGCCCTGGTCAGTGGGCCGACGGCCGCAATCGTCAGGGTCACCGGACAGTGGTAGGCCAGGCTGAAGGGGGCCTCCTCGTGGCCGGGCAGCCACACCATCACGAACTGGCCCGGCTTGGCCTCGGGCAGCTCCCCGTCCAGCACGAAGGTGGCAGTGCGGCTGTTCTCACGGCGCACGTCCCGGATGGTCAGGGGACGGGGCAGGAGCCCAAAGGGGCCTCCTGGCCGCAGGCGAGGAGCACATTCGACCGGCAGGTGCGGGCGTCCACCTGGCGAGCTCATGGCTCCACTGCCTCCTGGGAGGCCACGCGGGGGCGGTGAGCCAAGCCCCGGAGCTCCTCCACCCGCGTGCTCCTGTGGTGCTGCACGATGGCCGCCAGCTCGTCACGGAGGGAGTGGAACACCTCCAGCCCCCGGTAGTAGACGGCCGAGCCCACGCCCACGGCCCAAGCCCCGGCCATGATCATCTCGGCCGCGTCGCGCCCCGTGGTGACGCCCCCTGTGCCGATGATGGGCACGCCGGGCACCGCCTGGGCGATCTCGTAGACGCAGCGCACGGCGATGGGCTTCAGGGCCGGGCCGCTCAGGCCGCCGCTGCGGTTGGTCAAGACCGGCCGGCCGCTCTCCACGTCGATCACCATGCCGGGCATCGTGTTAACGGCGGTGATGCCGTCGGCGCCGGCCGCCACCACGTCGGCGGCAATGCGCCCCACGTTGGGAACGTTGGGCGCCAGCTTGACGAAGAGGGGCACAGAGCAGACCGGGCGCACGGCTTCCACCACGCTCACCGCGCCGGCACAGCTCGCCGCGAAGGGTTCGCCGTACTCGTCGTGGACGTTGGGACAGGAGATGTTCAACTCCAAAATGTCCGGCTCAGCTTCCAACACAATGCGGGCCACCTCGGCGAACTCGTCGGGGGTGCCGCCGAAGATGCTGGCGATCAGGGGCACGCCGAGGGGGGCCAAGCGGGCCTTGGCCGCGGCCAAGAGTTCGGCCTCGCGGCGGGCGCCCGGGTTGGGCAGGCCCACGGCGTTGATCAGCCCAGCACCCCAATCGACCACGATGGGGTTGGCGTGGCCCGTGCGCGGGTGGAGCCCGGCCGACTTGGCCGTCACCGCGCCCGCACCCAGGCGTGCCGCTTTCTCCAACAGCGTGTCGCTTGTGCCCAGGATGCCGCTGGCCAGCACGAAGGGGTTGGGCAGCCGCACCCCACACAGGGTGATGCTCAAATCCACGTCCGCCAATTCTACCATTTTCTTCCCGCTTTCACCTCGTCCAAGTACGCCTGCACGCGGGCGAACACCTCGTCCTGGAGATCGCCCAGGCGGTGCAGGAGGCGCACAATGTCGCTCAGGCGAAGGGCCGCGTGTAGGCGCAGGCCGTGGGCGGCCAAGTGGGCCTCGGCCCCGGCCTCCCGGTCCACCAGCACCACCACGTCTTCCACCACGAGGCCGGCCTCCCGCAGCGCCTGAACCCCCTTCACGACCGAGCCGCCCGTGGTCACCAAGTCCTCCAGCACCACCACGCGCTCGCCCGGCTCGAAGTGGCCCTCGACGGCGCGCCGGCGGCCGTATGCCTTCACTTCCTTGCGCGGGTAGATGAGAGGCGTGCCCGTGAGCAGGGCCACGGCCGTGCCGATGGGCAGGCCGGCGTAGGGAATGGCTGCCAGCCGGTCGAAGTGGAGGGAGCGCAACAGGCCGGCGTAGAGCTCGGCCACGTGGGAGAGCACGGCTGGGTAGGAGGCGAGCACCCGCAAGTCGAGGTAGATGGGCGAGCGCTGTCCGCTCGCCAGGGTGAAGTCGCCGAACTGGAGGACGCCCACGCGGTGGAGCGTGCGCACGAGCTCCCGGTGCGGGAAGGCAGGTTCATTGAGGGAAGGAGTCGGCACGGCGATCAAGTCGCGCAGGCGTCGGGCTGCCTCGGCCGGGTCGGAGGCCGTGGCAATGGCCCGCGAGACGGGCACGATGGCCCGGGCGCCGGCCGCTTGGGCCACACGTGCCGGATCTCCCCCCTGCGCCCCGACGCCGGGGAGGAGCAACCAGGCGTCGGGGGCCACGCGCCGGACGCGCTCCACAGCCTCTGGGTAGGTGGCGCCGACCACCAGGCCCACGCGCGTGCTCCAGGAGGTGGCCTGTTCGGCCACGATCTCGTAGAGCGGCCGGCCGGCCACGGCCAAGGCTTGGAACTCCCGCGCGCCCGGGTTGCTGGTGTGGCAGAGGACGAAGATGCCCCGCCGGCCATCTCGCAGGAAGGGCTCCACAGCGTCGCGGCCCAAGTAGGGGCTCAGGGTGACGGCGTCGGCGTCCAACCACTCGAAGCAGGCGCGGGCGTATGCCTCGGCCGTGCTGCCGATGTCCCCCCGCTTGGCGTCCAAGATCACGGGAAGGCCCAAGCTGTGGGCGTGGGCAACGGTGGCCCGGAGCCCCTCCAGCCCCTCCAGGCCGCCGGCCT
>Ga0256839_1002452_pt1 | contig 20587 bp, 18 predicted proteins | sample 354166metaG_FD_185968 | JGI IMG/M metagenome (GOLD analysis project Ga0256839, IMG submission 185968) | Hydrothermal vent microbial communities from Mid Atlantic Ridge, Atlantic Ocean - 354-166 | ecosystem: Environmental > Aquatic > Marine > Hydrothermal vents | place: Atlantic Ocean: Mid... | reverse complement strand
TATGGCGATCTGGAAACCGCGTTGGCGCCCTAAAGATAATTGGCGCGGCTAAGATCGTATTTGGCCATTTTTTCATTTAAGGTCCGGCGGGGCAAAACCAGTTCCTCCATAACCTTTGAAACCGAACCGGTATGGCGGCGCAGGGCGTTATCGATCAACATCCGCTCAAAAGCCTCGACATGTTCCTTCAGCGGTTTTTGTGCCGTAGACGTGGATTCTGCCGCAACGGTTTCTGCCGCCAATAATTGTGAAACCGCATCTTCGCCATGGCGCGACTGAATAACCGCGCGTTCGGCCAGATTTAGCAATTGCCGGATGTTTCCGGGCCACGGGGCGCTTAATAAATTGGCCGCATCCGCTGCTGAAATTTCCAGCGGCGCACAGCCGTATTCTTCGCAAAAAATCTGGGTAAAACGACCGAATAATTCAAGAATGTCTTCGCCGCGTTCGCGCAGGGTTGGCGCAGTGATTTCCATTGACGATAAGCGGAAAAACAAATCCTGACGCAGGCTTTTTGAAATGGATTTACCTTGGTCTTCTTGTCCGGCCACAGCAATGATCCGAACCCTGGGGGTTTCGCCCTCAGCCGTTTCGTTATCCAGTGTTTCAAGCATAGTCAATAATTGTGCCTGTGATATTGCCGACAGCGATTCAACATCCTCGAGACATAAAGTGCAGGGTTCCGTATAAGACATGATCGGTTTAATTTCAGCAGAATCCGACGGGCCAAACAGCCGCTGGTTCAGTTCTGCATCGCTAAGGGCGGCGCAATTCAGGGTAATCAGCGGCTTGCCTTGACGGGGGCCACAAGCATGAATGGCATTGGCAATCAGGCTTTTTCCGGTGCCGGTTTCACCGTGGATCAACACATTGCCATCGGCAAAAGAAATATCCAGAATATCCTCGCGCAGTTTTTCAATGGCCTGCGAGCTGCCGATAAGTTTACGCAATAAAACCGTGCCATCGGCCAGTTCACGCCGCAAGGTGCGGTTATCAAGGGTCATGCGCCGCGCGGCAATGGCGCGTTTGGTTAGCTCGGCCAGGCGGTCGGGATCAAACGGTTTTTCGATAAAATCATAAGCGCCGTATTGCATGGCTTCGACCGCCATTTGCACATCGCCGTGGCCGGTGATCAAGATAACCGGCAAGGCGGAATCCTGGGCGTGCAGGCGTTTTAACATATCCATACCGCCCATGCCGGGCATGCGGATGTCGGAAATCACGACACCTTCAAAATCGCTGCCAATCTCGGCAAGGGCTTTTTCGGCATTCTCAAAACATACAGTTGGCAATCCGGTTAGCTCCAGCCATTGGCTGATGGAATCTCGCATATGGGTTTCGTCATCAATGATGGCGACTTTCAGGGTCTCTGACATGTTCACTCTGCTGCCTCTGTAATTTTGCCCGCGTTGGGTAGGTGCAATTCAAATATTGCACCCAGCGGGGTTGCGTTTCTGGCGATCAGACGACCGCCCATTTCGGTGGCAATCCCGGCAGAAATCGCAAGGCCAAGCCCCACCCCCTCGCCGGGTTCTTTAGTAGTGTAGAAAGGTTCAAATAATGCTTCCGGGTCATCAAAACCATGGCCATTGTCCTGAATTCTCAAACATACGTCAGAATCCGCCGATAGGGTCACCGAAATGCGGGGTTCGGTTACGTCTTTTACCGCGTCCAGCGCATTTCTAAGCAGGTTGATAATAATCTGTTCAACCCGCAATGCGTCGCTGATAACATAAACCGGCACATCGGGGATATCCTGGGTGATGGTGACCTCGCGGCGGCCCAACTGGGGGGACATCATGCCAAAAGCGGCCTCGACACAATCGCGCAGGTCAATTTTTTTGGGGTCATCTCCGGATTTTCGTGCATAGGATTTAAGCTGCTTGGTGATTGCGCCCATACGTCCAATCAGATCATCAATGCGTTGAAAGCTGGTTGAGGCTTCTTCGATCCGATTACGGCTTAGCAACAGCTTTGCCCCTGCCAAATAGGTCCGCATTGCCGCAAGCGGCTGGTTCAATTCATGGCTGACAGCCGCTGACATCTGGCCAAGTGCGGCCAGTTTGGATGCCTGTTCAAGGTTTTGCTCAGCGGATTGCAGGTTTTTTTCAGCGGCTTGGCGTTGTTCTACCTCGGATGACAGCCGCGCGTTCAGGGAACGTAATTCGGCGGATTCGCGAATAACCTTGATGGATTCCATTGCTGTTCTTCGGGATAAAACAAAAAACATTAAGGCAACCAGCAAAGCCAGCACCATGACCTCTAGCGCCAAAATTGCATTAACCCGCGCTGCTACGTTTTGGGTCGATGCATAATAATTCACCTTCCAGCCACGAAACCCGACCGCTGCTTCGCTGGCAAAAAGCCGTTCACCATTAATATAAACAAAATCGCTGGCCGGGGTTTGTTGAAAAACACCGAACACCCGTTGCGAGGTGGAGGGCAGGCCGGTTTCTTCTAAAATGCTTTGCAGGGTTTGACGTCGCCAAAAGACATCGGAAGCCAGCAAAACATCACCAACCGAATCTGTCAATGCCACTTGCAAGCCGATATCACGCCACAACTCTTCTTGTTTGCGCAGGTCAACTTCAACCACGATCACCCCCAATACATCGAGGCCGGATTCAACTTTTTGGGCGAAATAAAATCGATAGGCGGTTTCATCGCGCGAGGTTGCGCTGAAAACCGTGCCGTTATCGCGCAGCGCCCTGACAAAAAATTCCTCTTCTTTCAGAAACGCACCAATGGTGCGCCGGTCGCTGCCCGCAACAACCCGACCACTCAGATCAAGCAAAAATACCGAAGCCGCACCGATTTCATCAGAAAAAGAAATCAGCCGTTGCGAGGTGGTCGAAAAGCTTTCGGTCTGTAACGCTGTGGATAAAACCGGGTCCTGGGACAGCAAAAGCGGCACAACCGAGTGTTTTTGCAGCACTGATTTGATGTTGCCTGCATATAATGCCGCACGCAAAACCGCCTGATTGCGTAACGTTTCTGTGAAACGTGCGGTTAAATATCCGTTTGATGCCCATAGAATGGTGACGATTATAACAACCGACAGCCCTATAAACCAACGCACAAAGCGTCCGGAACGTATTGGATGGTGTTCTAGTGCAATTGTCATATAAGCGAAACTATGCCCTGATCACGGGATGCTCAAGCGTCTTTGATTGGCGCTAAGGCGTCTTTCCGCTTATGGTCCAAAGCTGAAACAGCAAGGAATACCAAATGCATTACCACAAAAAACCGGACTGGTTGATCAAAGAAAGCCAGTCAACAGATGAAAAGCATTTCTTGAATCGCCGAAAAATATTGGCGGGTATGGGCATTGCTACGGGGCTGGCCGCCATGGGCGGTTCAGCTTTTGCACTGCCTTCGCAAAGCCGGTTTTCACCAACCCCGGGGTTGAACGGCAATTACGCAAATGCAGGTCGGCCGGTTACGGCTGAATCGATCAATACGACTTATAATAATTTTTATGAATTCGGATCATCAAAAAATATTCATCAAGAAGCGCAAGCCCTGCAATCTGATCCGTGGACGGTTACCATTGACGGCATGGTGGATGCGCCATTTCAAATCTCGGTTGATGATCTGATTTCGCGCATTGGTGTTGAAGAACGTATTTACCGTCATCGCTGTGTCGAGGCATGGTCAATGGTGGTGCCGTGGGTCGGGTTTCCGTTGGCCAAACTGGTAGAAATGGCCAAGCCAACCTCAGCTGCCAAATATGTGCAATTCCAAACCTTCAACAACCCCGAGGTCGCCAGCGAACAGCGCGCCAGCTGGTATCCTTGGCCCTATACCGAAGGGTTAACTATGGCCGAGGTCACCAACGAGCTGTCCTTGATGGTTGTCGGCGCATATGGCAAGGTGTTGCATAAACAATTCGGCGCGCCAATGCGGCTGCACACCCCTTGGAAATACGGGTTCAAGTCGATCAAATCCATTGACCGCATTACCTTTACCGATAAACAGCCGGTCGGGTTCTGGGAGGGGTTACAGAAAAAGGAATACGGTTTCTGGGCCAATGTGAACCCCGAGGTGGACCACCGCCGCTGGTCACAAGCAACCGAACGGCCATTAAGCGGCGGGGATCGTATTCCCACCCAGCTTTATAATGGTTATGGCAATCAGGTTGCGGGTATGTATTCCGGCATGGCCGAAGAATTTGGTGACAGGTTCTGGCGCTAGGCTGTTGCCATTGATGCGATAAGCGAGTTGAACAGTTTGGCCCCGTCGGCCCCGCCCAGTGCGGGGTCGTTCAAGCGTTCTGGATGGGGCATCAAGCCCAGCACCCGCCGGTTTTTGGAAAGAATGCCGGCAATGTTTTCCACCGAACCATTGGGGTTTTCAACATAGCGAAACGCAACACGGTCCTCGCCGTTTAATTCTGCTAACAAACCGCTGTCAGCGATATAATTACCATCGTGATGGGCCACCGGAACCGTGATTTTTTTGCCTTTGCTAAACGCATTGGTAAACGGGCTGTTGGCGGTCTCGGCTGTTAATTCCAGATCTTTGCACACAAATTTCAGGCCGGAATTACGCATCAAGGCACCGGGCAACAGCCCGCTTTCAATCAACACCTGAAAGCCGTTGCAAATGCCCAGCACATGGCCGCCTTTATTGGCAAACTCAACAACCGATTGCATAATCGGGGCGCGCGCCGCAATGGCCCCGCAACGCAAATAATCGCCAAAAGAAAACCCGCCGGGAATGGCGACAATGTCGATATCATCGGGCAGGCTGGCATCTTTGTGCCAGACCATTTGCGATTTCACCCCGCTGCTGCGTTCAAATGCAACCGCCAGATCGCGGTCACAATTGGAGCCGGGAAAGACAATGACAGCCGATTTCATGATGCTGGCCGGATGGTATAATTTTCAATCACCGTGTTGGCCAACAGTTTTTCGCACATCTTTTTGGCTGTTACTTCGGCTGTGCTGCGGTCGGTTTCTGCCAAGTCCAGCTCGATCACCTTGCCTTGGCGCACCCCGTCGATACCTTCAAACCCAAGTGCCCCCAGCGCATGTTGAATGGCTTTGCCTTGCGGGTCCAAAACGCCATTTTTCAAGGTAATATCAACAAGAATTTTCATGGATTTTCCTTAATCAACAAGTTTGGGGCCAGAGGTCGAGGATTTTTTAGGCATAACGCCAAGCCTGGTGGCCAGCTCAGCGTAAACATCGCCTAAATCGCCCAGATCTTGGCGAAAAACGTCTTTATCCAGTTTTTTGCTGGTTTCAATATCCCACAAACGACAGGAATCAGGGCTGATTTCATCGGCGACCACCAAACGCTGGAAATCGCCGTCAAAAATACGGCCAATCTCGATTTTGAAATCAACAAGTTTCACGCCAATACCATACATAACGCCACACATAAAATCATTAACCCGCAAGGCAAGGCTGATCATTTCATCCAGATCCTGCTGGCTGGCCCAGCCAAAGGCAATGGCGTGTTCTTCGGTAACCAGCGGGTCATTCAGGCTGTCATCTTTGTAATAAAACTCAATAATCGGGCGGGGCAGGCTGGTGCCCTCGGCAATACCAAGACGTTTGGACATCGAACCGGCAGCGACATTGCGCACAACCACCTCCAGCGGAATAACCTCGACCTTGCGCACCAGTTGTTCGCGCATATTCAGGCGTTTGATAAAATGGGTCGGCACGCCGATCAGGTTTAGACCGGTCATAAAATGTTCGGACATGCGGTTGTTAAGCACACCTTTACCATCAATCACCGCTTTTTTGGCAGCATTAAACGCGGTGGCGTCATCCTTGAAATATTGCACAATGGTGTCGGGATCCGGTCCCTCATACAGGATTTTGGCTTTGCCTTCATAGATCATTCTGCGACGCGGCATTTGCATCCCCAATCTGGTCATTTTACGTGGTTATCCGCTCTATAGGCTTTGTTTGAAAAAGGAGCAAGGATTCGCAACAAAGCCTTGTAAACGGGGGGGCACCCCCCTTAAATATTGATAGAACAATAACAGGAGCAGAACATGTCAACTTTTGATGAACGCGAAAACGCCTTTGAAAACAAATTCGCCCATGATGCGGAAACCCAATTCAAAATAGATGCCCGTGCCAATAAGTTGCTTGGCCATTGGGCCGCTGAAAAACTGGGCAAATCCGGTGATGACATTGCCGCTTATGCGCTCGAAGTCATCAAGTCGGATTTTGAAGAGGCCGGAAATGAAGATGTGGTGCGCAAGGTTGCCGGTGATTTGGGCGATAAATCAAGCGCAGAAGAGGTTCGTGCAAAACTTAACGAGCTTGCTGCGGTTGCTGCCGAACAAATTCACGCGGGCACTTGATTTTGATCAAATCCTTTCCTGATTTATTAGGATAGACACTGTCCGAACAAAATCAGGAAAGGGAAATAATGTTAAGACTTGCCTCAATTCTTTACGCAATCGTTGGCACAACAATGGCAGGGCTATTGATGATAGCCGCGCTTGTTGCTGGCTATGATACTGCCAAATACATTTTAATTGCTGTGGCTTTGGGGGCTATTATTGCCATTCCGGTGTCGTATTTCATCGCAGCGGCAATAAAAGCCAATGACCATGTCTAGCCAAACACCCGTTTGAAAATCGTATCCGCGTGTTTGGTGTGATAGGAAAGGTCAAAGTTTTCTTCGATCTCGGCGTCAGACATCAGCGCGGTTACTTCGGCATCTGCTTTTAATTCAGTCATGAAATCCGCGCCTTCTTCCCAAACCCGCATGGCGTTGCGCTGCACCAGACGATAGCTGTCTTCGCGGCTGGCGCCTTTTTGGGTTAATGCCAGCAAAACCCGCTGTGAATGCACCAAGCCGCTGAATTTGTTCATGTTTTTCAACATGTTTTCGGGGTAAACCAGCAATTTGTCAATCACCATGGTCAGCCGCGCCAGCGCAAAATCAAGCGTAATCGTGCTGTCTGGCCCGATATTGCGTTCCACGGATGAATGGCTGATATCGCGTTCATGCCAAAGCGCCACGTTTTCCATGGCCGGCACCACCGCCATGCGCACCAGCCGCGCCAGACCTGTCAGGTTCTCGGTCAAAATGGGATTGCGTTTATGGGGCATAGCGCTGGAGCCTTTTTGCCCGGGCGCAAAATATTCCTCTACCTCCAGCACTTCGGTGCGCTGAAGATGCCGGATTTCGGTGGCGATACGTTCAATCGATGATGCACAAACCCCTAATGCGGCAAAAAATGCAGCATGGCGATCGCGTGGAATCACCTGAGTAGAAACCGGCTCAACCGTCAGGCCCAGTTTTTCACATACATATTCTTCAACCGCAGGGTCGATATTTGCAAAGGTGCCAACCGCGCCGGAAATGGCGCCGGTGGCGATTTCCGCACGCGCCACAACCAGCCGTTGGCGGTTACGGTCCATTTCAGCATAAGCCTGCGCCAGTTTGATGCCAAAAGTGGTTGGTTCCGCATGAATCCCGTGGCTACGACCAATGCAAACTGTGTCTTTATGTTCATAGGCGCGACGTTTGATGGCGGCCAGCAGCTTGTCCATATCGGCGATCAACAGGTCAGATGCCTTGACCAGCTGCACATTAAAACAAGTGTCCAGCACGTCCGAACTTGTCATGCCCTGATGCACAAAACGCGCTTCTTCATGGCCGATTATTTCAGCTAGATGGGTTAGAAATGCAATCACATCATGTTTTGTAACGGCCTCGATCTCATCAATACGGGCCACATCGAATTTCACATCACGGGCTTTCCAGATGGCCTCGGCGTTTTCGCGCGGGATAACCCCAAGGTCAGCCTGGGCGTCTGATGCGTGTGCCTCGATTTCGTACCAGATGTTGAATTTGGTCTCGGCAGACCAGATGGCAACCATTTCGGGGCGGGAATAACGTGGAATCATGGGGCAGACCTTTGATTGATGCGTTTGCGGGGGGGTTTAGCCGCAGATACAACAATTCTCAACCCATTGCATTGCCGCATCTTATGGTTTTGGACGTTCCAGATTGCGATAGGCCTTGGGCGAATACCCGACCCGTTCGGAAAATACCCGCGTAAAATATGCCGGCGTGCCAAACCCCAGATCATGGGCGATACTGCCAATTTTCTGATCGGTTTCTTTTAGTAAAAACTTGGCTTCCTCCAGCGCTTTTTCCTGAATAAGCCGCGTGGCCGGTTTGCCCGCAGTTTGGCGGCACACGCGGGTAAGGTGGGTCGTGGTGACGCCAAGTTCGGCCGCGTAATCCTTAACGGTATCATTGGTGAAATAGCGCTTATCAAGTCGCGCAATAAATTTGCGCATCAAGCGACGTTTGGCGGTATCTTTATCCAGCTCTTTACGATTTCCCGAAATATCGAGCCGCTGGAATTGCACTGCCAAAGTGCCGGTTGCGTAAATAAGCGCCGTGCCGCGCATCGGTTTTTTTGAAATAAATTCTTCCTGAATCGCACCAAAACCTTTGCTAAGCATGGATTGCTGGATCGGTTTTTGAATATTGGTCAAAAACGGGGTTTGGGGCAGGGGGATGCGCAAATTTGACGGCACAGAGATATGCCAGCCGGTGGTGCCGGGCGATAGATCCAGAATAAACAGCGTTTGCGCCGGAATAAACATGGCTGTGTTTGACCCGAACCCTTGCTGCGTGCCTTCGATATTGGCGCGGCCACCGCCGCGGGTGATCCAGACCATATGATGGTCAGACGCCCGCAATGGCGCTTTGGTTTTGGCATTTGGTGCGGTTCCGGTCAGCGTAGTGCTGGTGATCCGGTTGCCGATTTGCTCAATATCTGTAACAGGTTTACGCATTCAATCATGTCCATATGTTCGAAATATCCAAAGAATCGGACATTCCTTACACAATTGCAACCCTGTTTTGCTAAGTGTCGAGATTTGCTATGATTTCTTTGGTTGAAATCCTGTCGTGCATCGCGATTTGTTGCCAATCAGGCATCTTGCTGCGAAACCATGTGCGTTGGCGTTTGGCAAATTGACGAGTCAATAATTTTGCTTTGGTAACAGCGTCTTGCATGGTGATCTTACCATCAATTGCATCCAGTATTTCAGCAGCGCCAAGCGCACGAGAAGACGGCAGAGCAGGGTGCCAATAGCCGTTTTTAACGGCCCGAACCTCATCCACAGCGCCCATTTCCATCATCTGGTCAAAGCGCTGATCAATGCGAGTATTCAGAGAATTAACCTGCCAATTCAGGCAGATAGACAAGGTTTCTTCAAGTGGCACCAGCGGCAGTGGCGTGGTTGATTTCCAGTATTGCAAGCCTTTGCCGGTGGTTTCCAGCACCTCCCAAGCCCGTTGCAGGCGTGCGGGGTTTTGCTGGTCTATGGCGTGATATGTTTCGGGGTCGTTTTTGATCAAAACATCCGCAAACCAGTCTTTGCCGATCGTATCCCTTATTTCATTGCCTTTGTCACGAATACCTGCCGGAATGGCCGGAATATCAGCCAGACCCTTGGTAAGGGCCGCAAAATACAACCCGGTGCCACCAGTGAAAATAGGCATTAAATCAGTATCTTGCAGGGTTTTTCTTACATCGTTTAGCCAGCCACCAACCGAATAATGGTGGTCCATTGCCACATGCCCATAAAGCCGGTGCGGCACCGCAGCCTCGTCAGATTTGCTTGGCCGCGCGCTAAGCACATGCCATTTATCATAAACCTGCAAGGCATCGGTGTTGATGATCACACCGTTAAATTTCCCAGCCAATGCCATCGCAAGGCTTGATTTGCCAGAGGCAGTCGGGCCAGCAATAAGGATCGCTTTCATTTCGGGGTCAACCTGAATATGGCAAATAGTAACATAATATGTATTATGCGCACGACGCGTGGAGGTTATTATATACCCTCATACTTGCTCTGCTCCCGTTTTGTCCATTTTACATCCAGAGAATAGCCAGTGTCGCTAAGGGTCTCAGCCTCGACAAGGTTATGGGAAAACAGCCATGCCCGTTGTTTTCCTTGGGCAAAAGACAGTTCCAGCGTCATATTCACTGCAGGTTCGATCAGCGCGTCTTCGATTATCTGATACAGATCATCCATGCCCTGACCCGTAATCGCCGACATCGCGCAAATGCTTTCGTCTCGCGTAGCGGTATTTTCAGCAGCTGATTTTGCATCAGCATCCAGCAGATCAATTTTATTCCAGACCTCGCGCATGGCTTCTTGCCTGCCCTGATCAACCCCCAGATCACGCAAAATGTCACGCACATCTTCGGCTTGGGCTTGGGTGTCCTGATGGGAAATATCGCGCACATGCAAAATCAGATCAGCATCCAGAACTTCCTCTAATGTGGCGCGAAACGCGGCCACCAGCTGGGTTGGCAGTTCTGATATAAACCCGACCGTGTCGGACAAGATAACCGTATTGCCCGATGGCAGCTCGATTGAGCGCATCGTAGGGTCAAGTGTCGCAAAAAGCATGTCTTTCTCCAAGACACTTGCGCCGGTCATCTTGTTGAAAATACTAGATTTCCCGGCATTGGTATAGCCCACCAAAGCCACAATCGGATACGGAATTTTTTTACGGGCCTCGCGGTGCAAAGCACGGGTTTTCACCACCTTTTTCAGCTGGGATTTGATCCGTAAAATGGCGTCATCAATTGCGCGCCTGTCGCTTTCGATCTGGGTTTCACCCGGCCCGCCAACCGTGCCCATGGCACCGCGCTGACGCTCCAGATGGGTCCAGCTGCGCACGAGACGCGATTTTTGATAGGTCAGATGGGCCAGATCAACCTGCAACACACCCTCGCGGGTGGCTGCCCTATCGCCAAAAATTTCCAGAATAAGGCCGGTGCGGTCAAGTATCTTGACCTTCCACTCCTCCTCCAGATTGCGCTGTTGAATGGGGCTTAGCGGCCCGTCAATAATCACCAGATCAATTTCTTGATCCGCAATCAGTTCGCCCAGCTCGACCACTTTGCCCTTGCCAAACAGCATCCCTGCCCTTGGTTTTTTCACCGGAACCACCAGCGATGTTACCACATCCAGCTCCAGCGCAGACGCAAGGCTTACGGCCTCGTCCAGCGCATGGATGGGCAAGCGTCTTTGATCACGCTCTTTCAGATCGGGGTGAAAAACACAGCATCGGGTTGTGTCAGACACCTAGGCGTCTTCTTCGTTATCGTCAAAACGCACCGGCATTGTTGGCATTATGGTGGAAATTGCGTGTTTATACACCAACTGCGAAGACCCTTCGCGGCGTAGTAATACGCAGAAATTATCAAACCAGGTGATCACACCTTGTAATTTGACCCCGTTCACCAGAAAAACCGTCACTGGATTTTTTGCCTTGCGAATGTTATTGAGAAATGCGTCTTGCAGGTTTTGTCTATCGGCAGCCATGTTTCCAGCCTTTTTTCTTTGTGCCCCGTTCGCGGGGTGGTTATAATTATCTATATAATGGGGGCCGGACAGGTTAATTAAAAGTGCAAAATTATAATAATTTTGCCGGAATACGCGATTTATTGCCGCCAGTAATCCGGATTAAAAAGCGCAATCAGGGCCAAGGCCTCCAATCGGCCCAAAATCATCGCCGCAGAAAGTATTGCCAAGGCACTGTCGCTTAGCTTTGCATAAGATGCAAACGGGTCACCCAGCACTGATAAAATAGGTCCGGTATTTGACAGCCCTGCAATTGCCAAAGACAGGCTTTTGGCAAAGTTTATGCCGGTTAGCGACAGCAAGGCAGTAAAAAGCGCAATACCCAGCAAAAATATCATTAGGAATATCCACGCAATTTCGGCACCTTGGCGCCTGAATCTCCGGTTTTCAAGGCCAGACCGGCCAATGCTGCTAGGATGGACAAGGCGCTCCATTTCGCGCAGCCCATGTTTATAAAGCGAGTATATCCGCAACAATTTCACACCGCCTGCCGTGGTGGCGATGCCGCCCCCCATTACCGCCAAACCAAACAGGATGATTCCCGGTGTTGGCAGCCCCGACCAGCTTTGGGATGCCTGCCAGTCAGCGCTGACAAAACCGGTGGTGGTCAGGAACGACAAAACCGTAAATACTGCGCCCCAAAAGGCATGGATGCCTGCCATAAAGTCTTGGCCCGCATTGACATCAAGTGCGGCAAACCAGTGTCGGAAAAACAGGATAAGCGGCACGCCAAGCACAAAAATAGCCATCAAACGATATTCAGGGTCTTTGGGAATGCTGGCAATATTCGCCCTGCCCTGTATTAAAATCATATTTTTTGACGAAATCGCTACCAGCAAAAACAATGCCACGAATACTTCGCCCAGATAACCTGAATTGGCCTTTTCCAACCCGCCAATCGGGGAAATTCCGCTGGTTGAAATCACTGACATGGCGTGGATCACAGCAATAAAAACCCGCTCGCCATCAAAAATAAGTCCAGCCGCCAAAACTGCCGTAAATAACCCGTATGCGGGGGCAAGCAGCTTCACAAACCCGATGATTTTTTCGCCGCCATCATGGCTGCCTCCGGTTCGCCGCCCGATTTTTGATGCATTTTCATTCATCATTGAACGTAATTCAAAGCCGCCAATATTCAATGGCTCCATGATGGTCATTGCGGCCAGAATAATCAAAAACCCGCCCAGCCAAGCCACTAATGCGCGCCATAAATGCAGCGATTCAGCAATGCGGTTAGGGTCATCAAACAGAGTGGCCCCGGTGGTGGTCAGGCTGGACAGCATTTCAAAATAGGCATGAAAAAAGCTGATAGATGGCACCAGTTCAGCCATTGGCAGCGCCAAAAACGCCGGCAAAACCGTAAAGCTAAGCACCAGCGTAACAAGGTTAGAGCGTGCCGCATTGCGCGGTGTGCGATTCATCATCGACAGCCCGACAATAAAGCTAAACGCCAGAACCAATGCCGACATTTGCAAAAACACCACAGTGACCTGGCTGTTTCCCTGCCGTGCCGCATGACCAGCCGGTATCAGCATGGCCAACGCGCCAATCATAAGGACCAGCACAAAAAGCGGGTATTGGCGTAAATGCCTGCCCATCTAGAAAAAATCCATACTAACCTGAAACAGCTTTTCAACCTGAGGCACATCTTGCGACAAAGCAAAAACCGTCAAAATATCACCCTCGTCAATGCGGGTATCGCCGCGCGGAACAACCAGCTTGCCTGCCTTTTTAATGGCCCCGACGATCGACCCGTCCGGCCATTCGATTTCGCGGATTTTCTTGCCGGCAATCACCGATGAGCTCATGACTTGTGCCTCGATCACCTCGGCCTCGGCATCGCCAACCGAGTATACGGCTTTGATACGACCATGGCGGATATGGCGTAAAATAGACGAAACCGTAGTAGCGCGCGGGTTGATAAATGCATCGATACCCAGCGGACCCATCAGGTTTTCCAGGCTTGGGTCATTAACCAAGGCAATCACCAGCGGGCAGCCCAGTGCTTTGGCCCGTGCACAAGAAAGCAGGTTGGTTTTGTCGTCATCGGTTACCGCCAGCAATGCGTCAGCCTTGGCGATATTGGCTTCTTCCAATAGCTCCACATCCAACCCGTCACCATGCAGAACAATGGTGCGCTCCAACGCATCGGCAGCAATTTCAGCCTGTTCCCGGTTCAGCTCGATCAGCTTCGCCCGCATCCGGCCCTCGGAATTTTCCAGCTTTTTAGCAACACCAAGCCCGACATTGCCACCGCCTATAATAATGGCGCGATCGCCGCGTTTCTGGGTTTTGCCAAAAATTTCAAGGGTGCGGGAAACATCGCTGGTGGCAGCAATGACATATATCTGGTCATCAACAAAAAGCTGGTCATTGGCGATGGGAACAAACAGCTTGCCCTTGCGGCGCACCCCGACCACCACAGCGCTAAGGGTGGAAAACAGCTCGGATAATTGCCGCAAGGGCGTGTCGATCACCGCGCAATCCTCGGCCAGTGAAATGCCGACCAGATGCACCATACCATCCAGAAAGCTTTCGGTATCAAATGCCGCGGGGGCCGAAAGACGGCGCAAGGCTGCCTCCGCGACTTCTTTTTCGGGGGAAATCACCACATCAATCGGCAGATGGTCGCTGCGGTAAAGGTCGGAATAAATCGCATCCAGATAGGATTGCGCCCGAAGCCGGGCAATTTTGCGGGTGATGCCAAAAATGGAATGCGCTACCTGACAGGTAACCATGTTTACCTCGTCGGCAAAGGTGGCGGCGATGATCATGTCGGCATCCTTGGCCCCTGCCCTTTCCAGCACATCGGGATAAGAGGCAAAACCGACCACGCCACCAACATCCAGCGTGTCGGTGATGCGCCGGATCAGGGCGGCATCTTTGTCAACAACAGTAACGTCGTTGCCCTCATGGGACAAATGCCGCGCGATCTGCCAGCCAACTTGACCAGCCCCACAAATGATAACTTTCATATCGGCAATCCGCCCTTGTTATGCATCGGTATTATGCGTTCTTTCAAACAGCCGGGTCAATCGGTTCCTTTTTCAGGGTTTTTGACAATGCTTGCATGATCGCCACTGGAAATAATGCCCAAGGATTTCATTTTTCGATGCAAGGCCGATCTTTCCATGCCAACAAAACTGGAAGTCCGGGAAATATTGCCGGCAAAACGGTTGATCTGGGTGACCAGATATTCCCGTTCAAAAATTTCACGCGCATCGCGCAGCGCCATGGTTGTAATGGCATTCGTAATGATTTGGCCAGTGTTTAACCCACTATCCGACTTATGTTCATCAGGGATTTCAGCGGCTGAAATTGCCCCCGAATCCGGCCCCAGAATAAGCGTGCGTTCAATGGTATTACGCAATTGCCGCACATTTCCGGGCCAATGCATGGTTTGTAACTTTGCCAATGCCTCCGCAGAAATCTTGCGCATCGGCAAGCCCTGGCTTTGGTTAAGCTCATTAACAAAATGGCTGCAAAGCAGGGGGATATCGTCGCGGCGATCTGCCAGTGACGGCACGTTGATCGGCACAACGTTAAGGCGGTGAAACAGCTCTTCGCGAAAATTTCCGGCTTTGATTTCCGATTGCAGATCGCGGTTGGTGGCTGAAATAACCCGCACATCCACGCGAACCGTATCATTGCCGCCAACCCGTTGAAAATGCTGGTCAACCAGCACCCGCAAGATACGGGATTGGGTATCAAAGGGCATATCCGCGACTTCGTCAAAAAACAAAACCCCGCCATGGGCCTGCTCAAACAAGCCGGGCATTACCCCGTTTTGTGAATTTTCAACCCCGAACAAAACCTGTTCCATACGGTCTGGCTGAATGGATGCGGAATTAACCGTAACAAACGGTTTTCGCGCACGTTCCGATTCAGCGTGGATATACCGCGCCGCGACTTCTTTGCCAACACCAGACGGGCCGGTCAACATTACCCGACCATTGGTCTGAGAGACCTTTTCAAGCTGTGATTTCAAGGTCTTAAAGGCAAAGGTTTCCCCGACCATCTGGCCGGTGGTAAATTCGTTTAGCTTTAACGATGTGTTTTCACGGCGCAGTTTTGATGCCTCTAGCGCGCGCTTCACCACCACCATCAACTGGTCGATATTAAACGGCTTTTCAATGAAATCATACGCGCCCTGTTTTACCGCGGCCACTGCGATTTCAATATTGCCATGCCCCGAAATGATTACAACCGGAATGTCGGGGTTATCACGTTTGGTTTTTTTCAAAATATCGATGCCGTCCAGATCACTGTCTTTTAACCAGATATCCAGAATAATCAGGTCCGGCGCGGCAGCATTTATTTCGGAAAATGCGCTGGCAGAATTCCATGCAAGGCGGGTTTGATGGCCCTCATCGTTAAGAATATCGCCAATCAGATCACGAATGTCTTTTTCGTCGTCAATTACCAGAATATCACTCATGTGAAACTGCCTCGTCTTTTGAAACTTGTGGGGGGAGCGGTAAAATTATTCGTGCCTCGGCGCCGATATGATCACAACCGTCAAAACGCGGTGCGTCGACCAGATCAAGGCTGGCATCGTGTTCCTCGATGATCTTTTTAACAATCGACAACCCAAGGCCGGTTCCGGAATCCCGCAGGGTTACATAGGGTTCAAACAACCGCGCCCGATCTGTGGGCAGGCCAATGCCGTTATCCTGAATACGGATAATAATTTCATCTTTGCCGGTTTCAGCAGATATTTTCACCACACCCTGCCGAGGCTCGCCGGTCTCGGCGACCCTTGCGTCGATTGCCTCAATGGCGTTTTTTACCAGATTGGTCAGGGCCTGATTCATCATTGTGCCATCGATAAAAGCCAGAATTCTGGTGTTTGGCAGGTCCATTTCAAACGAAATATCCGGCCTGCCGGTTTTTTGCAAAAGCACCGCACCTTTGATTAAGTCAATAATATCGATATTTTTGCGTTGCGGTGCGGGCATGCGGGCAAATTTAGAAAATTCATCAACAATGCGTCGCAAGTCATTGGTTTGGCGGATAATTACATTTGAGAGCTGTTCCAGAGATTCGCGATCATCTTCACCAACCATCGGCCCGAATTTGCGTTTTACCCGTTCTGCCGAAAGCTGGATGGGGGTTAGCGGGTTTTTAATTTCATGGGCAATGCGCCGCGCAACGTCGCTCCAGGCGGCCATGCGCTGTGCGGATACCAGATCGGTGACATCATCAAACGTAACCACATAACCCTCGACCTCGCCACCATCGCTTTGGCGCGTGGCAATGCGCACCAACAGCTTTTCTTCTTTACCGGCACGGCTAAGCTGGATTTCGGCGCGCGCCACCTTGTCGGAGCGCCGTTTCAGCCGATCAAAAAGCGGGGCAAATTCGGGGATGGCGTCTTTTAATTTTGACCCGATCATGGTCTGCTCGGTTTGGGTTAACAGCTCCATCGCGGCGGCATTGGCTATGTCTATTTTACCGGATTTATCCAGCCCGATCACACCCGCAGTGACACCCGAAAGCACCGAATCAAACAACCGGCGGCGCAATTCGGTTTCGGCATTATTGGCAATCAATGTATCGCGCTGGCCCTTGACCTGTGTGATCATCCGGTTGAAAACCCGCCCCAAAAGGGCGATTTCATCATCGCCTTCTTCCTCACGAACCCGAACATCCAGATCCCCGTCGCTAACCCGCTGGGCAGCGCTTGCCAGCCGGCCCATCGGGCGCGACAGTTTATCGGCGAACCAAAGCCCCAGCCAGATCGCCGCCAGAATAACCACAAATGCAAAGCCCAGATAAATTAGTGCAAATTCAAACAGCAATTTACCACGATCGGATTCAAGCTGTTGATAAAGCTTTACGGTTTCTTGCGTTTCATCCAGCAGGTTCAGAATATTACCATCCACATCGCGGGTCACATAAAGCAGCCGATCAAGGTAATTGTTCAATGCAATCAAAGCCCGAAATTCGCTATTTGGCCAATCCTCGATCACCACGATTTCACCCGCCAGTGCACGGTTAATCTGTTCAATGCTGGGTGGTTCAAAATCAAACAAATAGCTGCGTTCGCCGCGCGCAACAATTTCAGAACTGCCATTGATAACATAGGCTTCAGCTAATGATCGCTGCATAATGCCCTGCCCGCGCGACAGCGCATCGCGCATTTCCCCCCCCCCGACAATCCGGTATCTGACGCGCTGCTGCTCAATGAAATCGGCCAATGTCCGGGCATCGGATGTCAGGGTTATGCGATGTTCTCGCTCATAGGCCTCGGCAGCCAAAAGCGAATTTGATACCACCTGTTGCACACGCGATGAAAACCAGCCTTCCAGCCCGAATTGCAAGGTCATCGTGGCAAAAATTGCCACCAGAACCGTTGGCACCAGCGCAATAAAGCTAAACACACCGGTTAGCCGCAGGTGCAGTTGCGATCCCGCAGACCGGTTGCGCCGCGCCGCAACCATGCGCAATATCCGCCGTGCAATCAGCGTGGCAATCAGCAAAATGTAAACAATGTCCGACAGCACCACAAACCGCAATAATTGTGGTCTTGAGGTGCCCTCAAAAACCCCGAATAACAACACGGTGCTCAGCGCCAATATAGGCCCCAAAACCACAAGAAAGACCACCAGATAGTTGCGGACTATCTGTTTCTTGCGCCATGTATCAAACTTTTTACTGGCCGAAATTAGGATGCTTTGTTGCAATCGGGTAACAGTTTCTGCGTTGTTTCTGCTCAATCTGTTGCAAGTTTACATCATTTTTTTGCCGCGTGACACCTGAATATCCAGTTCTTTGATCTTTTTACGCAAAGTATTGCGGTTGATCCCCAGTAATTCAGCGGTTTTCACCTGATTGCCACGGGTGGCCTGCAATGCGAGCGCAATCAGCGGCAGCTCTACTTCTTGGATAATCCGGTTGTATAATCCGGGTGCGGGCAGATTATCACCGTGCAGGGCAAAATAATGTTTAAGATGGGCCTCGATAGAGTGCGACAATTTTTGCGGACGCGCCCTGCTTTCGATTACTGTATTTATCTTTGCGCTCAGCTCCTGTTTGACAATGGTGGCGCTAATGGTTTCCTCGGGGCATAAAATGGCCAGCCGCCCCATCAGATTTTTCAATTCGCGCACATTCCCCGCCCAGCTTTGATGGCGCAAAACCTCCAGTGCTTCGACTGAAATAGATTTTTGCGGCAGGCCTTGTTCGGCAGAAATCCGCAAAAAATGGCGGGCAAGCTCGGGGATGTCTTCCAGCCGTTCAGACAGGCTCGGCAGGTTGATCGGCACCACGTTCAGACGATAAAACAGGTCTTCGCGAAATTTCCCTTCATTGACCAGCGCACGCAGATTCTGATGGGTGGCGGCAATGATCCGCACGTCGTTGCCGGCCTGATCGCTGCGGGCAAATTCGCTTTCTTGTAAAATGCGCAATAACCGGGTCTGGGCATCCAGTGGCATATCGCCAATTTCATCCAGAAACAGCGTGCCGCCATCTGCCGCCGCAAATTTTCCGTTTGCTTCATTTTCAGCCCCGAAAAGCTCTGTTTCGACATCTTTGGCGGGTAAGGCTGCCATATTGATGGCAATAAACGGCGCATCCTTGCGATGGCCAAAATTATGCAAGGCGCGCGCAACAATTTCTTTGCCAGTGCCCGAGGCACCCGAAATCATCACCCCTAAATCGGTGTTCATCAGCCGCGCCAACTTGCGATAAATTTCCTGCATCGCAGCTGAATGCCCAACCAGAGGCAATTTTTCTTCCGGCGTTGTATCAGGTGCCAAAACCTGCCGTTTCTGCATGTTTGATTGTTTTACAGCCTTGTTGACCAGCGCCAAAAGTGCTGCCAGATCAAACGGTTTCGGCATATAGTCAAAGGCACCGGCCTCGGTGGCGCGAATGGCGGTCATGACGGTATTTTGGGCCGACATCACAATCACCGGCAGGTCGGGGCGCTTTTTCAGGATGGCGGGCAGAATGTCCAGCGCATCGCCGTCAGGCATATTTACATCTGTGACAATCACATCGCCCTCGCCCTCCTCCACCCATTTCCACAGAGTTGAAATCGTGGCGGTTGAACGCACACGGCACCCCGCGCGGGTAAGTGCTTGTGAAATCACGGTGCGAATGGTGCGATCATCATCGGCAACAATTATTGTCCCGTCCATCTAGGCCTCGCTTCCTTGCCAGACCGGCAGCAGAATTTGAAATGTAGCGCCGGTATTGCTGCTGTGGCATTCCACCACCCCGCCATGATCGGTAATGATTTTTGAAACCAGCGCCAGCCCCAGCCCCGAACCGTTGGCTTTGGAGCTGACAAACGGGTCAAATATATCTGCCAGCAGGTTATCAGGAATGCCTTTGCCGTTATCCGACACATCAATCACAATTGGCAGGCTTTTGCTGCGCTTGCCGGGCATGGAAAGCTTAACGCCCGGGCGAAACGCAGTGCGCAGCGTAATCATGCCGGTTTTTGGTGTCGCCTCGGCCGCGTTTTTCATCAGGTTTTGAAAAACCTGCATCAACATATCTGGATCCCCCGATACCAGCGGAATAGACGGATCATATATTTCCTTGAATTGCATATGGCTGGCAAATCCCGCCAGCGCTGCACGTTTGCTGCGGTTAAGAATATCATGGATATTTACCCCGCTTTGCACAATCGGGCGGGCATCGCCAAACATTTCCACCCGGTTGACCAAATCACCGATACGGCGGGTTTCATCCAGAATAAGCGCGGTAAGCTCCTGACCCTCAGCCGATAGGTTCATGGCCAAAAGCTGGGCCGCGCCGGATATTCCGGCCAGAGGATTACGGATTTCATGGGCCAACATCGCCGCCATTCCGGTAACGGAACGTGCCGCATTGCGGTGCGACAATGACCGCCCCATTTTATTGGCAATGCCGCGAAGATGCAAAACCAGCAGCACATCATTGGTATCATTTTGCAAACGGGTTGTTTGCACATTGGCAATGCCGCGCGCGCGATCCCCCCAGCCTATTTCAACATCGTGCAGCACAACCGAATTCATGCCTTGCTGGGCTTGTTGCACCACATCCAGCAAGGCGCTGGTCTGCCCCGTAAAAGATTTTAGCGGTTTTTTCTGCATCTGGCGCAGGGAATTATGGGTAAAAACCTCTGCGGCGGTATTGGCCTCGCGGATGGTTCCGTCAGGTCCGATGATAAAAGCGGGAAATGGCATTGCCGCCCAGATTTGTTCAAAATTCATGCG
>Ga0256839_1002451_pt1 | contig 20596 bp, 24 predicted proteins | sample 354166metaG_FD_185968 | JGI IMG/M metagenome (GOLD analysis project Ga0256839, IMG submission 185968) | Hydrothermal vent microbial communities from Mid Atlantic Ridge, Atlantic Ocean - 354-166 | ecosystem: Environmental > Aquatic > Marine > Hydrothermal vents | place: Atlantic Ocean: Mid... | reverse complement strand
ACCGAAAATCCTGTCAAAAACTTCCAGTTTAACTATCAAGCACCTACCCGCACCTTGTTAAGCTCAAAGGTTAAACTCGGTCGTAGTTATTTTTCTGCCAGCGGTTATGCGTGTAAAAAGTACACTTTACAATCTGGTCAGATAGGCTCTGCCTGTAAAATAGGTAAACGCTGGTACAGCGCTAGCCCTATATTTTTGGCAAATTAAGCATGGGCTTACTTAAATCATTTCAGTTTTGGTTATTTTTTGTAATCCCTATGGCGCTGGGAGTTTATTACTATTCTGTCGTTGCCAGCCCACAGTATGAAGCTACCGCTCATTTTACGATTGAAAAAACCGGACAAGCCTCTTCTAGTCCGCTCGGTTTTCTTACCGGAATCGCAGGGCCGACCTCATCCACCCGCGACGCTTTAATTATTAAAGACTTTATAGAATCACGCGAAGTAATTGAACGCACTAAAGGTGAGCTTGATTTACGCGAAATTTATGCGCGTGAAGACAAGGACTTTTTATCTCGCCTTGAGGCGAATGCGAGTATTGAAGAGTTAATCGCTTACTGGAAAGAGAAAGTTAATATTGAATTTGAAAGTAACTCTGGTATTGCCACTCTAAGCGTAATGGCGTTTGAACCGCAAGACACTCTAAAGATTATTAAAGCGATACTTAAAGAAAGCGAAGACTTAGTTAATAGCCTTTCTGAAAAATCCCGCCAAGATAGTTTAAAATTCGCCCGCGCAGAACTCACCAGAGCAGAGGACAAACTCAAACAGGCACGTCAAAAGTTACTCGGCTTTGTTGATACAGAAAAAGCACTCAACCCTGAAAAGAATGTCGAGGCATCCTTATCTTTAGTTGCCAGCTTGCAAGGTGAGCTTGCCACATCCGAAGCCGAACTCGACACTCTACGCAAAAGCTTGCACGACAACACTCCTAAGGTTCGTACGGCAAGCAACAAAGTATCGGCATTAAAACGCCAGATTACAAAAGCACAAAGTAAAATTAACCGTAGCACTAGCAATAAGAAAAACGCTAAAAGCATGAGCGCAATTATTGCTAATCGCGAAGCCTTAATGACGGAACAGGGTTTTGCCGAAAAAGCTTACGCATCAGCTTTATTAAGTTTAGAAAATGCCCGCATTAGCGCGACCCAAAACCAACGATACTTAACCGTGATCGTGCAACCACAATTGCCCGAAAAAGCAGCAAAGCCTTCTCTACCGCATGATTACATCGTGTTATTTTTATCCTGCTTATTGCTGTGGGGAATTTTGGGTTTGATTATTGCATCTATTAGAGATCATGCTGGCTGGATGTAACAATCAGAAAGATGAAATACTCTCGACAAAGCATGTATCGAAAACAGTATTAAAAACCATGAATCAAAAACTATGAATCAAAAAATAATGAAAATACTCTCAGGCTTCATGGCTGTCTTATTTTGCCAGTTGCTATTTAGCTCGTTGGTGTTAGCAAGCCCCCCCTCTCAGGCTAATACAAAACAAGCTAACACAAACAGCGCCACCCAACCGTTTGGTAACAACTTATTCACAGGTAGCTTCCAATCACAACGCAATGACGGCTTAGACCCTAATTACCGTTTAGTGCCGGGGGATAAAGTCGCTTTGCATATGTGGGGACAAGTCACGATTGATGAGACTTTAACGGTGGATGCCAGCGGTAATATTTTTATTCCTGAGGTTGGTCAAGTTAAGGTAGTCGGCTTGCGCTCGACTGATTTACCCCGCATTGTAAAACAAAAAGTCGCCACTGTTTTTAAAGAAGGCGAAGATGTTTATGTAAATTTACTCACCGCCACGCCGATTAGCGTTTACGTCACCGGCGCTGTGGCAAAGCCGGGACAATACTCGGGGATTTCGACTAACAGCGTGCTTTCCTACCTTTTTAAAGCAGGTGGCATCGACCCAGTGCGTGGTAGCTACCGAGATGTAAAAGTCATGCGAGGCAATCACCTTGTGGCACGCTACGACCTTTACCCGTTTTTAAGACAAGGCAAGCTTAAACACATTAAATTTCTTAACGGTGACACGATTGTAGTAGGTGAATTAGCCTCCAGCGTTACCATAAGCGGCGATAGTTTAAACCCTTATCGTTTTGAATTTTCTGGCAAACAACTGACCGGCAGACAAGTGATTAAATATGCGCGCCCAAAAGCAAAAGTTACCCATATTGCTATTTCTGGCGCACGCAACCGCAAGCCTTGGTCGGCTTACCTTTCTTATAACCAATTTCTGAATACGCGATTGCTCGATGGCGATAAAGTACGCTTTACCACCGATGCTTTAGAACCGGTAATGGGAGTTCGGGTAGAAGGCAACCACTTAGGAAAATCCTTTTATTCGATTAAAAAAGGCAGTCGTTTATTAGAGGTTTTGGATTATATTGAAGTCGATAAAGCATCGGCTGATATTAAAAATATTTACATTAAACGCAAGAGTATTGCTAAACAGCAACAGAAAAACCTACAAAAATCGATTCAACGTTTAGAGCGTAATATATTAACCACACCGTCTAAATCTGATGGTGAAGCAATTATTCGTTCAAATGAATCAAAGCTCATGCTGCAATATATCGAACACGCCAAAAACAGTGTAGCAGAGGGTTTGGTCGTAGTAAGTGAAAATGGTCGTGTAGCCAATATCCTTCTGGAAGAAGGTGACGTGATAGTGATACCGCAAAAGAGTGATGTAATTACCGTGAGCGGCGAGGTGCTGATTCCTCAATCTATGGTGTATGCACGTAACGCAACGATTAAAGATTATATCCAACGCGCCGGTGGTTTCTCACAACGTGCTGACCAACAAAAGCTGGTGGTGCGTCGCCCTAATGGCAAAGTAGATATTGGTAATAATTTGGCAGTAAACCCAGGGGATCGTGTAATGGTCTTCCCTAAAGTTGACCCTAAGCAACGCCAAAACTTTAAAGACTGGGTACAAATATTCTTCCAGTTAGCGGTTGCTATTAAAACGATTGCTAACTAACGCGATAAACAGTTATTGATTAAACATGGAATTTATTCAAGCATTTAGCTTACAACGCAAAGTCATTGCAGCGTTAGTCTTACGCGAAGTAACCTCGCGCTATGCGAATACAAAACTGGGTTTTTTCTGGGCGTTATTTGAGCCATTTGCACACATCACCATTTTTATGGCGATTTTCACTATCATCAATAAGCCAGCGCCGGTTGGCGAAAGTATTGGTTTGTTTATTTTGACAGGAATTGTGCCCTGGCTGTTATACACCAATACAGTAAATGCTGTCATGTCGGCTGTTTCTGCCAATAAGGCCTTACTCGGCTACCCACAAGTCATGCCATTGGATATTGTACTTGCACGTGTATTACTGGAATTTGCGACACTATTTTTAGTCATGCTAGTGTTTTTAGCCGTCGCCATAAATTTAGGCTTTAGTATTAGAATTGATAACTTTTTAGATATGCTCACCGTTGCTGGTCTCGTCATGTTATTGGCAATGGGAGTAGGCTTTATTAATACCGCAATCATCGATTTCCTACCCTCTTACAAGAGCATTTATAATGCCTTGTCGATGCCCTTATATTTTAGTTCTGGCATCTTTTTTACGATGGATTTTTTCTCATCCGATGTACTATCCTTCCTTGCTTACAACCCAATGTTAAACCTTATAGAGTGGTATCGGGATGCTTTTTACACAGAGTTTAGTAGCCAATTATTTGATAGAGAATACGCTATAACTGTTGCTCTTAGCGTATTTGGCATTGGCTTAGCCATTGAACGGTTGATGCGTAAACGTGCGCGACAAATTGGTCGCTAGAGCATGATTGAATTTCGCAACGTCACTAAAAGCTACGACCTAAATGAAGGCAAGAAAAATATTATTTTAGATAATGTTAGCTTTAGGTTTCCTGAAAAGAAAAATATCGGCGTTCTAGGTGTTAACGGCGCAGGAAAATCCACTTTATTAAGACTCATCGCAGGCAGTGAATACCCCGATTCCGGGCGTATTATTCGTAAAGGTCGCTACTCTTGGCCTTTAGGGTTTTCCGGCTCATTTCATGGCAACCTAACCGGTATTGAAAACTTACGTTTTGCTTGTCGTATTTATAATGCCGATATTGAGTATGTCACACGATACGTTAAAGATTTTTCTGAGCTGGGTAATTATATTGATGAGCCAATTAAGACTTATTCATCAGGCATGAAATCACGTCTCGCCTTTGCTTTAAGTATGGCGATTGATTTTGAAGTCTATTTAGTGGACGAAATTATGGGGGTCGGCGACAAAGGCTTTCAAGAAAAATGCAAAGTTGCTTTTGAAGACAAACGTAAAACATCCAGCATTATTATGGTGTCACACGCCATGGGTACAATTCGTGACTACAGCGATATTGTTATTTTGCTAACCGGCGAACATTTAGAAATTTACGACGATGTTGATCTCGCCATTAAGGATTATGAAACCATTTCAGCCGCGCCCCGATAGTTTAAAACCACTACAAACCTGTTCAGTTACAAGCTGGCACAATATGCTATTATCTAGGTTCTGTTGACGAACAAATATTAAAAATATGATTACTGAAGACCGTATTGCCACTATTACGCGAGACACCCTCGAAACTCAAATTACTGTGACCGTCAATTTAGACGGAACAGGAAAAGCGCGCTTTAAAACAGATGTACCCTTTTTAGAGCACATGATGCAACAAATCGCCCTGCACGGCATGATTGATATTGAAATCGACGCTAACGGCGATAATGAAATTGATGATCACCACACGGTTGAAGACATCGGTATTACACTCGGCCAAGCCTTTGCCAAAGCAATTGGTGAAAAAAAAGGCATTCGCCGTTATGGTCATGCCTATGTGCCTTTAGATGAGGCGCTTTCTCGAGTAGTGATTGATTTTTCGGGTCGCCCTTCCTTACAAGACCAAGTCGATTATCGTCGTGCCATGATTGGTCGTTTTGATGTCGATTTATTTGGCGAGTTTTTTCAAGGCTTCGTGAATCACGCGCAGGTTAGCTTGCACCTTGACAACATCCGTGGCAAAAACGCACATCACATTGCAGAAACCGTTTTTAAAGCATTTGGTCGCGCGTTACGCATGGCGGTTGAGTTTGATCCGCGCGCATTGGATGCGATTCCTTCAACAAAAGGCTCACTCTAAATTAGTTAGAATTTAATTTTAAACGTGTGAGTCCATCGCTACCTTGTCTTCGTATAGGCTTATACCCTAGTCAAGATTTGGCAAAAAATAAATAAGGACAAAGACAGATGCTCATACTAAAAAATAAAGATTTAACCGATAACGACGTAACCGATTTCGATATTTACCAAAACCGTCGCAAATTCATGAAAAATGCCGCTGGCGTAGGTATTGCCGCTGCGACCGGTTTACCACTAATTGAAGCAAATGCTAAAGCAGTTAAATCACCCTATTCTACCAATGAAAAACTCACTGATTACGAAGACATCACCAGTTACTGCAACTTTTACGAATTCGGAACAGGTAAATCAGACCCTGCCAATAACGCACACACTTTAGTAACTTCGCCTTGGACGGTGACTGTAGAAGGAGAATGCGAAAAGCCAGGGAAATACAATTTAGAAGACTTACTCAAAACCGTTTCTATCGAAGAGCGCATTTACCGTTTTCGTTGTGTCGAGGGCTGGTCAATGGTTATTCCTTGGATGGGCTTTCCGCTGGCTGATTTAATTAAGCGCATGAAGCCAACATCAAAAGCCAAATATGTTTACTTTGAAACTCTGCATGACCCGAAACAAATGCCGGGCCAAAAACGTGCAGTACTCGACTGGCCTTATACAGAAGGGCTAAGAATGGACGAGGCAATGAACCCACTCACCTTATTAGGCACAGGCATTTACGGCAAAGACTTATTAAACCAAAACGGTGCGCCGTTGCGTTTAGTGGTGCCGTGGAAGTATGGTTTTAAAAGCATTAAAAGTATCGTTAAAATTCATTTTTCTGAAACTCAGCCGGTAAACTCGTGGCAAAAGGCCAATAAAAATGAGTATGGCTTTTTTTCCAATGTGAATCCGCAGGTCTCTCACCCTCGCTGGAGTCAACGTAAAGAGCGCCGCATTGGGCAGTTTCGTAAAATAAAAACCCAAATGTTTAATGGTTATGAAAAGCAAGTTGCTGCTTTATATAAAGGCATGGATTTGAAAAAGCATTACTAACGTTTTCGATACTTTCCAATAATAAAAATTATGCAAATACCAGAACCCTACTTTACGCGCTTATTTAAACCTGTTTTATTCATTCTACTTTTACTACCTGCGCTCTATTACGCGTATGGCATTTGGCAAGATACTTTAGGCGCAAACCCACTTGAAGCAATCATTCGTGGTTTAGGTGACTGGGGCTTACGCATATTACTGCTTACATTACTCGTTTCTCCTTTACGCCGCATCATTAATTGCCCTCAACTATTACGCACAAGGCGCATGTTAGGGCTTTATGCTTACTTTTATGTGGTCTTGCATTTACTCGGTTACCTTTGGTTTGATCAATTTTTCGACTGGGAAGAAATTTGGTTTGATATTTTAGAACGACCTTTTATCACCATCGGCATGGCCGCGGTCATTTTACTCACACCATTAGCCGTCACATCTACTAAAGGCATGATTCGACGTTTAGGCAAAAACTGGAAGCGCCTACATAGCCTTGTTTACCCCATCAGCATTCTGGCTATTATTCACTTTTGGATGATGGTTAAACTTGATATTCGTGAACCCGTTATTTACTCAATATTACTCGCTATTTTATTGAGTGAACGACTTTATAGGAAAATCAAAACATAATACGTTTGCGGTAAAGCCTCAACAAAACGTATAATCAAGCTCACGAAAACTAAAGCACCGCGCAAGCGGTAAGCAGCTAAACAATGATCGCAGTTATTGATTACAGCATGGGCAATTTACATTCTGTACACAAAGCACTCCAGCATGTCACAAATGATAAGGTTTTAATCACATCATCAGCGGATGAGATTTTAAAAGCTGATCGTATCGTCTTCCCCGGTCAAGGTGCTGCACGCGACTGCATGAGCGAACTCAATAAACGTGAGCTGGTTGAAGTCATTAAAGAAGTCTCTAAAACCAAACCCTTTTTAGGCGTTTGCATGGGCATGCAAGTGTTAATGGAACATAGCGTCGAAGGCGGCGGTGTAGATTGCATTGGTCTTTACAAAGGCACGGTACAACATTTCACCGATCACATTGACGCAATAGATAGCGCAGGCAACCGCTTAAAAATTCCACAAATGGGCTGGAATCAAATTAAGCAAACGCAAGCTCATCCGCTTTGGAAGAGCATTAAAGATGATGCGCGGTTTTACTTTGTACACAGCTACTTTGTTGACCCTATCGACAAAAGCCTAATTTCAGGTGAAACAGATTTTGGCATTAATTACCCCTCTGCCATCGCCAGAGACAATGTCTTTGCGATTCAATCACACCCAGAAAAGAGCTCCGATGATGGCTTGCAACTTTTGAAAAATTTCACCCAATGGGATGGACAATCCTAGAGTCATCGCCAAAACACCACCTGAGAACCCACTATGTTATTACTCCCCGCAATTGATTTGAAAGACGGCCAATGCGTACGCCTACGCCAAGGTAGAATGGAAGACAGCACAGTATTTTCAGATAGCCCCGTGGATACCGCAACGCGCTGGGTTGAAGCGGGTGCAAAACGCTTGCACTTAGTTGATCTAAATGGTGCTTTTGACGGTGAACCAGTTAATAACTCCGCAGTAGAAGCAATTGCCAAAAAGTTTCCTAACCTACCGATTCAAATCGGCGGTGGCATTCGTGATGCAAAAGCGGTTCAAGCTTATTTAGATGCAGGCGTCACTTACTGTATCATCGGCACTAAAGCAGTGGAGGACCCTGATTTTGTAAAAGACTTATGCCAACAATTTCCCGGTCATATCATTGTTGGCATTGACGCAAAAAACGGCAATGTCGCAACCGATGGCTGGGGTAAAGTCTCGAGTGTTTCAGCCATTGAACTTGCCAAACAGTTTGAAGAGGCAGGTGTCGTGGCAATCGTTTACACCGATATCGCACGCGATGGCATGATGAAAGGCGTTAATATTGAAGCCACTGTGGAGCTTGCCAAAAGCATTAACATCCCCGTGATTGCATCCGGAGGTGTAACCAATATGGATGATATTGTTGAACTTTGTAAAGTCGAAGATGCAGGAATCACAGGAACGATTCTGGGCCGTTCAATTTATGAAGGTGCAATTGATCTAGCTGAAGCCCATAAATATGTCGAAGGATTAAACTAATGCCACTCGCAAAACGCATCATCCCCTGCTTAGACGTTGACAATGGCCGTGTCGTTAAAGGCGTGAATTTTGTTGATATTCGCGATGCCGGTGACCCTGTTGAAGTGGCTGCGCGCTATAACCGTGAAGGTGCGGATGAAATCACTTTTCTTGACATTACGGCCAGCTCGGATAATCGAGATACGACTGTGCACATGGTTGAAGCGATTGCATCTGAGGTGTTTATCCCACTGACTGTTGGTGGTGGCATTCGTAAAGTTGAAGATATTCGTACCATGCTTAATGCCGGCGCAGATAAGGTCGCCATCAATACCGCAGCTATCCACAACCCTGAATTAGTTAAAGAAGCCGCCGAATATTATGGCTCACAATGCATCGTCGTAGCTATTGATGCTAAAAAAGTCAGCAAAGAAAGCGAGCCTGATAAGTGGGATATTTTTACTCACGGTGGTCGTAACGATACCGGCATCGATGCAGTAGAATGGGCCAAGAAGATGGCAGACTACGGCGCAGGTGAACTTCTTGTTACCAGTATGGACAAAGACGGTACGAAATCAGGATTTAATATTCCATTGACTAAAGCGATTGTAGATGCAGTTAACATCCCTGTTATTGCATCCGGCGGTGTTGGCAACCTTCAACATTTGGCAGATGGTGTATTAAAAGCAGGTGCTGATGCCGTGCTTGCCGCTAGTATTTTTCACTTTAACGAATATACTGTGGGTGAGGCAAAAAAATATATGTCCGATCAAGGCATTGAAATGAGAATATAAGGACTTATCATCATGAGTAACACACTGTCACAAGTCGCTGAAATTCTTGAGCAACGTAAATCAGCAAAAGCCGACAGCTCATATGTTGCTAGCTTGTACGATAAAGGTTTAGATGAGATTTTAAAAAAGGTCGGTGAAGAAGCCACTGAAGTCGTCATGGCAGCGAAGGATGCAGAGGCAGATAGCCAAAAAACCAATAAAATAGTCACCGAAGTTGCTGACTTATGGTTTCATACCCTTGTATTATTAGCACAACAGAATTTACACCCTGATGATGTTTTGAATGAATTGGAACGTCGGTTTGGAACATCTGGTTTGGTCGAAAAAGCGAATAGACAAACCAGCCAAAATAAATAAAGAAGAGATAAGAGGAACTTAGCATGATTTACGGATTCGGATTAGCAGGCATTAGCCCTTGGTCATTATTAATTATATTAGTGATTGTTGTCGTTATATTTGGTACCAAGCGTTTACGCAACGCTGGTGGTGACTTAGGCGGCGCAGTTAAAAACTTTAAAGACTCAATGAAATCGGGTGAGAATGAAGTCACTGCAACAAAAAATGCGACAAAAGAAGCGATTAGTGATGCAAAAGATGATGTGATCGATGCAGTCTCTAAAGTTAAAGACAGCACCAAGTCTTAACCTTCCTTAGTTGATATAAAATAAAGCAAACATGTTTGACTCGGGCTTTCTTGAACTGTTAATTGTCGGCATCATCACTTTGATGGTAGTCGGACCTGAGCGTTTGCCTGGCGTAGCTGCAAAAGCAGGACGCATGATTGGTAAAATGAAAGCTTTTGTTGCCACTACACGCGAAGATATCGAAAAAGAACTACGTGCGGATGAGCTACAAAATATGCTAGTTAAACAAAAAGAAGAAATCAGCGAACTGCGCGATATGATGCAAAGCACTAAAGATGATGTCAGTAAGCAAATGAATGATGCAAGCGAGCAAATATCATCCAGCATGAATGAAGCGAAAGCATCCATCGATAACAAATAAGCAATGATAGACCCTAACGACAGCCCAACCCCACAGCAAACATCTAGCTCCACAGCACAGACGAGCACTGAAAAAACAGAACCAACTGGGTTTTTATCTCACCTTATTGAGTTGCGTGACCGCCTTCTAAAAGCAGTTATTGTGGTTAGTCTTGTGTTTGTCGTCCTTTTTCCTTTCGCCTCAGATATTTATGATTGGCTCGCAGCCCCCTTAGGTCGTGACTTAATCATCATCGGCCCAGTTGCCCCTTTTTTGATTCCAATGAAATTGACGCTACTGGTCGCGTTTCTAGTCGCACTACCTTATTTGTTATACCAGCTTTGGTCTTTTGTCGCTCCCGGTTTGTACAAACATGAAAAGCGGCTGGTCTACCCTTTACTTGCATCCAGTGTGTTCTTATTTTACCTCGGAATTGTCTTTGTCTACTTTGTTTTATTACCGATGATGTTCCAAGTTATCCCGCAATTTGTCCCTCAAACGGCTGACTTTAAACCTGATATAGCCCAATACCTCGATTTTGTAGTAATGATGTTTATGGCATTCGGCATTGGCTTTGAAATGCCTATTGCCACCATTTTATTAATCAGCACCGGTGTAACAACCGCTGAAAAACTGAAAGAAAAACGCCCGTACGTAATCATCGGTGCATTTGTCGTTGGCATGTTACTCACCCCTCCAGATGTCATCTCTCAGGTTATGCTTGCCATACCTATGTGGTTATTATTTGAGTTGGGGTTATTCTTAAGCAAGTTTTTCGTTGTCCGTGTTAAAGAAGCCAGTGATGCCAGTGCAGCACGTAGTGATGTCGAAAATAATCATAGCTCTACGGTAACAGCAGCAAGCGCAGGTACTGCTATCGCTGCCGATACACTTTGGGAAGATGATAAATACACTTTTGAGGAGTCCGATAATAAGGCTTCTAAACAGAACCCCGATTCAAGTGTTGACTTAAAGGATGATGAAAGAAGCATCTTAAACAAAGACCCTTTAAATGAAGATGTTAATAACGATGAGCATCCTCCAGAAAAAGAGACAAATGAAAACACAACGATTAATGATACCGAAGAATCATTTTTTGAAAGTGATAACTTTGATGAGCTTTCCGATGAAGAAATGGAAGCCGAGCTTGATCGCATAGAAGCTGAAGAAGAAATAGACAAAATTGTCGAACAAAAAGCTAAGGAACGCGCCAAGGAAAAAGCCGATAAGGAAAAGCAAGAAAAAAAGAAAAGCGATGAAGGCCCTTAAAGGAAACCCTGATTAAGTCGATTAGGATTTAGCGCAGAAAAAACTGTCGCTATTTTCACGAAGTGAGACGTAACAGTTATGCTATTGCGCCGATCTTAGTGGAAAATATCGGCAGGTTTGGCAAGCTAAAAATAATTGAGCTTGATCATTCATTCCTTAAGGAATGAATGATGTACTCGTAAAATCTTAACTACTCTAGCGGTTCATACTTTTAGAATAAAAAGTACTTAATTATTAAGCGCTAGTGTTGAGTTCACCATTTCAGAAAAACATCTGTATGGGCTTCGTAGAGATAACTACGCTAGAAAATATTTCATTGCACAACGTCGGCTAAAAACATGCCGACATAATTTAGTGAGCTAGCCATTCAATCTTTTTTGAATGGTCTACTCAATTATTAAGCGTTAGCTGTTGAGTTCACCATTTCAGAAAAACATCTGAAATGGGAAGCTCACTAAATTAGAATATTATTAAATAGTTATCTATATTCATTGTCTGTTCATATTAGCAATGTTAAAATCTCTTAAGACTGCTATTAAACTAATGAATTAGTTATTAATATCAGTTTTGTAAACAAATAAATTCTGATAACTAGCGGTATCAAAATTTATGAAACTATTTTGAACTTTTATTCTCAATAAAGCACAAATAGTAGTATTGAAAAATTAATTATAGCGGGGAGCATCCCATGAAATGTTTTATTAAAAGTTTACTCGGCCAAGATTCTTACGAACAAACGGGTAATGATGTTTGTACACCTCTACCACCCATTGTTAAATCCTTAGTAGGCAGTACCTTACTAGTTGTTGCAATGGTTATTTTAAGCCACATGCTTCGCATCTAATAACAGAACTACATTTCCAACAAAAAGCCTATTCTGATTTCAGAATAGGCTTTTTTTTTGTTATGATAGTTCCATCTTAGCCTTTTACCTAAAGGCATTACACAACATCAAATAGGACTTTCCGTGAATAATAGACCCGTCCCCCGTCGAAAAACCTTACTTGTCATTATGGATGGTGTAGGTGTAAACCCCAGCAAAAAGAATAATGCTTTCCATGAGGCAAATACGCCTAAGCTTGATGAATATTTTAGCAAATACCCACACACGACTTTACAAGCATCAGGCAACGCTGTGGGGCTTCCTGATGGGCAAATGGGTAATTCAGAGGTTGGCCATCTAACCATTGGTTGCGGCACAATTTTAAAACAAGATTTAGTACGTATTGATGATGCCATTGAAGATGGTAGCTTTAAAAAGAACGTCATTTTAAGAAATACCCTTTTTATTGCCAAAGAGCAAGGTCGCCCGGTTCACCTTGTTGGCCTACTCTCTGATGGTGGTGTTCATAGCCATGTGAATCACTTGTGCGCGCTACTTAAAATGTGTAAAAAACGCGGCGTAGAAGCCGTTGTGCATATCATTACTGATGGTCGCGACACACCACCGAAATCAGCTAAAAAGTTCATTACACAGCTCGTAGAAGCAATCGATAAATTTGGTGGTAGTATTGCTACTATAACTGGCCGTTTTTATGCAATGGATAGAGATACTCGCTGGAACCGCACCCAACGTGCCTTTGATGCCATGGTGCATGGTGTTGGAAAAGAAGCGAGTGATCCCTTACAAGCGCTACAAGATGCATATGACAATGATGAAGCCGATGAGTTTATTTTCCCACGTATTATGCCGAATGCGCGTAAAGTAGAGTCCGAAGACTCTTTAATATTCTTTAACTTTAGAAATGATCGCCCTCGCCAGCTTGCCGCTGCACTTGGGATGGAAGATTTTAATGGGTTTGATCGTGGTGATTACACGCCGTTAGTGGTTACCTGCTTAACTGAATACGACAAAAAGTTACTCGCGCCTGTAGCCTTTCCACCTGAGCGCCCTTCAACCAATCTTGCACACGCCATTAGTTTGTCAGGCTATAAGCAACTACATACCTCAGAAACTGAAAAGTACGCGCATGTTACCTTCTTTTTAAATGGGGGCCGTGAAACCCCCTACGCTGGCGAAGATCGTATTATGATCGACTCTCCCCGCGTACACACCTACGATGAAGCACCTGAAATGAGCGCGAAAGAGCTTGCTGACGTTGTTATTAATGCCGTCGAAGAACAAGAGCACTCATTCATTGTCGTAAACTTTCCTAACGGTGATATGGTCGGGCATTCTGCCATACCAGAAGCCATTATAAAAGCCGTTGAAACACTGGACACCGAAGTTAGTCGTGTTTTAGATGCCGCGGTAGAGAATGAATATTCGGTTATTTTAACTGCTGATCACGGAAACTGCGATGAGTACATCGACCCATTCACCGGTGAGCCCAGTACCCAGCATACGGTTTACCCTGTACCTTGTTTGATTATTGATAAATCATTCTGGCGGCTACGCACTGGCGGTGGCTTAAGCAATATTGCCCCCACTGTTCTACAATTAATGGGCTTAACCAAGCCTGAGGCCATCACTTGCAAATCATTATTAATGGATGAAATGACTGATTCAGATTCTGCCACTTCTGAAAGCTACTAGCATGACCCTAATCCCGGATAGAGAACACAATGAATAATTCATGAAACCAAAGTCTTACATTCGCATTCCTATCTGAGAATTAGGCTATGAACTTTTCCAAATGTTATTAGAATTTATTTATTGGTAAAATAATACCGCTCAAACTAGCACTTTTATAACTCATCCCAAAGTCATAACCACCTATCCATGACCTCCATGACCCTAATTCTTGGTCCGTTTATTCTGTCGATCGTAATAAAAATAACTCGACAGGCTGACCATGAGAAACTCAATAATCTCGCTACTCTTCATTGCTGCGCTCATTATTAATGCAAGCAGTTTTGCATCCGATAAGTTATTAATAAAAGACGTGACAAGTGCTCATAATGAGATTCGAAATAAACATGATTTACCACCCTTAATCTGGTCTCAAACTCTCGCTGATTATGCGCAACAGTGGGTCAACCATTTAGCACAAACAAAAAATTGTACGATGCAACATCGCCTTGAGGATGAAAACTCACCTTTTCAGCAGAAAAATGGGGAGAATTTATACTGGTCAAGCGCACTCAAATATGAAGATGGTAGCACTGAGGTAGAAACCTTTACCGCCAAAGACATTATTGAAACTTGGGCAAGCGAAGAAGATTTTTACGACTATGAAACCAACACTTGCATGGAAGATGCAGACTGTGGACACTACACTCAGATCGTTTGGCATGAAACCAAGGAAGTTGGTTGTGCGGTGGCCGTTTGCAATGACAAATCACAGGTGTGGGCATGTAATTACAACCCACGTGGAAACTACTTGGGTGAGTGGCCTTATTGAGCACTGATAAGTCCGCTATTTTTAAAGCGTTAAACCTCATCCTCATCAATCACATGTGTTTCTAATTTCCCAGCACTTACCCATTCCTGCATTGCATCATTCTCTAAAACCATTTGAGCATAATCGCGCGCGAAACCATTGAGTTTCACATCATAGCCAATCATGCGCATCACAACTGGTGCAAACATCGCATCTGCTCCACAAAATTCACCGAACAGCCAAGCGCCCTTCTTTTCAGGTAATATTTGTGACTGGCAATACTCCCATACAGCTACTATTCGATCAATATCTTGCTTCACGTCAGCCTCAATAGGATAGTTAGGAAAATGCTTTTTACAGTTCATAGGCAATGCATTTCGAATTCCAGTGAACCCAGAATGCATCTCAGCAGAGACGGCACGCGCTATCGCTTTATTAGCCACCTCCTCAGGCCAGCCCTTATTAAATCGAGTAGCAATATGCTCAATAATCGCTAAGGTGTCCCACACCTGTAATGGGGTTCCATCTTGTAAACTAACACTAATATCAACCAACACAGGCACTTTTTCATTTGAAAAGTATGGTTTTAAATGCCTTTCAGTGCAATCTTCAAATAACCAAACTAGCTCTTCTTCGAATTCAATATTTAAATTTTTCAGAAAAAACCATGGGCGCAATGACCAGCTAGAATAATTTTTATTGCCAATAACTAGTTTTAAATCATTCATTTTATACTCCTGTATAGTATTTTCTTAAGGAACCTCTGAACAACCTAGTTGAATTCTGAGAGCTTACAAGGCCTCAAGTCCTAAGCGTGTTTTTTGAGAATGGATACGCCCGTGGCATGGTGCAACAATCCTTCACAAAAAATAACAACAACGGAATTGATGCCTTGTAAGCTCGCCGCTCTTATTAGCCGCCAAGTTTCCAACTAGGTTATTCAGAGGCTCCTTAATTAAGCTATTCTAACTATAGGGCAACAGAACTGACAATCGTAATATCAAAACAACTACTTTCTATATTCTGATAACCATCACTTCAGCAACCTCATGAAAACCTAGCTGGGTTCTGCGAGTTTACAAGGAATCAGTCCAAGGATTTTTTTGAGAGTGGTCATTCCTCGCGAAAAACAACAATAACAAAATTGATGCTTGTAAGATCGCCCCTCTTATTAGTTAGCGTGGCTCAGCCTTATTTTAGTAGTAACACAACATCTGTAATAAGACCTTTAGGCTCCATTGATTCTGGATCATTTAAATAATACTCAATACCCATAGGTGTTTTCTTAACTTTAATCTTATTATGCTTTGCATGCCCTAGAGCTAATGACCATGCATTACCTACATGTTCATACTTACCAATATGCTTCACCTTTAACGCATTCCCACCGTGTAACTCGCTAACCACAAAGTTCCTAGACACTGAATCCACGTTACCAACTGGAATAGATGAAATAAACTCCACATGGTTTTTAGCAAAGTCAAAAATATTATAAATTGCAAAAGGGCAGCCTGTAGCAACAATATCATTAGACTTTAAATAATCTGAAACTGCTTTAAAATCTCTAGGCATCACTTTACTAATTTCATTGATCTGACAGCTATTGGCAATACCGATATATTTTTGATTAGCCAATGTATACCCATAGTTTTGCTTTGCTGATTAATAAACGTGCCAGCGCCACACGCCGTTTTTGTCCTTGAGATAGTTGCGATGTGGGAAAGTCTTCAAATACATATAAACCAATCGTATCCAGAGCCTCCATTAGCTCATCAGTAGAAGGGATCTCACCCGATAAGGCAGAATTTATGCGCAGATTTTCAAGCACGGTCAGATCTGCTTTTATACCATTGAGATGCCCAAGATAGAGCAATTCACGACGGTAATCTTCATCTTGCTTTTTAATGGAGATACCATTCCAAAGAATCTCGCCTTGATCTTGTAGATACAAACCGCAAAGCGCACGCAACAAAGTTGTTTTCCCGCTCCCATTTTGCCCTTCTAGCATCATTAGTTGGCTCGCATCCAACTGAAACGACAGATTGGTGAATAATTCACGATCTCCTCGGATGCATTGTAGGTTTTTAACTTCGAGGCTCATAGTATCAAGTTTAACCTGCAAATCACATGAAGAAAAGACTGATTAAGCCTCTTAAATATCACCTTAATATACATAATGCTAACAATATACCTATTCATATAAAATTAGGGAGGCATCCCCTCCCTAATTATTAAAGAATAGATTACTCCAAGAGGTCCCCTGGTGTTGGTGGTAAGTGTGGCATGATTTGTTCTGGAAACTTACCTGTCAAGGCCCCCAAGAAAGCTACAATATCCTCTACTTCCTTCTCTTCTAAATCCATATTTAGCTGTGATTTAGCCATAACTTTCACTGTTTCTTCTAGTGTTTTTACCGCGCCATTGTGTAGATAGGGGGCTGTATATGTTACATTGCGTAATGTAGGTACGCGCCACATGTGCTTATCCGCCTCTTTTTTTGTACTTTCATAGCGACCCAAGTCATCTATTAGCTTATATTTTTTCACATATTCATTATCAGCAAAAGTAGGGAATTTCATAAAAACACCTGAAGTTACACCTTTGGTTACCCCGTTAAATGCCGGCCCTGAATGACAAGCGGCACAACCTTTCGCTGCAAATGTTTCCATGCCGCGTACCTGCTGTTCATTCATCGCTTTTTTGTCTCCCTTTACGTATAAATCATAAGGGCTGTTCGGTGTAATCAAGGTTCTCTCATAAGCAGCTACAGCTTTAGCCGCATTATCAACGGTAATGCTCTCTCCCTCTCCAAAGATATTATCAAAATAGACCTTGTACCCTGGAATACTTTTTAGGCGTTTTAGTGCACCATCCAGATCATTCATACCCATTTCGACTGGATTCACAACAGGCCCTTTTGCTTGTTCTTCAAGAGTTGCAGCACGACCATCCCAGAACTGACTTAAATGGAATGCTGAGTTCCACACCGTCGGTGCATTTCTTCCCCCTTTTTTACCATGAACACCAATCGAGACTGAGCGATGATCATCTCCTCCTTCCATAACATTATGGCAAGAAAAACACGACACGGTACCTGTTGAAGAAAAACGTGGGTCAAAAAAGAGCATTTTACCCAGCTCTACTTTTTCTTTTGATGTTGGATTGTCTTTGGGTTCTGGCGCTATCTCTGGCAAGGTCTCCCATTGAGCCGCTTCTAAGGAGAATGATAAAATAATTGTGCCAATAACAATAGATGTACTTAAAAACTTCATTGCAAGTCCCTTTATTAATAAAATTAAAGCTCCAATATAACAAACCAAACTGAAACCAAACTGAAACAAAACTGAAATAAGCTACTGTTTTTTCTTATGAAGCTTGTCACGGGATGTTGTTATTTACTATTTAACTACAATTGAATCAATTTCAAGACTTATTATTTCTCCCCCTTTAACAGATACTTTTTCGACAAATAAGTCACCATTTTGTGCGATAGGTCGTCCCGACTTTGATATCCTTGCACCCACTTTAACTTTTGGGAAGCTGGAGAGCTTTAAGCTTGGCATCATTGCCATTTCATCATTTAATATGATTTCTATTGGCAGGTCTTTAACTTGTTTTTTTACTACTGCTAGTGGCATAGGTGGGCCATTAATAGCCTTAGCGTAAATAAATACAAGGTCCGTTGGGCTGACTTGCGCTTTAAGTTCATCTGATACATTTATGCGTAAGGCAATGCCTTTAGTATTTGATTTGTTGACTTTATTAGAAGCTATAGAGACTGGTTTCTTGCCCTTTTTTTCATGCTCTTCTTTTACATGTTTCTCAAAGCCTTCTGGGCTATCTAACTTACCATCATAAATATAAGCCGCTATTTTTAATACGTCTTCTTTAGGCACCGAAATAGGAGGCATGATATTAAATTTTTGAATCGCTCCACGCATCATACTTTTGCTTTCATCTTGTTTTTCTATCCAGCCAGAAACAGCCTGAACAAAAGAGTTTTTATCGGGATAGGTATCAATATAATGCATTCTAACCGCAGCAATGGGCGGTGCTATACGTTTCTTTAAATCCATGCCACCCGTACTACCGTGACATGCAATACAGTTTGCTTTATAAAGCTTTTCACCTTCTTCATACTTATCAGTACCAGCAAAAGAATTTGTTGTAAAAAATATTATAGAAGCCATTAGTAATATTATTAAGCTTTTCATGTTTTTCTCCTAGAGTTTGACATAAGGAAAGGCTGATTAAGTTAATTAGGATTAAGCACAGAAAAAACTGTCTCTATTTTTCATAAAGTGAGGCGTAATAGTCGTTCTATTGCACCGATCTTCGTGGAAAATATTGGCAGTTCTGGCAAACTTAAAATAATTGGACTTGATCAGCCTTTCCATAACCTAAGTGCCATTTTAAATGGCGCTGTTTTTTTATTTCCCACATTGCTCCTTAGGGCTAGTTAAAATTACACGAACCTCTGCATCTAATTCAGGAACTTGGGTGTCATATGAACTTTCGGTTCTACTTTCAATTTGCTCTACAAAAGCACGTAAGTGATTTCTAGAGCCACATAACAACTTATCGTACGTTGAAATAATATCTTGATGATCCTCTGATACATATGACTTATGAGCATTGATATCTCTAATGTCCGTTTCTTCAACATAAGCACCTACCATAAGTGCTGCAACATCATCAGAGCCAACAGCGTTGTTTATTAAATTGTCGTATAAATTTTGTAATTCTGTGTCTGAACCCCCCTTCCAAACTTAATTTTGAAGCAACTGAGCCAGTCTCAACAAGTTCTTTTAACATTCGTAAACCACGCTCGTAATCCATGCCGATAAATGTTTTCATTTTACTCACCATCCAAAACATAAAGAATGGCAGTTGGCTTTTCATTCGCCAAGTGACTTCGGTTGACTCACCTTTTTCTATCAAGTCAAAGCCAACCTTAGCAGAAGATTTAAACGGTTTTAGAAACGTTAAGTCCATTTCTAATGTAGTATCAGAGGCCTTAGTTAACCTCATTTCACCCACACCCGTCATATCTCCGTGCCAGTCATAAGCTGCTCCAATCTGCCCTTGCTTAGCATTAAAATTGACTGTGGCTTTAGGCTCTGTAATTAACCAAGGTGACCAACTAGGCCACTGCTTAAAATCCATTAATGATGTACGCAGTGCTGCAGCCGGTGCATTAATGACGATTGATTTATTAACCTGAAATGTAGGCATTAGAATTCCGTAATGTGTAGTTTAGAGAGTATGAATATAGATTATTCAGAAAACTCTGAGTAATCTAACTAAATTCTGGCAAGACATTCTGCATGCGCTTTTAAGTCATTTGCAAGCAAAGCACTAAATATGGTTTAAATCAATAACGAAAAATTAGAAACTGACTGAACCGCGTAAGTTAATATGAGGTGCGAGCTTACAAGGCTTGATTCCCTTGTTTTATTTTTTCTAAGGGTGTTGCAACATACCATCGGCGTTCCGTTTTTAAAACTGACTAACACCTCTCAATAAAGGTAAATATTTAACGGAATTAGTTTCCCATGGTTGAAACAAACGTCAATTAATTATCAACGTTAATCACTTAACTTTAACATTTTTACATTTATTATTTGACATTTATCAAAATAAAGGTAATAACATCTATTATAAGAAGTTTTTCGGATGGTGTTGCAATACTTAATTAGGATTAATACTAACTTAAAAAAACCTGATTAAGTCGATTAGATTTAGCGCAGAAAAATATCGATGGATTATGCAAGCTAAAAATAATCAGACTTGATCAGAGGTTCCTTAAGGAAAGACTGATCAAGCCACTAATTTTAAGATTATTAGTTTTCAGATCAATTTTTAAAAAATCACACATAATGTGCCCTGTTTCTCTCTATTTTTATATTTTCTTACCCATCAAACCGCCTTT
>Ga0256839_1002450_pt1 | contig 20597 bp, 14 predicted proteins | sample 354166metaG_FD_185968 | JGI IMG/M metagenome (GOLD analysis project Ga0256839, IMG submission 185968) | Hydrothermal vent microbial communities from Mid Atlantic Ridge, Atlantic Ocean - 354-166 | ecosystem: Environmental > Aquatic > Marine > Hydrothermal vents | place: Atlantic Ocean: Mid... | reverse complement strand
GTCATTTCGACCTCTTTCCCCTGTCATTTCGACCGAAGGGAGAAATCTTGCCCCATTGCCTCCAGATTCCTCGCTACGCTCGAAATGACAGGAATACTGTCATTTCCCGCTGCGCTCGAAATGACAGGGTAAGGGAGATGGCGGGGGGTGAAATGACAGGGTAAGGGTCGTGACGACCGAACATGATAGGTATTGTTGTCGGGTCGATAATATCTCAAGATGCCCGGCGAGCCGCATGCGCATGGTATTTCGAGACAGGTTCTAGTATAGTGTTATTGATGCGCATACCTTTTTCAGGCTTTTCTTCCCACAGCGGGGCCTTCGGCCACGCTGCCTTGCTGTACCTGCTGCTGCCCGCGGGCAGCAGATAACCGACCCTTTACTTCTTCACTCACTCGATACGGACCGCGCCTCCGGATGGCCTGGGACCTGCGGCGCGGCATACTGCGGGTTTCATGGTTGAATGGACAGGGTCTGGGCTGTTGGTGTGCCGGTTCGGCAGGTTGGGCAGCCTGGATGAAGCGCTGCAAGAGCGGAATCCAGGAAACCGGACGGCAAAACCTATGTCCCCGGATTACGTTCCACTCCATCCGGGCTACACATTTTGTATGGACAATGATGAGGCCATTATATCTGTTTTGTACCGCCCGGCAGGTCGGTTACACTGGTTTTCTTACGGGAGCATGTCATGAATACGAAAGACAGGTTGATCATCTTCGATACCACCCTGCGTGACGGGGAGCAGAGCCCGGGGGCCTCCATGACCCGGGAGGAGAAGGTGCGCATCGCCAAGGCCCTGGAACGGATGCGGGTGGATGTCATCGAGGCGGGTTTCCCCATCGCGAGTCCCGGCGATTTCGAGGCGGTAGAGGCGGTGGCCCGGGCGGTACGGGAGAGCCGGGTCTGCGGCCTGGCGCGGGCCCTGGAACGTGACATCGATCGCGCCGGCGAGGCCCTCAAGTCCGCGGCGGCGCCGCGCATCCACACCTTCATCGCCACCTCGCCCATCCACATGCAGATGAAGCTGCGCATGACGCCGGAGCAGGTGCTGGAACAGGCGGTCTGGGCGGTGCGCCATGCCCGGCGTTATACCGACGACGTGGAGTTTTCCCCCGAGGATGCCGGGCGTTCCGAGATCGATTTTCTGTGCCGTGTCCTGGAGGCGGTGATCGAGGCCGGTGCCGGTACGGTCAATATCCCGGATACCGTGGGCTACAACGTGCCGGAGCAGTTCGGTGCCCTGATCCGGGAGTTGCGGGAGCGGGTACCCAATTCCGACCGGGCGGTATTCTCGGTACACTGCCACAACGATCTGGGCCTCGCGGTGGCCAATTCCCTGTCCGCGGTGATGAACGGCGCCCGCCAGGTGGAATGCACCATCAACGGACTGGGAGAGCGGGCCGGCAATGCCGCTCTGGAGGAGGTGGTGATGGCGGTGCGTACCCGCCAGGACCTCTTTCCCTGCGACACGGGCCTGGATACCACGCAGATCGTGCCCACCAGCCGCCTGGTGTCCGGCATCACCGGTTTTCCCGTGCAGCCCAACAAGGCCATCGTCGGTGCCAATGCCTTTGCGCACGAGTCGGGGATCCATCAGGATGGCGTGCTCAAGAACCGGGAGACCTACGAGATCATGCGCGCCCAGGACGTGGGCTGGAGCGCCAACCGCATGGTGCTGGGCAAGCACTCGGGGCGCAATGCCTTTCGCACCCGCCTCAAGGAACTGGGCATCGTGTTCGGCTCCGAGGAGGAACTCAACGAGGCCTTCGCCCGCTTCAAGGACCTCGCGGACAAGAAACACGAGATCTATGACGAGGATCTGCAGGCCCTGGTCACGGATGCCAATCTCGCCGCCGAGAACGAGCGCCTCAAGCTGGTGGCCTTGCGGGTCTGTTCGGAGACCGGCGAAAAGCCCGTGGCCGATGTCACCCTGTGGTTCGATGGCGGCGAGAGCAAGGTGAGCGCCGCGGGCAGCGGGCCGGTGGACGCCACTTTCAAGGCCATCGACTCGTTGGTGAACAGCGGCACCGAGCTGCAGCTCTATTCCGTCAACGCCATCACCAGCGGCACCGATTCCCAGGGCGAGGTGACGGTGCGCCTGGAAAAGGCGGGGCGCATCGTCAACGGCCAGGGCGCCGACACGGATATCGTGATCGCCTCCGCCAAGGCCTACATCAATGCCCTCAACAAGATCCTGGAGCCGGCGGAACGCTCCCATCCGCAGGTATGATTCCGATAGGTTCAGGGGACCGGGGTTGAAGTTCCGATAAGCAATGCGTGAGGGGAAGGGTCCGGAGGTGGCATTATCGAAGCGGCAGCGCCAGTGCCTCGATATCATGGGTATCCCCGTATGGTCGCTGCGCACGCCGCCTGCGCCGCGGGCAGCGGGGATTTCCCGGGCCGGGACCGTGAGCGATCCCCGCCCGGCCTTGCCTGCGGAGGGCGGACCCGATGGCGAGGCGGGGGCGGTTTCCACGCTGGGCTGGGAGGCCCTGGAGGCCCGGGTCGCCGCCTGCACCCTCTGTGAACTGCACAGGACGCGCACCCGGACCGTGTTCGGCGTCGGGAATCGCTCGGCGGAGTGGATGATCATCGGCGAGGCACCGGGTGCGGACGAAGACCGGCAGGGCGAGCCTTTCGTGGGCCGTGCCGGCCAGTTGCTCAACGAGATGCTCCTTGCCGTCGGACTGAAGCGCGAGGCCGTGTACATCGCCAACATCCTCAAGTGCCGGCCGCCCAGCAACCGGGACCCGCGGCCCGAGGAGGTGGCAAGCTGCGAGCCCTATCTGCAGCGTCAGGTGAGCCTGGTTGCGCCGCGCCTCATTCTCGCCGTGGGGCGGGTCGCCGCGCAGAACCTGCTCAAGACCGACACCCCCATCGGGGCCATGCGCGGCCGGCAGTATCACTATGGAGAGGCGCGCATTCCCGTGGTGGTGACCTATCATCCGGCCTATCTGCTGCGCTCCCCCCGGGAAAAGCGCAAGGCATGGGAAGATCTCAAGTTCGCCATGCAGGTCTACGAGGCCCGCCAGAAAGCATGCCGGAAAGCCTGCCGGGAAACACAGGGGGAGGGGACGTGAACGCGGTCAGCAGGGAAGACGCAGGGCCCGGGGCGCGCGCGGATTTTCGTTTCCGCCCCATGGTGGAGGCGGATCTGCCCGCGGTGCTGGCCATCGAGGAACAGGCCTACGAGTTCCCCTGGACACCGGGCATATTCCGCGACTGCCTGCGTCTCGGTTATCACTGTTACGTCATCGCGGGCGAGGCCGGCATCGCGGGTTACGGCATCCTCTCCATCGGCGCGGGCGAGTCCCACGTGCTCAATCTCTGCATCCATCCCCGCCATCGCCGTCAGGGACTGGGCAGCGCCCTGTTGCGTTTCCTCATGGCCAAGGCGCGCGCGGCACGGGTGGACTGCATCCTGCTCGAAGTCAGGCCCTCCAATGCGGCCGCCATCCGCCTCTATCGCCGCCTGGGCTTCAACGAGGTGGGTCTGCGCAAGGATTACTATCCCGCCGCCTGTGGGCGGGAGGATGCCCTGTTGTTTGCCTGTGAATTCACGTGAGAGCGGACGCCTGCGCGCCGGGGATATACGCGGCCGGTGGCCGCGCCTGCCGGGGGGCGGGAAACCGCAGGCGCGTCGCCTCGGCGCGAAGGGATGTCGAAGGGATGTACGGGCCGAGGCGTTTCACGCCAGCTTTTTGTACCTGATCCGGTGCGGCTGTTCGGCGTCGGCACCCAGGCGGCGCAGGCGGTCGGCCTCGTAGTCGGCATAGTTGCCCTCGAACCATTCCACGTGGCTGTTGCCCTCGAAGGCGAGGATGTGGGTGGCGATGCGGTCCAGGAACCAGCGGTCGTGGGAGATGACCACGGCACAGCCGGGGAAGGCCAGCAGGGCCTCTTCCAGGGCCCGCAGGGTTTCCACGTCCAGGTCGTTGGTGGGTTCGTCCAGGAGCAGGACATTGCCGCCGCTCTTGAGGAGCTTGGCGAGGTGCACCCGGTTGCGCTCGCCGCCCGACAGTTCGCCGATGCGTTTCTGCTGATCCGGCCCCTTGAAGTTGAACCGGGCGCAGTAGGCCCGGGAAGGCGTTTCGTAATTGCCGACGGTGATGATGTCCTGGCCGTCCGAGATTTCTTCCCACACGGTCTTGCTGTCGTCCAGCGCATCGCGGCTCTGGTCCACGCAGGCGATTTTGACCGTCTCGCCGATGCGGATCTCGCCGGCGTCGGGGCGTTCCCGGCCGGTGAGCATGCGAAAGAGCGTGGTCTTGCCCGCGCCGTTGGGGCCGATGATGCCCACGATGCCGCCCGGGGGGAGATTGAAGCTGAGCCCGTCGATGAGCAGGCGGTCACCAAAGCCCTTGCGCAGGTCCCTGGCTTCGATGACCAGGTCACCGAGACGGGGCCCCGGCGGGATGTAGATCTCCTGGGTCTCGTTGCGCCGCTGCACCTCCTGGCGGCTCAGTTCCTCGAAGCGGGCGAGGCGGGCCTTGCTCTTGGCGTGGCGCCCCTTGGGATTGCTGCGCACCCATTCCAGTTCCGCCTTCATCGCGCGCTGCCGGGCGCTCTCCTGGCGCTCCTCCAGTTCCAGGCGCCTTTCCTTCTGTTCCAGCCAGGAAGAGTAGTTGCCTTCCCAGGGGATGCCGTGTCCGCGGTCGAGTTCCAGGATCCAGCCGGCGACGTTGTCGAGGAAGTAGCGGTCGTGGGTGATGGCGACCACCGTACCCGGAAAGTCGTGCAGGAAGCGCTCCAGCCAGGCCACGGATTCGGCATCCAGGTGGTTGGTGGGCTCGTCCAGAAGCAGCATGTCGGGGCTGGACAGGAGCAGGCGGCACAGGGCGACGCGGCGGCGCTCGCCTCCCGAGAGCCGGGTGACATCGGCATCCCAGGGCGGCAGGCGCAGGGCGTCCGCCGCGACCTCCAGCTTGCGGTCCAGGTTGTGGGCGTCGGCGGCCTGGATGATGTTTTCCAGGCGGGCCTGTTCCGTGGCCAGGGCGTCGAAGTCGGCGTCCGGCTCGGCATAGGCGGCATAGATTTCTTCGAGGCGTTGCTGGGCGGTCTTGATTTCGGCGAGCCCCTCTTCCACGTTGCCGCGCACGTCCTTGGCGGGATCCAGTTGCGGTTCCTGGGGCAGGTAGCCGATGCGGATGCCGGGCTGGGGCCGCGCCTCGCCCTCGTAGTCCTGGTCCACGCCGGCCATGATGCGCAGCAGCGTGGACTTGCCTGCCCCGTTCAGGCCCAGGACGCCGATCTTGGCGCCGGGAAAAAAGGACAGGGAGATGTCTTTGAGGATGATGCGCTTGGGGGGGACCACCTTGGTCACCCCGTTCATGGTGAAGATGTATTGGGCCATGGGTGTACTGGTCGTTGCGGTGAAGTTCGAGATCGTATCCGTATGTATCCCGGTTGTGCCGGGTTGTGCCGGGTTGTGCCGGGTTGTATCTGGGGGCAAAGCATAGCATATTCTTTACCGGTGGAAGGCTGGAAAGGAACGGGCGGGCAGCGCAGGCGGATGGTGACATGGCCGGAGCAGGTGGAACCAAGGGGGTGACCAGTCTGGGGGCGCTGCGCACCCTGGGTGACTGGATCCGCTGGACCGCCGCGCGACTGGACGAAGCAGGGGTCTGCTGCGGACACGGCATGGCGGATACCCTGGACGAGGCCGCCTATCTCGTGCTCCATGCGCTGGGCCTGCCCCCCGAGGTGCCGCCGCCGGTCTACGATACGACCCTCACCGCCGCCGAGGAGGCGGCGGTGCAGACCCTTGTGCGGCGCCGCGTCGAGGAGCGCCGTCCCGCGGCCTACCTGACCCAGGAGGCCTGGTTCTGCGGCCTGCGTTTCTACGTGGACGAGCGGGTGCTGGTGCCCCGGTCTCCCATTGCCGAACTCATCGAGGAGAATTTCGCCCCCTGGCTGGGCGAGGAGCGCGAGGTCCGGCGCATCCTCGATCTGGGGACAGGCAGCGGCTGTATTGCGATTGCCTGCGCCTATGCCTTCCCCGATGCCGTGGTGGACGCGGTGGACATCTCCACCGATGCCCTGGCCGTGGCACGCCACAACATCCGGCGCCACCGGCTCATGGAACGGGTCTTCCCCGTGCACTCCGATCTTTTCGCGGCGCTGAAGGGCCGTCGATACGACCTCATCGTCAGCAATCCGCCGTATGTGAGCGAGGCCGAGATGGAGACCCTGCCCCGGGAGTATGGACACGAACCGGCGCAGGGCCTGGTGGCCGCCCACGACGGCCTGGAATTCGCCCTGCGCATCCTGGAGGGCGCGCCTGCTCATCTGCGCCAGGACGGCATCCTGGTGGTGGAGGTGGGCGCGGGACGTGCACCCCTGGAGCGGCGCCTGCCGACCCTGCCCTTCGTCTGGCTGGAGTTTCGCCGGGGCGGCGAGGGGGTCTTTCTCCTCACGGCCGAGGACCTGGCCGCGCATCGCCAGGCAATCCTGGAGGCCTGCCGGGGTATCTAGCCACGCCACAAACCCCCTATAATGCCCGAAAGCAGTCAGGGGAAATCAGTCCATGGACCAATCACTCGTTTTCGACATCGATCTCATTCGCCGCTATGACAAGAGCGGCCCCCGCTATACGTCCTACCCGACGGCGGTACAGTTTCACGAGGGTTTCGGGGAGGCGGACTACCGGGCCTGCGCGGCGGCCACCCACGACGAGCCGCTGCTCCGGCCCCTGTCCCTGTATTTTCACATCCCCTTCTGCGACACCCTCTGTTTCTACTGCGCCTGCAACAAGATCGCCACCAAGAACCGGGCCCATGCCGTGCCCTACCTGGAGGACCTGCACCGGGAGATTGCCCTGCAGGGCGCGCTCTTCGACCGCGGCCGTGTCGTGGAGCAGCTGCACTGGGGTGGTGGGACACCCACCTTCATCAGTCACGAACAGATGGCGGCCCTCATGGGGCAGACCCGTCGCCATTTCACGCTGCGCGACGACGATGGCGGCGAATATTCCATCGAGATCGACCCCCGCGAGGTCCAGCCGGACACCATCCGCTTTCTCCGCGACCTGGGTTTCAACCGCATGAGCATGGGGGTGCAGGACTTCGATGTCCGTGTCCAGCGGGCGGTAAACCGCATCCAGACCGAGGAACAGACCTTTGCGGTGCTGGCACAGGCCCGTGAGGCGGGTTTCAAGTCGGTGAGCGTGGATCTCATCTATGGCCTGCCTTTCCAGAGCGTGGACAGTTTCGGCCGCACCGTGGAGAAGGTCATCGCCGCAGGTCCCGACCGCCTCTCGGTGTTCAACTATGCCCACCTGCCGGAGCTGTTCAAGCCCCAGCGTCGCATCAAGGCCGAAGACCTGCCGGCGCCGGCGGAGAAGCTGGCCATCCTGCAGCAGACCATCGAGCAGCTGACCGCGGCGGGTTACGTCTACATCGGCATGGACCATTTCGCCCGCCCCGACGACGAGCTGGCGGTGGCACAGCGGGAGGGCAGCCTGTATCGCAACTTCCAGGGCTATTCCACCCATGCCGAATGCGATCTCGTCGGGCTGGGCGTGACGGCCATCAGCATGGTGGGGCCCAGCTATGCCCAGAACGTCAAGGAGACCGGCGATTACCGGCGTCTGCTGGGGGAGGGCAGGCTGCCCCTGTACCGGGGGATCCGGCTCGATGGGGACGATCTCTTGCGTCGTGAGGTCATCACCCGGCTCATCTGTAATTTCGAGCTGGATTTCGCCGCCATCGAGGCCGCGCACGGCATCGTCTTCCGGGACTATTTCGCTGACGAGCTGGAATCACTGCAGGGGATGGCCGCCGATGGCCTGCTGCGCCTGGAGCCGGGCGTCATCCGGGTCAACCCCGCCGGGCGGCTGCTCATCCGCAACATCTGCATGGTGTTCGACAGATATCTGCGGGAGAGGCAGTCCCCGCAGCGTTTCTCCAGGGTCATCTGAGCCATGTCGGGCAGCAGTATCGGCAAACTCTTTACCGTCACCACCTTCGGCGAGAGCCACGGTCCGGCCCTGGGCTGTATCGTCGATGGCTGTCCCCCGGGGCTTGCGCTGAGCGAACAGGACCTGCAACGGGATCTGGACCGGCGCAAGCCGGGACAGTCCCGGCACACCACGCAGCGGCGGGAGAGCGATCGCGTGGAGATTCTCTCCGGCGTGTTCGAGGGGCGCACCACAGGGACGCCCATCGGGCTCCTCATCCACAACGTGGACCAGCGTTCCAAGGATTACAGCGAGATCATGGACCGCTTCCGTCCGGGCCATGCCGACTACACCTACCAGCAGAAATACGGTTTCCGCGACTACCGGGGCGGGGGGCGTGCCTCGGCGCGTGAGACGGCCATGCGGGTGGCCGCAGGCGCAATCGCCAAGAAATACCTGCGCGAGCGCTACGGGGTCCTCGTCCGCGGTTACCTCGCCCAGCTGGGGCCCATTCGCGCCGAGGCCTTCGACTGGGACGAGGTGGAACGCAATCCCTTCTTCTGTCCCGATGCCGCCAAGGTGCCGGAGATGGAAGCCTACATGGATGCCCTGCGCAAGGAGGGCAACTCCATCGGAGCCCGCATCAACGTGGTGGCCACCGGTGTGCCGCCGGGCTGGGGGGAGCCGGTGTTCGACCGCCTGGATGCCGATATTGCCCGCGCCCTCATGAGCATCAATGCCGTCAAGGGGGTGGAAATCGGCGCCGGATTCGCCTGCGTGGAACAGAAGGGCACCGAACATCGCGACGAGATCACGCCGGCGGGTTTTCTCAGCAATCACGCGGGCGGCGTGCTGGGCGGGATATCCAGCGGGCAGGACATCGTGGCCAGTATCGCCCTCAAGCCCACCTCGAGCCTGCGCCTGCCCGCGCGCACCATCGACCTTCAAGGCAGGCCGGTGGAGGTGGTGACCAAGGGGCGTCACGATCCCTGCGTGGGGATCCGCGCCACGCCCATTGCCGAGGCCATGCTGGCCATCGTGCTCATGGACCACATGCTGCGCCACCGGGCGCAGAACGCGGACGTCTCTTCCCCGACACCCGTGGTCCCCCCGTCGGCCTGACGGTCATGATGCGGCGCGGGGAGGGCGGCGGGCGCCTGCCATGCAGGGCCACGGGCATCGGGGGCGATGTATAAGCGTCTCGCCTTTTTCTATTTCAGTTACTTCGCCGCGCTGGGGGCGCTGATCCCTTACTGGGGGCTGTATCTCAAGTCCCTGGGTTTCGAGGCCGGTCACATCGGCACCCTGGTGGCGGTGCTCATGGGGACCAAGATCGTCGCGCCGTATCTGTGGGGCTGGCTTGCGGACCATAGCGGCCGGCCCGTGCTCATCGTGCGCCTGGCTTCCGCTGCGGCCCTCATCGCCTTTGCCGGCGTCTTCCTGGGCCAGGGTTTCTGGTGGCTGGCCCTGGTGACGGCGGTGTTCAGCTTCTTCTGGAATGCGGCCCTGCCCCAGTTCGAGGCCCATACTCTGGCCGTACTGGGACCGGCGGTGCATCGCTACAGCATGATCCGGCTGTGGGGCTCGGTGGGTTTCATCCTGGCGGTGGTGGGGCTGGGCTTTCTGCTCCAGCGCCAGGGTGCGGCGGTGCTGCCCGCCGTGCTGCTGGTCCTGTTCTCGGCCATTGCGTTGAGCAGCCTGGGTGTGCGGGAACGGCCGGGCACGGAGCACGCGGAGGATGCCGGTTCCATCTTCACGGTGCTGCGGCGTCCCGAGGTCGCAGGACTCCTGCTGGTGTGTTTTCTCATGCAGCTCTCCCATGGTCCCTACTACACCTTCTATAGCATCTATCTGGAGGACCATGGCTACAGCCGCGGCGTGATCGGGCAGCTGTGGGCCCTGGGCGTGGTCGCCGAGATCGGCGTCTTCCTGCTCATGCACCGGCTGCTGCCCCGCTACGGGGTCCGCCGTCTGCTCCTCGTCAGCCTGTGGCTCACCACCCTGCGCTGGCTGCTGCTGGCGGGGTTCGTGGCGCTGCCCGCCGTCATGGTCGTCGCCCAGTTGCTGCACGCAGCCAGCTTCGGTCTCTACCATGCCGTGGCCATAGCCATGATCCATCGCTATTTTCGCGGCCGGCGCCAGGGACGTGGACAGGCGCTCTACAGCAGCCTCAGTTTCGGCGCCGGCGGTGCCCTGGGCAGCTTTGCCAGCGGTTATCTCTGGGAAAGCGCCGGCGGCGCGCTGACCTACGGATCTGCCGCTGTGGTGAGCAGCCTGGCGGCGGTCATCGCCTGGCGCGTGACAGGGTCACGGGACGGCAGGGGCAAGGTTTGACGCCATCGTCACTGGGGCGTATCATCCCCTCCCTTGAAATGAGAGCGCTGCGTCGCTGAGCGAGGGGGTGGGGACGCCAACGGGGTATAGCGCAGTCTGGTAGCGCGCCAGCTTTGGGAGCTGGATGTCGGGGGTTCGAATCCCTCTACCCCGACCACATCGATGCCGTTGACGCTCCCTCGATGCCGGTGCCTGATGCCGGTGCCTGATGCCGGTGAAGGAAGCCCCGTACGCAGCGCTCGTCGCCTGGCAGGCGAAGGGGGCATCCAAGCATGCGCCCGTAGCTCATCTGGATAGAGCATCGGCCTTCTAAGCCGAGGGTAGCAGGTTCGAATCCTGCCGGGCGCGCCAGCACAGGCTGACGGACCAGGAAAGACATGGCCGGGGGCCGTGTCGAACGACCATGGTGGGCGTAGCTCAGTTGGTAGAGCCCCGGATTGTGATTCCGGTTGTCGTGGGTTCGAGTCCCATCGCTCACCCCAAATTGCCCCACGCCACATTGAATTGACTTGGGACATGCCGCCATGTGTTTTTCCCTCCGCAGGCTGCGGGATACATTACTTCACATGGCAGGTGCCCATGGAGGGACAGTTGAATTTTCCCGTCCAGGTGTGTTTCACTGATTGACGCGGGCCGTTAGCTCAGTTGGTAGAGCAGCTGACTCTTAATCAGCGGGTCGTAGGTTCGATCCCTACACGGCCCACCAAAATCCGCATCGTCCATCGTGCGCTCGCCATTTTGTCCTGTCCCATGCTTTCTCTTTTCCCGCTGTCGTACCCTGGGGCCGTTTCTGCAGGGGCCCCGGCGCGGATGCGTCCTGATCTTGTATAATGAGCCCCTGTGGAATTGACACAGGTTGACAAGGGGCGAAAGTGGCGGAATTGGTAGACGCGCTGGTTTTAGGTGCCAGTGGGGCAACCCGTGAGAGTTCGAGTCTCTCCTTTCGCACCATATTGCTGTGAGTCCGGCATGAGGCCACAGGCGGGGGCCGGCTGCAGACCACGGCCGGATCTTGTGTGAAATTTGTGTGAATATTCTGATCGGTTTCATATCTTCGTTTTAAGCCAGAGGTAGCACAATGCAAGTTTCTGTGGAAAGCACCGGTGGTCTCGAACGCCGCATGACCGTGACGATTCCGGCGGAAGAAGTGGAAAAGGCCGTGCAGGATCGTCTCAAGACCCTGAGCCGCAGGGTGAAGTTGAAGGGGTTTCGCCCCGGCAAGGTCCCGTTGAGCGTCATCGCCAGCCATTACGGACCGCAGGTGCGCCAGGAGGTGCTCAGCGAGATCACCCAGAACAGCTTCCGCGAGGCCGTCGCGCAGGAGAAGCTCCAGCTCGCCAGCATGCCCCGCATCGAGCCGCTGCATACCGAGCCGGGCGAGAACTACCAGTATGCGGCTGTCTTCGAGGTCATGTCCCAGTTCGATCTCCTGCCGGTACAGGACATCAAGATAACCCGCCCGGTGGCCGAAGTAACGGAACAGGACGTGGATGCCATGCTGGAAAACCTCCGGCGTCAGCGCGCCCGATGGCAGGACGTGGAGCGCCCTGCACGGAACGAGGACCGTCTCATCATCGATTATCGCGGTACCGTCGAAGGGGAGCCGTTTCCCGGCAACGAAGGGCAGCAGGTGCCGCTGGTCCTGGGCTCCGGACGGTTCATTGCAGGCTTCGAGGATCAACTGCAGGGTGTGAAGGCCGGCGAGGACGTGACGGTGGAGGTCACCTTCCCCGACGACTATCATGCCACCGAGGTGGCGGGCAGGCAGGCACGCTTCGAGGTGCATGTGCACAGCGTGGCGGAGTCCGTGCTGCCGGAGATGGACGAGGAATTCGTGCGCAGCTACGATGTCGCCGACGGCACGCTGGAGAGCCTGCGTCGCGAGGTGCGCAAGAGCATGGAGGACGAGCTGCGGCAGGCTGTCCGGGAGCGGGTCAAGGAGCAGGTGATGGACGAGCTGCTGGCGGCCAATCCCATCGAGCTGCCCCGGGCGCAGGTCGAACAGCAGATCGGGCGTCTCATGGCCCGCACCCGCGAGACCTTGCAGCGCCAGGGGGTCGATTCCGCCGGGCTCGAACTGGACCGCAGCATGTTCGAGGAGGAGGCGCGCAAGCGGGTGGCCCTGGGGCTGCTGACCGCGGAAATCGTCAGGCAGCAGAATCTCACGGCCGAGCCGGATCAGGTGCGCGCCAAGGTGGAATCCCTGGCGGCGGCCTATGATGATCCGGACGAGGTGGTGCGCTGGTATTATGCCGATGCCGCACGGCTGGCCGATATCGAGTCCCTGGTGCTGGAAGACGCCGTGGTGGACTGGGTCCTGGGTCAGGCCCAGGTGACCGACGAGCCCACCACCTTCGAGGCACTGATGAAAGACCGGCGAAGCTAGGCGTCTGTCGGACTTAGGGCTGAGCTGCTGCGCTGGTGGGAGAGCGGTCCGAATCTTCCCGATTTCTCGTTGCGTAGCCCCACCATGCTCGCTACGATCGCCTGAATCCGATAGACTCCCGGTCCAAACCGATTGAAAAGGAAGGAAATACTTCAGGGCATGTCAAGACTGAAAATGAGATTCGAATACCGGTATAATTAAAGGACGCTGAGCGAATGACCGATAGGACAAGACAGAATGGGGCGCGAGGGACAACTGCTATGAATCTGGTGCCGATGGTTGTGGAGCAGTCGTCGCGGGGCGAGCGCGCCTATGATATTTTCTCCCGCCTGCTCAAGGAGCGCGTCATCTTCCTGGTAGGGCCGGTGGAAGATCACATGGCGAATCTGGTGGTTGCGCAGATCCTGTTTCTCGAATCCGAGAATCCCGACAAGGACATCCACCTCTACATCAATTCCCCCGGCGGTTCGGTGAGTGCCGGGCTTTCCATCTATGACACCATGCAGTTCGTCAAGCCGGACATCAGCACCATGTGCGTGGGCCAGGCCGCCAGCATGGGTGCCCTGCTGCTCGCCGGCGGCGCCAAGGGCAAGCGTTATGCGCTGCCCCATGCGCGGATCATGATCCACCAGCCGCTGGGGGGATTCCAGGGACAGGCTACCGACATCGACATCCATGCCCGGGAGATTCTGCGTACCCGGGATCGTTTGAACGAAATCCTGGTCAAACATACAGGGCAACCCATGGAAAAGATCCAGGCCGACACCGACCGGGACTTTTTCATGTCCGCTGCAGAGGCGGTGGAGTATGGCCTGATCGATCAGGTCATGTCGCACCGCTGAGGCGTGCCGGATTCGGCGGGCGGATGCGGCAGAGGCCCTGGCCGGGGCGGTCGGTGGCCTGAATCAAATCCATGAAAACTGGCAGGAAAGGTTATGAGCGACGACAGGCACAACAAGGGCGGTGATGGAGACAAGGGTGACAAGCTCCTGTACTGTTCTTTCTGCGGCAAGAGTCAGCACGAGGTGCGCAAGCTCATCGCGGGGCCTTCGGTATTCGTCTGCGACGAGTGCGTGGAGCTGTGCAACGACATCATCCGCGAGGAGGTGCAGGAGAAGTCCGCGGCGCTGAAAGGCAGCAAGCTGCCGACGCCCCAGGAGATCAATGCCATTCTCGACGAGTATGTCGTGGGCCAGGCCCAGGCCAAGAAGGTGCTGTCGGTCGCCGTCTACAACCACTACAAGCGGCTCGAGGCGGGCGTCAAGAAAGATGACGTGGAGCTGTCCAAGAGCAACATCCTCCTCATCGGCCCCACGGGCTGCGGCAAAACCCTCCTGGCGGAGACCCTGGCGCGGCTGCTCAACGTGCCCTTCACCATCGCCGATGCCACCACCCTCACGGAGGCGGGCTACGTGGGCGAGGACGTGGAGAACATCATCCAGAAGCTGCTGCAGAAATGCGATTACGACGTGGAGAAGGCCCAGAGCGGGATCGTCTATATCGACGAGATCGACAAGATCTCCCGCAAGTCGGACAATCCCTCCATCACGCGCGATGTCTCCGGCGAAGGCGTGCAGCAGGCCCTGCTCAAGCTCATCGAGGGCACCATCGCCTCGGTGCCGCCCCAGGGCGGGCGCAAGCATCCCCAGCAGGAATTCCTCCAGGTGGATACGTCCAACATCCTGTTCATCTGCGGGGGTGCCTTCGCCGGCCTGGACAAGATCATTCGCGACCGTTCCGAGAAGGGGGGCATAGGTTTTTCCGCCGAGGTCAAGACCAAGGACGAGCAGAAGAACGTGGGCGAGCTGCTCCACTCGGTGGAACCCGAGGATCTCATCAAGTATGGACTGATTCCGGAATTCGTCGGCCGCCTGCCGGTGGTGGCCACCCTGGACGAGCTGGACGAGGAAGCCCTGGTGCGCATTCTCACCGAGCCCAAGAACGCCCTGACCAAGCAGTTCGCCAAGTTGTTCGAGATGGAGAACTGCGAGCTGGAGTTTCGCGAAGATGCCCTGCGCGCCGTGGCGCGCAAGGCCATGGAACGCAAGACCGGTGCCCGTGGCCTGCGTTCCATACTGGAACATGTCCTGCTGGACACCATGTATGAACTCCCATCCCTGGAGAAGGTCGCCAAGGTGGTGATCGATGCCAGTGTGATCGAAGGTGAATCCGATCCTATCCTGATCTACGAAGGCGGAGAGAAGCAATTAACGCTGAGCGGCAAGGACTGAATCAGCCGGTCTGCCCCGGCGCCTGCTCAAGGCAGGCGCCGTCTCCGATCTCCATTCCCGCCGCCGAGGAGCGGCCGTTGCTTGAAAGCATGCTGACCCACCCTCATATCCATGGGGACCGGTCTTGTCGCGAAAGCCAGTGGACGGGCATTGCCTGACCGGCTTCTGAGCAGTCTTTAACAGAGGAATTCATTATGTCTCAAGGTGAAAACATGCCCGTGATCCAAGACGGGGATCAGAAGATCCTGCCGGTATTGCCGTTGCGGGACGTGGTCGTCTATCCCCACATGGTCATCCCCCTGTTCGTGGGGCGGGAGAAGTCCATCAGGGCGCTCGATACGGCCATCGAGGCCGACAAGCAGATCATGCTGGTGGCCCAGAAGTCCGCGTCCCTGGACGATCCTGCGCCGGACGACATCTACCGCATCGGTACCGTCGCCACCATCCTGCAGTTGCTGAAACTGCCCGACGGCACGGTGAAGGTGCTGGTGGAGGGGCTGGAGCGGGCGCAGATCGTCCAGTTCACCGAAAATGAGGCCCATTTCAGCGCCCAGATCGCAGTGCTGAAATCCATCCCCCCCACCGAGCGCGAAGCCGAGGTATTGGGGCGCTCCATACTGGGCCAGTTCGAGCAATACGTGAAGCTGAACAACAAGGTACCGCCGGAGATCCTGTCGTCGCTCGCGGGCATCGAGGATGTCGGTCGCCTCGGCGACACCATTGCCGCCCACATGACCCTCAAGGTGGAGGAACGCCAGACATTGCTGGAGCTGCTCAACGTGCGCGAGCGCCTGGAAAAGCTCATGGCCATCATGGAATCGGAGCTGGACCTGCTGCAGGTGGAGAAACGCGTGCGCGGCCGGGTGAAGAAGCAGATGGAGAAGAGCCAGCGCGAGTATTATCTCAACGAACAGATGAAGGCCATCCAGAAGGAACTGGGCGAGCTGGAGGACGTGCCCAACGAGATCGAGGAACTGACCCAGAAGATCGAGAAGGCGGGCATGCCCAAGGAGGTCAAGAAGAAGGCCACTTCCGAACTCAACAAGCTGAAGATGATGTCGCCCATGTCCGCCGAGGCGACGGTGGTGCGCAACTACATCGACTGGCTGGTGAACGTGCCGTGGAAGAAACGCACCAAGATCTGCCGCGATCTGGGCAGAGCCGAGGCGGTGCTGGAAGCCGACCACTACGGCCTGGAGAAGGTCAAGGAGCGGATCCTGGAATATCTCGCCGTGCAGCAGCGGGTGGACAAGCTCAAGGGACCCATCCTGTGCCTGGTGGGGCCGCCCGGGGTGGGCAAGACCTCCCTGGGGCGTTCCATCGCGCGCGCCACCAACCGCAAGTTCGTGCGCATGTCCCTGGGCGGCGTGCGGGACGAGGCCGAGATCCGGGGGCACCGGCGGACCTATATCGGTTCCATGCCCGGCAAGATCATCCAGAACCTGGTGAAGGCCGAGTCACGCAATCCCCTGTTCCTGCTGGACGAGATCGACAAGATGGCCATGGATTTCCGCGGTGATCCCGCGGCAGCCCTCCTGGAAGTGCTGGATCCGGAGCAGAACAACGCCTTCAACGATCACTACCTGGAGGTGGACTACGATCTCTCAGACGTGATGTTCGTCTGCACCGCCAACAGCATGAACATTCCGGCACCGCTGCTGGACCGCATGGAGGTGATCCGCCTGTCGGGTTATACCGAGGACGAGAAGGTGCACATCGCGCAGCGCTACCTGATTCCCAAGCAGATCAAGACCAACGGCCTGCGGGATGCGGAACTCTCCATCAGCGAGGGCGCCATCCGCGATATCATCCGTTATTACACCCGCGAGGCCGGCGTGCGCAGCATGGAGCGGGAGATCTCCAAGATCTGCCGCAAGGTGGTGAAGGAGATCCTCCTCAAGTCCGGTCGCAAGCGGGTCGTGGTGACCTCGCGCAATCTCCACAAATACCTGGGTGTCAGGCGCTACCGCTATGGTCTTGCCGAAGAACACGACCAGGTGGGGCACGTGACCGGGCTGGCCTGGACCGAGGCGGGCGGGGATCTTCTCACCATCGAGGCCGCCGTGGTCAAGGGCAAGGGCAAGCTCATGATCACCGGCCAGATCGGCGACGTGATGCAGGAGTCCGTGCAGGCCGCCATGACGGTAGTCCGCAGCCGTGCCGAACGGCTGGATATCGACCCCGATTTTTACCAGAAGCACGATATCCATATCCACGTGCCGGAGGGTGCCATTCCCAAGGATGGCCCCAGCGCCGGTATCGGCATGTGCACGGCGCTGGTTTCGGTGCTGACGGGCATCCCGGTGCGCGCCGATGTCGCCATGACCGGTGAGATCACCTTGCGTGGCGAGGTGCTGCCCATCGGGGGGCTGAAGGAAAAACTGCTGGCGGCGCATCGCGGTGGCATCAAGACCGTCCTGATTCCCGAGGAAAATGTCCGGGACCTGGCCGAGATCCCCAAGAACATCAAGCAACAGATTGAAATCGTTCCCGTCAAGTGGATCGACGAAGTCCTGCAGAAGGCACTCCAGCACATGCCGGAACCGGCCGTGGAAAAAGCCCCAGAGGCGGAGATCGTGGAAAGCAAGCGCGCTGCGAAAACAAAGAAGGGCGGTCATATACGTCCCCACTGAACCTGACAGTTGCATAAAATTCATGCCCCATCGCGTTTTCGTGCTGTGTTTGAAGGTGTTATCTGCGTCGTTGCGGGATTCCCCATGCGGTGACTTCGAGAAATCCCCCTCTCCCTGAGGGAGAGGGAATTTATGCAATGATCAGGTGAATCCTGCCCGGCTGACAGGCAGAGCGAAGCGCATGTGGATGGGCACATGCGCTCTTTTTTTGCGTGCATGCTTGCTTGACAGGGCTTGGAAGCGGTTGGTATAAAGGCGCGAAGTCTTCAGGGAGCAAGCCGATAGTGAGAAAATCCGAATTGATCGAGGCCGTTGCAGCCGCAGCGGATATTTCCAAGGCCGCAGCCGCCAGGGCGGTGGACGGCATGACCCAGGCGATCGCCAAGGCACTGAAGGAGGGGGAAACCGTGACCCTGGTGGGATTCGGTTCCTTCTCCGTGCGCCAGCGGGCGGCGCGCACGGGCCGGAATCCCCAGACGGGGGAGGAGATCAGGATCGAGGCTTCCAGGCAGCCGGTGTTCAAGGCTGGCAAAGCCCTCAAGGATGCCATAAAATAGCCGCCTTCTTGGGTGCTTAGCTCAGCTGGGAGAGCGTCGCCCTTACAAGGCGAAAGTCGGGGGTTCGATTCCCTCAGCACCCACCAAGAAGGCCCAGTTCCGTTGTTTGGAGTGGTAGTTCAGCTGGTTAGAATACCGGCCTGTCACGCCGGGGGTCGCGGGTTCGAGTCCCGTCCACTCCGCCATCCAGCGAGGGTGCGCCACGGGCAGTGTTCCGTGGCGCACCCTTTTTTCAGATGTTGCGACCGATTCCTGACGGCTGCAACAGACAGGCAGCCCGGATGAAGCGTAGCGCAATCCGGGGTGCGGTGTTGCCCCTGTGTGATGGCTCGGAATTCATGCAATGATCAGGTTGGGTCGTTCTCGATAGCGCGATTGCCGGGACTTCGTTGATATGCTCACCTTCATCCGTGACCGTGCCAAGGGTTTTCTTGCGTGGTTCATCTTCATTCTCATCGTCATACCCTTTGCCTTCTGGGGCATCGATTCCTATTTCGAGGGTGGCGGCGATGTCTACGTGGCCAAGGTCAACGACGTGGAGATCCCCGCGCGCAGCTACCAGCGTCTCCTGCTCCAGGAACGCAATTTCCGTCAGCAGGTGCTGGGCGCCGCCCCTGATTCGCCCTTGCTCGACGAAGCCCTGCTCAAGCGCGATGTCCTGGAGCGGCTCATCAACACCGAGGCCGTGGCGCAGGCGGCCCTGGCGTCGGGTTTTCGCATCAGCGACGCGCAACTGCGCAACCAGATCGTCAACAATGCCCAGTTCCAGCGCGACGGCCGCTTCGATCCCCAGTTGTACCGCCGGTTGCTCAACAGCCTGGGTCTGACGGAACCGGCCTACGAGGCGCAACTGCGCCGTGATCTGCTGGTGGCCCAGCTCATGGGCAGCGCCTCGGAGACCGCCTTTGTCACCGCGGCTGAAGAGGATCGCGGCCTGCGTCTTCAGCATCAGGAACGCCGCATGGGGTATCTCCTCTTGCAGGCGGCAGCCTTCCTCAGCGAGGAACCCGTTGCGGAGGAAGCAATCAAGGACTACTACGAGGAGAATCTCGCGCAGTTTTCCATTCCGGAACAGGTCCGGGTGGAATACCTCGAACTGGCGGCCTCGGACTTGGTGTCTCAGGTCTCGGTGGACGAGGAGACCTTGCGCAAGTTGTACGAGGAACGCCAGTCCGAATTCATGGTGCCCGAAGAGCGGCGTGCCCGCCACATTCTCATCGCCGTGGAAGAGGATGCAGGCGAAGAGGCGGATGCCGCCGCGCGGGAGCGGGCCGAGTCCATTCTGAAGCGCCTGCGGGAGGGCGAGTCCTTTGCCGATCTGGCGAAGGAATTCTCGGATGATCCCGGGTCTGCGTCCGCCGGTGGGGACCTGGGTTTTTTCGGCCGCGGCGTGATGGCAAAGCCCTTTGAGGAACAGGTCTTTGCCATGGGCAAGGATGAAATCAGCGAACCGGTGCGCACCCGCTTCGGGTATCACATCATCCAACTGACGGATATCCGCCCCGCGCGTGGACGCAGTTTCGAAGAAGTGCGCGACATCCTGGCCAGGGACTACCGGGAACAGAAGGCCGAAGAAATGTTTTACGACGTGGCCGACCGCCTCGCCGATCTGACCTATGAAATTCCCGATACCCTGGAGGCGGCCGCCGAGGAGCTGGATCTTGAGATCAAGACCTCGGAATTCTTCAGCCGCGACGAAGGTACCGGCATCGCCGCCGATGCCAAGGTGCGCGCCGCGGCCTTCAACCCAGAGGTCCTGGAAGAGGGCAACAACAGCGAACCGCTCACCATCGGGCAGAATCACCTGGTGGTGTTGCGGGTGAAGGATCGGCGCCCCGCGAGCCATCGTCCCCTGGAAGAAGTGCGCGCGGACATCGCGCAGGTCCTGCGCCTGGAACGGGCCCGGGAGAAGGCCGAAGAGGCGGGACGCAAGGTGCTGGAGCGCCTGCGGGCCGGGGAGCAGCCGGCAGAGGTGGCCAAGGAACTGGGCATCGAGTGGCGTGAGCCCGGCTTCGTCAAGCGCGACGATCCCGCCGTCGCACCGGACGTGCTCCGGTTTGCCTTCACCCTGTCTCGGGCGGAAGAGACGCCGGTCATTGCCGGCCGCCGGCTGGCCAATGGCGATTTCGTCGTGGTGGGGCTCTATGAGGTGAAGGATACCGATCCCGCCACCCTGCCGGCAACGGAGCGCCGCCGATGGCGGCAGCAGGCACAGCGCAACATGGGCATGCTGGAAGGCAATGCCATGCTGGAATCCATCCGCCAGCGCGCCGAGGTCGAAATCCGGCAGGAAAACCTGTAGAACCTGTCTCGATTATTGAGAATCACCTGAATACCTGACATAAAATCCAGGGGCAGTGGGACAGGATTTCTCCCTTCGGTCGAAATGACAGGTGGCTTGTCATGCCACCCTTTTGTCATTCCGAGCGCAGCGAGGAATCTTGGTCCGCAGGCGCAGGGTTTCTCCCTTCGGTCGAAATGACAGGTGGCTTGTCATGCCAGCCTTTTGTCATTCCGAGCGCAGCGAGGAATCTTGGTCCGCTGGCGCAGGATTTCTCC
>Ga0256839_1002449_pt1 | contig 20600 bp, 15 predicted proteins | sample 354166metaG_FD_185968 | JGI IMG/M metagenome (GOLD analysis project Ga0256839, IMG submission 185968) | Hydrothermal vent microbial communities from Mid Atlantic Ridge, Atlantic Ocean - 354-166 | ecosystem: Environmental > Aquatic > Marine > Hydrothermal vents | place: Atlantic Ocean: Mid... | reverse complement strand
TGTAGGCAGTGAAGGGAAGATTATTGGACTGGATCGTTTTGGCGAGTCGGCGCCGGCGGGCGATTTGTTCAAGGAATTTGGCTTTACGGTTGATAATGTCCTTAAACAGGTTCAAAACTTGATTTAAAAGCTAGCATGCTGTAAATAAACAATCAGAGAATATGGCTCTTTAGGTTATTGAGATTGTGAAATTTAAAGAGTCAATGTTTGCTGTCGAAATATAAGGGGAAATTAAAAAATGAAAAACATATTGAATGCTTTACTTGTCGGGGTAATCTCGATGGGTTATGTCTCGCTAACGCAAGCAAATGAGTATCCAGCTTCAGACTTTCAACCGAAGGTTCTTTATAAAGACGAAAGTTATAAACCTAGCTCTTCAAGTAGTTCTTCTACAGATTCAAAATATCCAGCCACTAACTTTCAACCAAAGGTTGTGTATAAGGATCCAAATTATAAGCCTAGTAAATCTAAAAAATCATCAGGCAAAATAAAATCAAATACTAGTTATAGCACTTCTTCTAGTAATAAAGCTGAGCCAGCTGAGGTTTATGCAAAAGCTGAAAAAAAGGAAGATTCTGATATGACGCTGGTGATCGGTTTGGTTGTTTTGGTGCTGGTTGGATTATTTTATGTAAAAAATAAGAGCGCACCTGCTGAAAAGAAGGGAGCAAGACGCAAACCCAGCTATAAAAAAGTTGTCGCAAGTGCAGGAGAAGGTCAATCGAGAGTTGCAAAATACCTGGCTGAAAAGCAAGGTGGTGCAACTGGCGTAGCAAAATATCTTGCAAGTAAGAAAGAAACTGCATCGAGCAGTGTAGCAAAGTATTTAGCAAAGCGGAAAGTTGCAGAAAGACAAAGTGCTGCTGCTAAGGTTTCTGGAGTAGAAAAATACTTACGAGATCGTACTTGATATCAAATTTAATCTAGAACCCTGCTGCATAGATTTGTAAGTTAGAACTTGCTTTGTTATTAATGCAATAGGCTATTAAAACCAAATTTTTATTTAACTTTAAGGTACCCGTTATGGCAAATTTACTTGAACAACTTAAGGAAATGACAGTAGTTGTTGCTGATACTGGTGATTTACAGGCAATAGAAACCTATAAACCCCGGGATGCAACAACAAATCCATCTTTGATTACTGCGGCTGCTCAAATGCCGCAATATCAAGATATCGTAGATGATACCCTCAAAGGAGCAAGAGAAACACTGGGAAAAGATGCTTCGGCGAATGATGTTGTAACATTAGCATTTGACCGTTTAGCCGTATCATTCGGTTTGAAAATTCTTGAAATTATTCCGGGCCGTGTTTCAACTGAAGTAGATGCTCGTCTTTCATATGATATTGATGGCACCATTGCAAAAGGTCGTGAAATTATTGAGCAGTATGAGACACAAGGTATTTCAAAAGAGAGAATACTTATTAAAGTTGCAGCAACATGGGAAGGCATCAAAGCTGCAGAAGTACTTGAAAAAGAAGGAATTCATTGTAACTTAACGCTATTGTTCGGTATTCATCAGGCTATTGCGTGTGCTGAAGCTGGCATAACGTTGATTTCACCTTTCGTAGGCCGTATTCTGGATTGGTATAAAAAAGATACCGGAAGGGATTCGTATCCACCTAATGAAGACCCAGGTGTGGTTTCTGTTACTAATGTTTATAATTACTATAAGAAATTTGGTTATAAAACTGAAGTAATGGGCGCGAGTTTCCGTAATATCGGTGAAATTACCGAACTGGCTGGTTGTGATTTACTCACAATTTCACCAGCATTGTTAGGTGAATTGCAATCAACTGAAGGAGATTTGCCACGTAAACTTGATCCAGCAAAAGCTGCGAATATGGATATTGAAAAAATCAGTGTAGATAAAGATACATTTGATCGCATGCATGCTGAAAACAGAATGGCTACTGATAAGCTTTCAGAAGGTATTGAAGGTTTTACCAAAGCTCTGGTAAGCCTTGAAGAGTTGCTTGCTGATCGTTTAGCAAAATTAGAAGGTTAATTGTTTAAATGAGTCAGACCTGATTTGTTTAACTCAGGTCTGAATTAATTTTTTTAAGTTGAAGAAGTATTTTTTTCCTTTTATTTATACCTTTTATTTATAGAAGGGAAGTATCAATACTCAGGATTGATTCATGTCACAAAAAGTATCAGATGTAGTTGAGGCCGGCGTTGTTACCGGTGATGGTGTCCAAAAGATTTTTGACATTTGTAAAAGCCAACAATTTGCACTTCCTGCTGTAAATGTTATTAGTACAGGTACTATTAATGCAGTTTTGGAAGCGGCAGCTAAGGTTAAATCTGCTGCAATTGTTCAGTTTTCGAATGGGGGAGCGCAATTTGTAGCAGGTAAAGGGCTTAAGTTAGAAGGGCAGCAATGTGCAATATTAGGAGCAATCTCCGGAGCAAAGCATGTCCATAATGTTGCAAAATATTATGGTGTACCTGTTATTTTACATACTGATCATGCGGCAAAAAAATTACTGCCATGGATTGATGGGTTATTAGATGCAGGCGAAAAACATTATGAAGAAACTGGAAGTCCGTTGTTTAGCTCTCACATGCTTGATCTTTCAGAAGAAAGCCTAGAAGAGAATATTGAAATTTGTGGTGAATATCTCAAGCGCATGTCAAAAATGGATATGACCTTAGAAATTGAACTTGGGGTAACTGGCGGAGAAGAAGATGGAGTTGATAATACTGATATGGATCAGTCGCTCTTATATACTCAGCCTGAAGAAGTTGCATATGCCTATGAACAGTTGAGCAAAATCAGTCCAAGATTCACAATTGCTGCTTCATTTGGTAATGTACATGGGGTTTATAAGCCTGGAAATGTAAAATTAACGCCAAAAATTTTAGATAATTCTCAGAAATACGTTTCTGAAAAATTTGGAGTTTCAGGAAACACATTGAATTTTGTTTTTCATGGCGGGTCGGGTTCAAGTGCAGAAGAAATTAAAGAATCCATTAGCTATGGTGTAGTTAAAATGAATATTGACACTGATACTCAATGGGCTACATGGAAAGCTGTTATGGATTACTACAAGGAGCATGAGGCTTATCTGCAAAGTCAAATAGGCAATCCTGAAGGGGATGATAAGCCAAATAAAAAATATTATGATCCGCGTGCATGGCAAAGGGCTGGAGAGCAAGGAATGGTGAAGCGCCTCGAACAAGCATTTGCAGAATTAAATGCTGTAGGAACTTTATAAGTAATATTTCGGGTTCCTTTTGCGAACCTAGTCTCAACAAAGCCTTGGTTTTAGTAAAACCAAGGCTTTGTTGTTTTTAGAGGTTTAACAATTCGTGTTTAGGATAGAAATCCTAAGTTTTTAACAGGGAATCGATGTAAGTTTGGAAAAACGGAATTGATTTCTGAACTGGAAAGTCCGAACCAGTTTGCCATGGTTGCAGCATATTGTTCAACTGAAGAGGTGGGAATAATTCTGCCATCCTCAACTGCATCGGGGCTGTTTTGTTGTAGTTTTGGCATTGTGCCAAAAATATCTCCACCATTCACACTGCCTCCCATTACCAAATTATGTCCCCCCCAACCATGATCAGTGCCATTATTATTGGGAGTCATTGAGCGACCAAATTCAGAAGCGGTGAACGTTGTTACTTGATTGCTTATACCCTGTTCTTCTAGTGCCGCATAAAATGCATTTAATGACTTGCTCAAGTGTCCAAGTTGTTGTGAATGCTTGGCAGTTTGATTATCATGGGTATCCCATCCCTCTAAGCCTACAAAAAATATTTGACGAGTGATATTGCTGTCTAGGTTATCCCTAATAGCAATGAGCTTTGCCACCATTTCTAATTGCTTTCCTAACCTATTATTGTTAGGAAATTTTGTGGCAAATGTAGGTGCGTCTTTTAGTGCATTGTTAATAATTTCCGTTAATGAATCAGAGCGTTGCTGGGTCTCAGCAAACTGGGATAGTAAAATATGATCATCATTAGTTCCTAATTGATAAAGATCACGGTATGCTTGTTCCATAGCATAATCTCCGGCGTGCCAAGGGAAATACAATGGCTCAACTCCATCAGCGGGAATTTCATACATGCTATGCTTGATTCCAGCTTGCCATAGATTTGCTTGCCAAGTGGTAAGATTTACTGCTGGAAGAGGTGAAAGACTGGGGTTTGGATACAAAAAATCTGTCATTCTTCCCGCCCAACCATAAGGGTTAATTGTATCTGTATTGGCTTTCATCCATAGATCTTGTTGATCAGCATGTGAAAAAAGTTGTGGTGGGATTTTTTTACTTTTAGCCTCATATTGAGCTTTGGTAAGAGGTTCAGCAAGTGTACCGACATTGGCAATAACCGATAGTTTATTTTGATTAAATAATTGCTGAATTTCTGTCATGATTGGATGAAAACCGTATGTATTTCCATCATCATAAGTTTGTGGAGAAATTGCTAACAGTTCATTACGATTAATTGCAATGCCTTGCCTGACATTTGCATATTGATTGTATGCGCTGTTGTTTTTGGGGGCAATCATATTAAATGAATCATTGCCCCCAAATAGAAATACACAGACCAGTGCTTTGTACTCATCATTAATAGATGCAGCATGTGCAGTTGAAATACCATCTAATACCTGAAGTAAGGAGCTCGAGCCAAGAGCGGTAGCAAGATTCCATTTTAAAAATTTTCTTCTGTTGATTTTATTGTTTTTCATGATGTTATTCCTTTATCTTTGAATCGCATATTCTGCGGATGTGGTAATAAGAATGATGAGATCACGAACCAATCTTTTGTCATCATTAATTTCAGAACGGTTGGTGTTGATATAATTAAGCAGAATGTTACGCATACCATCGGACATATTTCCAGAAGTTAAAATAAGATCCAGGCGGTTAATTAACTCACCAGGTTTTTTCATCAAGTTAGTTTCAGTTGTTAGATTTAATTTGGCTGGAACATATTCGTGAAAACCATCATCAAAGATAAGAGTAATCAAAGCCGAATATAATTTTTGGATTCTGGATTCGGAAGAAATTTGAAATTCAGGAGCAACTAGATTTGCTTTTTTTATTTTTCCCGCAGGGCTGAAATCAGGACGAAAAAAATTAAAAACTGAAGGGGAGCGAAGTGGCGCCTGTGAAAATTCACTTTCAGGCCAATAATAATGAAAGGCAACATAATTGACAAAACTAGGCATCCAGGGTGCAATTGGTTTTGATCCCTTGGCTTTAAATGCTCGCCAAATATGCGTAAGGCGCAATAGTGGTTCTCTTAATTTCCCAAAATGATTACTAGAAGAAGTGCGTGCTTCTTGATCCATTAGGATTGCCTTAACAACGGCTTTCATATTTCCCCGAGTACCTTGACCATCATTGTTAAATATTTTTGCAACCCGTTTAACATAAGCAGATGATGGGTTACTAGTTACCAGGCGCATGATTAATTGTTTGCTGATAAATGGCCCAACGTTGGGGTGATTAAAAATAATATCTAGAGCCTGATCAAGATCTTGCCTTGTAGATTGGTCGGCAGGAAAGCTATTGCCAAGAAATGTTTTTTCATTAAAATCATGATGTTCTGAAAAGGCGACCATTGGTTGAATGAGTACTTGATGGTTATCCCACCAGGCCCAAGCACCACCAGTATAATAATCAAGGTTCCAGCTCCATCCGGTAAATATTCTTGCCAGGTTTTCAATGTCAGTTTGGTTATACGTCGGAATAGGTTTATTTCTAGATTTTTTGGTTGAGCCATCAAGATTTAACTCAACAAGACCTATACTGAATAATTGTAATAATTCTCGAGCATAATTTTCATCGGCACGACGGTTGGTGCTTGGGTCCGGTTTATCGTTCCCCAGCATACTTAAATAAACCCCCATTGCAGGACTTAAAGTAATATCTTCTAGTAAATCACGAAAATTACCAAAGCTGTTTTTGACTAAAATGTCATAATACTCTGCTACGGTATCTCGGTGGGTTTCTAACGGATCAGAAAAATCAGAAATAACCATGATTTCACTCAAAGCGAAGGCAACACGTTGTCTTAGTTGGTCTTTGCTCGATACTGCAATATCCCACCAGGCATCTAAGCGACCATATTGTCCAGTTAGCTCTCCTCTTGAATCGTAAACAGGAGTTTTTATGCGTGGTCGATGGTAGGTTGGAGATAATTCAAACTGCTCATCAAGCCAGTCTTCGTAGTTTCCCAATTCGACAAGATGAAGTATGTCTGAATAAGTTGGCCCATAAGTACTTTGCGCCAAAAACCTGGAAGCATCAGCTCTGGAAAGATTGCTGCCTGGACTGCTACCAGCAGGGCCGGGTGGTTTGTTGAAAAGTTGCTTAAAGATATTCAAATCAGCAAAGCTGACAGAGCCATTACCATCAAAGTCGGCATCTGGATTATTGGTATTGAAGGCTGACTTGAATAAATTCAAATCGGCAAAACTAACTAGGCCATTGTTATCAAGGTCTGCATCACAAGCATTTCCAAACCCATCATTGTTACTGTCATATTGATTAGAATTTGCAATGTCGATACAGTTATCGCGGGTATCAGGGATGCCATCTGCATCTGTATCAGTTGCAGCATAAGTAAAAAAAGGAAACCCCAATATTAGGAGCAAAAAAAAGGTAACAGGCTTTGGTGAGCTTTTATTTATCATTAAATTTTCCTAAAATTAAATGCTATATCGAAGTGAGTTAATCTATTTTGTAGATTAAAACATGATTTTACGAGAGCTAAATTAAATCCTTATTAATCTTAAGGAATACAGTTTTTCATTAGCCCGTCGCAGACACTTTTTCTACCTAGCAAAGCCAATTGAATAGAAATAAGTACGGGGAAAGCAATTTTTACCTTGGATTGTCCGCCAAATATTTATCTATGTGACGTTAAATGTATGGAAGATTAAAAATTAGATAAATGTCTTCAACGCCTGTTGGAAAGTCACGCCTTGGAAGGGAAAATTTTGTATTGCAATAATTGTTGCTGGATAGATTCAAAATTGCTGCAGATGACTGGGTATTCAACCGGTGGTCTTTGAATTACAAGTAAAGGAATGTTCAGTTCTCTGGCAGCTTCTAATTTTGCGTTAAAGCCTCCCGCTGCACCAGAATCTTTGGTGATTACACACTCTATTTTCCAGCTGCGCCATAAGGCTAAATTAAATTCTTTCGAAAAAGGACCCTGTATGGCACATAAATGATTTTGTGGGATACCCGCTTTCAGAGCTTGCTGAACAAATTCAGGCTCAGCTGTTACTCTTGCAAACCATTGTTTTGTATCTGCTCCTGGGATTTGCATAATTGTATCCAGCTCTTTATAACCGATCCCAAGAAAAATGCGTTGGCCGATAGTAATGGCGTGCATTGAAGCAGCAATGGCTGTTGAGTAAGAGGTTGTCGATGTCTCATCAAGCTCACTGGGTCGCTCAAAACGAAAATAAGGTATATTTAGTTCCTCAGCCAAACTGATAAGTTGTTTGGACATGATGTTTGCATAAGGGTGGGTGGCATCGATAATGACACTGGCCTGATTGACCAGCAAGGCTTGTTTACGTATTTCGATCCCTGAAGGGCCATTCCAAATACTTGCGTGAGGACATTTTTGCCGAGCTAACTTGGCGCCATGTTTGGTTGCAGTTGAGATAACGACTTGATAACCGGTATCACATAAATGTTGAGCTAATTGATTACCATCACTAGTGCCGGCAAAAACCCAAAGTGCAGCATTTGGTAAAGATTGCTTGACCGTGTTACTGTTTGCTGATTTCCATTTATTATAACCTCGCGGCGTAAAAATATAGTTGCCTTTTCGTTGAGTGAAACGATTGCCAATAATAATAGAGGTCAACATATCAAACTTAAGGTTTGGGAGTTGATCGAGATGATAAATATTGACTGTTTGCCCAGGACGATAGGCATTTTGAACAACACCACACAAAGTGTTAGGAGACTTGTGTTCGAGCATTACTTGTAATATTCGATAAATACCTTCTTGGCGTCCTGCACTTTGCACGTTATACATAACGCAGCTAAGATCCGCTTTGGCAATATGGGTGGCGCGGTGTTCAATCCATTCCCAGGGACACAGCAGGTCTGACAGACTGAGAGTAGCAAAATCATGTGATAATGGCGATCCCAATAACGAAGCACAGGCATTGGCTGAGGTAATGCCTGGGATTACATTAACTATAAATTGGTCATTTTCCTGCAATTCTTCAAAAGCCAAAGCTGCCATGGCATATACACCAATGTCACCACTGGAAATCAAGGCAACTTTGGCGCCTTGGCGGGCTTTTTCGATAGCAAGCAGTGCGCGTTGTTTTTCTTGGGTTAGCGGTGGAGTATGAATTTCCTTATCTTTTATCCATGGTTCAATCCAGCGCAAATACAATTCGTAAGCGATAATAATATCGCTATTTTTTAGTGCTGTTTCAGCTCGTGGAATAATTAAGTCAGAAAACCCTGGTCCTACGGAAACTAGATTTAAAACACCTGTCACCAGTTTCTCCAATCAAGATCTTTAACCACGGCGACAGCTACACCATTTAAAGTGGTCTTTGGAATAATAAGTTTTCCCCGGCCGCATGCTGTTAATGCGCAAGGTTCACAAACGCCATCCAAGCCGATATTTTGCAGAACCCAACTTGATGATTCTGTTACCCACCGACGTGCAGCAATGGTGTTTGTATGCAAGATCCGCAACGGAATTTGTTGTCGTTGACAAAATTCGAGCAGGCCGGGTTCTGTAGATTTTAGATCAATGGTTGCAATTTCACGCACTTGATCGAGAGATATTTCACCCAAAGTATGAAAAACGGCCGCTTCAATAGATTCAGCTGAGATATTTTTTCGACAGCCGATACCTAAAACCAAGGGTTTAAGGGCCTCGGTAGCTGTACTGATAACAGGGGTTGCACCAACTATATTTGCTACTCGATAAGCAAGTTCATTTGCTCCGGCTTCATGCCCCCCTAACATTGATGTAGCAAAACGAGCGGCTTCATCCAGTACCACCACAGCGGGATCAGTTTTTTTATCTTGTATTAGGCCATTGAGAAAACGAACTGCAATCCCTGTTGTTGCTACCATAACCCAGTGACTATGCGAATGATAAACCGAGGCAAATTGTTCCAGCTGGCTCAATTCAGTTGTTGTTTTGGAGGGGTATTTTATGGCTTTCAATTGTTTACATAGTAAATCAGCCATTTCATTGCTATCACTACGTACCTGCCAGAGACCCAAAGACTTGTTCATGATTCGGTTTGACGATTTTTTTTGGGAACCCGGAAAATATGGGTAAAATCTTTGTTATATAGACTGGATTCTACTTGCAAACTATCATCTAAAACAGAACCAACCAGCAACATGGTTGTCAGATTCCAGTTGTCCGTTTTTGTGTCCTGCAAAATAGTGTCTAAAGTGCCTTTATATTGTTTTTGTTCCGGCCATGTTGCGCGGTACACTAATGCCACGGGTGTTGTTGGCGGGTAGTGTAATAACAAGTCAGCAACTATTTTTTTTAGATGAGGACCGGACAGAAAAATACACATGGTGGCTTGATGCTTGGCAAATTTGTCGATTGATTCCAGTTCTGGAACTGCCGAAGCACGACCTGAGACACGGGTCAGAATAATGCTTTGTGAAATTTGCGGTTTCGTTAATTCAGAATTAATTGCCGCGGCAGCTGCGCTAAATGATGAAACACCAGGGATGATTTCGTATTCGATGTTCAGGTTATCAAGACGGCGCATTTGTTCCGCAGTTGCGCCATAAATGGCAGGATCGCCTGAATGAAGTCTTGCAACATCGATACCTGATTGCTTAGCACGCTGGTAACATTCTTGTTGTTGTTCAAGGTCAAGTTTTGCAGTATCCAGTAATTCAGCATCGGGTTGGCAATGTTGCAGCATATCCTCTGGGATTAGTGAGCCGGCGTAAAGTACCATTTTGCATTGCCTGAGTATTTTTGCTCCGCGCAAGGTAATCAAATCGGCCGCTCCGGGGCCTGCACCAATAAAATAAACTTTCATGAATGTCTTTTTTCTCTTGCAGTTTTTCTTATCAATAGGGTGGCAAGGTAACCTGTTGCCTGACTGATTTGAAGATTGATTATATCATTTGTCAGTAATTCTCCGGGTAACCCAATGCGCCTAGCGAAACTGCAGTTTTTCGAAATTTGCATTTCATTGAGTAAGGATAATACCCACTCCAGGCGTGTGCCGATTTTCATGAGTATAACAACATCATGACTTTCAATATCTTTTCGTAATGATTCCGGACTATCGGGACAGGGTAAAATTAATATTCTTTCCTTACCTTCACCTAACGGCCATGCCAGAGCAGAAGCCGCTGCAGAATAACTGGTAATGCCTGGGAATGTACGGTGTGGAAGTTTGGGGAGTTGGTCCAGCAATGCAGCTAAAAGATAACCATAGGTTGAATAGGTCATGGTATCGCCAATTGTTAAATAAGCAACAGAAATCCCTTTTTTTAGATCTGTAGCGATGGTTTCCGCAAGTTCAGAATAATGCGTGCTTAAAAGGCTGCGATCTGTAGCCATGGTGAATTCAATTTCCCGAAATTTTTGTTTGTCAATATTTATGCCGGTAAGGCATTGTATTGCTATGGACTGATCACTGCCACGTGATTTTGGAACATAAATAATTTCAGCCTTATTTAAAGCATCTAGCGCTGCAACAGGTAAATAACCCTCAGGTCCAGGTCCAACGCCAATACCATAAAAAATTCCTGTAACATCGGTTTGAGTCATGCATCAACTCCGATAGCGTTTCCTTGTAGATCGAATAACCTGACTTCAACCTGATCAACTGATGGAATTCGTTGTTTAGCTAGCATGGCAATTTGTTGTTCGATACTGACCCAGAGTTGTCTGGCATAAGTTTTACCTCTCAGTTGTTTAATGATGGATTCAACGGTAGCAGCTTGCTGTATGATTCGTATCGTTTGCTTCGGGAGTTGAATTTGTTCAGCTATTTTTGCGATGTTATCCATGGCCATGCTGCTTTGACTGGAGTGTGTGTTCCATGAACCATCAATTACTTTCGCAAGTTTTCCAGGGTGGCCAAGCAGCCATAATTTTTTTAGACGGCGATGCTGTTGATCAAGGACAGACTGGGTAAAATCTAGGGCTTCGCCGAGGAAATTGGCAATTTCTATAGCTTTGTAAGGAGGTAAAAGTAATTTTTTTCTAACGAAACTACGAGCAATTTTGCCAGGTAGAAAAGCTATTTCAGTAGAATTATCAGCCAGTGCGACTTTAACATACACTTCGATAGATGCAATCCATGAAGACAGGGACATGGGTTCGACAATTCCTGAAGTCCCTAATATGGATATTCCACCTTCGATACCTAGCCTCGGATTGAAGGTTCGTGTTGCGATTTCTTCACCATTAATACAACCGATACATATATCATAACCCTGATCATCAATCGAGCAGGCTGTTTCATTCAATATTTTCAATAATGTCCGCTGTATCATTTGTCTGGGAACAGGATTAATCGCTGCCTCGCCGACAGGCAGGCTAATACCGGGTTTTGTTATGGTTCCCACTCCTTTACCGGCAAGAAAGCGAATATGGTTGGAATTGTTTTTTCGGATTTCCGTAAAGATGGTGGCACCGTGGGTACGGTCAGGATCGTCACCGGCATCTTTAATTACCGAAGCCCGAACTGTATCATTGTCAAGCCATTTAACTTCCTGGACGGGTATCAAGATAAATTGCTCATCGTTCCAGTCATTATTGGAATAATCTGTTTCATTAGGTAATACAACAGAAGCACTATCAATTTTATTATTTGTAAGCAATAAAGTCAGTGCCGCTTGCGCTGCGGCAGTTGCACATGTTCCCGTGGTATAGCCGCGTTTTAAACCATTGGCAGCTGGGATGTTAAGATTGAATGCTCTGGGTTTATTCAATGGTAAATTGTTCCTGCTCATAACTGGCAACCTGGTTTAATGCATCGATCATCAAGCCATTAATAACACTGGCAGCCCACGGTGAACCACCGCGTGTCCCCGAGTTAGTTATTCTTGGAACTTGCAGGCAGCGGCGTAAAGCTTCTTTACTTTCCCGTGTGCCAACAAAACCGACAGGCAAACCTATAACAAGTTGAGGTCGCCAGCCATGTTCACGAATCAATCGAATTGTTTCAATAATAGCTGTGGGGGCATCACCAATGGCAATAATCACATCATTACCAAATTTTTCAAATCCACGTCTTATACCGGCTGCACTGCGGGTAATATTGTACCTGTCTGCCAATAAGTGAGATTCACGATCGTGAACTCCACACCATGTTTCAATAGATAATTGTTGTAATAAAGCTCGTTTCAAGCCAGTTTGAACCATGGTGACATCGGTAATAATTTTTCTGCAACGCAATAGTGCAAGAATACCTGTTTCGACTGCGCCGGGTGAAAAATAAATATCTTCCGGAACTGAGAAATCACCGCTGGTGTGGACCAGACGTTGTAGGATCGTAAGGTTCTCCTGGGGAAAATTCGACCAGTCTCTGTCCGTTTCAATAATTCGGAAACTTTCGGCCTCAATAGGATGGGGCTGGTAGGGCGAAAATGTTATAGATGGTGTGTCTAAATTTTGTTGTTTTCCAAGTAGATTCCGTACTCCCAGATGGTGAGCCTGCTGCGGTTCTCCCAGTTGTTGTTCGTAACCAATGATTTGTACTCGATATTTACAGAGTGAGCAATTCATGGATGCCTGGCCTGCTATCGCTTCTTTTGCGCGCGTTAAAATGGTTTCTGCAACCAGTGGCTGTACTCCTAAATGCCTAGCTAAAACTATATCTAAATCCGGTTCACGCTGTTGAAGTTCTTGGGAGGCTGTAACAATTCGTTTTACCAAAATTCCATCAAACAGGAAAAAAGGAAATACCACAAGACGAGAAAACCCCATTTTTGCAGCAATACGCAATCCGTCGATGACCAAAGGTTTAGCTGTACCAGAATAGCAAACATACGAGCTACCAAAGCCCATTCCTTCTTCAAGCATGCGCGCCAGTTTATAAACCTCACCGTTGGCATCAGGGTCGGTAGTGCCTCGACCAATAACTACCAGGCATGTTTCAGAACGTAAAATATCATGGGCTGAATTAGCTTCAGCTGTAATAATATGTTCCCTGGCAAGTTGCAACAATAATGGGTCTAATCCCAAAGGTGCGGCAAGATGAAATTCAATATCAGGATAATCACGTTGCAGGGTAAGCATTTCACTGGGCATATCATTTTTACCATGTCTTGCGGCCAGTAAAATAGCAGGAATCATGACAATTTGTTTGCTGCCTGCGTTAATATTATCTGTAATTGCTTGTTCAATAGTCGGGTTGGTAAATTCGAGATAACCATGAGTTATGGTTTGTCCGGGTGATTTTTTGCGAACCAGAGAAACCATTTGTTCAAACTCCTGAATTCCATCAGAGTCTCGGCTTCCATGGCCAGCGATGACTAGTCCAGGTAAGTTTATCGAGTTTTGGCTCATTGTTGATTTGCCGGTTCAATTTGGCTGGGCATTTGATCAATACAACGAATCAGCATGATACTCATATCAGAAAAATCAAGCTCACTACATTCAAGCAAATTACCTTTCCATTCAGCTTCGTTTCCCGTCAGATTTTCCCAGACTTCGGTTGGATGAATTGAAGAAACACCTTGTTCGATTAAATAGGCAGCAATATGACGCGGCATAAATGAACGCGCTGCATCCCAGGGGCAGGGGATAACTATGGCATTTCTCTGGTCGTTTAATACATTTACCAAATGGCGTTTAAAAGGTTCCAGGTCGCCACGGCGATGAAAAGTTATAAAAGTGGTTTCATCAAAACAGACCTTTGCACGAGAAGCAAGAATTTGTGCAGATGAAATTCCTGGCAAAGTTTCCACTGGGTGACCGCAGGCACGTTCAACCCGTTCAAGATATTGAAAGCCACTGAAATGAATATCACCCATAAAGACAATGACACACTTTTTGCCAGCATGATGGGCTTTAGCGACTCGTTCAAGTTTTTCGGTTTGATCGCGATAGTTCATTAACACCACTTCCGCTGCATCAGGGATAAAGGTTTCTACAACATTAACCACTGCATCAAAACCTGCAACAACATCGGCTTGTTGAATCAGCTCAGCACCGCGGCATGTTAAATAACCAGTATCTCCTGGTCCCGCACCGATACAAATAATCAAAATGATTGTCCTTTTAGTTGGTTTCTAATAGTGATGGTTAAATTTTCAGCCGATAGTTCTTCCAAAGTCAAGTATTCTGCTATTAATACCTTAGCAAGTTGTGAAGCGCGGCCAAGACGTAAATACCCGGATTCGGTATCTATGACCAGAGAGGAAAGTTTTTGTTGAGCAATGTTATCAGCAAATTTAAGGGTTTCATGCCACGGGTCTGTATTTTTATTGAGGGCAACATTTGCTTTGCCATCGGTTAAAAAAACCAGTAAAGGCTGTAGGTTATTATTTTGCTTGCTTAGCAGTTCGAGTGTCAATTGCAAAGCGTGGGACAAGGGGGTTCTGCCCCCTGTTGGTAATTCACGTAAATGTTGTTCGGCAAGTTCTACGCTGCGTGTTGGTGGTAACAAGGTGCTTGCTTGATTACCGCGGAATGCAATGACTGCAACCTGGTCGCGTTTTTGATAGGCATCGGTAAGTAATGCCAGTACCGCTCCCTTTACCGTTTCCATACGTCGTTGTGCAGCCATTGATCCAGATGCATCAACGATTAAAATTATCAGGTTGCCGGTTTTCCCTTCCTGGATTCGTTGGTGTAAATCACTTTTGGTGACTTGGAAATTGTCAGGATTTCGAAGTGCTGCAGTACGTAAAGTAGCGCCAATTGCCAAGTTATCAGGGTTTTCACTGGCAATAGTTCGGATGGTTTGACCTCTGGTAACAGATTGGCTTTTACTGCGCTTTCCTGAGGTGCTTTCCTGTCCGGTTGAGATAACATTGATATGCCGGATATGATCGACCTCAGTCGCTGAAAAAACTTCTGATGGATTTTCGGATTGATTATTACTCTGCGGTGGAACGTTATTTTGTTGTTCAGGGTGAGTTTGTTCCTGTCTTGGTGAGCTGTCATTGTCAGGCTTTGATGATTGCGTGGCATTTTGCATCAGTTCATCAAGTTGCTGTTGATCCAATTCAGGTTGTTCAAAAGGTTTGCGTCTGCGCCGATGAGGTAAAGCCAGTTCGGCTGCTTTTTTCACATCATCTTGGGTAACTTCCTGACGATTATTCAGAGCAGCAAGGGCGCGTGCTGCCTTGTGCATAACAATGTCGGCACGCAGACTGGCGACTTCAAATTCACAGCAAATATGAATGATAAGATTCAGTAACTCATCAGATAGCCCAACCTTGGGAAAAATATTTTGAGCATTGCTGAGTTTCTGACGCAGTTGATTTTCTTGCTGTGACCATTGTTGTGTAAATTCTTCGGAGTTGGTTTCAAATTGAATGCGTCTTCGTACTATATCAGCTCGTAAACTTTTTTCCATAGGTGATGCAACTTCTACCATTAATCCGAAACGATCCAGTAATTGTGGCCGTAAATCTCCTTCTTCAATATTCATGGTGCCAATCAGGGTAAATTGTGCAGGATGAGTAATTGATAGTCCCTCGCGTTGAACTGAGTTAACCCCCATTGCAGCAGCATCCAGAAGGACATCTACAAGGTGATCCTGTAACAAATTGACTTCATCAATATACAGGATGCCTCGATGTGCATTGGCAAGTAATCCTGGCTGAAAAGCACCAGTCTCACCTTGAAGTGCACGTTCAATATCAAGCGTACCGATCACCCGGTCTTCAGTTGCACCCAAAGGCAGGTTCACAAAAGGTACTGGACTGGCTTGAATCTTGGTATTCTCGCTGTTGCATATGTGGCAATGGCGAGAGGGTTTATCCGGTGTGCAATTAAAGGCGCAGCCTTTGGTGCGTTGAATAACTGGTAGTATATTTGCCAGTGCTCTTGCTGCGGTGCTTTTTGCTGAGCCCTTGTCGCCGCGGATCAAAACTCCGCCTAAGTAAGGCTCTATGGCACAAAGTAATAACGCAGTTTTTAACTGTTCTTGGCCGACAATGGCAGAAAAAGGAAAGATTGGTTGTTTCATTTAAACATCACGAGGCGTTTCACCACGTTCTTCTAATAATGCTTCACTATTTAGATACAATTGCTGTAATTTTTCCAGCATTTGATCATCCGGTTTGCTCCACATGCCACGCTGAGCTGCTTCCAGTAGTCGTTCAGCGATGGCATTTTGTGCCCAGGGATTGGCTTCCTGAAGAAATTGTTGCATTTGTGAATCGAATGCATAACTTTGGGCAACCTGTTCATACATCCAGTCATCCATAACCTGCGCTGTAGCATCGTAGCCAAATAGATAATCGACAGTTGCTGTCAGTTCAAGTCCGCCTTTGTAACCGTGTTTTTGGATGCTGTTAAGCCATTTTGGATTGACAACGCGAGAGCGGAAAACTCGTAAGGTTTCCTCTTTTAGGTCTCGGACCTGAGCGCGTGATGGGTCGTGACTGTCGCCAAAATAATGTTTTGGTTGCTGTCCAGTTAATGCGCGTATCGTGGCAATCATGCCGCCATGAAACTGTAGATAATCATCGCTATCAAAAATATCATGTTCATGGTTATCCTGATTATGCAGGGCAACCTGTATTTTTGAAAGTCTTTGCCGAAACGTATCATGTTGGGAAATTCCCTGAGTATTTCGTGAATAGGCATAACCACCCCAGTTGATGTAGGTTTCTGCAAAATCAGTATCAGTTTGCCAGTTTTTTTCCTGGATCAAGGGTAGAATGCCAGCGCCATAACTACCCGGTTTGGCGCCGAAAATACGATAACCAGCACATTGCTCAGCCTGTTCCTGATCGTACCCCTTGTTAGTCCATTCTTCAATATCTTCAAGATAATGTTTGCGCACAAAATTTTCAGAGATTGGTTCGTCCAGAAGGATGACTGACTGAACCGCATCATCAATTAAGTCGATTAGCTGCGGAAAAGCATCACGAAAAAAACCACTGATTCTGATGGTGACATCAATTCTGGGGTGCTTTAAGTGTTTTAAAGGGATAATTTCAATCCCGCTGATTTGTCTGTTCTCAGCGCGCCAGACAGGTTTAACACCTAATAAAGCCAGTATTTGTGCGACATCATCGCCATGAGTCCGCATGGCGCTTGTCCCCCAAATACTGATTGCAACACTTTCAGGGTATTCACCGGTTTCACGTTGATGTTTTGCAAGTACTTCATGAGCTAGTTGTTGACCAACGCGCCAGGCAGATTGAGAAGGAACGCTGCGAGGGTCGACAGAATAAAAATTGCGGCCGGTTGGTAAAATATTTGCCATGCCTCGCGTGGGAGAGCCACTGGGCCCGGCTGGAATATAACCGCCGGAAAGTCCTTTCAGTAGATTATTAACTTCATCTGAAGCATGTTTAAGATCCGGGACAAGTTGCTCGCAGGCAAAAACCAGTACTTTTTGAATATTTTTAACTTTATGACGCTGCTGAGAACCCAAAACATCAGTGATGACAGATTCAATAGCAGTTGTTGAATAGCTACGCCGGCGACATTCAAAAAATAATTTTTGAGATAATTCTTCGATTATTTCCAGGACATCGGAATGAGTAACGATTGGCCGTGTAACCAGATTTTGTAATTCAGAAATGGTCTGCAATCGTTTACCCTTGTTTGCAAGCAGATTATTTAGGTCAAGACTAAATAATTCGGCAATTTCTTCTGGCAGGCTTGGAATATTATGATTTACAAGGCGGGTTAAGGAAACCAGCATTTCATCAAGTTGCTCCTGAGCTGGAGATTGTCCAAAGATATGTAAACCATCCCGGATTTGTGCCGCCCCAAGTTCACATAAATAACCATCAAGGTCTTCTATTAAATGCGCTACTTCCGCGCCGCCCATATCGGACAATTGTTCAGGAAGTTTGTCGTGGCGGTGATGTTGTTCATGATTGTGGTGATTGCTTTTAAGCGGGTTACCATTTTCGTGGTCGTGGTCGTGGTCGTGGTCGTGGTCGTGGTCGTGGTCGTGGTCGTGGTGCAGCAGCTTATGTTGTAAATCTTCGTTCAGATTGGTTTTTTTTACCAGATCCCAAATTTGTTCCTGTAACAAGGGCAGTTTGCCCGGGTCAAGGACTTCCATTTGATAATATTCATCAACCAGACGGGTCAATTCTGCTAACTCGCCATAAGTATCTGCCGTTGTCATTGGTGGTGTCAGGTGGTCAACCACTGTGGCGTGAGTACGTCTTTTTGCTTGTGCTCCTTCGCCGGGGTCATTGATGATGAATGGATAAAACAACGGTAAATCAGCCATTAATATGTCTGGAAAACAAGACCCCGAAACGCCTACACCTTTACCTGGCAGCCATTCTACGGTCCCGTGTTTTCCAACATGAACAATGGCATCAGCTTGCCATTCATCACGAAGCCAGCGGTATAGCGCATAATAATGATGAGTTGGTGGCAAATCAGGTTGATGATAAATAGCATCGGGATCCATGCCATAGCCGCGTGGCGGTTGTAAAACCACGATTGCATTTCCCAGGTCTATTCCGGCTACAGATAAATAATCTTCTTGAAAATATGCTTTCCCTGGTGGCTCACCCCATTGTTCCATCATTTTGTTTTGAACAGTAGAAGGTAACTGTGCGAACCATTTTTGATACTGGTCGGAATGAATCTGTCCAATAGCTTGGTTAAGTTGTTCCGCAGTCAGGTAAGTTTCATCATAGGAGCAGTGATCAATTAATTGTTGGATAAGTAGTGTGCCATTCTCAGGCAGTGAATCTATCTGATAGCCCTGGTTTTGTAAGGCCCGTAAAATATTCATCAATGATTCAGGAGCATCCAGGCCAACGGCATTGCCAATCTGGGAAGCTTTGCTGTTGGAATTGGTAAAAATGAAAGCGACTTTCTTCTGGCTATTGGCTTTATGTTTTAAGTTTGCAAAGCGCTTTGCCAGGGTTGCAACCCTGGAAATACGATCATGTACAGGTTGATATTCTACCAAGGCATTTGCACTGCCATGTTTTGCCTTGAAAGAAATCGGCACCGTGATTATCCGGCCATCAAATTCCGGAAGCATAACGTTCATCGCTGCATCAAGCGGGTTCAAGCCACGTGTTGATTGTTGCCATTGCTGTTCCAGCATGCCGCTAGTCATTGCCTGCAAAACGGGAACATTAAGTCGTTCTAAAATATTGACAGACCAGCCCGCTAAAGTCGTTTGCCCGCCGTTAATTTTTCCCATTGCAAATGATGTGGTGTTGATCAGTACATCAATGACAGTTTTTTTAATATCATCATTTTCAAAAAAAAAGCTTAGGGCATAGGGGATTTCCGGCTGTTTTTCACTTCGGGTTTTTAACGAGGAAGTGAATATTGGCAATGCATTCATACCAGATTGTTCTAATGCATCAATCAAGGCATCGACAAAGCGAGTATTGCCACTAATCCAGTGTGAGCGATAGAAAATGATGCCGGCGGTTGGGTATTGCTTATTATAGAGTTCAAGCCAATTATGAATCGTTGCATCCTGGTCCAGTTCAGGATGGTAGATGCCATGCTCAGGTAACTCGACAGGCATTTCATATCCGAAACCAGTCATCAACAGATGGTCTGATAAATATCTCAGCATACTGGCCAGGTTGATGCTCCCCCCCGCTTGAAAATATTTTAATACCTGATGCTGAACTTCTGGTGGAACAGTCGAAATTGCAGCAAGCTCCGGGTCAGGTTCACCCGTTCCACTAACAACGATTAAATGACTTTGTTGTTGTCGAATTTGCAGTAATAATTGTGTAAATCCAGGGATACTGCCGATGCGGCCTAAAACACGAATAATAATAACTTGGATAGAGTCTAATTTATCATTAACAATATCGAACAGTTGGGAGCCGTTTTCCACTGTCTGAAGATTAAAAGCTTTGAATTTAGGGAAGTCTTGCGGGAGTTGCTGCGAGACATTTTCCAGCACCATTAAATCATTAGCAGCATGGGTCAGAATGGCAATTGAAGCTGGATTCATTTCATACATCGGCTGTTTCGTTAACATCAATGTCCCCTTCTCCTAAGCGATGAAAAATTAGTTCGGGTATTTCACGTCCTTGCTCTAAATATTCAACAACAATCCTGTTCAAAGAGGTTTCATCTGGGCAGCGATACCAAATTCCTTCAGGATAGATGACCAGGTACGGGCCTTTGTTTTTACAGGCAACCATGCAATGGGTGCGCGTACGTTTAATTTTTAAATGAGGGCGGGCATCCAGTTTTTTACCTAATAAATTAAACATTGCTTGTGCCTCAATGCCATCTTTTGTGCAAAGTGGTCCGGTGCACATCAAAATATGGCGGAGGTGGGTGCGCATGGATATTATGTAAGGAGTCGGATTTTAAAAATCAGGCTGTAAACCAGGGCAAACGCATTAAAATCATTTTCCAAATAACAGCTTAAATCGGAAACTATCATTCCATGCAGCTTTCAGTCTTTTTTTATTCATACTCATTGTAGAAGATTCCTTCTGAAGTAAATTTAAG
>Ga0256839_1002448_pt1 | contig 20605 bp, 17 predicted proteins | sample 354166metaG_FD_185968 | JGI IMG/M metagenome (GOLD analysis project Ga0256839, IMG submission 185968) | Hydrothermal vent microbial communities from Mid Atlantic Ridge, Atlantic Ocean - 354-166 | ecosystem: Environmental > Aquatic > Marine > Hydrothermal vents | place: Atlantic Ocean: Mid... | reverse complement strand
AAACAGGCTTGTACAAACTTCTTCGACAACCTCGATGAGCATCATGCTCCTTTGCGTGCATTGTTGAATGAAAAGTTTCAGATTATTGAGGGCAAAGCCGGGTATTCTTGATCGTGGATAGTATACCAATCATTATTGAAAATATTCATCTCAAACGAACTAAACCTCCGAATCAAATCGCCAATATTTTGTCACCACCCAAAATACCCCCCCAAGAAATTGATTATTATTGGTTAATTTGTTTTGGTACGATTTTAGCTGCCACACTGGAAATTAACTTTTTCTGAGACAGGCAAAATGAAAGGTAAACCTTCAAATCTGGCAATTGTTAGTAAAAATAATACCCTCACATCAACCAAACCCGATAAGCTTCATCAGCACAATATTACCAACGCATTACAAACCACACTTGAATTTGATCAGCTTATCACTATTTTTAGCGACAAAATACAAGACTTGATCCCGCATGATGGCTGTATTTACCGTAATGATGAATTTAACCTGGATTTCACCACAGGCAAAGAAGCACACCACTCTTGCAATTACAACCTGACCATTGAAAACAAACAACTTGGCAATATTAAATTAATGCGCCGCAGCAGATTTCAACACCAGGAGTTACAACTCCTGGAAACCCTGCTTTGTTGTCTTATTTACCCGCTAAATAACGCCTCGTTATTTAAACAGGCTGTTAACCAAGCCCATACAGACCCCCTGACACAAACCAATAACCGCGCCGCATTTAACAGTATTGGCACACGCGAAATCAACCTGGCTTTAAGAAATGGCGAATACCTCTCCGCTATTTTTTTAGACATTGACCATTTCAAATCAATTAATGATAATTATGGCCACGCCTGTGGAGATATTGTTTTAGCAACCACCTCAAAAATCATCAGAAAATGCGCCAGAAACAGCGACTTAGTTTTTCGATATGGGGGAGAAGAATTTGTGCTGCTTTTAAGCAACACCGATTTATCCGGCGCTCAATTGCTGGCAGAAAGAATACGCAAGGAAATCTCCCTTCACACTCTGGCTATTGATATGGAAACCATAAAAATCACTGCCAGCCTTGGTGTAACCACCCTGAGGGTCACCGACAGCCTGGAAACATTTATTCAAAGAGCTGACAAGGCAATGTATCTTGCAAAGTCACAAGGCAGAAACCAGGTCAACCTAGGAAACTAATTTGAAAATATACTTTTTACGGTCAAAAATACCTCACTGCATCCATAATAATCGATTTACATTCAGTATGTTACAGAATTCCAAAAGTGTATTTTTCAGCGTAAACAGTATATATTCTGAACAAACAAACTTATGTCTCATTTTCTTCGACGCAGCATCTTGCCCCGATTAACTCGTGATTGAGAAGGAGCATTCGATGATTCCTGAGGCAGGCCAACCAAATTGAATAAAACCCGAAGCTCTTTCTCATTAACGTCATGATAGCAATGTGCTTTTAAATTCTCTGGCAAAACGACTGGACCATAACGCACCCGTATCAAGCGACTAACCACTTTATCTTGGGATTCCCAAAGCCTGCGTACCAGTCTGTTTCGACCCTCTGATACGACCACGTGATACCACTTGTTAGCTCCATCACCACCGCTATACTGAATATCATCGAAATGGGCTTCACCATCCTCCAACTCAACACCTTGAGTCAATTTCTTTATCAATTGTTCATTTACTTCGCCCAAAATACGAACAGCATATTCTCTATCGATCTCAAAAGAAGGATGCATTAGCCGATTTGCCAACTCGCCATTATTGGTAAGCAACAATAAACCCTGCGTATTAATATCCAACCGGCCAATTGCAATCCAGCGTCCTATAGCCAATTTCGGCAATCTTGAAAACACCACAGGCCGCCCTTCAGGATCTCTGCGCGTAACCACCTCGCCTAAAGGCTTATGGTATATTAAAACCTTGGTCGGTTGTTTTGCATATTTTTGCCAATCAACAACACGGCCATTAAGCCGCAATAAATCTCCCTCAACCAACTGATCGCCAAGTTTTGCTATTTTGCCATTTATATTTATTTTACCGTCAACAATCCAACGCTCGATTTCCCGCCGAGAACCCAAACCACCACGCGCCAATACTTTTTGCACACGCCCACCATCTTGCGTACCTCCATCTTCACTATTGGAGAGTTGCTGCGGCTTCTGGACGCTCAGCGGCTTTGATTGTTGTGTTCTTGGCTTCTTGGTTTTCATTATTTTCTTGTAAAGTACTTTTTTCAGGGCTAGATACTGGCGAAGACTCTAAATCTTCAATTTCTTGGAGAGTAGGCAATTCATTCAATGATGACAAATCAAAGTAATCCAAAAATAATTTGGTGGTACTGTAAAGCGCCGGCCTACCAGGAATTTCTTTATGTCCCACTATACGAACCCATTCGCGATCCAATAATGTTCGCATAAGCGTGGAACTGACACTTACCCCCCGAATATCTTCAATATCACCCCGGGTCACTGGCTGACGATAAGCGATAATCGCCAAAGTTTCTAAAAGCGCCCTAGAATATTTCGGCGGTTTTTCCTCAAACAAACGCGAAACCCAGGGCGCCATTATCTCTTTAACCTGAAAACGATATCCACTCGCCACTAATTTAAGCTCGACTGAACGGGAACTATAATCTTCAATAATTGCATCAACTGCTTTCTGTATTTCGCCTGACTCCGGCCTTTCAAGCTCAGGAAACACCTGGCGCAGTTGTCTTATCGTCATCGGCCGATTAGCGACAAAAAGAATAGCCTCTACTATCTGCTTTATTTCCATATCAACCTTTATTTGGTCTTCTTCAGGAAGCTTGACTAACTGCTGCTCTGATTCGCAAAGAATCAAAAGGCTCTCGCTGGATGATTTCAATGAGTCCTTCTTTACTAAGCTCGAGGATGGCAAGAAACGAGACAACCACTCCATGCTTGCCTTCGGTTTTAATGAATAACTGCGGAAAAAAGAGGTGATTTTTCCCTTTAAGGTTTTCCAAAATGGTTGACATTCGCTCACGAACAGACAATGGCTCTCTGGTTATTTGATGATGGGATAATTGTTCCGTTCTTTTCAGGATATCCTGAAATGCTAGCAGCAATTCCCTTAACTGCACATCTGGTAATTTTTTCTTAACTTCAATATCAGAAACATCAGCGCTAACTGGAAAAATATCTCGCTCTTCTCTGGGCAATTGATCTATTTCTTCAGCTGCTTTTTTAATATTTTCATATTCCTGAAGTTTACGAATTAATGTTGCCCGAGGATCCTCATCTTCCTCCTCCTCGGTTGACTGTCTTGGCAATAACATTCTGGATTTTATTTCTGCCAGCAATGCCGCCATTAACAAATATTCAGCTGCTAACTCCAACTGCAAATCCTTCATCACTTCGATATAACGAATATATTGTTTTGTGATCTCCGCAATTGGAATATTTAAAATATCCAGATTCTGCCTTCGTATCAAATAAAGCAATAAATCTAACGGGCCCTCAAATGCCTCCAAAAAAACTTTAAGCGCATCAGGTGGAATATAAAGATCTTCAGGCAACTCGAGATAAGGAGCGCCACTAACTATTGCCAATGGCAAGACTTTATTTCGACTCTCAGCCGCGCTTAAACCCATAAAACTAATTCAACACCAGATTATTGCAATCCCGCCAAACTAAAAAACATTTTTTGGGCCGCATATAAAGGATAGCCCAGCATTGCACTTAAAACACCCGACATCAAAAGAAACAAAAGCACAAAAAAACCATACGGCTCAATGCGACTATAATACCAAGCCCAGCGGCCAGGTAGCATAGCGGAAAAAATCCTACTGCCATCTAGAGGCGGAATCGGTAATAAATTAATCAACGCTAATACCAAGTTAATCGTTATACCAGCAACACTCATATACATCATCGGCTGTGTTACAGACTCAATTTCAATCATTACCCCCAGCCTGCCAAATATCGCCCAAGCTATTGCCATCAGAATATTTGAAATTGGCCCTGCGGCAGCCACAACTGCCATATCAGAAACTGGATTTTTCAAATTCCTCATATTAACAGGAACTGGCTTGGCCCATCCAAAAATAAATCCTGTACCAGAAATCAACAACAAGCCGGGGATCAATATTGTCCCAACCGGATCTATATGTTTTATCGGGTTTAGCGTTAAGCGCCCCATCATCCATGCGGTCTTATCTCCTCGTAATTTTGCCACCCATCCATGGGCAACCTCATGGACCGTAATTGCAAAAACAACTGGCAACAACCAAACAGCAATTCGGCCCACTAATGTTAATTCATTCATCTTAATATAATAATTTCTGTTATTCCAACATCGCAGCAATACCTTTCCCTTGCCTGATTATTTCGGGTCCTGCGTCTTCAAATGCGATAATTGTCGTTGGATGATACTCTACAATACCCGCATCTATAACTAAGTCCAACTCGTGCTCCAATCGTTCCCTGATTTCATAGGGATCGACCATCGCCTCCTCCTCACCAGGAAAAATTAATGTTGTACTAAACAGCGGTTCCGCCAAATCCTGCAGCAACATTTGCGCCACTGGATGATCAGGAATACGAATACCTATCGTTTTGCGTCTTGCGTGTTGTAATCGCCTTGGTACTTCTCTAGTTGCTTTCAATATAAAAGTAAACGGCCCCGGTGTTAATCTTTTTATCAGTCGAAAAGCATCATTTCCTATTTTGGTAAAAATAGACACTTGGGTCAAATCCTTACAGACCAGGGTAAAATTATGCTTATCGCTTAACTGCCTGATCCGCCTTATTTTATCCAGAGCTTGCTTATCGCCAATATGGCACGCCAATGCGTATGATGAATCAGTAGGATAGGCAATAACTCCACCATTATTAATAATCTCAACCGCCCTATGAATTAACCTTTGTTGTGGATTCTCAGGATGAATTTCAAAATATTGCGCCATTTGTTTATTCTTATAATTGGCAAAACTGCCATTATACCCTGAATAATTTTAGCGCTGAACTTTCTCCGCACCACAAAAATAATTCAGACTCGCCAATTTACAAAAACCAAAAACAAGGAAATATTCACAGACCTGCCAAGTACAAATCACTGAGTTTTGCTCGCCAATTGATTATCCTAATTCCTACCAACCCAATTAACGGAGAAAAACCATGAAAGTTCTAAAAATTGCCATGATAACGATGACTTTAACTTGCTCAATACCTAGCTATGCAGAATCGTCATCGCTTAACGAACCTCATAAGCCCACAGTAAGCGGTAATGACATCCTAATCGACATGGCTTTACGCCCTGTTGGATTAATTGCAACTATCGCTGGTGCAGCTTTATATGTTGGTTTAAGCCCTTTTACTGCATTCTCTCACGCCTTTCCACCGCATAATTCATTCCAAAAACTCGGCAAAGTGCTTGTGATTACGCCGGCAAAATTTACTTTTTCCAGGTCGGTTGGCGATTATACACATGAATCAATGTATTAATTCCAATTTCACAAAACACTCGCGATCTCTCAGCTGATTTCAAATATCAATATAAGAGCACCTGACTTTGAACTAATTTTTTATGCGCTTGTAAAAATAAGAAGACAAATATCGCGGCTAAAGCCACTCCAACGCAAAGCCAACTATAATGCGACCAGAGACCAACTAATCGTTATCCTTGCGGGTAGATTGTTGCGGTATTGGCAACAGGGGGATTTGATAATCCATCATAATCTCCCTTATTTCCTGGCGGTTTTCATCAATCAACCTATTTAGAGTTGAAAGACGTTGTTTATCACCATATCGAACCGCCATAGCAATAGAAAAGTCAAATTTCATCCCGGGTCCAGAGGTCATCTGAATGACTTTATAGGTATCTTTTGGACTTTGTGATAAAACATATCCTGCCATTGGACCCCATAGAATGGCCATATCGATTTTACCGCTCTTCAAATCCTGATTGATTTGCATGGGAAGATTACTCTGGTCGTCACCCGTCATGGTTTGATAAGGGATTCCCTGCTCCAACAAACCCATTGCCTGAATCAAAGCCGTTCCCGGACCACGATCAAACATAGCAATTCGCAAAGATTCCTGCTTATTTAATGGTAAATCGCGTAATTGCCCAACCTTGCTGATATCATCCCAACCCCTACCTTTGGCAATCAACAGCAAATATATTGAATGATAATAGGGCTTGGTTGTCAAGGCTAATTCATAACCTGCTGGTACGCCCATAACAACATCACAAGAATATAAATCACTATCTGGAAGCTTGGCTTTTAAAGTATTCCTGATAAAACCAATCCTTTGTGGAAACCACTTGTATTCAACCTCCTGATTTAATTGTTTAGCAAACAACTCGGCGATTTTATTCTCAAAACCGCTGCCATCTTTGCTCGAATAAGGGGGATTCAACGGGTCGGCACAAACCCTAAACTTATCATCGGCCTCCCCGACTGAAATCATCAAAAAAACTGAAGCGATTATAAAAAAAACTACTTTCATGGAATTCTCAATTATTAAACTCTAAATAGTTTACCCCAGAAAAAACAAAAGCCCTCGTCGACAACTCGACCAGGGCTCCGTTTAGAAAACCTGAATTAACAGATTAACTTCTACTAAGGCAGTGCAAACACAGTTAAAACACCACCCAGTTTTGTGTAAGAACTCAGACTTCTGTATGCACCTACAGCACCCAGGCCTTCAGAATTGGTACTGTCAGTTCCATCATCAAGACCAGCTGCAATACCGATACCAGCCCAGCCACCTACACCAGAAAGAACACCAATGTATTGTTTACCGTTATATTCCCAGGTATTAACATTACCAATGATACCAGACGGTGTTTTGAACTTATAAAGCTCCTTACCAGTTTTAGCATCAACTGCTTTCAAATAGCCTTCTAAAGTGCCATAGAAAACCACACCACCTGCAGTTGCAACTGAACCAGACCATACTGAGAATGGCTCTTTATTAGACCAGATAATTTTACCCGTTGTTGGGTCCCAAGCAGTAAATTGACCCAGGTTAGTTGAATTATCAGGCTTGCCTGTAATTGCATCAACACCCGCAGGACCCATAGTCAAAGTAGCGCCGACATAAGGCTGCCCCGCTGTATATTCAACTTCAAACGGCTCATAAGTCATGCAAACATGGTTGCCTGAAATATAGACATAACCTGTCTGTGGAGAATATGAAACTGGCTGCTGGTTTTTACTACCCAAAGCAGCAGGGCAAATACCTTCAGTTGTTTCGTCCTCACCATTTTCCTCAGTACTATACTTCGGATCAACCTGTGGACGCCCAGACTTCATATCAACATGGGTTGCCCAGTTAACAGCTTTATCAAATTTCTCAGCAACCAACAACTCGCCAGTCACACGATCAAGGGTATAACCAAAACCATTTCGGTCAAAATGCACAACTGTTTTACGCATCTTGCCATTGATTTTCTGGTCAATTAATGGGACCTCGTTAATACCATCATAATCCCATTCATCATGCGGTGTCATTTGATAAACCCACTTAACCTCGCCAGTATCAGCATCGCGAGCCCATAAGGACATTGACCATTTGTTATCGCCAGGACGCTGCACAGGATTCCAGGTAGAAGGGTTACCTGAACCGTAATACACTAAATTCAGCTCTGGATCATAACTGTACCAGCCCCAAGTGGTGCCGCCACCAATTTTCCATTGATCACCTTTCCAGGTTTTCAAGCTTGAATCTTTTCCAACTTTGGTTACTTTGCCATCTTTCCACGTTGTGGTTTTATCAGGATTAATCAGCACATCTGAATCAGGCCCCATACTGTAACCTTTCCAGACTAACTGACCAGTGTTGATATCATATGCAGCCAAAAAGCCACGGACTCCAAACTCACCACCAGCAATCCCAGTCAGAACCTTGTCTTTGACAACTAAAGGCGCTTGGGTGTTGGTCATACCTAATTTTGGATCGCCATTTTGGACACTCCAGATCCTTTTACCTGTTTTTGCATCCAATGCTGTCAAAACAGTATCAGATTGCTGCAGAAAGATCTTACCATCACCGTAAGCTAAACCACGATTCACAGTATCACAACACATGACCGGAATGGTAACATCCGCATCCTGTGTTGGTGTAAATTCCCAAATGACCGATTGAGTTTTTTGATCAATCGCATAAACTGTATTCGGGAAAGGCGTATGGATATACATTACATCGTTAACAACCAGTGGACCACCTTCGTGACCACGAAGAACACCTGTTGAAAAAGTCCAGGCAGGTTGCAGGTTTTTTACATTGTTTTTATTGATTTGGTCTAGTTTGCTATAACGCGTACCCGCATAATTTCCACCCCAGGTTGCCCAGTTAGCCGGGTTTTGTGTCAATTTCTCTACCTCACTATTTGCGGTAGAAATCGCTGGAGCAGCCAATAATGCAGCTACCGTTGATGCAAGCAGCCAGCTTTTAACAGGCTTCTTCATATGTTTTTCCTCCTAAAGTATTCTGCGTCTAGCCACAGTTTACAGTTAAATTTTAAGACTAATATTAGTTTTAAATCTTGGGTAAAACCGAGAAAAAGGAATTTTTCCCGATTTACTCCAGTTGTGTAAATTGAAGGATTTTGCTTTAAATGTCAACTTTAAAAAGCGCTTTGATTAAAATTTATTTTACATCCCCATCCATTTGGATAACACTGTTCATCCTTAACGTAAATATTTTATCATGGCATAGCCATCCTTTTTACAACCACAGTATAGCTAATTGAAAAGAGCAGTTTTTACCAATATCTCACAAATAACACATTGTTCCTATTCTCTATTTTTGGGAATTTTTCATGGTTTTATCGTAATACAGAAACTTTCCGCAAATACCTGCATTCAAAATTTAACCACTTATAGCTTTACCTTCAATATCTGATAAACCCTATGGACCATTTTCAGGAGCTTGAAAACCTATTTGCCAGCGATGGCCCACTTGCAAAAATCATCTCAGGCTATCTACCCCGTGCAGCTCAAGTTGAAATGGCGGTGCAAATTGCAAAAAATATAGCAGAAAAACAAAATCTGATCGCCGAAGCCGGTACCGGCACCGGGAAAACGATCGCCTATTTATTACCTGCAATCTTGTCGGGCAAAAAAGTTATTGTTTCGACTGGCACAAAAAACCTGCAGGACCAACTATTCAACAAAGACCTTCCAGTTATCCGCAAAATAATAAGCGTACCTTTTTCTGCAGCATTATTAAAGGGGCGGAACAACTATTTATGTACTTACCGACTGCATAATGCAATGCAAACAAATACTGGATTTTCCAAAGATGACGCTGCGGCACTTGCAAAAATAAAACAATGGTCTGGCAAAACTAAAAGCGGTGATATTGCAGAAATGCCTGCAGTTCCTGAAACTTCGCCCACCTGGTTCCACGCCACGTCAACAGTTGATAATTGTTTGGGCCAAGATTGCCCTGATTACGCTGATTGTTTTTTGGTAAAAGCTCGAAAACAAGCCCAGGAAGCCGAAATAGTTGTTGTTAATCATCATTTGCTTTGTGCCGACTGGTCCATCCGGGAAATTGGTTTTGGTGAATTATTGCCTGATGCCGAGGTTATCATCATAGATGAAGCCCACCAGCTTGCCGATACAGCATCTAATTTTCTGGGAATTTCACTCTCTGGCAAACACTTGAATGACTTGGCTGGCGACTCTCTGGCTGAATATTTTAAAGATGCCACCGATATGCCCGATCTTCGTTCCGCATGTGAAAACTTGCAGCACGAAATAAAAAACCTGAGACTGGCCTTCGGCATGGAATTAAAAAGGGGCGAATGGCGAGAAATTGAATCTAACGTCAAAATTTTGACTTCGATAAAAACATTACAGAAACAGCTCCACAAACTCACCGACCAGTTAGAACTTGCCTCTGTTAAAACCAAGGGATTGGAAGCCTGTTTCAAACATTGCCAGGAATTGGAATCACGCTTACAAAAAATCATCCAAGACAATTCCGGCAAATGGATACGCTGGTATGAAACTCATAAAAATTCATTTACCTTCATGCTTACGCCTCTGGATATTGCTTCCGAATTTCAGGCATTTATGAACCATCATCAGGCAACATGGATTTTTACTTCTGCCACACTGAGTATTGCTAACCGTTTCGATCATTTTGCCAATGGCCTCGGTTTAACTGGTGCAACTTGCCAAAGCTGGGACAGCCCTTTTAACTACTCAGAACAATCTCTTTTTTATCATCCTCGCGGCCTACCTCATCCTTCCGACCCAAACTTTACCAAAAAATGTGTTGATTTTGCCCTCCCAGTCTTGCAAGCCAGCCAGGGCCGAGCTTTTTTCCTTTTTACCAGCTATCGAAACTTAAATCAGGCCGCAGAAATTTTAAAATCCCGGCTTGATTATCCGTTGCTAGTCCAAGGCAGCCGTCCCAAATCAATTTTACTGGAGCAATTCAAAAATGCGGGCAATGCCGTACTACTTGGAACTTCTAGTTTTTGGGAAGGAGTTGACGTTCGGGGCGACACCTTATCTTGCGTCATCATTGATAAACTACCCTTTTCCTCACCTCATGACCCAGTCATGAAAGCAAGGCTCCACGCCATGGAAAAACAAGGAAAAAATCCATTTTTTGAATACCAAATTCCGCGTGCTGTCATAGCTTTACGTCAAGGAATCGGCAGACTCATTCGAGATATCAATGATCGTGGTATATTACTTCTGTGTGACCCAAGATTACTTAAACGTTCCTACGGTCAAATTTTTCTCGATAGCGTTCCTCCAATGAAGCGCACTCGTGATATTGAAGATGTAAAAACCTTTTTCAAAAATCAAGAAACATGAAAATACTTGCAGTTGATACCGCCACAGAAGCCTGTTCAGCAGCATTATTGATAGATGGCGACACCCAAGAACGCTACCAACTGGCTCCCCGCGAACATACCAAGCTGATTTTACCGATGATCGATTCGTTAATGGCTGAGGCTCAAATCAACACACAAGACCTGGATGCACTTGCATTTGGCCGGGGTCCGGGTTCTTTTACTGGTGTTAGAATCGCCACCGGCATCATTCAAGGGATTGCTTTTGCAGCAGATTTACCCGTTGCCCCAATATCAACTTTGGCAGCAATCGCACAAGATTGCATCGAAAACACAACGCAAAATATTATTTTCACTGCAGTAGATGCCCGTATGAATGAAATCTACTGGGCTGTTTATCATCGTAATCCTGATGATTTTGTCGAACTGTCTGGCAAAGAATCAGTTACCCCTGTTCAAGCAATCGAATATTCAAGTCCGAAAGGCTTCGGCATTGGTTCAGCCTGGAAAATTCATGAAACTGCAATGAAAAATCAGCTATCAAATTCCCTTGTTGACTACGATGCTAACTATTTACCTAGAGCTTCGACTATTGCAAAACTTGGTGCCCGAGCTTTCACTTTGGGTAAAACCGTTCCCGTCGAGCAAGCCATGCCGGTTTATTTGCGAAATAAGGTTGCTGAAAAAGAATCAGAACGGAAAAAGTAATCCCCCAATACCGGTATTATTTTCGCAACCCTGGTCTTGCAACTCAAAAACCGCAAGAACATTCTATTGTTTTTTGTAAATCACAGAAAACCTTCTACATTTAAGATATTACACCCTGTTAATCTCAACTCGAAAACACAGCTATTGGAAATCTGAAATTATTGAAAAACTTGATCACCTTACACTTTTTTCTAAAGCAAATGCCAATTCTGTGTTTAATGGAGCATCACCATGCTATCACTGAAATACACTCATTCCAGACCCTTTTCAATAATTCCTATTCATAGGATTCTAAAAGTAGAATTTGATATTTCCGATCTATCATAAATGAATATCTCAGTTGGAATTGTAGGTCTGGGCCGCGTGGGCCGATCCGTATTACGCACCAATTTTCTGCAAAAAGACAATGGCAGATTCAACATCAAAGTGTTAAGTGATGTTATGCCTATCTCCCAAGTTGCTTATTTGATCGAACACGACAGTACCTATGGAAAACCTCCGTTCAGCGTCGATTGCGACAATGAAAATCTGATCATATCAGGAAATAAAATCCGATATGTCCAGGTTGATCGGCGCAAAAGCCACCAAGAAAATAACGGCCTTAATGAACTTATTGATTTAAAAATTGATATTCTTGTCAATGCAACAGGCACAGCACAAATCAAGGATTTACGCAATCTAATTGATAAGCAAATCACCAAAAAAATCCTCTGTAGCTGGAATATTAACGGCGGTGATATAAGCCTGGCCTATGGTGTCAATGAACAGCAATATGATACCAACCAGCATCACATCGTCTCTGCAAGCACCTGCACTGGCAATGCAATGGCGCCATTGGCCTATATTCTCGACAAACACATCGGCATCGACTATGCCAGAATAACCACTATCCACCCGGCGCTATCTGATCAACATTTACTGGACGGCTTTCATAAACATTCCCATCTTGGCCGAACTACAGCCGCTTCTATTATCCCTACTAAAACCAATGTTGCCGATTCAACAACCCTGATTTTACCCGGCCTAAAAGGAAAGCTGGACTCATTTTCCTACCGTGTTCCAACAGAAATAGTTTCGGCTATGGATGTATCAACCACTCTAACTAGAGAAACCTCAATTGAAGAAATCACAGATCTATTAAATCAATACGCTAGCGACAAGTTCTCCAAAATTCTACATTGCGATTATGGAAAATGGGGCCATGAAAAGGTCAGCATTGATTATATTGGCACACAATTTTCGACTATTGTATTAATGAATCACTTATCATTAATCAACCAGCGGCAACTGGGCATTTCGATAATGCATGATAATGAAAGGGGTTATAGTTGCCGGGCATTAGATATTTTGGGGATTTTAGCCAAAAGTTTTTAGTTTCTTCCGGTACCTTGAAAAAATACGATTGAATTAAATCCACATTCGAGGGTATATTCACGCAAGTGAATAAAAGTCGAAAATCTACACGCCAAAAGCGCCAAAATAATTTGGCCAAAAAAATCAAACGCTTTATTTTTTTCCTGGCGCTCTTTGCGATTCTAGGCTCCCTATCTTTGGTCTTTCTCTTTCGCTACATTCCACCGCCAACTTCTGCATTCATGCTGTATCAACATTTTACAGATTTCAAAAATGACAAAGGCCTTGTCCGCATCCGTTACCAATGGGCTGCTAAAGAAAACATCTCCCCTTATATCTTTGCCGCCGTAATTGCCTCAGAAGATCAACGCTTTTACCAACATTCCGGGTTTGATTTCAATGCCATCGCATCAGCTCTGGAAGAGCGTTTAAATGGTCGCCGACTAAGAGGCGCCAGCACCATCAGCCAACAAGTTGCAAAAAATTTATTTCTTTCTCCCTCACGCAGTTTATGGCGCAAAGGCGCAGAGGTTTGGTTTACATTGCTGATTGAGTTACTTTGGGACAAACAAAGAATTTTGGAAGTATATGTAAATATAGCTGAATTTGGAGATCATTTGTTCGGTATCGAATCTGCTAGCCGTCATTTTTTTGACACTCCAGCAAAGCGTCTCTCCGCTCCTCGCGCAGCATTGCTTGCTGCAACCCTGCCTAACCCGAAAAAATTCAGAACGGATCATCCTTCAAAATATGTGCTAAAAAAACAACAATGGATTTTGCAACAAATGAAAAACCTGGGATATTTATAGCTATCATTCCAATAAACTTAACCCTCCATGTGTCTTTTTCACATAATCGTTAATAGAAACAGCTCATAACCGATTAACAACACGTAAAACCCCGTAATCCCCGCCAACATATATTTCATCGGCAAAATTCGTAACACATGGAAATTGATATGCACCAATGCAAATAACAAACACACTACCGTGATAATAAATTTTCCAACCAAAAATACCGATATATCAATATCCAGCAAAGCAGACATAAAGGGGTTTACCTCAACCCCACCACGGTCAAGAATATTCAACGTTAGAAATGCATCCAGCAAACTCAATAGAGTAATAGCGATGACGCTGAAACCCACCCATTTTTCATAGTGATCTGTATAAAATCCTTGTTTTGCTTCAATTTGTCTTCTGGCATTCATCCGCCGACCATTGTGCAAGGAAACCAATAAGGATTTAAAATATCGCTGACGGCGATCCGGCTGCCTGCGTTGTTCAAATAACTGACCACAAGGATGAAAAGCATTTTGTTTCATAACGTCTCTTTATATTATTTTCCAACGCATAAATCAAAGTCCAGAATAATACAATATCCAATTAAAAGTAAATTGTTCTCCCGTACAATAGATTTCGATTTTCCTACCTTTCAGTCATAAAACATTAAGAAATCATGCCTGTATCGAATCGTTCCTTTTTAATTGCCTTAATATTATTTTTTGTTTCTGGGTTAACGGCTCTTGTTTATGAAATATTGTGGCTAAAAGAACTCAGATTATTATTTGGCGCAAGTAGCTATGCCGTTGCGACAACCCTGGCTGCATTTTTTCTGGGGTTAGGTTTTGGAGGTGAATACTGGGGCAAAAAGAGTGCCGCCCATGTCAACCCACTGCTACTTTATGGATTGCTGGAACTAGGCGTTGCTTTCAGCGCCTTGGGATACTTCTTGATACTTGATCTGTATAGTGCTCTTTATACGCCGCTGTTTAGTAAATTTGGTAATAACAGAACATTATTTACCCTAATTAAATTCGCGATGTCCCTATGCTTACTTTTTCCACCCGCTTTTTTTATGGGCGGAACATTACCGACAATTAGCCAATATGTCGTTAAAAACAATTCAAAACTGGGACTAAATGTCTCACTACTTTATGCTGTTAATACCTTTGGTGCAGTATTTGGAGCCTGTCTGGCCGGCTTTTTCTTACCGAAGCTCTTGGGTTTTTACAACAGTTACTGGCTTGCAATAAGTATTTCCATTTTGATTGCAATCATCGCAATAACCATTTCATTCAGGACAAAACCGGCCACCCAAAAAACAACCAACGCCCAGTTAAAATTTGTCGATACCAGATTGCAAATTATTGCCTTTATTTCTGGCTTTTTAACTCTGGCTCTGCAAGTCTTATGGAACCGTATGTTTGCTCAGGTGTTACAAAACTCTGTCTACACCTTTGCCTTGATTCTAATCGTATTTCTTTTCTGTCTGGCACTGGGCAGCTTGCTAGCAAACCGTCTAATGCGCTACTGCCAGAATCAGCAACTAATTTTATTTTTCATGCTATTTTTTGGCGCATTTTTGGTTTTAATCAGTCCTTTTGCTTTTGTCTACTGGACGGATAATTTGCATTACCTTGGAGCCAATAAAGGCTGGCTGGCATACTTGCTTGAGATAGCATCAGTCACACTTGTCATTCTTGGTATTCCGCTAATATTACTGGGGACCGTGTTTCCGTTATTAATCAAGCTTGGAGAAAACCCCGAAGCATCCAGAGGCTTTTTGATCGGCAGACTTGCTGCGATTAACACTCTTGGCGCAATCACGGGTTCATTAGTTGCTGGCTTTGTCATTCTCGAATACATTGGGCTTTGGGGAGGCATTCGCTTGATGGCAGTCATGTATTTTTTGACCGCCTGGTTTAGTTTAAGCCAGGCATCACTCCAACGCCCCAGATGGTTCTATTTACCCGCTCTCGGTATTTTACTTTCCGTGTCAATATTGGATACCGGCAAAATTCCAGTCGTGAAAATTGACCCTGTTGTTGAAAATGAAAGCTTGCTGGAATATTGGGAAGGTAGCTCGGGGACTGTTGCGGTAATTCGCAAAAAAGAACAATTAAAAATCAAACTCAATAATCATTACACCCTTGGCGGCACTGGTTCTTATCAGCTTGAGCAACGCGAAGCCGTTTTGCCGATCTCTGTTCACCCCCAGCCAAAATCCGTCTACCATATTGGCTTGGGCACTGGAATTTCTGCCGGCGGCACTCTGACTTTACCAATTCGCCGGCTGGTTGTCACTGAGATTAATGCCAATGTCATTACTGCATCAGAAAAATATTTTGGTGAGTTTTTGAACGGTTTGTTTTTTGATCCTCGTGTACAAATCGTCGAAGAGGATGGCAGGAACTATTTGCGCGGCACAAATGAACATTTCGATGTCATTATCAGCGACCTTTTTATTCCCTGGAAAGCTGGCGTTGGCAGCCTGTATTCTAGAGAACACTACCAGATAATTTTGGATCGACTAAACCATCAAGGTCTATTTATGCAATGGTTACCAACCTATCAAATAACCGAACAGGAATTTAATGTGATTGCAAATACCCTACTAAGCGTATTTCCTCAGGTTACAGTTTGGCGAGGTGATTATTCCCCCCTAAAACCTATTATAGGTTTATTAGCTCATAAAGAGCCTGGACAACTATCTCCACAAGCCAGGATTTCCCGAATTTCCCAGGAAAAGCCACCTTTACTTAGCTATTTTGTTGGTGACCTGGAACCATTCCGCCAAACCTATAAACAATATCCCATAAATACTGATGACAAGCCCTTTATTGAATTTAATGCACCGATCAGTCAGCGGCAAGTGAAAGACTCACGCAAAAAATGGCTCACAGGAGAAAAACTGTTGAGGTATTTACGCAAAATTGCCGCACCACAAAATCAATTTTTAGATGCACTCGAGATACACAAAAAACAACTCCCTGAAGCTGGTCTGCATTTACATGCAGCACAAATTTTCAGATATCAAGGCAAACTGAAGCAATGGAAACAGGAAATGGCACTTTATAAACAAAAAACAAGAGAAATAAAACAGCCATTGTAGTTTTTACAGTCTTTCCTTCAATAGGATTACAAAATTGGACAAAGGCCTTTCACGCTCAAGAACACCCATTTATTGCATCCCGTTTTTAGTGGACAACGTTGCTGCAAAATATTACAACAAACTGTTATTACTGCATTTTAGAACCTAACTCCTCCACAAAAACTGACGCGTTCTCAACGCGGCATTCTCAAACGCAAAAGGTATAAGTTTGCCAAATCAAAATATTAGCTGTAATCTCTAACTGACTATATTTTGTTTAAGACCACCTATTTGACTATCAACCCAAAGTGTCCAACCGAACAAAGTTTTTTCTAGTTAACCTTCTATTTTCACTCGGTTATTTTATCAGTGCTTATATCGGGATGTTACTGGCAACACCACCCAGCAATGCCAGTCCGATTTGGCCAGCAGCTGGAGTCGCTCTGGCAGGAATCTTGATTTATGGCAACAGAATTTTGCCAGGTCTAATTATTGCTGTTCTGGCAACTCAAATCTATTCCTTTCTTGAAATTTCCAATATCGATAAAATTTTACTCTCAATCCGGATTGGCAGTATTGCAGCACTAGGCTCATTTATTCAAGCAATTCTTGGCGCAAAACTAATCAAACGATTTATTGGAGACGATTCCTCCTTAATCGAAGATAAAAAAATCATCGGATTTTTCTTATTAGGAGGACCAGTCAGCTGTACTATTTCCGCAACTTTTGGATTATTGGCACTGTATTTCGAAAACTTAATTGTTGCGAAAGATTTATTGCTCGCCTGGGGAACCTGGTGGGTAGGTGACACAATCGGCGTTTTAATTTTTACTCCATTGACATTATTACTTTTTTCCCCAAAAAAAAGTTTTTGGAAGCGCAAACAAGCAATAGTTGCGTATCTATTGCTGGGGCTGTTTCTCGCCGTTGTCATTATTTTTAAATATAGCGAAACACAAGAACATCAGAGAATTTCGTCTGAATTTCAACGCCAGGTCGCATTAGTGGATGGGGCATTAAAGAGCCGGATTGAGCATCATCTGGAAATAAATTTAGCACTAAAAGGTTTTCTTGAAAATGTCGAAGCTATAAACAGCAAAAAATTTCACCACTTCACCTTGCCATTCCTAAACCGATACAGCAATATCCAAGCATTAGAATGGATACCTCGAATCACTTATGGCCAAAAACTACAATTAGAACAATCAAAGAAATTTATTATTTATGAAGCTGATGAAAACAACAACTTAGTCCCTGCAAAGAAAAAGGCAATTTATTTTCCTATCTATTTTGTTGAACCAAAATTTACTAACCAACGGGCCATCGGTTTTGACATTAGTTCTAACCCGCAAGTATTCCCGGTTATTGACAAGGTCATTAAAAGCTCGAAAACGCAAGCGACAGGAGCCATCCAACTTGTACAGGATGGCATTAAAAAACCAGGTATTGTGCTATATTCTCCAGTCTATCGAATAGACCAGCCAATTATAAACGAGCTACACAAACAAAAATATTTTAGTGGCTTTGCCGCCAGCGTTTTCAGAATCAATGATCTCGTGGAAAATGTTCTGGATCAACTGCCAGAAACAAATCTGACGCTTTCAATTAAAGATAATGAAAGAATTTTATTTGATTCATTTTCAAAAAAATACAGCCACCAATTAAATTTCATTGCACTGAAACAATCAGAAAAAATCAATTTTGCAGGACGCAGCTGGACCATTGTCTACAAACCATCCCTACAATTTTATGCAAAACAGCAATCCTGGGTTACCTGGTGGATACTGTTGGGTGGTTTGCTGCTAACTGGTTTAATTGGTATTGGAACTTTGCTACTAACGGGAAGATCTAAAAGAGTTGAAGAACTCGTAAAAATTAAGACCCGAGACCTGGAGGCTGCTAATACCCACCTGAGTGAAGAAATCAAAAAACGTCAACATTTTCAAGCAGAATTAGCCAGCCGGAATTTGGTTTTGGAGCAACTAGCTGAAGGTGAATCACTTCAGCAAATACTTCTCCGTATTGCAACAGATGCAGAACGGCAGCTCTCTGAAATGCTTTGCACAATACTACTGCTGGATGAAGAAAAACCATCTTTAAAACAAGGGGCATCGCCCAACCTCCCAGATTATTTTATTGAAACCATAACCGGTAAATCTTTTGATGATTTAGGCTGCTTTGTTAAACAAGTTTTTGCTGAAAAAAATACGGTTGTCGTTAACGACTTTGCCGATAGTGATTGCCATCTTAGTTTTAAAAACCTGTCATTAAAACTAAACTTGAAAACCTGCTGGACAGAACCAATTATGTCATCCAGAAATAAGCTACTGGGTATAGTTATCTTCTTTTTCTACGAAAAACAGCCTACAACGTCTGAAAATTTGCAGTATTTCAAAAGAGTAGCTCAATTGTCTGCCATTGCAATCGAAAGAAAAAATAACGAGAGCGAATTACGGATTGCGGCCAGCACTTTTCAATCACATGAAGCAATTATGGTTACTGATAAACAAGGAAAAGTTCTGCGAGTCAACCAGGCTTTCAGCGACACCACTGGTTTTTGGGAAGAAGATATTATTGGCCAAAACCCCAAAATACTGTCCTCTGGTATTCATGGATGGAGCTTTTTCCTGAATATATATCGAAATCTGATCCGTCACGGTAGATGGCAAGGGGAAATATGGAGCCAACGAAAAAATGGTGAAATTTTCCCTGAATGGCTAACGATAACAGCAGTGAAAGACGAACAAGATAAAGTCAGTCATTATGTTGCTATCTTTTCAGACATTACTGACAAGATAGCAGCCGAAAAAGAAATTCATGCGCTTGCCTTTTATGACTCTTTGACCGGATTGCCCAACCGGCGACTGCTTCTGGAACAACTTCAACATGAAATAACTGGCGCCAAACGTCATCATCGTTTTGGGGCATTATATTTTCTTGATCTCGATCATTTTAAAAAAATAAATGATTCTCTTGGTCATCAGGTTGGCGATGAGCTACTAATACTAGTCGCTCAACGAATTAAAGCCTTGTTAAGAAATGAAGACACCGCCTGTCGGTTTGGTGGCGATGAATTTATTATTTTAATTCCTGCACAGGCAGATAATGCAAAAACTGCAGCTAATCAAGCTGCCATACTCGCGGAAAAAATCAAACAGACCATCAATCAGCCATTTTTTTTGCAAAATACCCCGCATCATTTTTCCACCAGTATTGGCATTTCAATTTACCCGGGTGCTACAAATCAACCGTCTGTTATTATTCAGCAGGCTGACACGGCTATGTACCGCGCCAAAGAAAGCGGACGAAATGGCATCTGCTTTTTCCAAACCAGTATGCAAAAAACAGCCGACCGACGTTTAATCATGGAAAAAGAGATTCGCCAAGCTTTAGAAAATCAGGAATTTGAACTCTATTACCAACCCCAGGTTAATCAACATGGGCAGGTAATTAGTGCGGAAGCATTGATTCGCTGGAATCACCCTGAAAAAGGTCTGATTTTACCCAACGAATTTATTTCGATAGCTGAGGATACACAACTGATTTTACCGATCGGGCAGTGGGTACTCAAAGAGGGTTGCAAACAAATTAAACGATGGGATGCAGAAGGCGTGTTGATTAAACATATCTCAATCAATGTCAGCTCCCGGCAATTCAGGCAATCTGATTTTGTCAGTCAAGTTAAAAACGCGATAGCCGAATCCGGGATTATAGCCAATCGCCTAATGATTGAACTGACGGAAGGCATAGTTGGACGAAGCCGCTATCGCGGAGAAAAAGCAGGCTTGGTCGCAGAATAAAGTGTAACCTCATCATTTCCCTTTATTTTCATAACCAGTTAATGTGTCAGTTTCTCAAACAAACCATGAGGTTA
>Ga0256839_1002447_pt1 | contig 20608 bp, 19 predicted proteins | sample 354166metaG_FD_185968 | JGI IMG/M metagenome (GOLD analysis project Ga0256839, IMG submission 185968) | Hydrothermal vent microbial communities from Mid Atlantic Ridge, Atlantic Ocean - 354-166 | ecosystem: Environmental > Aquatic > Marine > Hydrothermal vents | place: Atlantic Ocean: Mid... | reverse complement strand
GGCCATGGACGGCCGCGGGACGGCCCATGCACAGGGAAGTGGATGACGACACGCGAAAAATCGAAAGGGACCGCGAAGCACTATCGCGCTGATCGATCCGCGCAGCGGATTGGTCAGAGTTTCCAATTGAATGGCAGCGGATCGCGCGTGAGCGCGACCAGCACGATATAGGCGAAGATGCCCTGCGCGACGGCCCAGCCCAGTGCCCGGCCCCGGCGCGTGCGCGCCCCCCGGAAGGCCCACAGGCCGACGAGGACGTAGGCGACGAGCCCCGCGAGCTTGGCCGTGAGCCAGGGCTGCACGAAGGGCCACTGGCCGGTGCGCCAGGCGAGCGCCAACCCGAAGGCGAGCAGCAGCGTGTCGACCGTATGCGGCAGGATGCGGTCGAGGCCGCGGTGCAGGCGTGGCGAGCCCCGCAGCAGCCACACGCCCCGCAGGAGGAAGAGGCCGTAGCTCGCGGCCACGGCCGTCACATGCGCGCCCTTGAGGAGCTCATAGGCGCTCATCCGCCGAAGCTCCAGCCGTGAGCGCCTGCCACCGCGCCGGCCACCGTCACCAGGCTCAGCAGGAGCAGCGCCCGGTGCAGGAGCAGCAGCAGACGCAGGGCGCGCTCCGGATCCGCGCGCGCGAGCGAGCGCAGGCGCCGGTCCAGGATCAGGGGCTCGGCGACGAAGAGCATGACGGTGAAGACGAGCCACACCAGCGTCATGGCGTGGATCCACCACCAGGCGGGCTCGGCGTAGCGCCACCAGGCATCCATGCGCGCGAGCATCCAGAAGCCGCTGGCGCCGGCGGCGAGCGTGGTCACGCGCGCCTGCCTGGCGAAGCGGCGCTCGACCGCGTGGAACCAGCGCAGCCCCTCGGCCGCGCCGCGCGCGCGGGCGGCGGGCAGCAGCACGAGGGTCACGAGCCCCACCCCGCCGATCCACAGGACCACGGCGAGCACGTGCACCGCGCGCGCAAGCGCCAGCTCCTCGGCCAGATTCACCGCGCCGTCCTCCTCATCCCGGCCGCCCGTCCGCGCGCGGGCGCAGGTAGATGGGCACGAGCCGCGCCGCCCAGATGCCGAAGGCGGCGAGCCACGCAACAGCCGCGGCCGGCAGTCCCCAGGCGCCCAGCGCCGGCGCCGTCCAGGGCAGCTCGGCCGCTACGCGCAGCGTCGCCGCGGCCATGAGCCCCCAGAAGAGCGCCCAGTTGAGCCGGTCGCACACCAGGGGCCGGCCCGAGTGGCCCATGGTGACACGCGTCGCCATGGCCATGGTCATGCCGGCGATGAAGCCCACCCCCAGGGCGTGCAGCGGCGCGCGCCCCAGGGCAGGGCCGAGCCCCAGCGCCGCCAGGTCGTCGGCGAGCTGCAGGGTCATGCCGATGCCCAGCCACAGCCAGGCCACGTGCAGCATGGCGAGCAGGCGCACGGCGAAGCTGCGCGCGAGCCCCCACCGCAAGGTGTGGAGCCAGGCCAGCCCCGCCAGCAGCGCGTCCGGCAGCCACAGCCACCGGCCCCCACCCGCCAGCGTCAGCGCCCCGTGGAGGAAGCTCGCGGCCAGCATGGCGAGCAGGCTCCACCGTGGCCGGAAGGGGCGGTAGCCCTCCAGCGCGCATTCGGAGAAGAAGGGGATCATGCGGTGCCCCACGGTGACGAGCAGCGGCACCAGGAACCACCACAGGCCCACGGTGGCCGCGAGCCGCTGCCAGGCCGCGCCGGCGCCGGCCGCCGCCGCCAGCCAGGCGAGCATGCCGCCACCGGCCATCAGTAGCACGCCGTTGAGGAGGGTCTCGTAGAGCCTGTCCGAAGCGGGTGCGGCACGGTAGACCGCCCACAGGGCGCTGACGCCTGCGGCGAAGCCGGCGAGGAAGACCGCCGCGCCCGCGACCACGAGCGCGCGGCTGCCGGCCAGCAGCCCGGCATAGAGGCCGAGCATCCCGCCGGCCAGCAGCAGGAAAGTCGCCACGTAGCGCGGTCGCGGCACGGGAGGGCCGCCCATCCAGCGCGGGTAGGTCGTCATCAGGAAGCCGAACAGATAGAAGGTGAAGGTGCCGTACAGCATGAGGAAGGCGTGTGCCCAGGCCGCGGGCAGCGCCCAGGCGGGCACGGCCAGCGCGGGCCACACCCGGGCCGCGAGCTCCAAGGCCCAGAAGGCCATCGCGAGCACGAGCTGGACCGCGCCCCCCAGCATCATGACGCGATGGGGGGCGGCGGTGAAGCTGCGCCAGGAGATGCCGCCCGGAGCGGCACGGGCGCCCTGTCCGGAGGCTGCGCTCATGGGGCGGGATGATCGGGCTGTCCCGCTCGCAGGACGATGATGCCGGTCAAGTGCTGCCCGCTCGCTGGCCGCTCACGGCGCCCGACCCCCGGCGCCCGGGGGCCGGGCGAGGCTGCCGAGCAGATCGAGTGTGACATCGCGCCAGCCGAGCACGCGCCCGCCGTGCTCGCGCGCGAAGCGTTCGGCGTCCTCCCGGCGGGCGAAGCTCGCCAGCGTCGGCCCCATGGCGCCAGGCAGGCGGTGCCCGGCCACGTACCAGGCCTGCTCGGCGCGCACCCAGCGCGTGTCGTCGGGCCGCTCCCAGGGCGTGCCGCCCATGTCGTGCACCCAGGCGCTGCGCACCTGCGCGGCCGCCTCGGGCTGCCGCAGCCACACCAGGAGCTCCAGGGTGGAGCAGAAGTGGAGCGGGCGGGGCGCCTCGTCCACGTAGGCCTCGCCCTTGGGGCCCGGGAAGCGCGCGAGGATCATCCCGCACACATGGCAGGTGGCGTCGGGCGGCACCGGCCGCGGCCCCGGCCCCGCGCCCGGAGCCCCGGCCTGCTCCCCGCAGCCGGCCAGGACGGCGAGCGCGAACGCCGCCCAGGCGGCCGGCTGGAAGAGAAGCACCCTCACACCTCCCTCCGGGCGAAGCGATGGAAGGCCACCCCCAGGAGCCCGGCGAGCCAGGCCGCCAGCACGCCGGCCAGCACCGGCGCCGAGACCAGCGGGCCCCGGGCCACCGCGCCCAGACCGCCCAAGGCCTCGGCCGCCTCGAGGCCGGTGAGGTTGAGGATGCGGAAGGCATCGGCGGGGTTGGCCACCAGCAGCGCCCCGAACAGCGCCGGCGGGAGGCGCCCCCCGGCGGCAACCAGCGTCCCCAGCAGCACCAGGTCGTAGACCAGCACGAAGGCGAACCAGGCCGCGAGCGCACCCGCCAGGGCGCGGCCCTTCTCGCGCGCGCCGGCGCTGATTGCGTAGGCCAGCGCCAGGAAGACCCAGCCGAGCAGCGCCGTGCTGAGGATCAGGCGCGTGAAGGCCGGCCACAGGCCCTCCCCGGCCGCCCCGGCGGCCGCCAGCACGGCCGCGGCGCCGCCGAGGCCGAGCGCAGTGGCCGCGGCGAGCAGGGCCGCGTGTCCCAGGAACTTGCCGGCGAGCAGGGTGCGCCGGCCGAGGGGATAGGCGAGCAGCAGCAGGAGCGTGCCGCGCTCGGCCTCGCCCACCACACTCTCGTGGCCCAGCAGAAGCGCCACCAGGGGCACCAGGAACACCGCCAGGCTCGCCAGGCTCGCCACGGTGGCACCCAGCGAGGCGAAGCCCACCCGGCCCGAGGCCGCCGGGCCGAACCAGGCGATGGCGAGCGCCAGCACGGCGAGCACCCCGGCGATCGCGAGCGCCCAGCGGTTGCGCACCCCGTCGCGCAGCTCCTTGGCCGCGATGGCGAGCATCTGCCGCATCATGCGCCCCGCGACTCCTTGCCCCCACCGCCGTGCAGGCGTGCATCGAAATGGGCGTAGAGGGCCTCCAGCCCCGGCGGCTGCACCTCGATGTCCTCGATGCCGGGCGCGGCGGCGAGCGCCCGCAGCACCGCAAGCTTGCGCGCCGGCGTCGTGCGGATCTCCACCTGATGGCCGTTGAGGCGCCGTACCCACACGCCTGCGGCGGGGTCGTCGGCCACCGGCGGTGCATCCGGCCAGCGCCCGCGCGCGCGGATCGCGACCGGCAGGCCGGCCTCGGCGCGCAGCTCCTCCAGCGTGCCCGCGGCGAGCACATGCCCGCGACCCACGATCACGCAGCGGTCGATGTGGCGCTCGATGCCGGCGAGCACGTGCGAGCTCAGCACCACCGCCGTGCCCGCCGCGCGCAGGCGCGCCACCGTGGCGTAGAACTCGGCGGTGGCCATGGGGTCGAGGCCCACGGTGGGCTCGTCGAGCAGCAGCAGGCCCGGGTGGCCCAGCAGCGCCTGGGCCAGTCCCAGCCGCTGGCGCATGCCCTTGGAGTAGCCGCGCACGCGCCGGTCGGCCGCGGCCGCGAGCCCCACCCGCTCCAGCAGCGCGTCGGCCTCGCGGGGCGCACGGCCCTTGAGGCGCGCGAGATATCGCAGCACCTCGCGCCCGGTGAGGCTGTCGTAGAAGCTCACGTTCTCCGGCAGGAAGCCCACCTGGCGGCGGGCGACGCGCCCGGCCCGCCCAGCCGGGTCCGTGCCGAACAGCCGAACCGTCCCCGCCTGGGGGCGCAGCAGCCCCAGGGCGAGCTTCATGGTGGTGGTCTTGCCGGCGCCGTTGTGGCCCAGCAGCCCCACCACCTCCCCGGGCTGCACCGTGAGCGTCATGGCGGCCAGCGCCGTCACGGCCCCGAAGCGCACCTGGACGTCGCGGATTTCCAGCACCGCGCTCACGACAGCCTCTCTCCCGGAACGGACGCCGCCGGAGGGCGCATGAGGGGGTGGCTGTCGCGCACCCCGGGCGGGCGCAGCACCGGAAAGTGCTCCTGCACCCAGCGCAGGGTCTGCACCGCGGGGGCGTGCATGAGCAGTCGCGCCAGCGGGTAGCGCCACAGCAGCACGTCCACGGCGTCGTTGGGCCGGTAGGGGCGGTCGCCCACGCCGTCGCCGTCCAGGTCCCATCCGAGGTAGTCGCTCCAGTAGTTCCCCCGCCCGTCCCGCGACCACTCCTGCGGGCGGCTGGCCACGTACTTGACCTGGACACGGTTGCCGATGAAGGCGTTGCCCACGATGATGTTGTCCTCGGAGCCGGCGGTCAGATGCACGCCGATATCGCTGTCGGCGAGGACGTTGCCGCGGATCTCGTTGTACTGGGAATTGTAGACGAACAGGGCCTTGCCCTCGCCGCCGGGCACGGCCGCGCCGCCCGTCACATAGCCCCGCTGGCCGCGCACCCCGCGCACCAAGTTGCCCTCGATGCGGCTGTAGGTGATGTAGTTGAGCAGGATGCCGTAGTTGTGGTCTCCCTCGGAACGGTTGCCCACCACCGTCAGCCCGCGCGACTGCATGAGGGCGTAGCCGGTGCGGGTGCGCGTGGTGCGGTTGCCCTCGACAAGGTTGTCGTGGGAGTACATGTAGTGGATGCCGAAGCGCAGGTCGTGGATACGGTTGCCGCGCAGCACGCAGCCGCGGCTGTTGTCGATATAGATGCCGTCGCGTGCCTCCCGGATCTCGTTGCCCTCGATGAGGGCGCCCTCGAGCGCATAGAGATGGATGCCGTTGCCGCGGTCCTGGGAGCGGCGGCGGGCGTCGCCGCGGATGCGGTTGCCGCGCACGACGGCGTCCGGTGCCTGGTCGAGCCACACGCCGAAGGCCGGCGACTCGATGCGGTTGCCCTCGATGAGAACGCGTGCGCCCGCGCGCTCGACGAAGATGCCGGCGTCGAGGGCGGTGAGGTCGTCCCCGCCGCCCCGGATCACGAGCCCCGCGATGCGCACGTCGGGTGCACGCACGCGGATTACGGCCCCCTTGCCGTCGCCCTCCAGCACCGCGCCCGGCTCGCCGAGGAGCGTGAGCGGGCGGGCGATCACCACGGGGCCGCGGTGCACGCCTGCCGCGAGCCGCACCACCATGCCCGTGGGGGCCCGGTCCAGCAGCGCCTGCAGCGGCTGGCCGGGCGCGACCCGCAGCTCGGCCCGCGCCGGGCCAGCCGCCGCCAGCAGGGCGAGCATGCATGCGGCGGCCAGCAGGACGGCGGCCCCGCCCGCATGCGGGCGGGGCCGCCTCCCCTCACGGCTCGACCAGCATGCGCCCACGCATCTCCAGATGCAGCGCATGGCAGAACCAGGTGCAGTAGTACCAGTGCACACCGGGCCGGTCGGCCACGAAGGTCACCGAGGAGGTCTGCTGGGGACCGATCTCCATGTTGATCCCGTAGTTGACGATGCAGAAGCCGTGGGTCAGGTCCTCGATCTTGTCGAGGTTGGTGACGACCACGGTGACCTCGTCGCCCTTCCTCACCCGGAACTCCTTGAGGCCGAAGTTGGGCGCGACCGAGGTCATGTAGACGAAGACCTTGTTGCCTTCGCGGATGACCTTGTTGTCGCGCTCCAGCACCACGCCATGGCGTCTGGCCATGGCCACGGTCTCCGCGAAGTAGGGATCGTCGCGCCGCCAGACCTTGCGCGGATGCACGAAGCGGCGATGGACGATGATGGCGTCATGGGGCTCGGGGAAGGTCGGGCCGTCGTGCACCAGCTCCATCCTGTCGCCGGAGATGTCGATGAGCTGGTCGTTCTCGGCCCGCAGCACGCCGGCCGGCAGGAAGCGGTCCTTGGAGAACTTGCACAGGCTGACGGCCCATTTGCCGTCCGCGTCCTTGGTCTCCGCCATGCTGGCCTTGAGGTGGCCGGGCTGATAGTGCACGTCCAGCTTCTGCCGGATGTAGTTCACCTTCTCGCCCTTGTAGGCGCGGATGGCGTCGGCGATGCTCCACTTCACGACCTGGCTGTCGATGAAGAGCGTGGTGTAGGCGAAACCCCGCCCGTCGAAGGTGGTGTGCAGCGGTCCCAAGCCCAGCTCCGGCTCGGCCACCACTACGTCGCGCGGATCCTTGAGCTTGCCGGCGAACCACTGCTCGATGAGCTCGACCGAGATCACCGTGCAGGTGGGCGAGAGCTTGCCGTTTGCGATGAAGTACTTGCCGTCCGGCGTCATGTTGACGCCGTGCGGGCTCTTGGGCGTAGGCACGTACAGGGTGTACGGGTTGTCCTTGCCGCGCCCGTCCACCACCGGCACCTTGCTGTCTCCGATGGTGGTGTACCTGCCCTTGCGCACCGCCTCCTCGATGCGCGGTATGTTGAAGACGACCGTCCAGTCGCGGTCGGCCTTCATCATCTCCGGCAGGGTCACACCGCCTTCGGCGTTGTAGCAGGTGGCGGCGGCGTACTTGCCGGTGTAGTCGGTATCGACGTTGTCGAGGTTGCCGTCGACGATGATCTGCCACTTGATCTCCATGGTGTCGGCGTCGACGGCTGTCAGCATGGTGTGGTACTTGTCCGGCTCGTCCAGGAAGCGACCGTCGTTCGGGTGAGGGATCCTGAACTCGGCGCAGCAGAGCACATATCCGGTCTTGGGCACCTTCTGCAGGCGCAGGCCGTGGATCGCCGCCACGTTGGGAATGGTGATGACCTTGTCGGTCTTCATGATGTCGCAGCGGATGCGGGCGATGCGCGTGTTGGCCTTGTCGTTCACGAACAGGTAGCGCCCGTCGTAGGTGCCGTCCGTGTAGGACATGTGGACGTGATGGGTGTCGCCGTTGTCGAAACGCGCCGATTCGCCGAGGATGCGCCTGGACTCGTTGGTCAGCCCCCAGCCGGTGGCGCTGTCGCGGTTGAAGACGGGGATGCGCATGAGCTCGCGCATGGACGGGATGCCGAGCACGCGCACCTCGCCCGAGTGCCCGCCGCTCCAGAAGCCGTAGTACTCGTCGAGCTCCCCCGGAGCGACGTGCCCCTTGCCCTTCCCTGCCGCCTGGGCCGTTCCGCCGCCCAGCAGGCCGGCCGGCACCAGCGCCGTGCCGGCCGCGCCCGCGGCCGTGAAGCCGAGGAACTCGCGCCGGGAAAGGCCCGTGGCCTGGTCACGCTCTTTCTTGGACATGGCTGCTCACCTCCCCTCTGGTTCGGCGCGCTCCGCGCCTGAGTTGGAACCCGCGGCCCGCGCCACGGCCCCTCCATCGGGCCCGGCTGAGCGCAGGGCCGCCACCATGCGCTCGGCCGCCCGCCGCGCGCCCGCGGCGCGCTCGCGCCGCCTGCGGCGCGCGACGAGCGGTGGGCAGATCTTGTCGTCCCAGTAGATGACCTGGCAGTCCATGCAGTAGTGGCACTCGTGGGCATCGATCTCGCCCGTGGGCCGGATCGCCTGGATCTCGCACGCGTTGGCGCAGATCTGGCAGGGGCGCCCGCACTCCTTGCGGCGCTTGAGCCAGTCGAAGACCCGCAGCCGCGTGGGCAGCGCCAGCGCCGCCCCCAGCGGGCACAGGTACTTGCAGTAGAACTTGCTGATGAAGACCGCAACGGTGAGCAGGGCCAGCGCATAGAGCACGTAGGGCCACTCGCGGTCGAAGCGCAGCAGTATGGCCGTCTTGAAGGGCTCGATCTCGGCGTAGCGCTCGGCCGTGCCCAGCGACTGCAGCGAGATGCCGAACAGCACGAGCAGGATCACGTACTTGAGTGCGAGCAGGCGCTCGTGCACCAGCGCGGGCAGCACGAGTTGCGGGACGCGCAGCCGGCGCGCGGCCTCGTTGAGCAGCTTCTGCAGCGCCCCGAAGGGGCACAGCCAGCCGCAGAAGACCCCTCGTCCCCACAGCAGCACGGCCGCGGCCACGTAGGTCCACAGCACGAACAGGATGGGGTCCATGAGGAAGGTCTCCCAGCGGAAGCCGCGCATCAGGCTCCCGAGGAAGGTGAAGACGTTGACGATGCTGAGCTGGCCGAGGGCGTACCAACCGATGAAGAGGAGCGTGAAGATCAGGAAGCCCGTCCGCAGACGCAGCAGCAGGCGGCGCCGGCGCGCCAGCACGTCCTGCAGGAGCAGCACAACGGTGAGAAACAGGAGGCCGGCGACCAGCACCGCCACCTCGGTCCAGCGCCGCTTCCACACCGCCGCCCACATGGGCTGGTCCTCGCCCTCCGCGGCCGCCTCGACCCCCGTCGCCGCCGGCGGTCGCTCCAGGTAGGGCTCGGGCACGCGGTGCCCGGCGGCGAAGGTGGTGAAGACGCTGTCCGTGGGCCCGGTCTGCTGGCGCACCAGCAGCTCGAGCCTGTAGGGACGGCCCGGGTCGAACTCGTAGCCGGCGCGGACGATGAACAGCGCCATCTCGCTGAAGGCGGGCATGCCCTCGAGGTAGACGTCCGCGAGGCGGTGATGGTCGAGGTCGCGGAAGAGGATGGTCTGCCCGCCCTGGGTGAGCTGCACGCGGTCGAAGATGCCGCCGCGCACGTAGCCGGATCCCTTGAAGGAATAGCGCCCGTTGGCGAGCACGGCCACCACGTGCTCGCCCGGCTGGAGCTGCTCCATGAGCCAGCGGTACTGCTCGTCACCGAGGAGGTTGCGGCCCACCACGGGCGGGTCCACGAGCGCGAACCACAGATCGATGAAGGTCTCGTCCGGGCCGCCTGGGGGCGGGTCGAGGCGCGCGCCCAGCTTGCGCAGGGCCTCGTCCACCTGGGCCGAGGTGAGGCGCAGGTGCCCGAAGGCGCCCTCGGCCACCAGGTCCCGCCACGTGGCCTTGCGGTAGAGATCCCTGCGCACGCGCGCGTGCGCCCGGGGCGCGCCTGCGCCCCCGCGCAGCAGGCCGCGCGCCTGCGCCACGCGCCGCACGGACTTCATGATGGTGCGCGCCACCACCATGACCGTGACGGTGGCGCCGCTGACACCATCCACCGCCACCTCGCCCTGCGAGCCGCCGCCGATGCGGACGCGGTCGGTGATGCGCTTGCCCGCGAACTGGGCGGCGAAGCCCTGCAGGCGGCTCTCGGGGATGCCAACCAGCAGGATGGGCTCGTGGTGCTCGAGCACATGGGCGCCGCGGATCTTGCCGGCGGTGTCGAAGCCCACCAGGAGGTTGACCGGCTTGCCCGAGTAGGCGGGGATGGGGGCGACGTCGGCCGTGCGCACCAGGTGGCCGATCACCCGGCCCTGACGGTACACGGCGGCCGCGGGCGGCCGGCCCTCGAAGGGGCCGAAGCCGTCGGCCTCCGGGAAGAACTGGCGCGCCTGGGGATAGGGCGGGGCGGCCTGCGCCGTGGTGGCGCCACCCTCGGGGGTCACGACCACGGCGAGCGCCGCGAGCAGGGCCAGCAGCGGAAGGCGACAGCGGGGCTTGTGCTCGGGCCGCTCCATCCCGTGCGGCAGTTTGTCGCAGCGCACAGGTTTTTCCCTTGACGACAGTCAACTCGCGGCCCAACGGCCCGCCGGACGCACGGCGGAGCGGGTGCCGCGGCTCAGAGGCCGCCGACGGGCAGGAAGTAGCGCGCCCGATAGAGGAGGCGGCCGGGCGCGGGAGGCTCAGGGTCACGGAAGGCGGTGCGCATGTGCAGCACGTTGTTGCACACCACGCCCTCGCCCGGCGCGAGACGGTGGCGCAGCAGCCCGCGGGTGCCCTCCCCCTCGAGCAGGCGCCCGAGGCGCGCCAGCGCCCGCGCCAGGACGGGATCGTCACGCCAGACCACGTTGCGGGCGCGGCGCGTGTAGCGCATGTGCAGGCGCCCCTCGCGCGTGACGGAAAAGACCGGCCCGCTGCGGGCCGGCCGCAGCACGCGTCCGTCGCGCACATGGGCGGGGACGGTCATGGCCGCAGGATTCATGAGCGCCTCCACCAGGGCCGGATCCTCGTCGCGGAGCGCGATGTAGGCGAGCTCGTGGTCGTAGAGCCCGTTCTCGCCCCCTTCGGTCGCGGGACGCACGCAGTGGAGGATCAGCCCGTGGATCTGCTGGCCGCGGGCGTTGTAGTAGCCGTCGGTGTGCCAGTCGATGGCACGGTCGCTGTAGGGCACGAAGCCCGCTCGCCCGCCTGCCCGCGCCACCGCGAGCGGCGTGACGCCGTCCGGGTCGGCGCAGGGGTTGCGGTCGAGGTCGGGGCGGCCGAGGCCGAGCTGCGCCGCCAGGCGCAGGGGAATCGCCTTGTCCTCGCATCCGCCCGTGGGGCTGCGGTAGACGGCCAGGTTATGGCGTGCGCACAGGGCGAGCATCCGCTCGCGCTCGCCCCGGCTCAGCGCCCGGGGATCGCGCACCTCGACCAGCACGTCCTCGAGCCGCGCCGGCACGGAGGCCAGCTTGGCTTCCCGCCAGCGGCGGTAGGCGGTCTCGGCATCGAGATCGAAGGGGCCGCCGCGGCCGTACTTGACCCATTCGGGTGCCACGTAGCGGGTCCGGATGACGGCCCGGGTCATGCCCGCGCCTCAGCGCTCGAGCCCCGAGAAGTAGGCGGCCAGGTCCTCCATGTCCTGGTCCGAGAGGTTCTTGGCGATGGGCCCCATGAGCGGGTCCTGGCGCGTGCCGGCGCGGAAGGCCTTGAGCTGCTTGACGATGTAGGGCGCCTTCTGCCCCGCCAGATTGGGCCACAGCGGATTGGTGCTGATGCCGTCGGCCCCATGGCAGCCGACGCAGACCGCCGCCTTGGCCTTGCCCGCGGCCGCGTCGCCACCGGCCAGCGCCGCCCCCGCGGCCAGGGACGCCGCCGCCAGGATGGCACCGACGATCGCCTTCTTGCGCATCGCTTCCTCCTCGGGTGCTGGTGGGTGGATACTTTTGGGTGCGGCCCGCGCGGGCGCGTTGACCTGGGTCAACGCCACCACGCCCGGGCCGGTGGAGCCTGCATGGGCCGGACCGGCGGACACGCTGCCCCATGGAAAGCAAGCTGATCGAGATCCTGGTCTTCACCGCCACCGGCATCGTGCTGTACGTTGCCGCCGACCGTCTCCTCCTATGGATCGAGGCGCGCCGGGGCGCACGCCTGCCCCATCGCGAGCTCGCCTTCCTCGCCATCATCCTGGTGCTGGCGCTGAGCGTCTTCGGCCTCATCCGCCGCCTCACGGGCGGGAGCTGAGGGCCGCGCGAGCGCAAGCGCAACCCGGAGCACGAAGGCAGCCCCTGCCAGCGCCGCCAGCGCCGCGCCGGCGGCCATGACGGCGAGCGCCAGGTGCTCGGCCGGCCCGAGGGCGCCCCCCGCGGCGAGGGCCTGCTTGCGCGCGGCCCCGTACCCGCCCGCCCAGGCGAGCCCCAGGGCATGGAGGAGCTGGCCCGCGCCATAGAGGCGGAGCTGCCACCGGGCCCACACGGCCGGCACCGCCCGCGCCCCCAGCCGCGGCAGCAGGAGCCAGGTCATGGCCATGAGCCCCAGCCCCACCCCGGCGATGCTGGCGTGGTAGTGGGCCGGGACGCGGGTGTCGGCGCCGGCGATGGCCAGCGCCAGCAGCCCGCCCGCGCCATAGAGGAGCAGCGCCGCGCGGAGGCCCGCGCCGGCGACCTGCGCCGGAGGCGAAAGCCGGCGCGCGCGCGCCAGCCCCGGCGCGAGCGCGAGCGCCAGGGGCAGCGGCGCGAGCCCCGCAAGCGCCATGAGGGTGGACTGGGTCGCCAGGCGCCCCACGAGGGCGGTGGGCTGCAGGGTCTCGGCCAGCATGGCGGCGGCCAGCGCGCCGAGGCCCAGCGCCAGCCCCGCCCGCGCCGACGCAGGCGGGACGTGGAGCCCGGCCACGCGCGCGAGCAGGATCCAGACGCCGAGGGTCAGCAGCGCCCAGGCTCCCTGCATCAGATGCCCCGGGGCCCATACCAGGCGGGCGAGCATACCCGGACCGGCCTCCCAGGCAGCCGGGGTGACCGCGAGGCCCAGCGCGGCCACGGCCAGGGCGGTGAGCAGGCCGAGCGCTGCGGCCGCGAGCGCCGGGCCCGCCTCGGTCCTGGCCGGCGCGCGCAGCAGGAGCCGTGCCGCCGCCAGCCCCGCGCCCAGCGCCATGAGGGCGAGGCCGGCCACGAAGCCCGGCGCGGTCAGCAGCGGCACGTAGTCGAGCAGGAGGGCCTCTCCCCCGTCTCCCAACGCCGCCAGGCACACGAGCGCCAAGCCCACCCAGAAAGCAACCGGCGCAAGCTGCACCCACACCTCGCCCGCCCTGCCCGCAGCGCCATAGCCTGGCCGTCCGGCCAGCGTCCACAGGGCCGCCCCCATCGCGGCGAGCCAGGCGAGCACCCCGAGCGTGACGTGCGCGACGAGGGCGCGCGGGAAGGCCTCGGCCAGCGCTGTGCTCTCGCCCACACCCGGCGTGCGGGCGGCCACCACGAGCCCCGCCACCAGGCCCGAGCCCCCCAGGGCGGCGACGGCCGCCGCCAGCCAGGCGCGCGCCGCGGCGCGCGCCGGCGCCCAGGCGAGCCCGGGCAGCCCGCTCAGGCGCGCTCCCCGTAGGCGTAGGGGCTCCATTCAGGACCCAGACGCGGCGGCTGCGGGAAGTTGCCGGGCGGCGGGGGCGAGGGCGCCGCCGTCCACTCCAGCGAGCGCGAGCCCCACGGATTGGCCGGGGCGGGCGCGCCGCGCAGCGCCCCCTGCACCCAGTTCCACAGCGTCACCAGGGAACCGGCCAGGATCACGAAGGCGCCGAAGGTCATGAGCTGCTGCAGGCCCTCGACCTGGGGGAACTGGGCGTAGTCGTAGTAGCGCCGTGGCATGCCCTCGATGCCGGCCATCATCATGGGCATGAACACCAGGTTCATGCCGATGAAGGTGAGCCAGAAGCCCAGCTTGCCCGTGCTCTCGTGGTACATGCGCCCGGTCATCTTGGGGAACAGGTAGTAGACCGCCCCGAAGATGGCGAAGGTGCCGGCCACCGCCATCACGTAGTGGAAGTGACCCGGGATGAAGTAGGTGTCCTGCAGGTGCAGGTCGAGCGAGGCGATGGCGTTGGGGATGCCGGTGAGCCCCCCGATGAGGAAGAAGAAGATAACCCCCAGGGCGTAGAGCATGGGTGTGCGGTACTCGATCGAGCCGCGGTAGAGGGTGCCCACCAGCCCGATCATGAGCAGCCCCACCGGCACGCTGATGAGGAGCGTGGTCACCATCTGCCCCACGCGCAGCCAGTCGGGCAGGCCCGCTGTGTAGAGGTGGTGCACCCACACCTCGCCCGCCAGCAGCAGCACGCCGCCGAAGCCGCCATAGACCACCATCTTGTAGTTGAACACCCGGTTGCGGGCGAAGGTGGCGACGATCTCGTAGGTGATCCCGAGGAAGGGCAGCAGGATCACGTACACGGCCGGGTGGGAGTAGAACCAGAACAGGTTCTGGTAGATGAGCACGTCGCCGCCGTTGGCGGGATCGAAGAAGGTCGTACCCAGATACTTGTCGAACAGCAGCATGGTCACAGCCGTGCCCAGCACCGGCACGAAGATGAGCTGGATGATGAAGGCGACGACGATGGACCACACGAAGATGTTGAGCTTGTTCCAGCCCATCCCCGGGGCGCGCATGTAGAACACGGTGGTGAGGAAGTTGACCCCGCCGAGGATGGAGGAGAAGCCGAGCAGCAGCACCGTGAAGCTGTAGAAGGCGGTGTTGCCCCAGGTGCGCGTGGCGTAGGGCGGGTAGCCGGTCCACATCACGTCCGGCGGGTCCGGGATGACGAAGGTGGCGAGCGCCAGCAGGATGCCGGCCCAGAACAGCCACACGCTGAGCGCGTTGAGGCGCGGGAAGGCCACGTCGCGTGCGCCGATCATGAGCGGCACGCAGTAGTTGGCGAGGAAGCCCGTGAGCGCCGGGATCTGGAAGCCGAGGATCATGGCGGCGCCGTGGAAGTAGAGCCAGACGTTGTACTGCTGGGGGTTGTCGGTGAGATCCGGCCCGATGGCCGTCAGCTCGATGCGCATCAGCATCGCCATGATGCCGGCGATGGCGAAGGCCGCAAGCGAGCCGATCAGGTACAGGATGCCGACACGCTTGTGGTCGGTGGTGAAGAGCCAGGAGCGAAGCGCAGCGCCCATGGTGTCAGACCTCCCCCTCGTCGCGCGCGGCCGCGTCCGCCCGTCTTCCTGCGGCGCGGTACCAGGCCGCGAAGGCCTCGGGCTCCATCACGATCACCTTGCCGGCCATGCGCGAGTGCAGCAGGCCGCAGTACTCGGCGCAGGCCACCACGTGCTCGCCGGGCCGTTTGGGATAGAACCAGAGGTAGGTGATGCGGCCCGGCATGGAGTCCTCCTTCACCCGGAAGTCCGGGATGAAGTGGCTGTGGACCACGTCGCGGCTGGTCATGCGCAGCAGCACGGGGCGTCCGGCCGGCACGCGCAGCTCGTTCACCGTGACCGCCCCGTTGGGGTAGGTGTAGGTCCAGCTCCACATGGCGCTGTCGAGGCGCACCTCCAGCGCCCCCTCGGGCACGGTACGGTACTGCTGCCACAGCTCCCAGCCCTTGGCCGCGAGAAAGAAGTCGTCGGCCATGAAGACGAAGGCCGGCACCACGGCCCAGCCCACGGCGGCTCCGGTACCCAGCCGCGGCGGGCAGCCCTCCTCGTCCGGATGTCGCCGCCGGAAACGCCACATGAACCAGGCCGTCACGGCCGCGAACACCACGCCGATGAGCGTGATGTCCACCAGCATCTCGTCCCACAGCCGGTCCCAGCCCGCGGCCGGATCCGGGATGCCCTCGCCACCCGCGAGCGCGGCCGCGGGAGCGGGCAGCAGCAGGACCGGCGCCAGCCGGCGCAGCGACTCATGCATGGCCTATCCTCCCGGTGCGTCTGCGTCGGAAGACCGTGAGCGAGAAGACCACCAAGCCAATGCCGAGCGCCAGCGCCCCGATCCCCGCAAACAGCGGATAGTTGAGCACATAGCGCCCGTCGGCATAGCTGTAGCTGAAACACACACCCACCAGCAGGTCGAGCACACGCCCGGATGAGGCGATGCGGTCCCAGGCGGCGTCGACCAGCGCGAGTTCGAAGTCGCGCGGACCGATCTTGAGCCCGTACAGGTAGCGTACGATGCGCCCTTCGGGCGAGAGGAAGACATAGGCGTTCGGGTGCACGAACATGCGGTCCTGAACCGACCAGAAGTAACGGTAACCCACCGCTTCCGTCAGGCGGGGGATGTCGGCCGGGTCGGCCAGCACCGCGTGCCGCCAGCCTGCCGACAACGCCGGAGGCATGCCGCCCAAGCGCTTGACGAAGGCGCGCGCGCGCGCGGGCGTGTCGTGGCGGTCGAACGAGACCGTCAGCACGCGGTAGTCGCTTCCGATGCGGTAGCGCCGGACCGCTTCGATCGTCTGACGTAGGTTGCCGTTGAGGGCCGGACAGGCACCGTCGCACCCGTAGTAGGAGAGCACCAGCACCAGGGGCTTGCCATAGAGATCGCCGAGCCGGAAGCGGCGTCCTTCGGCGTCGATCAGGCGCAGGTCCGGATCGATCCGAGTGCCGAGGTGGCGCGTCTCGTCGATGCGCAGCACCGCAGGATCCAGGGTGGAGCGCTGCGGCCCGCCGCCGGGCGCGCCCGGCAGCGCGAACGTGGGCAGCGCCACCGCCGCCAGCAGCACCGCCAGCGCCGCGCGCATCGGCGCGAGCGCGGGCCGGCGAGACGTGGCTGGACGCCGGGCGCGCGCGCAGGAGGAGCGGCCAGGCACGGGACCTGCCCTGAAACCCGTGCCATGCGTGCGGACCGTCACTGCGCGCGTGCCGCGCATCCGCCTCGCCTTCACCAGTAGTAGACCTGGGAGACCACGAACAGCCACACGATGTCCACGAAATGCCAGTAGAGCGAGGCCGACCTGGTGAAAGGCTCGTTCAGCCGCCCACGCAGGGCCGGCAGGAGCAGCGCCACGAAGATGCCCAGACCCACCACCACGTGCGCGGCATGGAAGCCGGTGATGGAGAAGAAGGCCGTGCTGTAGGCGTTGGTGGAGAAGGTGAAGCCCTCGTGCATGAGCTCGCGCCACTCGGCCGCCGACAGTCCCACGAAGGCGACACCGAGGGCGATGGTGACGACCAGCCAGCGCAGAAAGCCTCTCTGGTCGCTGGCCGCCAGGCGCGCCTCGGCGACGTGGATGGTGAAGCTGGAGGAGACCAGGATCGCCGTCATCACGAGGGGCACCACCCGCGGCAGGGCCACCGTGCCCGCCGGAGGCCATTCCGGCGCGGCGAGACGCATGACCCAGTAGGTGGCGAAGAAGGAGAGGAAGATGAGCGCCTCGGCGAGGATGAACCAGGGCATGGCCGCGGGGCTGAGGCCGAGCGCCTCGCCGCCGAGCCCCTCGCGCACCCAGCCGACGATGCCGGCGACGATCAGGGGCGTGCCGATGCCCAGCGTCAGCACCGCCGCGAGCGGCTGCTCGTAGACGAACCTGAAGGAGAAGGCGAGCGGCAGCGCCAGCAGGATCCCGGCGCTGATGACCAGCGGCCAAGGGCTGGTCTCCCACTCGTGGGCATGGGCCTCGCCGGCGGCATGCCCTTCGCCCTGGGATGCGGCCGCGGCGAGGCGGCCGCTGAACTCGCGGTCGAACTCCGCGCGTTGCTGCGCCATGTCCTCCACCTCCTCCGGCTTGGCCCGCGGGGCAAGCGCCCCTCGGCGATAGGCCAGCCCTTGAGCCCGCGCCTCGGGCCCCCCCTCAGGGAAACCGGCCCACCTCGCACCCGTTCTCGTTCGTTGTCTGAAGTCATAATCCGGCCGCCCCCCCCTCACAACCAAGACGAGCACTAAAACTGATAAATATCAGGAAGTCTCCGCTCGGATGCCGCCAAGACCGTCAAGGGCCTAGGCCTGGGTGGTCGGCTGAATGGCTGCGACCTTGCGAACGGACTCCGGCGGGAGCGCTCCGCTGCGGTGCAGCACCGCCCAGGCCCGGCGGGCGAGCTTGCCGTGCCGGCGCCACGGCGACCACGTTGGGCGGGCGCCGGCGCAGCACCACCCGCCCGTGGGCATCCACGCCGTGGAGCCGGAAGAAGAGCTGCTTTGCCAGATCGAGCCAGATCGAGCCCGATCACGCCAACCTCACGCATGGACGTCGCCCTCCTGTGTCATCGTCTGTCGATCTGCGCCACACCGGGCGCGTGACCCCTCACAGGATGCCACCGCCCGGAAGGAACGGGAGGGCGGCGTCCATACCATCTCATCTGAAAAATCCGGTTTTTCAGGGCTTCCCCGCGGCCACGGACGGCGCGGGACGGCCCATGCACAGGGAAGCGCATGACGACTCAAGGAAAATCAGAATGGACCGCGAAGCGCTATCGCGCTGATCGGTCCGCGCAGCGGATTGATCAGAGATTCCTACAGATAGTAGGCGGTCGTCGTCATCACGCGGGAGGCGAGCCGCATGAGCAGCCGCACCGGGCGCGGGAGTTCCGCGCCCCCCGCCTCCAGCGCCCCGGTGGCGTGGCGGCCTTCGTCCACCTTCATCTGCTCGAGGATGGCGCGGCTGCGCCGGTCCTGTGACGGCAGCCGGCGCAGGTGCCCCTCCAGGTGCGCGACCACCTGCCGCTCGGTCTCGGCCACGAAGCCCAGGCTCCAACGGTCACCGGCGAGCCCCGCCGCGGCCCCGATGACGAAGGACACCGCATACCAGAAGGGATTGAGCAGGCTCGTGCGGCTGCCGAGCTCCTCCAGGCGCTCGGCGCACCAGGCCAGGTGGTCGTTCTCCTCGGCCGCGGCCTGCTCCATGCGGCCGCGCACCTCGTCGAGGCGCGCCGTCAGCGCCTGGCCCTGGTAAAGGGCCTGCGCGCACACCTCGCCCGCATGATCCACCCGCATCAGGCCGGCCGCATGGCGCCGCTCGGCCGGGCTGAGCGCGGCCTCCGGCCAGGTGTCGGCCGGGTTGGGGCGGCCCGTGGTGGAATAGGGGCCCGCGAGGGTGTGCAGAGCCTGGTCGAGGGTGACGACGAGCTGGTCGAGGATGCCGTGGCGCCGCATGGGCGCAAGCATACCAGTGCTGCCGTGCGCCGTGCGAGGCGGCCCTCCGGTGGCCTCGCATAGGCTGCTCCTCTACCGGGCCGAGGCATGGCCACCTGCATCGAAGGCGTTCCGCTTTCCCGATCGGCAGGCCGTCGCGTCACGGCTGCAGGGCGCGGGCCAGGAGGCTCACGGGGTGCAGGACCTCGAGGCTCACGCGGGCCTCGTGCGCGGCGGCCTGGAGCTGGAAGGCACAGCCGAGGTTCGGGGTGGCGATCACGTCGGGCCGGTGCTGCTCGAGGACGTGGGCCCAGGGCTCGCGCAGGGCATCGCTCAGCGCAGGCTCCTCGAACAGATAGGCGCCGGCCGCGCCGCAGCAGGCCGGCAGGCCCTCCGTCTCGATCAGGGTGAGCCCCGGGATGCGCGCAAGCAGCGCCCGCACTGCCCCGGGCTGGTGCAGCCCATGGCGCAGGGTGCAGGGCACATGGAGCAGCACTTTCAGCCCGAGCGGCCGCAGCGCCGGGGCGTGGGGCCATGGGATGCGGGCGAGGAAGCTCGTGAGCTCCTGTGCCCGGGCGGCGAGGGCGGGCTGACCGAGCCGGTTGAGCTCGGCAAGCTGCAGGGCGCAGCCGCTGGCGATGGCGAGCACCGGCGCTTCGTCGGTCCCCAGCGCGGCGGCGCAGGCGGATGCCCGGTCCCGGGCCTCGTCCGGAAGGCCGGCGTGCAGGTGGAGCGCGCCGCAGCAAAGATGCGCCTCCGGCACGCGCACCCGGAAGCCGAGCGCGGCGAGCGCGGCGAGGGTGTCCGTGGCGGTGCGGGCATCCAGCGCCTCGCCTGTGCAGCCCGGGAAGAGCCACACCGGGGATCCTGCCTCCGGCCCGGCCCGGCGGCCCGCAAGGCGCGCCGGCGGAGCGGGACGGGTGAGGGCGGCGACGAGCGCCCGCCAGCGGGCCGGCGCCAAGGGCAGGGCGGCCATGAGCCGCGTGAGCCCCGTGGCCTGCGCCAGCCGCAGCAGCCTCACGCCGGCGCGCAGCAGGCGCGGACGGTCGAGCAGGTGGCGCAGCGGGGCCGAGGCGGCGGGCGCGCCCGCACGGCGCGTCAGCGCGCGCGCGCCGTCCATGATGGCCCCGAAGGGTACGCCCGCCGGGCAGGCGCTCTCGCAGGCCCGGCACAGGAGGCAGCGGCCGAGGTGCGTGGTCAGCGTCGGCTCAGCGGGGAGTTCGCCGGCCGCCAGCGCCCGCGCCAGCGCCACTCGCCCCCGCGGTGAGTCCGCCTCCTCGCGCAGCAGCCCGTAGGTGGGGCAGGCCGGCAGGCACAGCCCGCACTGCACGCAGCGGTCGGCCCCTGCGACGACCGCCTGGACGCTTGGTTCGGAAGTGCTCGGTGATGGGGTCATGGGCCGCAGGCCGCCCGAAAGTCTGCATGGTAGCAGGGCTCCGGCCAGGAGGCGTGGACCCTGCCGGGCACCTTCCGTATGCTTCCCCCCTATGGGCTACTACCGTTACCACGTTTTCTTCTGCACCAACCGGCGCGAGGACGGCACGGCCTGCTGCGCCGGCCACGGGGCGCAGGCCGCCCGCGACTACATGAAGACGCGGGTGAAGGCCTTGGGGCTGGCCGGGCCGGGCGGCGTGCGGGTGAACACCGCGGGCTGCCTCGACCGCTGCGCCGAGGGGCCGGTGATCGTGGTCTATCCCGAGGGCGTTTGGTACACCTACGTGGACGAGGAGGACCTGGACGAGATCATCGAGTCCCACCTGCGCGAGGGCCGTCCCGTCGAGCGCCTCCGGCTGCCTGGCACCCCGGCCTGAGCCTGGTATCCACCGGGCGCTCCATCGGAGCGCCTCGCGGTCCATTCCGATCTGCTTGGCGCTGGTCATGCGCATCACCGGCAGAATGTCCCCGGCCGCGGGGATCTCTTACATGGACGCCGCCCGTCCTGCCAGGGGCTGAGGTGAGGGGGGTCGACTGCATGCTTGCATCCGGCCTCTGTCGGTGGCACCTTGCCGCGGTGCC
>Ga0256839_1002446_pt1 | contig 20609 bp, 26 predicted proteins | sample 354166metaG_FD_185968 | JGI IMG/M metagenome (GOLD analysis project Ga0256839, IMG submission 185968) | Hydrothermal vent microbial communities from Mid Atlantic Ridge, Atlantic Ocean - 354-166 | ecosystem: Environmental > Aquatic > Marine > Hydrothermal vents | place: Atlantic Ocean: Mid... | reverse complement strand
ATTTTAGGCACTGTAGAGCAGTATTTAATTATTCGTACTTTTGATAAAAGAAAGCCAGTCCTTTTATTTTTACATGGAGGTTCCAGGTATACCAGAACTATTCTTCATGAAAGACGAAGTTCAAGAACTTGAAAAGCATTTTATAATGGTTTATTGGGAACAAAGAGGGGCAGGAAAATCATACTGTAAAAGTGAATGTGAATTTAGTTTGGATATTTTAATAAACGATACAAAAGAGTTGGCTCAAATTTTATGCAATCAATTTTCAAAAGATAAAATCTATATTATGGGACATTCTTGGGGAAGTTTATTAGGGTTAATGACTGTAAAAGAATACCCTGAACTCTTTTATGCTTATTTTGGAATTGGACAAGTGACTAACCAGTATGAAGCTGAAAAAAGTTCCTTACAGTGGTTGAGAGAACAGGCTAAAAAAAATAATCATGTTTCAATAGTAACAAACTAAGCAGCTTAACACTGCCCTCAAAAAATGCAGATGCAACAATATGGGGTAAATATTTAAGAATACATAGAAAATATTTATTGAAATATGGTGGAACTTTTCATCAAAAACCAAATTTTTGGAAAATTTTTAAAAACTTCTTATTTGCACCAGAATATACAATCAAAGATAAAATAAAATTTATTCCATCTGCATTTTATTCTTTAAAAAAGCTTTGGATCGATGCGATTGATATAAATCTGTTTGATGAGATAAAAAAAATAGATGTACCTGTTTACATATTTCAAGGCAAATATGATTATCAAGTTTCAACAGAACTTGCTAAAAAATTTATTGAGCAATTAGAAGCACCAAAAAAAGAGATATTTATATTTGATAATTCAGCACATAGTCCAAATACTGAAGAATATAAAAATTTTAACAAAAGAGTAAAACAGTTAGTTGCTATACAGCAATCTAACAAGTACGAGGAGAGGAATAAGTTACCCTAACGGCTAACTTATTCCTCCAAATACTTTTCCACAAATGCACCACTACCCAAAACCTCAACATCACCCCTATAAAAACCTCTATCATTACTCACGATACAATCACACTCACTATAGAGTGCTAACAAATACTGTATATTATCTTCTATGTCATCATTCTTTAGTAACAAAGCATCTTGTACTACGGTATTGTCTGCACCGAGTACAATAAAATGTCGTTCTATGAGAGATAGATATGCTCTTATATCTATCTCAACTTTACGGGAAACATAGGCAATATTAACAATGCTGATATCTGCTACCTCACCATCAAATACACGATATTTCACTGCCTTAAACAGAGCCAGTGCAGCCTTATAGTTACCCCTTTTAAACAAAATATCTAAAAAGATATTAGTATCTACAAAGATTTTCATTTGACAATGGCTTCGTATCTTTCATCTGCTGTATTAAGCGTATCTGCACCTTCCAATAAGCCTAAAAAAGCATCTAACTCAGTATCGTCACGAAACACTTTCTCTTTTCTTTGCGTACGTGCAAATTTTTCATACATCTCGTAAGGCAATATCACCGCTTTTTTTTTATGACTTTTTTTATCGACGATAGTGACAGCTGTCGAAAGCAACTTTGTAAATTTATTTTGTACTTCTGCAATACCCATTTCTATCATGAAAACTCCTTATATACCTATATTATAATATATAAATATGTATATGTCAATGGTATGTAGTTGATACTTGCGAAATAAAATCTATAACTACCCAATCTCCATAGTCGCCTCACACGCCACCTGCACTATTGCCACCTCATCACTATCTATGCGAGCAGCCGTAAGCTTGCCTCCCCATAAACATCCAGTATCTAAAGCCAATACATTGTCATCATAATGAAAGCCAAGGGTTGACCAGTGACCGAAGATGATTTTGAGATCTATCTCTTTTCTGTTGTCACACTCAAACCAAGGCTTGAGCCCTTTTTTACGTAACTCTTCTGTGGGTTTACCTTTTTGATTAAAGTCTAGTCTATAGTCACCATAACAATAACGCATACGAGTAAATGTAGAAACAATATAGCGGTCAATGTCTATGGCTGAAGCATCTCTGTCAAACCTATCTATACCATGTTTAAACATCTGCTTGAGCCAATGTTTTGCCTCACTGCCTTGCAGTTTTTCTTCGATACGCTTTGCATAACGTAAAGCCATACCCAAGTCAAACTCTGGAGAGATACCAGCATGAGCCATACAGTAGCCTAGTTGGTAGTCTACATGCAAAAACTTTTGACCTCTTAGCCAATCTATCAGTTCTTCTGCTTTGTCTGACAGCAATATAGGGTCTATGGTAGGATTGGACTTTTTGATGCCATAATAGGCTGCGATGAGTGTGATGTCATGGTTTCCCAAAACTATCTCTACACTCTCGCGTATACTATACAAATATTCTAAAGTTTCAAGTGAGCCCTCACCACGATTGACCAAGTCACCTGCTACCCAAAGCTTGTCATGTTCAGGGTTGAATGCTATCTTGGCTAAAAGCTCCATAAATGGGCCATAACAGCCTTGTATGTCTCCCACTGCCCAAACTGCCATTATTTGTACTCCGTACAAATAAAATGAGAAATGAGAAATGAGAAATGAGAAACTTTTATCATTTTAATACCCCAATGCCATTTTGTATTTTTGTACTTTCTCTTCAAACTTCATAGCTGCAAACGCTGAAGATGGAGAAGGAAGATACACCGTTTCTATGTCTAAGTGAGAAAAATGTGTTTTAAAAAGTGCTTCTGATTTTTTACCTGTAAAAGCTAGTTTGTTAATGCTTGGATGAGCTTCTAAAAAACCTGCAATGTCATTGACCTCTTCATTTTCTAAAGAGCTGTCAAGTGAGTTTTCACGGCTACACTCTCGTACCATATCCCACAAACCAAACTTGCACTCTTTAAGAAGCCATAGTTTTTGGTCTAGGTTGTTTACAGGGTAAGTCGTCACCGCTTCAAGGATTTTCCAAAACTTGTTACTCGGATGAGCATAGTAAAAGTTGTTTTCAAACGACTTGATACTAGGGAAAGAACCAAGTATCAAGATTTGTGTATTTTTAAAAATTATTGGCTCAAAAGGATGTTCAAGTATTTCATCACTCATAAATTTATTTACACGCCTTACGCATATTCTGTACAATAAGCACCAATAAAGACAAAGCAAAAATCTTAGAATTTAACTCAGACCCTTTATGCGTATTTAAAAATGCCACTGACTTTGTCATCTCTTCACCCATCGCTTGCATAGCGATAATATCTGGAATGTAATACTGCGAAAACAAAAGTCCCGTAGCCAACACAAAAAAGGTAGCTACTTTAGTCACCGTGTCACGCTCAAACTTTTTAAACTTATACCCTTCGTACAGTACCACAACAACTATCAGTACGTTGACAACATACGACAAACGTAAAAAGTTTTCTGTCATGACTTGCCCTTCTTGAAACTGTGTCAACAGCTCAGCCCCCACATACAAGTGTGTGTTAAAGGTTACAGATGTTACGACTATGCCTGCATAGAGCATCATACCTAGTACCATAGAAGTAAAGATAAGATATGCCATGGTTGTCATTTTAAAATATTTATTCATTTTTTTCCTTTGTCAAATTCTATCACAAAGCCTCTATCAAAACCTGCTAAGTCTTTGTAAAACTGTATGGATTTTACTCCAACTTCTTTAACAAATGCTTGAAGTGGCTCTTTTTGGTCATAGCCCATTTCACAAGCAAGCCATTTGATGTCTCTTGCTTTGACATCTACGATGATTTGTTTGAGTAACTCATCTCCCACCCTACCACCAAAAAGTGCCTCTTTTGGTTCATAGTCAAGCACATTTGACTCTAGTAAAAAGTCTTCAGCGATGTAAGGAGGGTTTGAAACCACGAGTTGTACAGGTTCACTCACCTCATCTATCAAGTTAGACTTTCGCAGAGTGATTTGCTTTTCTAAACCAAAAGTCTCTATGTTCTTCTGTGCCACATGCAAAGGTACATCACAGATATCTGTAGCCACACACTGTAAAGCTGGAAACTTCCGTGCCAACACTATAGAGATAGCCCCCGTCCCCACTCCTATCTCTACGATGTACGTAATGTTCTCTTTTTCTATGATGTCTGCTACCAGGTCAATGAGTATCTCCGTCTCAGGACGAGGAATAAGCACACCTTCTTCTACTGCCAAATGAATGTCATAAAAACTCGCCTCACCTACGATATACTCATAGGGTTCATGCTTGGCTCTTCTTGCTATGAGAGCTTGATAACCCTCCACATCTTTCAAACTTTCATCATCATGAGTGATGAGATACATACGGTCTTTGTTTAGATGATGTGCTAGAAGTAGTTCTGCTTCATATTGTGGGCGTTCACATCTGTTTTTTAGTTCTTTGCTTGCCCAAAAAAGGGCTTGTTTATTTGTCATTATTTGATAGCCAAATATCAGATTTAAGATATTGATATATTGATAAAATCTCTAAAAAGACGAACATAGCATAAAATAATAACAATGTTATTGTCAAACTAATATTGTCTTCTGCAATAAAAAATTCTTTATCTCGAATAACTATAGACAATTCAAATAGAGTTAAATAAAAAATAAATCCTCTCCAAAAGAATAAAGAAAAATATTTTTTATTATTTAAGTAGCCATACATTCCTAATAAAACTAAAAACCAACTACTATAATCTGAAAAATATGCTATATCAAAAATAACATCTTCTGGAAAAATAAATCCACTTAGAATAGTAATTAGAATTAAAAGAATATTAAAATAAAAAAATCCTTTTATTAATCTTCTCATTCTAAGATTCTTTATCCATATACGCAAAAATCCCATCTGTAGGAAGCGTAGCTTCTTCTGCTACTTCTCCCACTATAGTATTGGAAGCATCAAACCCAAGTTCTTTAAGACGCTCCAACACTGGTGGGTGTGTATAGTAGAAAAAGATAACCAAAGGGTGAGACTTTGGAAATGATTTGTTTTCTGTGACGAGTTTCATGAGGGCTGAGACTAGGTTTTCTTTGCCTCCCATTTTAGAGCCGAACTCATCAGCTGCGTACTCGTTGTGACGGCTTACTGCTGACATAAAGGGTGTAAATACAAAGCTAAGTAGAGGCAATAGCAACATAAGCATGGCTATCTGCACCCCAGCACTTGGACTCACTCCCATCTGTAAAAAGAGTGTGTCTGGTAGATGCCCAAAAAGGTAAAAGGCGATGAACAGAAGTAAGCCCATAAGCCCTATATTTTTCCAGATGTCACCATGGGTGAAGTGTCCTAGTTCGTGTCCTAGTACTGCTAGGAGTTCTTTGTTGTTGAGTTTTTCTACAAGGGTATCAAAAAGTACCACACGTTTAGACTTGCCTAGCCCACCAAAAAAGGCGTTAAGACGTCCGTCACGTTTACTTGCGTCCATGATAAAGATACCATCATTTTTAAGCCCTACTTGTTCCATGAGTTTAGAGATTTCATCTTTAAGTTCTCCCTCTTCTATGGGTGTAAACTTGTTAAACAGAGCCATAAAGGTTGGCATGAGTACGTTGGCTAAGATGGCGATGGTAAACATCGTCACAAAACCCCACAACCACCATGACTCAAAAGAGCTGATAATCCACGCTAAGAGTGCAAAGACAGCCCCACCTATGACAAAAAAGAGTAAACTTGACTTGATGCTGTCAAGCAGATACATTTTAATGGTCATTTTGTTAAAGCCGAAGTCCTCGTCTATCTTAAACTTTTGGTAGAGTTCAAACGGAAGACCTACTACAAAGTTTACTGCTATAAAACCAAACAAGAACAGTACCGCTTGTAAAATGTTGTTGTCAACTTGCACTAAAGAAGAGACCCATGCAAAACCTACAAAAACCCACCAAATAAACATCAAATAATCTACGAATGTTGTCACAAGTCCTAGTTTGCCATTGGCTACTGCGTAGTTACCCGCTGTGAGATACTTGTCAGCTGACATGAGTACAGGCGTTTTACGTTTTTCTTCGTTGATGTAGCCTATTTGCATTAAAGAGATATAGACTTTCATAAAGGTATAAATAGAGTAAAGAGTAATAATGGTTTCTAACATAGGTGTCCTTGGCTTGTAGTATGGGGAAATATACCTAATCTAGCCTTAAATTTGATATAATTGCGACAATTAATCCCAAGGACAAACTGTGGCACTCATAGACCTTTTTAACATTAAAAAACAGTATGACATCAAACTTTTACTTGATGATGTCGATTTTCATCTAAACGCAGGTGAACGCATAGCAGTCGTAGGACAAAATGGCTGTGGTAAGTCTACACTTATGAAAATAGCCCTCGGTACAGAAGCACCCACAGAGGGAAACCGTGTCGTAAATAACACTTTGCAAATAGAGATGCTCTCACAACAACCACACTTTGAAGCAACACTTACCGTACGTGATGCCATATTGAACGAACTACAAGAACTTAAAACGGCACAAGACGAACATGCTACGCTTAGCTTGGAAGTAGCCCAAGATTTTGAAAACAAAGAACTCTTAGCAAAACTAGAAAATATCACGGCATTTCTTGACCACCATAACGCATGGAACTTAGATGACAAGATAGAACGTATCTTGCAAGAGTTTAAACTCAAAGCGTATGAAAATCGTTTGGTTGTCTCACTCTCAGGTGGGGAGCAACGACGTGTGGCATTGGCTTCTTTGGTACTCAAAAAGCCTGATGTACTACTACTAGATGAGCCTACCAACCACCTCGATGTCTATATGGTAGAGTTTTTAGAAGAGATACTCCTAAAAGAGAAATTTACCCTGCTCTTCATCTCTCATGATAGACACTTCATAGACACCATCGCCACACGTGTCATAGAGGTAGAAAACCAAGGGCTGGTGAGCTACAAAGGTGGATACCGTGACTACCTTGTGCAAAAAGAAGAACGCATGAAGTCACTTGCTAAAAGCCACAACACACTCATCAAAATGCTCAAACGTGAAGAGGAGTGGCTTGGCAAAAGTGTACGTGCAAGAGAAAAACGAAACCAAGGACGTAAAGCCAGAGTCTTTGAGCTACGGGAACAAGCCAAAAAGAACCCTACACTCATACGCAAGATGCAAGTAGAGCTAGAACGTGAAAAGAAAAGTTGGAGAGGAGAAAAAGGGCTTAGCAAACGTAAAATGCTCTTTGATATAGAAAATCTCAAGTACTCCATAGCAGACAAACTCCTCATAGAAAACTTCACCACACGCATACTCCAACGTGACAAGATAGCCATTGTGGGTGTCAATGGTGCAGGTAAATCTACTTTACTTAAACTACTTCTAGGTCGCCTAAAGGCTGATGCTGGTCTCATAAGCAAAGGAGACTTCACCATAGGCTACTTCGACCAACACAGAGAGATGCTAAATGATGACCAAACACTTATAGATACGTTTTGTCCTGATGGAGGTGACCATGTCGATGTGCAAGGCAAACATATGCATGTCTATGCTTACTTAAAAACTTTTCTTTTCCCTGAAGAGTATATGACAAAAAAAGTGGGACAGCTAAGTGGTGGAGAGAAAAACCGTGTCGCCCTTGCCCTTCTTTTTACCAAAAATGTTGAGTGTCTCATACTTGATGAACCTACCAATGATTTAGACATCCAAACCATTACTATCTTAGAAGATAAACTCATAGCCTTTCAAGGGGCTTTACTTTTTGTGTCACATGATAGATATTTTATAGACAAAATTGCTTCTAAATTACTTATATTTAAAGGTAACGGCGTAGTGGAAGAGTCTTTTCAAACCTATACTGAGTACCTAGATATGGAGAAAGAACTCAAAGAGATAGCGAGTCTTGAGCAAGAGTTTAAAGTAAGTGAAAAAAAAGAAGAAGTCACAAAAGAGAAAGCCCAGACAAAACTTAGCTACAAACAGCAACAAGCGTACGATACCCTTCCCGATGAGATAGAAGCACTTGAGAGTAAAATTGCAGAGATAAATGCTTGTCTCTATGACCCTAAGTGTTATGAAGAAAAAGGCTTAGTAAGCCTTAGTGAAGAACTCAAACGTTTAGAAGTGGAGTATGAAGAAAAAACAGATGCCTACTTGGAAGTATTAGAGATATATGAATCTCTATAGTTACCAGTAGATAACCACAGAACGTCTACCCCATTTACGTGCTTTACGTAAATTTAGTCCCATATAGATATCTATACGTTTCCTATAGCGTTTATTCATCTTATCTCGTACTCTATAGAAGCCTCTAAGTCCAGATATACGTACTTTAGTGCCATTTTTCATACCATATCGTGTTAACAAATCACGAGATACTGCAATACTTTTCATACCTGGACGTAAACGGTTGTTCCATGCTGCTAAAAAAGGGGTGTCATCTGTTTGGTTTCCATGAGACGTATAGGCTGTAGCTGTCACACGCAACTTATGTTTTCCAAAAGCATTGATATTGAGGTTTGAACCTATACTTTTTCGTTTTTTTGCTTTTTGTTTTGCTAGTACATAGGGGAGTGGTAGTTTGAGTATTTTACCTTTTTGTACTGTCGTAGCATCTTTTATTTTGTTAAAAGTGACTATATCTTTCGCTGTAAGTTTAAACTTTTTTGCAATAGAAAGAAGTGTGTCTCCCTCTTCTACCGTATATCTTGCAGAAGACAAAGCATCTATCATTTTTTGCTCTAAAGGAATCTTTAGTTTTTGACCTATATGCAATAAAGATACATTTTCTATGCCGTTACTCTTTTTAATTTCAGATTGTTTCAGACCAAGTTTCTTAGCTATTTTAGAAAGAGCATCCCCTTTGCTAACTATATATGTACCATAGGTAATACGTCGTTTATTTTGGGGTGGGCTTTTTATAATTGTTTTAGGTTCTTGAGATACAAGTGAATCAGAACCTTGAAAACGAAGAGATTTATCTATCTTCACATATTTTTCTATCATCTCTTCAACAGAGATGACCCGTAGGTGACTTTTTTTCTCTGGAACAGGTAATGTTTTTACCATAATCAGTTTTTGTCTATCTTTTTCATACACAACAGTTTTGATATAATGTAAGCGTTTCCCATAAGGGTTACACTCAGTCATAGTACTTGTTGCAACTCTACAGTCTATGATATTTTTAGCATTAACATAATCAAAGAGTATCAGTACGGTAAAAATAAACTTGAAACAACTTCTCAATCCATGTCAGTCAAACCTATAAAAAGCTTAACATCTCCTCTTTAATGTTCTCTTTTCTGACCACAACAGAATGGATGATAGGCTTAACAAATAAACCCTCTATCATTTTAGGTACAGAGACGTTTGTGCTTGTGCTTACCCATTTAAGTGCTTCAGTATCCTCTTTTACATCATGTCCTAATGCTTTTGAAACAGCAGGAGAAAACTTCGTCCACTCTGCGGTTGAGTAGACTATTGTTTTTAACTTTTTTTCTCGTAAAGTATCATAGGCACGCATACATGTCGCCGTATGTGGCTCCATAATGTAGCCTTTCTTAGCGTACTTAGCGACTACCGCTTCACAGGCATCGTCATCAGAATAAGAGGCATCAAAATCTTCACGTAATGATGCTAACTCCTCAGTACTTAACGTATATTTACCTTCTGCTGCCAAGGCATCCATAAGCTCTTTGGTACGTACTGCACCAAACTTGTCAAACATGATACGTTCAATGTTAGAAGATTTAAGTATGTCCATAGCTGGAGATTCTGTTTGTACAAGTTCTCTTGATGTCAAATCATACACCCCTGTGTTTATCCAGTCGGTTAAGATATTGTTTACATTGGATGAGATGAGTATTTTTTCTATAGGAAGTCCTGCTTTCTTAGCATAGTAGGCACCCAAGGCATTACCAAAGTTTCCAGATGGCACGACAAGATAAATCTTCTCACCCATCGTTATCTCATCTTTTCTTAGCAATTCTAGATACGAATGTATATGGTAAATGATTTGAAAGATAATACGTCCAAAGTTTACAGAGTTTGCAGCAGAAAGCTTGATGTTTCGTGTTGCTAGTTCGGATTTAAAATCTTCTGAAGCAAGAAGTTCTTTTAAGGTATTTTGCGTGTCATCAAAGTTACCTTCAACCCCTATAACTTTAAGGTTTTTTGCATCTTCTGTCACCATCTGTAGTCTTTGCACATCTGAAGTGCCACCATCAGGGTAAAGACAAGCAACTTGCACACCCTCTTGGTTTTTAAAGGTCTCTAAGGTTGCAGGACCAGTGTCACCAGATGTTGCCGCCATAATAAGGTAATGTTCACCTCTTTGTTGTGCCAATTTAGAAAGCACATACCCAAAGGGCTGAAGTGCCATGTCTTTAAATGCCCGTGTTGGACCATGGTAAAGTTCTGCTACAAAACAATCTTCTTCTATCTGAGAGAGTGGTACAGGATTTGTAGGATCATCAAAAGCATCATACCTGCTCAATGCAGTTTCGAGTACCTCTGTCTCGATGTCTATCCCAAACTTTTGTAAAAAATCTAAAGCCAAAGTTTTGTAATGAGAAGAGAGATGTCCTTCTAAAAAATCTCTGTCTAGCTCTGGTAATCTTTCTGGGACATATAGTCCACCAAAACTTGCACTTGGGCTAAGTATCGCTTCTGAAAATGGCACAGTTGATGGTTTTTTCCCATCATTTCCCCGTGTCTCTGTAAATTTCATGTAAAATCCTATGCGTTCAATTAGAGGAATTATAGCTAAAAATTCTAAGTATAAAAAGATGAAATGTGTAAATGCTAAGGAGATGAAGTTTGAAGATTTGAAATTTAAGCACCTAGCATCTGTTTACTCTACAACTATAGGAGTAGAAGAATGTTTTTTAGGGAAAAGAATGTCAACTATTACAAATAATAGAAGTAAACAAATCGCTAAGTACTTAAAGTTAATAGAGGAGAAATTAAACTCTCTATTGGTAGTCTGGCTATCTACGTGAGACCCTTAGACTTTCCGTACCTACTTCGCAGCAGGTTTGGCTTTTTCAATACAGGGTTACTGTATGGAGGAATTATATCAGCACTAAACTTAAACTATGACATTTCCGTGACAATTTTACTATAATTCTATACAAGTACCTACACCTGAACTTGTGAGTATCTCTAAAAGTAAAGAATGCTCCACCCGTCCATCTATAATATGTGCTTTTTTTACACCACCACGCAGAGCTTCGATACAGGCGTCTACCTTCGGTACCATACCACCTTGAATGGTACCATCCTCTTTGAGTGCTTGTGTTTTTTCTATGCTAAGGTTGGTGATGAGTTTCATCTCTTTATCTAGTACACCAGGTGTATCTGTTAAGAACAGTACTTTGCGAGCTTCCATCGCTACAGCTATCTTACTTGCTGCCAAATCAGCGTTGATGTTAAATCCAGGATGTCCCATAGTAGAACTTCCCGCAATAGGAGCGATGACAGGCACCGCTCCATCATCAATAATATTATTGACTATCTCTGGGTTGATGTGTTCTATATTACCTGTATAACCAAAGTTTTCAAAATCTTTTGGCACACCTTTTAAAAACCCACCATCTTTACCAGATATACCAATGGCTTTACTGCCATGGTTATCTAGTAGTGACACTATCTCTTTGTTTATCTGACCTGAGAGTACCATCTCCACTACACGCATGACTTCTTTAGTTGTAACACGTTGCCCTTCTACAAAAGTAGTGTCTACACCTAATTTACTAAGTAAATCTGTAATACTCTTACCGCCTCCATGTACGACAATAGGTTTCATGCCTACAAGGTGTAAAAGTACGATGTCTTGAGCAAATTGTTCTTTTAGTGTTTCTGATGTTTGTGCAGAACCACCATATTTGATGACTATTTTTTCATTTGAAAAACGCTTGATGTAGGGCAAGGCATCTAGTAGGGTTTTTACAACTTCTATGTTATCTCTCACGCGTAAATCCTTAGGGTTTATAATAGTGAATTATAACATGATTAACTGTATGTCTTTATGTAATATTCCAATGATCTCCACAAGCTATCATTTATCTCTAATTTTAACTTCATCAATGATAGAGGCAACTTAAACTCTTTCATCTTTACTGCATCTTTTTGTGTCACAAGCAATGAAGTTGCTCCATGCATAGCCATCTGTTTTTTTAACATCTCTTCATCAAAATAGGCATGGTCTTCTAACAACACTTTTGCCACGACACCTTGGGGTAAATACTGCTCAAGTCTAGTGGGATTTGAAATCGCCGTCACTAAAAGCATTTTTTCACTCAAGTTTTCAAAAGTGACAAGCCTTTTAAAGTCTCTCTCTTCTTTAGCGACATAGTCAGCATAACGTTTAGTAAAATAAAACTCACGCAAAGGTCCAGCAGGAAAAGGCAATATGTTTGGTACACAGGCAGGTTCCAAAAGTATCTCAAATTTTTTGATGTCAACTCGGTTAAATCCATCATCTAACACGATAAGTTTTGCTCCTGCTCTCATGGCTTGTTCTATGGCTATGTTTCTGTCTTCACTGACTATAACTGAGGCATGAGGCAAAGAGAGTGCCATGAGCATCGCTTCATCGCCACTTTGTTTTACGTCTACTACTATCTTACCTTTATGGCTAACCTCTATCATATCTACACTCGCACGTCCATATCCTCTTGATATAACAGTAACTTCTTTGTAACGTGATGCCAAGGCAAGCACAAATGGTGTTTTCCCCGACCCCCCTACTTGCAAGTTACCTACTGAGACTATGGGTATACTAAAGTGATTTTTTCTAGTAAAAATCCTACGTAAAAACATCACACTACCATACACTATAGACAAAGGAAAAAGCAAAACCATAACCACATAGTGATACCATCGAGGCTGAAAAAACATTGTTTCAAAGAATGTATGCATTAACGATACCTTACATTTTTAATTTCTAATTTTTCATTTCTCATTTAAATGCACTCCTTTGCCCCAAGCTTTAATATCTCGCTACAGGTAAACCCTGCTTCTTTACGAGCCTTAGCATTGACATGTGGTCTATGCTTAGTTAGTAAATCATAACGCTTAAGTATTTCAAAGTACACTGCTTCACTTTTTCCTTCTTGTTTGCATAGATATTTAAACCACCTGTCACCTTTAAGAACATGGTCTATCTCTTCTTCGTAAATAATATGTAGTATCTCTATAAGTTTAGCCACAGTAGGGATTTTACGTTTATTGTCTAATTTTTTGATGATTTGAGGACTCACATCAAGACCAGATGCTTCAAAATAGCGTGGCACTATCGCCATACGGTCTAGGTGATTGTGTGCCGTGTTATTGGCTGCATCAAATAGTCCCGAGTGGACAGGGAAGTCCCCATGCGTAAAACCTAGCTCTTGCAGTAAGCCCTCCAACATCTTAAAGTGCCGTATCTCATCAGCTGCCACCTCAAGCCAGTCTATAGTATATGTTTTTGGCATATTGGGGTAGCGATACACTGCATCAAGTGCCAAATCTATGGCTGAAAACTCTATGTGAGCGATGGAGTGGGCTAACGTTGCTAAGCCATCAGCACTCTCAAAATCTTTTCTGTGTGGGAGCTTTGCAGGTTTGACTATGGTACAACGTGATGCATACGATGGGGTAGAAAAGAGTACAGGACTAAACCCATCCTCAACCCTAACCTCATTTTCGTTACAATACGCTAAACACTGAGCAGTTAATTGTTCTTTGACATCTATGTCATCACTAGTGATTGCCTGCTCTAATTGTGTATAAAAATTCATTGAAAGATTATAACAAATGGAAATTAAGATACAGCCTATGGGTGCCACCCAAACCAACTGCTATATAGCAACTATCGACAAAAAAGACTTCATCATTGACCCAGGGATGGGTGCTACAAAGTGGGTAGTAGACAATGTTACAAACCCTGTAGCTATACTCAATACCCATGCACATTTTGACCACATATGGTCAAATCAAGCTGTGAAAGATGCACTCAACATCCCTATCTACTGCCCAAAAGATGATGTTTTTATGTTACAAAATTGTCCCCTAGGACAAAACGTCCCTCCAAGTGAAGCTGACTATGAAGTAGTCGGTGATGAACTTCTAGACCTACAAGGCGTCAAGATACAATACCGTCATTTCCCAGGGCATACTCCTGGATGTAGCATCATACAAATAGAAGATGTGTGGTTCTCGGGAGACTTTTTATTTCAAGAGTCCATAGGAAGATGGGATTTCCCTTTCTCAAGTGGCGAAGCGATGCTAAAAAGTTTAGAAAAGTCTAGGGAGATAAAAGAAGATTACACCATCTACCCAGGGCATGGACTAAGCACCACGCTCAAAGCAGAACAGCGTGTAACGTCTTACTGGATAGAGCAAGTCAAAGCTACGATTTAAGTACGTGTTGTGTTAAAACAAAAGTTGTAAAACTACCTTTAAAGACAAGGGTATCATTAACGATGGCTTCTACTGCTACAACTCTCTTTTTACCTTTTGAAGTCAAGACTTTTGCTTTACAGCATACGACATCTCCCACTTTCACAGGAGCTGTAAATATAGTAGTTGCAGCACCTAGTACAACATAGGGGTCATTTACCGCACACATAGCCGCATAATCTGCAGCAGAAAAAACAAACCCACCATGTACTAAGCCCTGCTCATCTACACCCATTTGTTGCGTCGTGTGCAAAAGTACTTCTGCATAGTTAGCCTCCAACTTTGTTACTTTCCCACTCAGTGCTGTGTCTATGTTTAAGTGTGTTTTTAACTTCATGCTACTTCTGGACTTCATTTTTACCAGCAGCACATTTCCCTGCTTCACATTTCATTTGAAAGGGTTCGAGTTCACCTTGTGGTGTATCTTGAAGTGTGTCAAAGAAACCTTCACTATAAAGTATATACGTAAATATAGCAGCTAAGATAGCAAGAACCAAGAGGGTATAGAGGAGAAATTTTTTCATGAAAGCGTACCTTTTAAATGTTAATTAAAAGATTATAGCAAAAAAGAGATAAGCAAAAGAAAATAAGGCTAAAAATGATAGCCTTATCTATGGAAGTATTAGTAAGAAAATTTATATCCACGTCTACGTACGGTGTGTATGACTTGGAAACCAAGTATGCTTTTTAAACGTTTACGAATTTGGTTGATGGCAACTTCAACCGTGTTGTCACTCACATACTCTGGCTCTTCCCACAATGCATTGATAATCTCATCTTTTGAGAAAACACGTTGTTTACGCAACGCTAAGTAGGCTAAGATATCAAAAGTCTTACCATTGAGTGAAACGATTTTTTCATCATATTCTATCTTTTTGTTAGCAATGTCAATAACTAATTTTTCTATATTTACATGTGTACCAAAAAGGTGTCTCATATTTGAAAGTACACGTGCAGCTATAAGGTCTGGAGAATCACAATGGTTATAGACCACATCATCTACGCCTAAGTTAAAAAAGCTTGACTGAGCCCTGATGTTAGAAGTCAAAATGATAATCTTTGTTTCACTTTTTTTCTTTTTTACCTCATTAACATAACGTTCTAAAGAAAATTTCACTCCCTCATCTACAATGATAACTAGTTCATAGTGTCTAAAGTCTGTAAAGTTTGTTGCATCATACATATCTTTTGCATTGTCAACGATACAAATAAAATATTGCTCTAATTCTTTTTCAAGTTCCTTAACGTATTCGTCGTTAAAACCTACGGTTAATATTCTCATTCTTTTCCATTCATAAAAGGTAGAAAACTTAAAGTTTTTCCACTTTTTGCATTTATTAGTGTATTTATAGCTAAAACAAGCTTATTTAAAAATAAAACGAAATAGTTTATAATGCTTTTATTGCCTTAATATAGACCCTTTTAGGAGCGGGGTATCCTTCAACTGTCTTTGTTTTATCGTTGGGGTCTAAGTAATCCTCTAAACTTTGAGTGTCTATCCACTCTGTTTTTCTTTGCTCGTTAGCCTCAGTGACCATTATTTCAAGTACTTCCACGCTTTCAAACCCTGCTCTGTGGCACCAGTTTATGAGTGCAGGAACGGTAGGTACAAAATAGATATTTGGTATCTTTGAGTATCTCTCTTTAGGGGTAAGGCACATTTCATCATTACCGTCTATCATAAACGTATCTAAAATGAGTTCTCCTCCCTTGTTCAATCCCTTAAAAAGTGACTTTAACATCATCACTGGGTCAGAACGGTGATAGAGTACCCCCAAACAAAAGAGTACATCAAACTTATGTTCGTAAAACTCTACATGTTCAACACCTAGTAACTCATAGACAATGTCTGACTTTATAAAATGGTTAAAAAACTGAAACTGCGAATAATAAATAGCAGAGGGGTCAAACCCAATAAGCTTTTTGGGTTCATGACTCTGCATACGAAAAAGATAGTATCCATTGTTACACCCTATGTCACCTACTACTTTATCTTTGAGGTTAAAGTGGGGTTCGAGTAAGTTGTATTTGATTTGGCTTTGCCATTCGGAGTCTATGAAAAGCTCATTGATAGAAAAAGGGCCTTTTCTCCAAGGCTTCATAAGAAGTGCCGTTTGTTTTACTTGCTCTGCACCTGCTTCACAGAGGTTGGGAATATTTACAGAAACACTGTCTCCTAAACTTACCTCAACTGTATCATGGTTAGGTAAGTTTTTGATAGCTTCTTGGTAAGGGAGTATGTTTTTCCATGTAAGCCATTTTTTACGTTCTTCACGCAGTACGTCTAAATCCATATTTTATTTTATATACGCTTTTTTTATCTTTTGGTCAAACAAAGGTTTATTCGCTCCACGAGAAACATCAACATTTTCTATTTTCTTTACAACATCTTGACCTTTGATGACTTCTCCAAAGATAGTATGTTTACCATTGAGCCATGGTGTCGGTGCAAGAGTGATAAAAAACTGACTTCCATTTGTCACAGGACCTCTGTTTGCCATAGCAAGTAAAAAGGGTTTGTCAAACACAACATTGTTAGCAAACTCATCTTTAAAGTCCTTCTTCCAGATAGACTCACCCCCTCTACCTGTACCTGTTGGGTCTCCACCTTGAATCATAAATCCTTTTATCACTCTATGAAAAATGAGTCCATTGTAGTAGCCATTTTTAACATGTGTCATAAAGTTTTCCACCGCAAGTGGTGCTACTTTAGGGTAGAGTTTCAACTCTATCTTTCCAACTGTTGTCTCAAGTACCACGATAGGTGCTTTTTCTTCAGCATTTATCTGTGTGCTTAGTCCTAAAAATGCTAATGCAAACAATATATTTTTTATCATTTATCTATCCTTTTTTTATTTAATTTTGAAAATTATAACTATATTTTCTTTTATTTGGCAAAAGATGTTGCCCTAAGCTCTCGTATAACATGGACTTTTATCTCACCAGGGTACTGTACTTTTTCCTGTATCTCTTTGGCTATCTCTTTACTTAGTAGTACCGCTTCGTTGTCTGACATTTTTTGAGCGTTTACCATGACACGTATCTCTCGTCCTGCATTAATAGCATAGGCTTTAGTCACGTACGCTTTTGATGTGGCTATCTCTTCTACCTCTTTGACACGTTTGGTAAAGCTTTCTAGTACTTCTCTTCTAGCTCCTGGACGTGCGGCTGAAAGTTTGTCTGCTGCACAGACAGCAGCTGATTCTACTGAGTCTGGCTCTTCGTGTCCATGGTGTGCAAGAATCGCATTTATAACACTTGGATGCTCACCATGTCTACGACATAAGTCTACACCTATGTCTACGTGTGAACCGCCCATATCCTGCGTAAGAGCCTTACCTATGTCATGCAAGAGTCCTGCGCGCAAGGCAAGTTTTTCATCTCCACCCATCTCTGCAGCCATAACACGAGCTAGTTTAGCCACTTCAAGGGTATGAAGTAAGGCATTTTGTCCATATGAGGCACGGTACTTCATGCGTCCTAGTAGCCTTACTAACTCCTCATGCATCGGAAATAAGCCTAAGTCTATGAGGATGTTTTCACCTTCAGCGTAAGTTTTCTCTTCAAACTCTTTTTCTACTTTTTCATGCACCTCTTCTATGCGTCCAGGGTGTATGCGTCCATCTTCTACAAGTATCTCTATAACCCTTGTGGCTATTGCACGTCTATAGAGGTTAAATGAGCTAACAAGTATCACTCCTGGTGTTTCATCTACTACGATGTCTACACCCAAAAGCATCTCAAGGCTCTTGATGTTTCTACCCTCTTTGCCTATGATGCGACCTTTATGTTCATCACTAGGTAGGTTTATGAGGTTTATGAGCCTTTCGCCTGCAAAGTCACCTGCATAGCGTGTGGTTGCTTGGGCTAAAATGTAGTTGGCTTTTTTCTCACCCTCATTTTTGGCTTCTTGTTCATACTTACGTACTATAGCAGCAACGTCTGCACGACTTTGCTCTTCTACTTTTTCTAGTATATATGCTTTTGCTTCTTCTTTTGTATAGGAAGCAACGTTTTGCATCTTTTCTATCGCATCATCAATACTTTGTTGCTTTTTAAGTTCTAATGATTCTAAAGCACGCTGTTTGTCTAGAAGCGTACTTTCGAGTGTACTAAGTGCCTCTCTTTGCCCCTCAATCTCTTTTAGTTTCAAGATGGCTTCACGGTTACGTTCATCCACTTTAGCCATACGCTTTTGAAATTCAGACTCTTTCTCTATGGCATTTTCTTTCAACTTAACATGGGCATCTTTGAGGATACATCCTGCCTCAAACTCTATTGCTTTAGCCTTTGCTTTGGCTTCAAGTTCTAAGTGTGAAAACCTTCTTTTTTCACTCTTTTTGAGCCAAAGGTAACTCACCCCTGCACCTATGACTATACCTCCAACTATACTGGAGACTCCTACTATACTTAACATTGTCTACCTTCCACGTTTAAGGCGTGAATATCATATCTGCTTTTACATCATAATGGTCAGTCACTATCTCTTTTGCATAACATAATTCACGTGCCACAAAAACGACTTGTTTTATATTTTTTTTATTCTTTTCAAAAAATCTATCGTACATACCTTTGCCAAATCCAACACGTCTATGTGTTTCATCGACACCAACTATGGGTACGATAGCTATATCTATCTGTTTAATTTTATACTGTTTTGAATCTTTTGGTTCTTTTATACCAAACTGTTTTTTGTACAGTGGTAGTCTATATTTTACCAACCTAAAACTTTTACCTTCCATAAATGGTACATAGAGTGTACGTTTTTGCTGGCGTAATTTTTTAATAAGTGGATAAAGGTTCACTTCCATTTTCAAAGGCAAATAAAGCATAATATGCTGTGCATTACTCTCAACTATATGTTTATAGAGTGCTTCTAAAACATGCTTGTCTTTACGGTATGCACCTCTTTTAGATACCTCTCTTAATCTTTTTAATGATGCTTTTCTAAACATAGTTTTAGCTGTCTCTTGACTCATACCTATCCATTTTAATGCTCTTTTGCTATAATCGCAATCTAATTATATCTAAAGGTGCTGTGTGCATAAAATAAATGCTCTTCTTCTCTCTTGCGTATTATTGCTTATTTTAGGATGTGAAGATAAAAATACCTCAAGCAATGACATACCTATAGAAAACACCACTGAAGTACTCAACCAAACTTCCAATACTGAAAATCACTCCAATAGATTTAAAGTTCATAAAAGAGGAAGTAAAGATAAGCAACCACTCCCTCAGGTAAACCTATCTGACACTTTTAAAATTTCAAACCTTCAGCATACAGTTTACACAGTGACCGTATTAAATCAAAAAGTAACCTTTAAAGAAAGTGAAAAGGGCATCGTGCTAGTCACTTTTTTTGCTACGTGGTGTCCTCCTTGTGTCCATGACATCCCCTACATGAATGACTTGCAGAAAAAATACAAAAAAGACCTCTTGCTCACAGGTATACTCGTACAAGATACTACAGTAGAAAAAGAACTACGCTCGTTTCTAGCCAAACACGAGGTAACATACTTTGTGTCAAACAGTAAGGATAACAACGACTTTGCAAGCCTTGTAGCTAAGACACTTCGTCTGCCTAAAGACTTTTCCATCCCTCTAACGGTGATGTATGTTGAGGGTAAGTATTTTACGCACTATGAAGGTTGTGTCCCTGTTGAGATGATAGACTATGATATACAACAAGCACTAGAAATGTTAAAAAAATGATAAAGGTTAGCCATGTTCAATCTCTTTAAAAAAGTACTAGGTAAAACAAATGATGCCATCAAAGATGTGGCACCACAAAAACGTAAAAATATCCCTAAAGATGAGTTTGAAGACATTTTGCTTGAAGCAGATGTTAGTTATGAACTCATAGAAAGACTCCTAGAAGGACTTCCTGAAAAAATAAACAGGATTCAATCCTTTAACTCGCTCATCTCTATTTTCCAATATGACGTAGACTTCAAACACTCTGAAGAAAAACCCTTTGTTGAGATGATAATAGGTGTAAACGGAGCAGGAAAAACTACCACCATCTCTAAACTTGCATACCATTATAAGTCTGAAGGTAAAACAGTGATGCTAGGTGCGGGAGACACCTTTAGAGCAGCAGCCATTGAACAGCTCACACGCTGGGCAAATAAACTAGATATCCCCATAGTTTCCACACAACAAGGGCATGACCCATCGGCAGTTGTCTATGATACCATAGAGTCTGCCACAGCCAAAGGTTTTGACCATGTCATCATCGACACTGCTGGTAGACTACACACCCAAACCA
>Ga0256839_1002445_pt1 | contig 20616 bp, 19 predicted proteins | sample 354166metaG_FD_185968 | JGI IMG/M metagenome (GOLD analysis project Ga0256839, IMG submission 185968) | Hydrothermal vent microbial communities from Mid Atlantic Ridge, Atlantic Ocean - 354-166 | ecosystem: Environmental > Aquatic > Marine > Hydrothermal vents | place: Atlantic Ocean: Mid... | reverse complement strand
TCCAGGCATCTTCTTTGAACTGACTAATAGTACCCCTATTGTGTAAATCTCCATCCTTAGAAAAACTACCGGCTCCTACAACATATCCTCCGTCCCGGGTTCGATGAAAGTCATTAGCATAATCAAACCCCCCCCCCGTAGCAGCGTTCATCGAGCACCTGGCCGAGCGAATCGATATGCAGCAGGTAGAGGTCTTGTGTGCCGTGATAGCAGGGGAGTTTGGCTTTTCGTTCGATGTCGATCTCTCCGAAGAGCACATATCCGCCCCTTCCGTCCGGCTCTATGAATTTCAGTCGGCCGTCCATGTTTCCGTAGTCTTTGCCGTAGCAGCGCTGCCACTGTACGTTGAATTGGCTGTCTAACTTCACCAGCCAAAAACGCAGGGTATCCTCCACCGAACCGCAAGTGACGGGAGAACCTTTGCTTAGATTAGCACCAACAATAAGGTACCCTTTATCAGGACATTCCGCTATATTATCAAAGACACTTGATTTTCCATTGCCGAGGGTCTTGCTATGGACGATTTCCAACTGTGCTTTTAGGAAAGCGGGCAATAAAAAGAAGAAAAAAGAGGAGCAGAGAAATATTCCGTGTTTCATGCTGATATTATTTTAATAGGGTCATCTTATTGCTTGCTACCTGTGTGCCGTTCACATGCAGTGTGTAGAGATAGATGCCTGCAGGCCATGTGCTGCAGTTAACACTTACTTGCTTTTTGCCGCTTTTCAAGGGCAAGCTGAGGACAGTTTTTCCATGGGTATCATAAACAATCAGCCGGGCCTCTGCGCCCGCAGGCACGCGATAAGGTATCAGCGTAGTGCCCTCGAAGGGGTTGGGGATGTTGTCTCCGAGCAGGTATGGCTTCTCTTCTTTCTTTCCTTGCGGCCCCCGCTTATTGCTGCTCCACCGCTCTTCGGCCCTTCGCAGGGGCTCGCCCGCGGCTATCTCGTAGTGGCTGCGGGCCGTATTTTGATTTTCAAAGCCTTTCATAGCGCAAATGAGTGCTAACGCAAAGAGTAAGATAAGAAATCTGTCCGTAAATTCAGTGCACCGGCCTGGCATATCGCGGGAAATGACATTTTGCTGTGACAGCCGCCTTTTCTTCCGGAATCCGTGCCCCGTACAATCTAAAAAGCAGTCACTACTATTCAGGCATGGTCCAATCACCAATCACCCAAAGTGCCGTCCCTCCGGGACTCGGGAGATTGGGGAGACTCCCGGGCTACAGAGTTGCCGTCCCTCCGGGACTTTGCTATTGTTTTTTGGGGGAACGTTTTCCGGGGGCAAAGACCCTGAGCTCAGACTTGATAAGTAAATCATCTCTTAGCTCCGGAGGAGCGGCACCTCTTTTTCCCAAAATCAAAGCAAGAAGCATTGGCCGGAATGCCTTTAAGGCTTTTTTTTTAACAGCCGGGAAGCTACTTCTTCTCAAATCACTAATCACCAATCACCAACCACTAATCACCAATCACCAATCACTAATCACTAAGCACCAATCACCGTCAGCACCAGCTTGCGCCTGCCACCGTGGTTTCTGAACTCGCAGAGATAGATGCCCTGCCAGGTGCCCAGATTGAGGCGCCCGTTGCTGACGGGAATGCTCAGCGAAAAACCCGTAATGCCCGCTTTCACATGGCTCGGCATATCATCGGGGCCTTCCATTACATGTGTATAGAAAGGCTGATTTTCAGGAACCAGGCGATTGTATATCTCCTCCATATCAATGCGCACGGAGGGATCGGCATTCTCGTTGATGCTGATGGCTGCCGAGGTATGCTTGATAAAAAGGTGGAGCAGGCCCAACCGGGGCCATTCCTCCCATGCGCTTTCCACATGTGAAGTGATGAGATGAAAACCCCGGGGAAATGGCGGCAAAACGATTTCTTTCTGTCGAATCATATTCGTTTTTTATGCTATAAAAATTGCTATATTTGATTTAAAGCCATCAAATGCATTTTCTTGGTTTTGTCTTTGAGCTGGCCTTTGTGTTTGTCACATTTGATATCCTCTGGTCTCTTATTCTCTTTCTGCTTAAAGGTCTTCTCGGCATCGACCGCTCACAGAACTCTTTTGCTTATTATGTTTTAAAGATAAGCTCTCTCTACATATTGACCTCCCTCACGGTGCTCATTACCTTTCGGCATCTGGAAATACACACAGGCCCTTTCAATCGCATCACCTACCCCTTTCTTGCCTTTGTCGTACTCATTCTTTACATGGCCTCGGGCATGCAGCGCAGCCGACTGAAAGCCCGTCTGACGCTGGATCAGAAGTCTATGCGCAGGCTGCGGTTCAACGGCCTTTTTCTCTTTTCGGTGATGGTCTATTTTTTTATAGCGCTGTATTTTGCGCTGGCACGCGAGCCGCTTTTCAACTCCTGGATACTCGAAAACCGCATCGTAAGCTGGTTTGTAGAGACCACCGGCAAAGTCTATCAAATCCCCCTGCTGCGCTGGGTCATCGGTTTTCTTGCTCTCATTCTGCTGGTGCGCATAGTCTTGCGTGGTCTGCTCAGCCTACGCCTGCTCAGCTACGGATATCTCGGCATTCCCGATCATGCCCGCAACCGCTTCACGAGCGATTTCAACAGAAACGGAAAGCAAGCGGAGGGAGAAGAAATTCCCTACAGCGAATATGAGGAACTTGAAGACGGGCAAAAGGAGAATTAATCGCTTTTCAATTTGCCCCTTACGGCTTTGTCCAGGTATTTCTGCAACTGTTCGTAGTTGATTCGCTTTCCAAAGATGGCGTCAGGGTAGATCAGGTCTTTTTCTTCCTTTTTTTCGATCAGGACATAGGCTTTCCCCTGCTTCAGCGCATAGGCATTTTTCACGAGAAAGAAATGCCGCATGCTGCTGTCATTCAGCGTGTATGGTATCTCATATTTTATACCTTCCGGCTGATCGTCATCAAAATATTCGAAGATGCGTATTTCACCTGCTTCACTGCGGTACTCATCCAGCAAATACTTCTCGCGCAGGGCCTCGGGCAGCAGCCCCCCGGCATGTGCATCGTAGAGTTTCTTGCGGTAGCGATTGGCCCGTGACAGGTCACCGTCACGCATAGCGGCACGCACCAGCAGTTCCAGCGCAAAATAATCCGTGGAATCCCGCTCGAGGAGGGTTTCCATTAATATCGCGGACTCGAGGTAGCGACCCATGGAATACTCCAGGTAGCCGGCATTGTAGAGGCAGTCGTTGTACAGCCCGGAGCCGTCATCGGCATGGTAGATGCAATCATAATAAAGATCAAGTGCTTTCTCACGGGCTCCCCGTCCGGCATAGAGCTGTGCCAGCTTCATATACAGTTCTGCCGGGGCACTTTCTTCTTCATCGATCAGGCGCGAATAAATGACGGCCGCACTGTCTTCGCTGCCCCGTGCCGCATAAAGGTCGGCAAGATGCTCCAGATATAAGGCATTTCCCGGATCGGTGCGCAGGGCGGCTTTGGCCAGCTCAAAGGCTTGGCCCATGTTATTCTCATCTTCGCTGAGGAGAGAAAGATAATGGTATGGCGGGGCAAAGAAAGGGTCTTTTTCAATGGCCCCTCTGAATTTTGACCGGGCCAGTGAATCCTGCTCAAGCAAAAAGGCCGACATGCCGATATAAAACAGGGACGGACTGCTGAGCGTATCGTCCGACATGTACTTCGACCAGGAGAGCATCTCCGTATATTTCTGTGAAAGAAGCATTCGGGCCAGGCTGTCTTCAATGGCCGGTGACTGGGCCTGTATGTTAAATGCAAATTGAATTACAAGGAAAACGGGCAGCAAGACATTCTTCATAACGGGATTTATCATTCCTTACGAATTTAGGACAATAAAAGCAGCCTGCTAAGAAAAAAAGCCCCGGAGAGCATTCTCTCCGGGGCTTTCCCGTTTATCCGGCAAGTGCAGGCACTATTTGCTTTCTTCTTCCTTGCTCTCCCCGCTGTCTTTCTCCTCTTTGCCTGCGGGGGCTTCTTCGGCTTTGGCAGCAGCCTTCTTCTCGGCAGCCTTCTTCCTGGCCGGAGCGGCCTCCGATTCCTTCATCTTGGCTTTCAGGTCGCCCAACACTCCCAGGTCGCCAAGGGTGGTTTTCTCCTGGCCTTGGCTCAGGGTTTCCATCTTGCGCTTCACTTTCTTGTGCTGCGCATCCTTCTGTTTCCTTTCCGCCTGCTTTTCGTCATCTTTCGAAGCCTGTACGGCACGCGTGTGCGAAACGATGATGCGTTTGTCGTCACGATCAAATTCGATGATTTTAAACGGTGCCGTTTCTTCCACATTCAATGAGCCGCCATCTTCTTTTTTCAGATGTTTGGCCGGGGCAAATGCCTCGAGACCGTAGGGCAGCTGAACGATGGCTCCTTTGTCATCGCGCTTGATGATCGTAGCCTCGTGAACGGAACCCACCGGGAATACATTTTCGAAGGTATCCCAGGGATCTTCTTCCAGTTGCTTGTGGCCCAGAGACAACTTCCGTCCTTCCTTGTCCACTTCCAGCACCACTACATCAAGTGTTTCGCCCACTTTGGTATATTCGGACGGGTGATTGAATCGCTTGATCCACGAGAGGTCCGAAATATGGATCATACCACCGATGTATTCGTCCATCTCGACAAAGACACCATAGGGAGTAATGTTTTTGACCACTCCCTTGTGACGGCTTCCCACGGGATATTTCTCTTCCACATTTTCCCAGGGGTCTTCCTGCAGCTGCTTGATGCTCAGCGACATTTTCCTTTGCTCCCGGTCGATGGTCATTACTTTGGCTTCATGCTCCTCGCCCACTTTGAAATATTCTTTCGCATTGATGGGCTGATTGCTCCAGCTCACCTCCGATACGTGAATGAGGCCTTCGACACCCGGAGTGATTTCGAGGAAAGCCCCGTAATCTTCAATGTTTACGATTTTTCCTTTAATAACCGAACCCTCGGTGATCTCCTTGTCAAGCACATCCCACGGATGGGCTTCGAGTTGCTTGAGTCCGAGCGAGATTCTCTTCTTCTCGTCATCGAAGTCGAGTACCACCACGTTGAGGCTCTGATTGAGTTCCAGCACTTCGCTCGGGTGATTGATACGGCCCCATGAGATATCGGTGATGTAGAGCAGGCCGTCCACACCCCCGAGATCGATAAATGCTCCGAAGTCGGTGATGTTTTTGACCGTGCCTTCCAGCACTTGTCCTTTTTCGAGTTTCGACATGATCTCCGCACGTTGCTGCTCAATATCGCTTTCGATCAGGGCTTTGTGCGATACCACGGCATTGTTGATGGCTTCGTTGATCTTCACCACCTTGAATTCCATGGTCTTGCCCACATAGGCATCATAGTCGATAATGGGTTTCACATCAATCTGCGAACCCGGAAGGAAAGTCTCCAGTCCATAGACATTGGTGATCAGTCCGCCCTTGGTTTTGCTGACAATCTTGCCTTTTACGATCTTGTCATTGTGATAGGCATCCACGATGGATTCCCAGGCACGCTGCAATTTGGCTTTTCTGCGGCTCAGCTGCAGCTGCCCTTTCTCGTCTTCGGTTTTTTCGACATATACGTCCACTTCATCGCCCACTTTCAGGGGCTCTTCGCGGTCTCTGAATTCCGACAAGGGAATCAATCCGTCAGACTTGAAGCCGATATTGATAACGGCATCCGTATCGGTAATATTGACGACCACACCCGTCACGATTTCATTTTCTTCTACCGTGGTGAGGGTCTTTTCATACATTTCCTCGATCTGCTTCAGCTCTTTGGCCGAATATATTTCGTGGCGGTCGTTGCTTACATCCCAGTCGAAATCGTCATGTGCCGTCACTTCTTCTGCTACGGCTACTTCTTCTACTTCACTTTCCTGCACTTCTTCGTCTGCTTCTTCCTTTTGAGGGGCCGGCACTTCTTCCGCTGACACTTCCTCTTCGCTTTTCACTTCCACAAGTTCTTCGACCGGGGCGGCTTCGGCTTCCTCTTTTGCAGCTGTTTCTTCAGCGGCCGTTTCGGCTTCGGCCGCTTCTTTGCCTTCTTCCTTTGCGGCACTTACGGCTTCGCTTGCCTCGTCAGCAGGAGCTTCATTTGATTTTTCGGGATTCTTTTCTTCTGATTCTTTTTCGGGAGCAGCAGGGTTCTTTTGGTTCTCAGCACTTACTTCCTCCGCATTTTGAGCAGATTGCTCGTTCTTTGTTTGATCTTGAGATGGATCTAATTGTTTCTCGCTCAAGGTTTTGTTTTTTAGTTAAGAAATAGGGTTTAAAATTTGAGTGCACAAAATTACAATATTCTCTCCTATATTTCAAAGAGGAATCAAATAGAAAAAATGCTGAAAATCAGGCGGGAACGATGTCTTTGATGGCAGAAGCGACTTTCTCCATCAGCCACATGGGCGTAGAGGTCGCACCGCAGATACCGATGCGGTCGTCCGGTTCAAACCATTCTTCGCAGAGCTCCTCTTCCGTAGAGATAAAATAGCTGTCCGGATTCACTTCGCGGCACACTTCGAACAGCACCTTGCCGTTTGAGCTCTTGCGGCCGGCTACAAATACTATTTTATCGTATTCTGCCGCAAATTTTCTGAGATTGGGTTCGCGGTTCGAAACCTGCCGGCAAATGGTATCATTGGCCGTCACCTCTGCATTGCCTTTCTTCGCGGCTCTGCGGATGATCTCCTCCTTGAGGCGGTAAAAGTCTTCGGTGGATTTGGTCGTTTGCGAAAAGAACTGAATGGGCTTTGAATAGTCGATTTTATCCAGGTCTTCCTCTTTATATACGATAATGGCCTTCTGTTCTGTCTGGCCCTTAAGCCCGTTGACTTCAGCATGGCCCGGCTTTCCGTATATCACGATTTGGCCTTCTCCTCCAAAGCGGTCATAAGTATTCTTTATCCGGTTTTGCAATTTCAATACGACCGGACACGAGGCATCGATGAGGGTAATATTCTGCCGGATGGCCAGCTCATAGGTGGAAGGCGGCTCACCGTGTGCCCGGATGAGCACCTTGCAGTCTCTCAGTTGATGCAAGTCCTCATGACTGATGATTCTCAGCCCTTTTTTTTTCAGGCGCTCCACTTCCCGGTCGTTGTGTACAATATCGCCCAGGCAATAAAGCACTTCTCCGTCTTCGAGTTCATCCTCTGCCATCTGAATGGCATAGACCACTCCGAAGCAAAAGCCGGAATTGGGGTCGATTTGAATCTCCATGCGGGTAAAGTTGCTTAAAATTAATTACATAGTCAAACGCACTTCTGCCCAGTTTCGTGCCCAGGTCAGCTGCTGCACGCGGGTCAGTTCGCTGTTGTCGAAGAGCACGGCATCCTCCGCTTTTTTCAGGGGGCTCACCTTTCGGCTTGAGTCGATTTGGTCGCGGTGGCGAAGGTTCTCCGCCACTTCTTCATAGCCGGCTTCAATCCCTTTTTCTTTCAGCTCTTCCATCCTCCGCTTCACGCGCACATCAAAGTCGGCTGTCATAAATATTTTTATATCCGCCTCCGGCATCACCACGGTACCGATGTCGCGGCCATCCATCACCACACCTCCCTCCCGGGCCATGGCCCGCTGCAGCGTTACCAACTTGGCCCGCAGTTCCGGCAGCGTGCTTATCTCGCTCACTTTCTCCGACACATCCATCCTCCGGATCTCCTCCGACACATCCCGGCCGTTGACCCGGGTGATCAGTTGATTGCCCCTGCGCTCAAGGCGAACGTCAATATCTGCCAATTCCGCACGTATTGCCTCAATATCACCGATACCGATGCCCTTCTCAATAAAATACCAGGTCAGCGCCCGGTACATGGCCCCCGAGTCGATATAGAGATAGCCCAAGGCATCGGCCAGGCCCCGTGCCAGCGTGCTTTTCCCGCAGGCCGAATAGCCGTCAATGGCAATGTTGATCTTTTTTTCTCCGGGCATGGCCGCAAAACTATTCTTTCCGCTGCGAATCTTCCGCATCTGCGGCAGCGGAAATTAATTCAACCCCGGGAAAAACTCGCCCAGATTGGTGGAGATGCCGAGCTGATGAGTGGCCCCGGCCAGATGATAGACCGAGAGTGCATAATCGAGGCGAAAGCGCTTGATGCCGACACCCGCTCCGAAGCTGAAGCCCGTAAGGCCGCTGCGGGCACTCAGTTTCAGCTCCTGCCTGCGCAGATGATTGTAGCCGAAGCGGATACGCAAATTCTTGCCCATGAGCAATTCCGTTCCGATTACAAAATGGGCCATGATCTTTTCTCCCGTGGAATTTTGGACCGAAGTGCTGCCGAGCGTATCGCCAAAGAGCGGGTTGACATTGCCGGCTGCCGGGTCGGCATACTGAATGTCAAATCTTTGTAAATTTTGCGCACTGACAAAAAAGCGAAACGGAGCGTTTTGGAGTTTTTTGACGAATCCGATCTTTATATTCAATGGAAGGGACTCGCGCGGATTGCCCGCATAGCTGCTTAATTGCCTGCCCACATTCTGCACACTTACGGCAAAGGAATTGAGCCCCAGACTGTCGGAATAAACAAGGCCGGCATCAAAAGCCACTCCGAAAGAAGAATAAGACTCAAGAAACGAGGCCACAAATTTAATGGCGGCACCGGCCCGCACATTTTTTACGATTTCCTGCGAATAGGCCACACTCAACGCATATTCTCCGGACGAAAAGTCTCCCTGGGGCGTGCCGTAAAGGTTGTAGCCCTGCATTTTACCGTAGTTGATGTATTGCAAACCCGCACCCAGCGTGAATTTTTTCTTTGGGAAATGCCGCGCAAAACTCAGGCTGCCAAAATCAATGCCCGCGTAGTAAAAGGCATTGTGAAAGGCGATTCGATTGTGTTGCAGGGGGTTGTAAAGAGCCGGGTTGGTAAAACCCTGGCTGACATCGTCATCCAGCAAGGCCACCCCCTCGCCACCGAGGGCGGCCGTGACGGACGAAGCGGGCAGAGTGAGAAAATTATACACCCTGCTGCCTCCAATCTGTGCACGGGTGTAAAGGCTGCCCGAGAGGAGGAGCAGCAGGCAGGAAATGTGTTTTAATTTCATGGATATCGGGTTGAACAGTTATCCAACGAAATTAAGTCTTTCGTATTTCATCGTTTTCATTTTCCCGCCAGGCCACACTCAGGTCACGGGCATCGGCTGCTCGTTTCTCTTCCAGCGCCAGGCGCAGCACTTCCATCATGTTCTTTACATAATGAAACTCCAGCCCTTCTATGTAGTCTCTCTTGATTTCCAGCACGTCTTTTTCATTTCTTTCGGGGAGGATCAGCTCGCGAATGCCTGCCCTTTTGGCTGCCAGAATTTTTTCTTTGATGCCCCCTACGGGCAAGACTTTGCCCCTCAGCGTGATTTCCCCGGTCATCGCCAGATACGGGCGCAATTTTCTTTGCAGGAAAGCCGAAGCCATGGAACTGAGAATGGACACCCCGGCAGAAGGCCCGTCTTTGGGGACGGCTCCTTCGGGCACGTGAAGGTGTATGTTCCAGTGTTCGAACACCCGTTCGTCCAGCCCGATCTCAGCGGCATTCGACTTCAGATAAGTCAGGGCCGTGGTGGCTGATTCCTTCATCACATCGCCCAGTTGCCCGGTCAGTGTCAGCTGTCCTTTTCCTTTGCTGAGGGAGGACTCGATGTAAAGGATATCGCCACCGACCGAGGTATAGGCCAGGCCCACCGAGACACCTGCCGGATTGCCCCTGAAATAGTCTTCATTCTCGTACAAAGGCGGTCCGAGAATCTCAGCCAATGCTTTTTTGCTTATGCTTTTGCCGTATTTGTCACCGGCCGCTATGTGCCGGGCTACATTGCGCATCACGGCACCCAGCTTTCTTTCCAACTCACGCACTCCGCTTTCCCGCGTATATTTCGTAATGATCGCTTCGAGGCTTCGGTCGGGGATTTTCACATCGCCCGCTTTGAGGCCGTGTGCTTCGCGTTGCTTGGGCAGCAGATGCCTGCGGGCTATTTCGATTTTTTCTTCCACCGAGTAACCCTCCAGCGTGATGATCTCCATGCGGTCGCGCAAGGCCGGCTGTATGCTTGCCAGGGTATTCGATGTGGCAATAAACATCACCTTCGAGAGGTCATATTCAAGCTCCAGGTAATTGTCATAAAAAGTGGCATTTTGCTCCGGGTCTAGCACTTCGAGCAAAGCCGATGAGGGGTCGCCCCTGAAGTCGCTTCCGACCTTATCAATTTCGTCAAGAATAAAAACCGGGTTGGAACTCTGCACCTTTTTGAGGCTCTGCACAATGCGCCCCGGCATGGCTCCGATATAGGTTTTCCGGTGTCCTCTGATCTCGGCTTCGTCATGCAGTCCACCGAGCGACATGCGCACATACTTGCGCCCCACGGCCCTGGCAATAGACTTGCCGAGAGAGGTCTTTCCCACGCCCGGAGGGCCCACAAAACAGAGAATCGGAGATTTCATGTCGCCTTTCAGCTTCAGCACCGCAATGTATTCCAGGATGCGTTCTTTGACCTTCTCCAGGCCGAAGTGGTCTTCGTCCAGTATCCGCGCAGCCTCTTTCAGGTCAAAGCGGTCTTCGGTGTATTCTTCGAAAGGAAGGTCGGTGAGGGTTTCGAGGTAATTCAGCAAAACGCCATACTCGGCCGAAGCCGGATTGATGCGTTCGAGCTTGGCCAGCTCCCGCTCGAAGGTCTGTGCCACCTTTTCATTCCACTTCCGGGTTTTGGCCTTTTCGCGCAGGCGCTCCACTTCTTTTTGTGTCACATCTCCCCCGCCCAGTTCCTCCTGTATGGTTTTCAGCTGCTGATTGAGAAAATAATCGCGCTGCTGCTTTTCAATATCATCCTGCACCTTGCTTTGAATCTTATTTTTAAGCTCGAGCATCTGCAACTCCGAGGAAAGGAAACGCAAGACCAGCTGGGCCCGCTCTTTCAGCGAAGCCGTCTCGAGGATTTTCTGCTTGTCTTTTAGCGACACATTGAGGTTGGAAGCGATAAAATGAGTGAGAAAATCGGCACTTTCGATGTTGTTCACCACCACTTCGGCTTCCGATGGGATATTGGGTGCCAGCTTGATGATGCGTGCCGCATAGTCCTTCATCGCGCTGACGGTGGCTTTCATCTCATCATCGTCTTCGCGTATCTCGCCAAGGGGCTCCACCGCTGCCTTCAGAAAAGGTTCTTCCTGCAAAAAGGAATGCACCTCAATGCGCCTGATCCCCTGCATGATCACCGTTGTGCTGCCGTCCGGCATTTTCATCACCTTCATAATCCGGGCTGCCACTCCGATTTTATTGAGGTCTTTGCTTTCGGGCTCTTCCACCGTGGCCTCTTTCTGCGCAATCACGGCAATCAGCTTATTGCCGGCATTGGCCGCTTTCACTGCCTGAATAGACTTGTCGCGCCCCACCGTGATGGGCATCACTACGCCCGGGAAAAGCACCGAATTGCGCAAAGGCAGCACCGGCAATTCCTTGTCTATCTCCATCTTGCTGTTCTGCTCGCTTTCATCCACCGATAAAAAAGGCAGGAACTCCGTTTCTTCCGGATGTCCCTGCAGGTAAAACTGGTTTATGTCAAAGTTCATTTTCGTTTTTTCTTTTGTCAAATTGTCATCTATGCCTTCCGGCCGCATACGCAGCCGCAGTTTTCCTAAAAAGTCAAGTACTGTGCCAAGCCCCTTCCCTTGCGCCACATTGACAGCCGGAAAAGGGCCCTGCTCCTGAAAAAACCGGCCGCCCCGCTTTGACATAAGCATGGCATGACCACGACTGTGAATATTTGGTAAATTTTATAATTTTAGCTTAGACCAAAGAATCCTGATCATGAAAAGTACAATCTCTTTGATTTTTATCTTTTACAGCCTCCTGAGCTGGGGACAGATACAGATTGAACGAGAGGTGACCGGCAGCGGAGGCAAGCACGTAAGAAATTCTGACATACAAATTTCCTTCAACATTGGCGAGCCCCGGGTTGAAACCGCAAAAGGCGGCAACCTGACCCTGACCCAGGGCTTCGAGCAGGGCGAGATGCGTGTATTGGGCATCGAATCACCGGAGGGGGAAATGGAAATCTCCGCCTTTCCCAATCCCGGTGGGGGCCATCTGACCCTCGAACTGACAGCAGCCGTTGCGGGAAACTACCGCATCGAAGTCTTCGACCTCGGGGGCAGGCGCATGCTGGCACCCGAAGAAATTTCCGTTCGGGGCAAAATCAAGAAATCGCTGGACCTCCGAAGACTGGCTTCCGGCAGCTATATCATTCGCATCGAATCGGAAGAGGCCCGCGTCAGACGCAATATAAAAGTGGAGATCATCAAATAGAAAGAACAGCAGAAAAGCCGGCACTTTAAGAAGGCAATGCCCCACACGGCATTGCTTTTCTTTTTATGCCATGGCGGGGCTGCTTACCTTTACGTGAAAAAGAGGATGAGCGAAAGCAAAGCAAGCAACAAAGAAATTGCGGCCCTCTTCAGGCTCCTGGGCGAGCTCATGGAATTGCATGATGAGAATTCTTTTAAAATCCGCTCTTACATGAATGCCGCCCGGCAGATAGAGATGCTCGACAGGGAACTCAGCGGAATGAGTGCGGAGGAAATCAGGGCCATACCCGGCATTGGCGATGCCATTCAGAAGAAAATTGCCGGCATACTGGAGAGCGGTCGCTTGCCCCTGCTCGACAAATACCTCGGGCAGACCCCGCCCGGCATCCTCGACCTGCTTCAGATCAAGGGCCTCGGAAGCAAAAAGGCCGGCATCCTCTGGCGAAAACTCGGCATTTCCACTTTGGATGAACTTCTGAAAGCGGCCGAAACCCACCAAATTGCAGCCCTAAAAGGATTCGGGCCCAAGACGGAAGAAAACATCATTAAGTCCGTGAACTATTACCTCTCGGTAAGAGACAAAAAACTCTATGCCGAAATGGAAGGCCCCCTCGAAGAACTGATGCAGCAATTGATGCAGGCGGACGGTGTCATCCGGGTTCAGCAGAGCGGAGCGATCAGAAGAAAAAATCCGGTGATCGAAGAGGTCGAGGTGCTGGTCACAAGCAAAAGCGGCACCCTGAATGAACTCAAAAAACATCCCCTGCTTGACTGGTCGTCTTTTAAAGAAAAAGAGGGCACAGCCTCCATTGCATGGAGCCGCTCGCTGCAAGTGACCGCCTGCGATCAAAAAGGCGAAGCACTGGCGCTTTTCACGGGTACGACTCCGGAGCCCGTCCGTGAGCATATCCGCTTCGACCCGAAGCTTCCATACCTCAGCGAACGGGATATTTTCAAAGCTGCCGGCCTGCCCTATATCATCCCCGAAATGCGGGAACCCGCACTGAGCTTTGCGTATATCTGCTCGGTGAAAGAAGAAGAAATCGTAAAAGAAAAGGACATTCGCGGGGTCATCCACATGCACAGCAACTACAGCGATGGAACGCAAAGCATCCGCGAAATGGCCCTCGCAGCCATCGAAAGAGGCTATGAATATATGCTGCTCACGGATCACAGCCAATCGGCTTTCTATGCCAACGGCCTCTCACCCGCACGCATCAAAGCGCAGCATGAAGAAATCGACCGGCTCAACCGTGAACTGGCCCCCTTTCGCATCTTCAAAGGCATTGAAAGCGATATCCTCCATGACGGCAGTCTCGATTATACGGACGATGTTCTGGCATCCTTCGATCTCATCATTGCCTCGATACACAGCGGGCTGAGTATGAACCGGGAAAAGGCCACGGAACGCCTGCTGAAAGCGGTCAGAAATCCCTTTACCGACATCCTGGGGCATATGAGCGGCCGCCTGCTGCTGCGCAGAGAGGGTTACCCGATTGACCATGAGGCCGTCATCGATGCCTGCGCTGAAGAAGGCACGGTGATAGAAATAAATGCCAACCCCCACCGTCTCGACATGGATTGGACCCACATTCCATATGCCCTGGAAAAGGGACTCATGCTGAGCATCAATCCCGATGCCCATTCGGCCCGCGGCATAGACGATATCCGCTACGGGGTCTATGCCGCACGAAAAGGCGGTCTGCCGGGAAAAAGAAACCTATCGTCCATGCCCTACGAAGAATTTGAAGACTGGATCGCACAAAGAAAGGAACGCAAAAAACGTCTTGCGCATTAGGCAATTCACCGGCAGGGGAACGAATATCCACCGGGCATGTTATTTTTGCCGGGTAAAAACAAAGACCATGGGGCGCCTGTTGGCAATAGATTACGGAAGAAAAAGAACGGGAATCGCGGTAAGCGACCCCCTTCAGATTATTGCGACCGGACTGACCTGCGTAGCCACAAACGAGCTCATCCCCTTTCTGAAAAACTACACGGCAAAGGAAGAGGTCGAACAGTTTGTATTGGGAATGCCGCTGAACTGGGACGAAAGTCCCACGGATGCCACTCCCTGGGTCGAAAAAACGGCAGCGGAACTGAAGAAGCATTTTCCGGAGATTCCCCTTGCCTTTGAAGACGAACGGAATACCAGTAAAATGGCTGTGGAAAGCATGCTGCGCTCGGGAATGAAGAAAAAGAAAAGGCGGAAGAAAGAAGAGGTGGATGTGGTGAGTGCGACCCTCATTCTGCAGCAATACATGCAAAAATAAAAGCAATGATTCTACCGATTGTAGCCTATGGCGATCCCGTGTTGAAAAGAGAAACGGAAGACATCGAAGCCGACTATCCGGAGCTTCCGCGCCTGATCAGCGACATGTGGGAGACCATGTACAATGCCGATGGCCTTGGGCTGGCCGCTCCGCAAATCGGAAAATCCATCCGCCTCTTTATTGTCGATACCCAACAATTGAAAGACGGAGAGGTACAAGGAATAAAAAAAGTCTTTATCAACGCCACCCTGCTGAAGGAAGAAGGAAAGCCATGGAATTTCGAGGAAGGCTGCCTGAGCATTCCGGGTGTGCGCGAAGAGGTGCTTCGCAAGCCGCAGATCGACCTGGAGTATCTCGATGAAAACTTCGAATACCACCGCGAGACCTTTGACGGACTCAATGCAAGGGTCATTCAGCATGAATACGACCATGTGGAGGGCATCCTCTTTACCGATCATCTCAAGCCGCTCAAAAAGAGACTCATCAAAAGAAAACTCATCAATATATCGCGCGGAGAAGTGGACGTACGCTACCGAATGCGATTCCCGGCCCTGCAACGCTAAAGAGCGGAACTCAGGGTTTTCTGAATTTACCGTCTTTCCAGGCTCTGAAAAACTCGGCCCAGGCCAGAGGATTGAAAATATTCATCGGGGGTATCTGCCCGTAGTAATAGTAGGAGGCGGCCTGCTGCCGGGCATAAAAGTCCACGATTTCGCCCGCATCGCGCGGAAGCGTGCGGCTCATCTCTTTCATCTTTTCCTGCTCCAGGTTCTTGCGTGCTATTTCATACTGATCGTCCGGAATGTTCAGGCTCAGAAAGGCCTCCTTAAACTGGCGGGGCGATGGCCATGGATAGACCACCGTCTCCTGCAAGTGTATCGTATCGCGGGTCATCAGTTGGATGATGGAATAGCGCTTTTCGACCAGATCGGGCGGAACGGCATAGACGGCCGTCTTATAACCCACCGAGGAAAAAACGATCGTATCGCCCGGTTTTACAATGATAGAGAAAAATCCTTCCATATTCGTGGAAGTGCCCCGCCCCACCTGCCTGATGTACACATTGGTATAAGGCAGGGCCACCAGGCTGTCGCTGGTCAGCACCAAACCCGAAAACTGGATAATATGATCTTCTTTCTGCGCCTGCAGATACTGGCCGCAGAAAAAGGAAAAGGCGATCAGGAAGAGGTATCTCATTATTTTTTAACGCTTGATTTCAAGCAATAATGATACGTATTTAAAATGTTTTGGAAAATAAAAGCGCCTTAAAATGGTATTAATAATTGATCACATTCAAGCCGACAGAAGGGCGATAGGGCGAAATGTCACTGGCCCGCTGGCTCTCAGGATATGAAATGCCGTGCGCGGCCATTTCCTGCCTGCTTTCGCTGCGATCGTGCAAAATGAAAGCATCGGCACTCACCAGGCGCAGCACCATGTGGGCCAGAATCAGGGCAATGATTAAAATCGGAGCAATTATCTTTTTCATAGCAATAAAATTGTATCTCAATGTTATTGCTTCCTCCGCTCCGGTCAAAAAACAATTATCGCAGTTTATCGCCCTCTAAATTTTGACCTTTTCCCTGCACGGAAGGAAGGAATCCTTGCAATTCCATGGCATTTCTTTCCTTTTTTTTGATTATTTGCTAACAAATTCCGGCCCTTGTCAATAAAAAAAGCACTGAGGACTTCAGTGCTTTTTTTCATAAGGTATTCTCTTTTAGCGGATTTGCACCCTTTTCGTTATCAACTGCCCGTTGAGCTTTATCATTACAAAGTAGCTGCCGGAGGGATAGTCGCTTACATTGATTTGAAGTTCTCTGCTGCCTTCCATCCTTTGGCTGAAGACATCCTGCCCGATAATATTCATTATCGAGAGTTCCGCATTCACTTCTTTGCCCATGTCGATATTCAGTACCGTAACGGCCGGTATCGGATAGATGCGAAGCTTCGATTTCACCTCCTCGACTTCCTGCTTGTCGGCATCCTCACGGCTCAGGTCTCCCTTCCTATCCTGCTGAAAACCATCCATGGGCCGTTGCCCGGTGGCCGGGTCAAAAGAATTGCTCCCATCAAAAGCATCCGTCTCGAGATGACTGTCATCCGGCATGTTTATCTCTATCGCATCATGCTTCGGCTTCAGTACTTCGTAGCTGTTGAGCGAATTGCCGTTGATATTGATTATCACCGGTCCGTTCTCGGAGGGGCCGCTGTCACGCTCCACCTCGTGGCTCTGTGCAAGCAGGATGACGCTCAGAAATATGGGTAAAATGGCCAGTAGTACTCTTTTCATATTAAGTGGTCTTCTGCATTAAAGATAAGATTTTTTTGAAAAACGGTCAATTATTTATCCACCGCGGGCTTTCTTGTCGTCCGGCAGACGTCTTTTTCCTAAGAAGTGCATATAGAGATTGAAGCCCTTAAACTACAGACAATCATCCTTTAGCACAACAGCCATCTCCCGCACTCCGGCAATCTTGGCCCCGGCTTTCCTGTCGGGCCAAAGCAATTCGTCCCGACTTAGCGCCCTGCCCTTGCCTGCACCGTTCTAGCTTCCCTGCTCCGCCTCTTTACTCCGCCCTTCAGGGCGGAGCCTGCGGAGCCCCAAAGGAAAAGGGCTTTAGCCCTTCAGGATTCGCAGCAATAAGCTTTTGACAAGGCCGGGATATGAGTATCTTAGCTACTCAGGAACAGCACCCACGATATGCAATCCAGCAAAGTCATCGCCATCTTACGCTCCCTCAACAAACACGAGATGAGAAAACTCGGGGAGATGCTGCATTCGCCCTATTTCCGCTTCAAGAAGGAAGCCCTCCGGCTCTTCGAATTTCTCGAAAAAAAGCACCCCCGTTTTCAGGGTCTGGATAAAAGCAAATTGAAAGAAGTCCTGTTCGGAAAGACTGCCGGTGACGAGAAATCGCTGCGCTATGCCATGAGCGAACTGACCAAGGCAGCCGAGCACTTTCTTGTCCTCAAAGAATTCGAATCGGGGGAAGAAGAAAAAAATCACCTCCTGCTCAAGGCCTACCTGAGAAAAAACCTCCTGAAATATGCCCCTTCACTTATCGAAAGAAACCGGCAGCTGCTCGAACGCAGTCCCCTGCGTGACGACAAACACTTTTTTCTCTCTTTTCTCACCGAAAAAGACCACTACGAGTACGTGGCTTCCGGAAGAAATGTGGCGGTTCATAAAAACCTGAAGCACATCATTCTCGACCTCGATACATTTTACATGATCAACAAGCTGAAGCTATCGGCCGAAATGATCAACCTCAGCGAAGCCTGGGCCGTAGAGTACGATCCGGTAATGCTCAATGAGATACTGCATCACCTCAAGAACTCGAAAAACATCGATACTCCGGCCGTTCGCATCTATTACGAGATAGTAAAAATGCTCACGGCCACCCCCTCCGAGCCCCATTATTTCCATCTCAAGGATTTGCTCAAAACCCACGGTTCGCTTTTCCCCCGCGAAGAGCTGAACGATATGTACATCTTTGCCCGGAATTTTTGCGCCCAAAAGATCAACAGCGGTGACACGGGCTACCTTTCCGAAGTTTTCGAGCTCTACCAAATGCTGCTCCAGGACGAAGTGCTCATTGTCAACGGCTACCTTTCGCAGTGGGATTACAAAAACATTGCAGCCGTAGCCCTGCGCGTGGAAGCCTTCGACTGGGCACGTGACTTTATCATGCGCTACAAAGAAAAAATACGAATCGAAGACCGGGAAAATGCTTTTTCTTTTAATCTCGCCAATTATTACTACTACCGGAAAGAATATGAAAAAACCATGTCGCTGATACAGAACGTAGTTTTTACCGACACCTATTACAATCTCGATTGCAAGGTACTGCTGCTCAAAAGCTACTTTGAGTTGGAAGAAATACAGGCGCTGCACTCCCTTATCGACTCCTTTTATATGTATTTGAAGCGCAACAAAGCCATCAGTGAATTTCAGCGCAGCAGCTATCTCAATTTTCTGCGCATCGTACGCAAGCTGATTCGTCTCAAGCCCGGTGACGAGAAGAAAAGAGCGGCCATCCTCCTGGAGCTTGACCGCTCACATCCTATTGCCAATGTATCGTGGCTGAAGAAAAAGCTGAACCCGGCTTAGACCTGTGAAGAAGGGCTCACCAAGCCCGAAAGCGAATGTAAGAAACCACTATTGCAGCAGCAGCAGACGGGCGCTGGCATGGCCCGCCCTGACGATGTAGGGGCCCGCAGGCAGGCCTTCGGTATCCAGACTGTAGGCATAGACACGCATTCCCCGGCTCCCCTCCAGCTGCAACTGCGGAGCTATGCCCGAGCGCAGCAGGCACCCGCTGAGATCGTAGAGCGAGAGCAGCGGCCGCTCCGACACGTTGCCTTCGGGCTGCAGCAGTGTGACCGTCACACGGCCCCGCGAGGGGTTCGGGCGTATCTGCAGGCGTGATTCCTGTGCCCGCGCACGGGGAGCCCGTATGCCCAGCGGAGCCCCCCGGCATTGGTCGTTCCCGTATTTGGCTATGAACACATCCGAAAGACCCCCCTCATTGCGCAACGTGTCTTCACCTATCAGCAGTTGCTTGTTGAAGTAGCCCGACAGATAGAGGTTCCCCGCTCCGTCAAAGCCCGCCACCGTAGCCTCGTCATAGTTGCCCCCGGGGCCGTAGAGCACCTGCGCATCCGTCACACTCCCATCCTCCGCATAGCGCACATAAAAGGGCTCCCAGTAACCCGAACCCTCAGCTACATCAAGTTCGATGTCTCCATATTTAACCCTTCCCCCATTGGCTCCTAAGCCCGCTATATTGCCTTTTTTATCAGCAGCAACACCATAAAATCCATTTACCAGTGCACTATCCGGATAGCGCAGCCAGGCATAGCTCCCGTCCGAATTTATTTTGGCTATAAACGCTAAGCCTGCTTCCTGCCATGATAAAGCTACATCTCCCACCGTATCCGGACCGAAGACCTCTCCGTAACTCGTGTATCCACCGAAATATACCGCATCGTCCTTGCCCGTGGCCAGACCATAAATCCAGGTCGGACGGGTAAACACCGTATCGGGGCTGGCATACATGTCGAAATGCCAGAGCAGCGCCCCCTCCGGGTCAAATTTCATGATCGTGTAAATCGTGGGGGCCGGACGGAAGTCCACTCCGGCTATCGTCACCGTGTCCGTGATGTTCAATCCCAGCAATACATTCCCCGAGGCATCCACCTCCATGCCCGCTACCATAAACTCTTGGCGCCAGGCATCCGTTATCTGCACCAGACGCTTTGTCTCGCCCCTGCCCGTATCAAACCAGCCGAGATAATATCCCGTATTGACCGTGTCGCCCGGAAATAATTCAAATCCATCATACCTTATCCCGGTCTTTATATCAAATTTCTGAGCCCAGAATAAGAGGATCAAATCCCCATGAAAAGAGGATACTTCCATTCCCACATTTAGCCGTATTATTGGAAAACCAGAATCATCAAATTTGCCCAGCTTCGTCCACAAATGCGCACCTTCATTGCTGAATTTACTGATGTGAAGGCTGTAGTTATTTCCATAAAATGTCGTATCTCCTATCTTAATCCAGGAACTTTCAGAATTTGTGAGCACTCCGGTTAAAAAAACATTGCCCGATTCATCCACTGTCAGGTTCACCCAATTCGACTGTTTATCATCGCGGCCCTTCGACCCGAACAACTGCAGCCAGCGGAAATTGCCCCGGCAGTCGTAGCTCACCAGAAATCCGTCCATCTTCCTGAATTTCCTATACAGGCCTGTCGCCCGCCACTACCGGAGTCATCGTATAGCCGCAGACAAAGACATTGCCCCGGCTGTCTACCGCCATATCCGTGACCTGGTCGTCTGCCGCACTCGACTGCGGATCACCGCAGGTGCCTCCCATACGTACGGCCCACTGCCAGTTGCTGCTGTCGGCCTGCGCACGAAGCAGCAAAGGCATAGCCGAAATACAAAACAGAATGAATACAATGCGTCTTTTCATCTTTCCGTTTTTAATTAGTCCCTCCTGAATAACTATACAACATACAGATATACAAATCAATATGTTGAAATGTTTATGCTATAGGATGTCCGAAATTGCAAGAGAGTGGTGAAATTTATGGCAAA
>Ga0256839_1002444_pt1 | contig 20621 bp, 23 predicted proteins | sample 354166metaG_FD_185968 | JGI IMG/M metagenome (GOLD analysis project Ga0256839, IMG submission 185968) | Hydrothermal vent microbial communities from Mid Atlantic Ridge, Atlantic Ocean - 354-166 | ecosystem: Environmental > Aquatic > Marine > Hydrothermal vents | place: Atlantic Ocean: Mid... | reverse complement strand
TTACCAATATGAGTATCAATACAGATATTTGTTTTGATATGACGAGTCAATTAGGCGGCTTAACTTCTATTCCTGGGGTATTAACGATTACTCCGCCGGTGACAGCTAGTTTTGTCGGATCCTCAAATATAAGTACGGTAGATGATTGTTTTGCATCAGGTGCTATTTCGATAACGGATATTGTGACAGAGGAGACTTGGATATTAACGAATGGCTCATATGTGAAGATTAATTAAGGTTTTGCTATACTTGCCGCAACCATTGCGGTTGCGGCGAATTACTGAGAAGTGCTTAACGCTTATCCATATGTAGCTTTAATTCTTTGGGCAAGGTAAAAACAACTTTCTCTTCTATGCCTTGAATCTCGGTGGCCGTTTCGCCGCCCCAGTCTTGCAATTGTTTAATAACAGCTTGTACCAGTACTTCGGGTGCGGATGCGCCAGCCGTTACGCCGACAACATTGACGTTATTGAACCAGTCTTGTCGCATATCTTCTGCGGTATCAATCAGGTGCGCCGGTTTGCCTAATTGTTCTGCAATTTCGCGGAGTCGATTTGAATTAGAGCTATTAGGAGAGCCGACAACCAAAATAATATCAGCCGTTTCCGCTAGGTCATGTACGGCATCTTGGCGATTTTGGGTGGCGTAACAAATATCATCTTTCTTTTGTTCTTGAATATGAGGGAAGTGCTCATGTAAGGCATCGACCATAACACTGGTATCTGTCATAGATAGTGTTGTTTGTGTCACATAAGCTAAGTTTTCAGGGTTATTAACCTTAATGTTTTTAACATCTTCCGGGGTTTCTACCAGATAGATGGCACCATTTTCAGTGCATTTTTCATATTGCCCCATCGTACCTTCAACTTCAGGGTGGCCTGCATGACCAATGAGGAATACTTCTCGGTCAGCTTGGGCATGTTTTGCAACTTGTATATGAACTTTAGTCACTAAGGGGCAAGTTGCATCAAAGACGGTTAAATTTCTTTCTATTGCTTCTTTTTGTACTTTTTTGGAAACGCCGTGCGCGCTAAAAATAAGATAAGAGCCTTCAGGGACATCGGCTAGCTCTTCGATAAAAATAGCCCCTTTTTCGCGCAGGCCTTCGACAACCGTGCGATTATGCACGACCTCATGACGAACATAAATTGGTGCGCCAAAGGCTTCAAGTGCGCGATCAACAATTTCAATAGCCCGGTCTACGCCGGCACAAAAACCTCTAGGGTTGGCAAGTTGAATTTTCATAGTCATAATTTAAATTAATGCGTTTTCAGAAACAATAATACCGTCATTATCGGCATAGAGATAATGCTCTGGTTTGAAGTGGATGCCGGCAAACGTAACCGTACAGTTAAGATCGCCTGTGCCTTTTTTATGGCTTTTTAATGGGTGGGTGTGTAAAGCGCGAATACCAATGGGGAGTTGGTTAATTGTGGCACTATCGCGTAAACAGCCATAGATAATAATGCCTTGCCAGCCATTTTGATAGGCGATTGTCGCTAAATCATCACCGAGCAAGGCGCAGCGATGTGAGCCGCCTCCATCAATCACTAAAATGCGCTGCGTAACTTTTTGCGTTAGTACGTTGCGAATGATGACATTATCTTCAAATACTTTGGCAGTGCTGATTTTTCCGGAAAAACAATGCTGTGCGCCAAATGTTTGAAAAATAGGTTCGGCAATCTGAAAGTTGTTAGATGTAGAATGCTGGTCGCAGAGGTCGGCTGTGGTAAAGGTCATGAAATAAAAAACTGTAATTTAAGTAATGCTAAGGTGTTAAGAATTCAATCCTATCCTATTCCAAATCTGGGATAGGATTGCATTTTTATTTCTTATTATTTTCTTAATCGGCATCAGGTGCTTTGCAAGTAGATATGCCAAGTGGTAAATAAGCAGGGCACCAGTTAATCAATGCGGTGGCTAAAGGGATAATGCCTAAAGCACCCCACCAAGATTGCATGAACGCACCTACACCTATAATAGTGATACCTGCAGCTATTCTAATTTTTTTATCAAGTCCGCCAACATTTGCTTGCATAATAGTTCCTTGTTAAAAATATCGTGATAATAAGCCCAGATTATTTTGAAAAGAGGGCATAGGGATTCTAACTTCGTAGCCTCCGCCAGATGCTTCTTGCATTTCATGTCCTTGTAAGTCTTCCATGCGTTCTACGATAATATCATGATTCCCATCGGGGTGTATAAACTCCAGTTTATCTCCTACCGAAAATTTATTTTTGACCAAAATTTCAGCCATACCCGTTGTGGTATCATAGCTCCTAATTTCGCCACAAAACTGTTGTTGATGACTTTTAGAGTACCCTGTGATGTAGTTTTGGTGCTCATGGGTATGGTGGCGTTGATAGAATCCATCGGTATAGCCGCGATTTGCTAAGTTTTCTAATACGCCAATTAGCTCAGGTTGAAAGTCTTTGCCTGCTAGTGCATCGTTAATGGCTTGTTTATAAGCTTGTGCTGTGCGTGCAACATAATAATGTGATTTAGTACGGCCTTCAATCTTTAAACTATCCACGCCAATTTCTACCAAGCGATGTACATGCTCAATGGCGCGTAAATCTTTGGAGTTCATTATGTAAGTACCATGTTCATCTTCTGAGATGGGGAGTAATTCGCCCGGCCGACCTTCTTCTTCCAGAAAATAGGTTTCATCGGCTAATGGATGGCGTTCAGCCCCCCCGCAACTGGCATTGCTGGTATTTAAATCATGCATTGATAAGGAGCCGCCATCTAAAACAAGGTCGCCTTCTGCATTTTCATGTGCGGGTTTGGTGTCATATTTCCATCGGCAAGAATTGGTACAAGTGCCTTGATTGGGGTCGCGATGGTTAAAGTAGCCGGATAATAAACAACGCCCTGAGTAAGCAATGCAGAGTGCGCCATGCACAAAAACCTCTAGCTCCATATCGGGGCACTCTTGGCGAATTTCAGCAATTTCATCCAATGATAATTCGCGTGATAGGATAATGCGTTCAACCCCCATTTTTTGCCAAAATTTGACAGTGGCAAAGTTAACGGTATTAGCTTGTACGGAAAGATGAATGGGCATCTCCGGCCATGTTTCTCGGGTCATCATAATTAAGCCGGGGTCTGCCATGATAAGTGCGTCAGGTTGCATGGCAACAATGGGGGCAATGTCACTAATAAAGCTTTTGACCTTAGTATTATGTGGGATGACATTGGTTGCCAAGAAGAATTTCTTGCCGAGTGCATGTGCCTCTGCAATACCTTTGGCAAGATTTTCATCCAGAAAATCGTTATTGCGTACACGCAAACTATAGCGTGGTTGCCCTGCATAAATAGCATCAGCACCATAGGCAAACGCATAGCGCATATTTTTTAAAGTGCCCGCAGGCGATAAAAGCTCAATTTTTCTCATGACTTACATTCAACAGGATGATTAGTTGCTGTTATTTTAACGGATTGTTAGGCAGTAAAATAGTGCAGTTATTTTAGGGAAATAAGATGGCCTGTCGAGAGTGGTTCAACAAACTGCTTTGCAAGTGCATCAATATGAAATACAATGATGGGTTTTTTATAGGGTGTACAAGCCCTCCTTGCCTTACTATCTAGCATTGAAAAATGATAGAAGGCTTTTAAACCGAAAGGAAAATTATGCGACATTATGAAATTGTCTTTTTAGTTCATCCTGATCAAAGCGCGCAAGTGTCCGGTATGATTGATCGTTACCGTGCGACAATTGAAAATGCTTCAGGAACTATCCATCGCTTAGAAGATTGGGGACGTAGACATCTAGCTTATCCCATTAAAAAGCTTCAAAAAGCACATTATGTATTAATGAATATTGAGTGTGACCAAGACACCATTAAAGAGCTGGACAGTAGTTTCCGCTTTAATGATGCCGTACTGCGTCGCATGATTATCCTGATGAAAGACGCGGTTACAACACCGTCTATCATTGCTAGCGAAGATTCTAAAGCCGCTGAAATTAGAGCGGCAGAAGCCAAAGCCGAGGAAGCAAAAGCGGCGGCTGCGGCGGCGAGAGCAGAAGCAGAGTCTTCTGTGGAAGCGACAACAGAAGATTCAGAATAATAGAAACTAATACATAGAGGTTTAGCTTATGGCTCGTCAAATGAGACGTAAAAAGCACTATACTTTTGGTGCTGAAGGTGAAGAGAATTCAATAGATTATAAAAATATTGAGTTACTAAGTGAATTTGTCACAGAAACAGGCAAAATTGTACCGAGTCGTATTACAGGTACAACGGCAAAAAATCAAAGACAAATAACAACGGCTGTTAAGCGTGCGCGTTATATTGCTTTGATGCCTTTTTGTGACGCACACGATTAATTAATATTCGGTTAGTATCAGTGAATTTTATTGCCAACTATATTATGCGAGGGCGAGTGCAAGCCATGCTGGTTGCCTCAACTCTGGCTTTATTATCACTGTTAATGCCGCCTATTAGTATTGTAAGTTCAGCAACGGTCGCATTGGTTACTTTGCGCCGTGGTGCATATGAAGGTTTTTTGGTTTTAATCAGTGCCAGTGTTGCGGCAGCATTACTAGGGGTTGTCGCCTTTGGTGATTATCAGTTTGCCTTTGCTTATGCGTTGCTTTTATGGTTGCCTGTTTGGATGTTGTCGATTGTTTTGCGTGAAGGGCGGCATTTGTCGTTAGCGATAGAAATCGCTTCCTTGTTAGGTGTGTTGGCAGTGATTGGTTTTTATCTATTTGCTCAAGATCCTGCCCTTTATTGGCAGACAATTTTGAATGTAATGGTTGAACCCATGCTGGCGGCAGCAGAGGCACCTGTCGAGCAAATCAAACAAACCTTAGCGATGGTTGCAAAGTATATGACCGGCGTTGTGGCATTAGGTTCAATTTCCGGCTTATTGTTTGGCTTGTTATTGGCGCGATGGTGGCAGGCAAATCTTTATAATCCTGGTGGATTTAAAGCTGAGTTCTTGGCATTACGCATGCCGGCGCGTTTTACCATGAGTACATTAATCGTATTTATGGTTGCAATGCTTGCATCTGGCATGCTATCTGAGATGGCGTGGAATATAGGCATTATCTTATTTATGCTGTATACCTTTATTGGTACTGCCGTGGTACACGCATTGATAGCTGAAATGAAGGCGAAACGCTTTTTACTGCCTTTTTTTTATATGCTGCTATTTGTTATTCCGCATTTGATTGTTCCCATCGCCATTATTGGTATGAGTGATACGTGGTTGAACTTACGAAAAAACATAAAAAAATCCGCCTAACTCTATTTAATTAAAAGAGTCATGGCATCGGTATACCGATATATTATGAGGACGAAAAGATGGAAGTTATCCTTCTTGAGAAAGTTGTAAACCTAGGAGACCTAGGCGATAAAGTAAATGTGAAATCTGGATACGCTAGAAATTTCCTAGTTCCACAGCATAAAGCCGTTATGGCAACAAAAGAAAAAATTGCTGAATTTGAAGCGCGTAGAGCAGAGCTTGAAAAAGCGGCGGCTGAAAAATTGGCGGCCGCTCAAAAACGTGCGGATGCATTAGGCAAAATTGAAGTATCTATTGCACATAAAGCAGGCGAAGAAGGTAAATTATTCGGCTCTGTAGGCACAGTTGATATTGCACAAGCGATGACTGATGCAGGAGCTGCGGTAGATAAGCGTGAAGTACGTTTACCTGACGGCATTATTCGTCACGTTGGTGAGTATGCAATTGATGTTCATTTGCACACTGATATTACTGTAACGGTTGCAGTGAGTGTTATTGCCGAAGATTAAAATTATAAAATAGCTGGAGTATCATCTATTAAGTTGCAAATGCTTGTGATACTTAAGGCAATTTATTTTATTAAGCTGTCAAAAGCAAGCTAAGCCATTTCTAGCGTTTAGCTTGCTTTAATTTGTATAACAATCAATTGACTCCTCCTGCGTTGTCGTTGTAAAAATTTCTATTTTGCTCTTAAAGAGTAAATATCAAATCCTAGGTTTTACTGCTACAACAATACCTTGTCGGTATTTATTGGAGTATTTTAGAAAAGTACTGCCAATGTCCCTACACGAAAATTGTTTTATTCCCTTTCAAAAATCTATTGCTACGTATACATTGCCGGAGCGATTTACTTTTCCTTTTTATTATCAGCCTCATCCCTTGTGTTTATTGGCTGTGCAGGAGTTGCAGGCATACCTGATAACGCAACAGGAATGGCAGCATAATTTTGGTATAACCGAGCAGCATGCAACGGCTATCGGCAAAATGTTTGGCGTTTTATTGGTTAAAACCAAAGCGAATGAAATAGGCTATCTAGCCGCTTTTTCAGGTAAACTGGCTGGTCGCAATCACCTGCCAAAATTTGTTCCCCCTATTTTTGATGCCTTGGCAGATGATGGTTTTTTTATGCAAGCGCAAGCGGAGCTAAAGGCACTGAATGTATGCATTAGTGTTATGGCGGCAAATCCGGAAATTGTCGCGCGGGAAAATTTATTACAGACCACAATCGAAAAGGCGGCTTCCAAGATAAAAGCGCATCGAGCAAAGATGATTGTCGGGCGCAAAGAACGGAAAGCGCAGCGACTTGCCGCGTTGGAGCAACTTGATGCTGTCGCATTTTTACAACTTAAAGAAAAGCTAGCCCAAGAAAGTATTCGGCAAAAAAATCAGTTGCGAGATTTAAATAATGACTGGGAAACACGCATTCAGGCTGCGGAATTAAGTCTTAAACAATTGAAGGATGCCGTAGATGCTTTAAAAACACAGCGTAAAAATTTATCGGCAAGCCTGCAACAAAAACTCTTTGATCAATATCATTTTTTGAACATCAAAGGAGAGACTAAAAGCTTATCTGCTATTTTTCAAGAGACTGCGCAACGAACGCCGCCTGCGGCTGCAGGTGAGTGTGCTGCGCCGAAATTATTGCAATATGCGTTTCAGCATCAAATGCAACCTTTGGCGATGGCTGAATTTTGGTGGGGAGCTGCACCTAAGTCGGCGATTAGACAACATAAAAACTTTTATGCGGCCTGTCAGGGAAAATGTCAGCCTATTTTGGCACATATGCTTGCTGGAATTGCCATGGATGCAAATCCCTTGTTGAATAATCCAGCCACCGGTAAGACTATTCGTATTGTTTATGAAGATGATGTCATGCTGGTTATTCATAAACCCGCTGAGTTTTTGTCTGTCCCCGGTAAACAGATAGAAGATTCGGTTTATTTGCGCATTAAACAAAGTTACCCAAGAGCAACCGGTGCGTTAATCGTGCATCGCTTGGATATGTCTACTTCAGGCTTAATGTTGATTGCCTTAACCCGGGAAGCACATAAAAATTTGCAAAAACAATTTATTAAACGCACGGTGCAAAAGCGTTATGTAGCCTTGTTAGATGGCGTACTTAAGCAGGATGACGGTATGATAGATTTGCCGCTACGGGTTGATTTGAATGATAGACCCAGGCAATTGGTCTGTTATGAATATGGGCGACCTGCACAAACACGTTGGCAAGTGATTGCGAGGCATCAGCATCATACTAAAGTCTATTTTTATCCGGAAACGGGGCGTACGCATCAGTTGCGTGTGCATGCAGCGCATGTAAAAGGCTTAAATACCCCCATTTTAGGTGATGATTTGTATGGGCGGCGATTTAAACGTTTGCATTTGCATGCAGAGTCTTTGCAATTTACGCATCCTATTACGCGCGAGCCAATGCAGTTTCAGGTTGATGCTGAGTTTTAATGAAGAATATGTATTAGGATTAAGCGGATAGAGATTGATTCAAGCTTGTTCCTGATGAGGCATAAAAAATAAAATTGTCTCAATTTAGGTTGCGTATTTACGTATAAACTGATACTTTTCTCCGCTGTCACTCGCACTCAGACAGTGCTAATAATTATAAATAAAGAGGTGGTTGTGGCGAAATATCCAGAACTTAATGCGCGCTCGCAACAATTGCTTAAGAACCTGGTTGAACGTTATATTCATGATGGTCAGCCTGTTGGCTCACGTGTTTTATCTAAAGATTCCGATTTAAACCTTAGTCCTGCAACCATTCGTAATGTAATGGCTGACTTGGAAGATTTGGGCTTGATTCACTCTCCGCATACTTCGGCAGGGCGAGTGCCAACGGTTAATGGCTATCGTTTTTTTGTGGATACTTTATTAACGGTTAAGCCTTTACATGAGCAAGAGCTGGATAAGTTACATAAAGGTCTGGATGATATTGGTAATGATGATGCCTTAGATATGGCTTCTAAATTATTATCCGAAACTACACAAATGGCAGGCGTGGTGACGCTACCTCGGCAAGAACTGGTCTGTTTGCGCCATATTGAATTTTTGCCTCTTTCTAATACGCGGGTTTTGGTTATTTTTGTGACCAATGAGCATGAAGTGCATAATCGTATTATTCATACGGCTAAGAAATTTTCAGCGGCACAATTGCAGCAAGCGGCCAATTATTTGACGGCTCAATACTCCGGACAAAGCCTTGCCAAGGTACGCGCGGCGGTCGTAAAAGAGATGGAGGAAGACCGGCAACGTATGAATCAAAGTATGCTAGATGCCGTTACTATGGCGCAAATGGCTTTTGATAAGGATGCAAGTCATGAAGATTATGTGCTGTCGGGAGAAACTAATTTAATGAGTTTTGCTGAGTTATCGGATATGGAGTGTCTAAAAAGTTTGTTTGATGCTTTTAGTCAAAAGCGCGGCATTATTCATTTGCTAGACCAATGCTTGGCCGCAGAGGGGGTGCAAATTTATATTGGTGAAGAATCGGGGTACCGGGCATTTGAGCATTGCAGCTTAGTTACATCGCCTTATACGGTTAATGATGAAGTTGTTGGGGTGCTGGGGGTGATTGGGCCGACCCGTATGGCGTATGAAAAAATAATCCCTTATGTGGATGTCACAGCAAAATTATTAGGTGCTGCTTTAAATAGTAAATCTTAGCGAATGCACCGATTTTTTACGTTAATATCCTCTTGAAAATAAATTAAGCTCCCCCATGATAAGTGGCATATTTTCAATATTATAAATTTAAGTTTCCGGAGCAAATAAATGAGTAATGAGCAGAAACCTGATGCGCAGTCAGATAGTGATTTGATTGATGAAGTTTTAGAGCAAACAGCTGAATTGGAAAATGAAGATGTGGACGTGGATGCGGCTGTAGAAGACGCTGACGGGGAACAAGACATCTCGGTAGCAGAATTACAACAGCAACTGGTACAAGCTGAGGCAAAAGCGGCTGAGAACTGGGATAAAGTGTTGCGTATTCAAGCTGAAATGGAAAACTTGAAACGACGTACGCAAAAAGACTTGGAGAGTGCGCATAAGTATGGCTTGGAAAAATTTGCTAAAGAATTACTTAATGTGATTGATTCTTTAGAGTTAGGCATACAAGCGGCTACCAGTGATGCGCCGGAGGTGCTTAAGTTAAAAGAAGGCAGTGAATTGACGGTTAAGCAATTTGAATCCGTTTTCGCTAAATTTAATATTGAGGCGATTAATCCTGTCGGCGAGCCTTTTAATCCTGAATTTCATCAAGCCATGAGCATGGTGCCATCGGCTGATGCTGAGCCGAATACGGTACTGAATGTTTTTCAGAAAGGCTATAAGTTAAATGGTCGCTTGTTGCGTCCGGCTATGGTGGTGGTTGCGCAAGCGGCTGAGTAGTTTAGGTAATAAAATTAAGTGCTAAAAGTTAAAAATCAGGCTTGAAATATAAATTTACAACCACATATCAGGTTTAACTTTTTAAAACATATAAATACTTTTTGGAGCTTTCAATGGCTAAAATGATTGGGATTGATTTAGGTACAACTAATTCATGTGTTGCAGTACTGGAAGATGGTAAAGCACGTGTTATCGAAAATAGTGAAGGGGCGCGTACGACACCTTCCATTATTGCATTCACTAAAGATGATGAAGTTTTGGTAGGGCAATCTGCAAAACGTCAAGCAGTGACAAATCCTGAAAATACCTTATTTGCCATCAAGCGTTTGATTGGTCGCCGTTTTAAGGATGAGACGGTACAAAAAGACATCAAAATGGTGCCTTATAAAATTATTGAAGCTGAAAATGGTGATGCTTGGGTAGAGTGTCATGGTCATAAAATGGCGGCTCCTGAGGTTTCATCGCGTGTTTTGATGAAACTGAAAAAAGACGCGGAAGCTTTTTTAGGTGAAGAGGTCACAGAAGCTGTTATTACTGTGCCTGCTTACTTTAACGATTCACAACGCCAAGCAACAAAAGATGCAGGGCGTGTTGCCGGCCTAGATGTAAAACGTATCATCAATGAGCCAACTGCCGCTGCATTAGCCTTTGGTATGGATAAAGCGCAAGGTGATTCTACGGTTGCGGTTTATGATTTAGGGGGCGGTACCTTTGATATTTCCATTATTGAAATTGCGGAAGTTGAAGGCGAATATCAGTTTGAAGTCTTGGCAACAAATGGGGATACCTTTTTAGGCGGTGAAGATTTCGATTTACGCATCATTGACTATTTGGCCAGTGAATTTAAAAAAGACAATGGTATTGATTTACATAACGACCCATTAGCGTTGCAACGTTTAAAAGAAGCGGCTGAAAAAGCAAAAATTGAACTATCATCTGCTGAACAGACTGATGTTAATTTACCTTATGTAACGGCTGATGCTTCAGGCCCTAAGCATTTAAATGTTAAATTAACACGCGCTAAATTAGAGTCTTTGGTTGAAGATTTGATTGAGCGTACTAAAGGTCCTTGCATGATGGCCTTAAAAGACTCAGGTCTGTCGGCCAGTGAAATTAATGATGTGATTTTGGTCGGTGGTCAAACACGTATGCCGAAAGTACAAGAAGTGGTACAAAGTATTTTTGGTAAAGAGCCGCGTAAAGATGTTAATCCTGATGAGGCGGTTGCTCTCGGTGCTGCTATTCAAGCCGGTGTTTTAGGTGGTGATGTAAAAGATGTTTTATTATTAGATGTAACTCCTTTATCTCTCGGTATTGAAACGATGGGCGGCGTGATGACGAAACTCATTGAAAAAAATACCACTATTCCAACGAATGCATCACAAGTCTTTTCCACTGCTGAAGATAATCAAACAGCGGTAACAGTACATGTATTGCAAGGTGAGCGTGAGGTTGCGGCAGGTAATAAATCATTAGGTCGTTTTGATTTATCGGATATTCCGCCCGCACGTCGTGGCGTGCCGCAAATTGAAGTATCTTTTGATATTGATGCCAATGGTATTTTAAATGTCTCTGCAAAAGATAAAGCAACCGGTAAAGAGCAGTCTATTATCATTAAAGCATCGAGTGGTTTATCGGACGAAGAAGTTGATCGTATGGTAAAAGATGCAGAAGCTCACGCTGAAGAAGATAAAAAAATTACTGAACTGGTCTCTGCACGTAATACTGCCGAAGGCATGATTAATGCAACTGAAAAATCACTTGAAGAGTTAGGTGAGCAAGTGACGGCAGATGAAAAAACAGCAATTGAAGCGGCTATCGAAGAGTTGAAAGAAGCTGTGAAAGGTGATGATAAAGATGCTATTGAAGCAAAAACAACAGCATTGACTGAGTTATCAGGTAAGTTGGCTGAACGTGCTTATGCGCAACAAGCAGGCGATGCAGAAGCAGCTCCGGAAGCAAGTGCAGAGCAAACAACGGATACGCCGGATGATAATGTTGTTGATGCAGAGTTTGAAGAAGTAAAAGACGACGATAAGAAATAGTTGTTCGTTCGCTCCATTTTTATGAATGGAAAACGCCTCGCCATGGGAGATGCCGTGTCGGGGCGTTGTTGTATCAATTGTAGGATGGATAATCTGTTTTTTGATACAAAAGGCAATAAAAATAATTTCAATTTTAACAGGGGTTATACCCTGGCAATGTTAGGGTGTGGACTAGAAAATGGCAAAAGAAGATTTTTATAAATTGCTGGGTGTTGAAAAAAATGCAAGTGAAGCAGAGATAAAAAAAAGCTATCGTAAGATGGCGATGAAATATCATCCTGATAGAAATAAAGATAAACCTGAGGCGGCTGAAAAACAATTTAAGCAAATAAAAGAAGCCTACGAAATTTTATCAGACCCGCAAAAACGTTCGGCATACGATCAATTTGGGCATGCCGGTGTTGATAATTCCAGAGGTGGCGGGCCAGGTGGTTTTGGCGGTGCAGAAGGGTTTGGTGATATTTTTGGCGATGTATTCGGAGATATTTTCGGTGGTGCGGGCGGCGGTCGCCAACGTAGCAGCGTACAACGTGGCGCCGATTTACGTTATAACTTGGAATTAACCTTAGAAGAGGCGGTCGGGGGAACTGAAGCTAAAATTAGAGTTCCTATACTAACAGCTTGTGGTGAATGTAGTGGTACAGGTGCGAAGAAAGGCTCGAAGCCTGTTACCTGTACAACCTGTCAAGGGCATGGCCAAGTTAGAATGCAGCAAGGTTTCTTTTCTGTACAACAAACTTGTCCTACTTGTGGGGGAAGCGGTCAGCAAATTAAAGACCCTTGTCGTAAATGTCATGGTCAAGGGCGTGTACAGGAAAATAAAACCTTATCTGTCAAAGTGCCGCAGGGCGTGGATACCGGTGATCGTATTCGTTTAGGCGGTGAAGGAGAAGCTGGGGCAAATGGAGGGCCTGCCGGTGATTTATATGTGCAGGTACAGGTAAAAGAGCATCCTATTTTTTCGCGTGATGGGGCAAATTTATACTGTGAAGTACCGATTAGTTTTCCAGTTGCGTGTTTAGGCGGTGAATTAGAAGTACCTACTTTAAGCGGGAAAGTAAAATTAAAAATCCCTGCGGAAACGCAAACAGGTAAATTATTCAGACTGCGCGGTAAAGGTGTGAAGCCGGTACGCGGTGGTGCAGTAGGTGATTTGATGTGCCGCGTACAAGTTGAAACGCCGGTACGCCTAACTAAAGAGCAAAGAGCTTTGGTTGAAAAATTAAAAGATTCTTTATCGGGCGGTGGCAAACAGCATAGCCCACAAGAGCACTCTTGGGTTGATGGTGTGAAAAGCTTTATTGATAAATTAACCGGGTAATTGAGATGATTAGAGTTGCAGTTGTAGGTGCGCCGGGGCGTATGGGTTTATGTCTGATAAAAGCAGCCGCACTGGCTGAAAAAACGGAATTAACGGTAGCAGTTGCTCGCGCAGGTAGTGCGGCGATTGCTAAGGATGCAGGGGACTTAGCGGGTATTGGTACGTTAGGGGTTCAGGTTGTTGATGATTTGGCCGGTGTGTTGGATCAGTTTGATGTGTTGATTGATTTTACGCGCCCGGATATTTCCATGCAGTATATCGATCTGTGTCGTCGTGCGGGTAAGCAAGTGATTATTGGTACGACGGGGTATAGTGATGCGCAAAAAGCAGAAATCGGCGTAGCGGCTCAGGAAATTGCAATTGTACTTGCGCCTAATATGAGTGTAGGGGTTAATTTATCGCTTAAATTATTGGCCATGACGGCTAAAGTGATGGGGGACTATACCGATATTGAAGTCATCGAAGCACATCACCGGTATAAAGTGGATGCACCTTCGGGAACTGCTTTACGTATGGGCGAAGTGATTGCAGATACCTTAGGGCGTGATTTAAAAGAGTGCGCCATTTATGGACGTGAAGGGGATACGGGCGAGCGTGACCGGAAAACCATTGGTTTTTCAACCATTCGTGCAGGGGATATTGTGGGTGAGCATACCGTGATGTTTGCTGATGAAGGTGAGCGCGTCGAAATCACCCACAAAGCAAGCAGTAGAATGACGTTTGCTAATGGTGCCGTGCGTGCGGCTACTTGGTTGGCTTCCCAGCCTAATGGTTTGTATGATATGCAGGATGTCTTGGGGTTAAAGGCTTTGTAGCGTTATTTTTGTGCTACGCGATCATTTTTAGTCGCGTAGTCTACTGCTTGCCCTGGGGTAGCATTTAAAAAATAGGGATTTAGTACGGTATTTTATCGGTTTGTGTTTGCCATGCTATAAATGGGCTGAGTGCGGTTGCTAATTTAATATGTTGCATATTAATTTGACGTTGTTCAGGCGGGAGCGCAATTTCATCATAAATAAAGCGATCATCAAAACCTACTTTTGCGGCATCGAAGCGGTCACAGGCGAAATAGACTTGCTGGAGGCGTGCCCAATAAATTGCGCCTAAACACATTGGGCAAGGCTCACAACTACTATAAAGTATACAGTCGTTTAATTGAAAGCTGTTTAATGTGGCGCAGGCTTTGCGGATGGCGGTTATTTCAGCATGTGCCGTAGGATCATTGCTTGTGGTGACGATGTTGGTGCAGGCTGCAATAATTTGTTGGTTTTGGCATATGATGGCCGCAAAGGGGCCGCCTGCATTGCTTTGTACATTTTCCTTGGCGAGTGCAATACTTTGTTGTAAAAATTGCTCGTGCATGATGTTATTGCAAGTTTAATGGGTCGTTTGGGTTGATGCCCTCCATAAAAGGCAAGCGTCTATCTTGGTTGGTGATTTGATAGACCTTCCCTAACCAATTGTTAAAGACTGCTTTGGCAGTATCACGCCAGGTATTATCTAAAAACGGGCTGACTTCTTGCTCAGGAAACGGCCGTATGGCTTGTGGATTGGCTAAGTTATTTTGCACATGAGTTTGGTAACGCGTTAAGATTACTTGGGCTTCTGTATTAAAATAATGCTGTGGGAATGGTGGATAGGTATCAATTTCCTGATTGATATAGCGTAAGACTTCGCGTTTATATTCTTTAAGTAAGCTGATATTGTCATATTCAGGGTGGCCTTGAAAAAAAACAATGCGAAAGCCGTCTGGGCTAACGGCAAGGTGTACGCCAGCTTCATCACTGCTTACCAGCGTTTTGACACCGTGTTTTGCCAAGTCTTCTTGAAAGACGGCATTAAAGCGTGAATGAGGGACATCAAAGCGGGTATTAATTTCGGCAATTAAGGGGTGTTTGCGGTCAATGACTTTGTGTGCATAGACCCCCCAGCGTTTTGCCGGTAGTCGTGTGCGCTCAATACCATAGCAAAATTGAATTAATGCATGGGTGGCAAGGCAAGAACAGAGAATAGACGTGACATTTTCTTTTGCCCACTGAAAAACTTCCGACAATGGTTGCCAAAAATCTTCTTCTTGCAAATGTGGGCGGGTAACATTGGCTCCGCTGATAATAAGTGCATCTAAGCCATCTTGTTTGAGTTGCTCAAATGTTTCGTAATATGTGTCAATATGTTCTTGTGCGGCGGCTCCTCTTGGTAAACCTTGAATGGTAAAAGGGTGTACATGAAACTGTGCAATTTGATTGCATGCCCCGACCAGTCGGAAGAACTGACGTTCAGTCGCTTCTAAGGCCGTATCGGGCATAATATTGAGAAAGCCAATATGCAATTCTCGGATATGTTGGTGCGTAGCGCGGTCAGGGTTAAGAATATCTTCACCTTCTTCTTGTAAACGCCGGAAGGTTGGTAATGGCGTATGTGCAACGATGGGCATAGGGCGTTAAGGGGTTTGTTGGTCTATTGCGGTCGCAATCAGTTGAATAAATTCTTCTTCATTGGCGACTTTGGCGACATCATTCGCATCAAGGGTATAGCCATATTGATCTGCTATGGCTTGATAACGGGGTAAGCGTGATTTGAATAGTTTTGGAAAAACCCAGCTAACAAACTCATCTGGGATAATGCTGTCAGTATCACTATAAGCATTTTGGCGCATAAATTCTGTGAGTTGTTCATCTAAAAATGCTTCACGATAATAGAGTGGTTTAGGTGATGTTTTGGCGCGTTGGATAATGGTTTCTTCCAGTTCCGGTGAAATTTTAATATAGATAATAAGCGTATGTTCGCTTAAGACATTTAAAACATCGTTATTATCCAGTTCGCAAACGCTACCACCTGCGTCATTGAGAAAGTGTTTATAACCATAAATGGCTTCAGCTTTATGGATAAAGTTAGGTACATCCAACATGGCCGCCACTTCTGCTTGATGATGCAAGGCTTGTCTGCGTTTGAATTCGGCCAAGGGTAAGCCACCGTGTTTGGGATCGCCGATTTTGCCTAGAAAGCTGGAAACGGGTGTTAAATTATCAACAGTGACATTATTGCTGATATAAATGGAGTCAGACAACAATAAATCCTTTAAAAAAGGTACATCCATGGCTTGTTGTTTGATGTTATCTAAAATAGGCTCGCCTAAATATTTAGTGCCGATACGGTAATCACCCGAATAATGAAACCATTTCTCTTTCGGTAGTTTATTGGCTAGGGTTGTTTTACCGGCACCGGACATGGCCAATAGGGTAATGCTTTTAGAATCCCAATTGAGAAATTCTTGTGAACTCATTTTCATGTAGCGTGTTTCCTAGTCCTGGTAGTCTCGAAGGGGCATGTCATCTAAATCAGGAGTGTGCGTGTCAGGGTCTGAGTAGCCTAAGTCATCGGCACTCATTTGACCATAGGGCGCACTCCAATCTTCGGGGGCTTCAATAAAGTCAATGGTTGAGTTATACCAGCTATCTTGGTCATATTCGCCAATTTCACCATTTAAATATTGCACTTCAATGGTATCATCATTGTCCTCCATGGCAACGACCTTAAAGGTCAGGTTATTTTCAACATCTTTATACCATGAGTCAATGACGGGGTCTGTTATGGTAGTCATAGTGGCGTTCCTCATTAATAGATTATAAGAATTGAGTAAGTATTTATTTTACGATGGCACGAAAAAAACAAAATATCTGGGTGGGGATGCTTTTTAAGTTATTAAAAGTGATTTTACACCACCCATTAGTGGTCAGCTTTTTAGTCATCGTTATAGGGGGATGGTATGCTTATGAAGTACAGATTGCAAGACCTAGACAAGTATTTATGGGCATTCCTCAAAGTCAGTATTGGTATCAACCCTTTACCTGGGTGAGGGTGTTCAGAAATGCACACTTTATGTTGGGGTACTCTGATTTGCGCGGCAATCCTTTGTGGGTTAGTTATCAAGTTAAGTCGGTTGCTAAGCAGGCAGAGAGTTATCAGAGGCCACGAAATTATAGTGTTGATTGGCGGGCTATTAACCAAGTAAAGCAGGGAGATTATACGGGCAGTGGCTATGATAGAGGGCATCTGGCACCTAATTATGCCATATCCAGATTATATGGTAAGCAGGCACAGCTCAATACTTTCTTGATGAGTAATATTGTGCCGCAAAAACCAAATTTAAATCGCAGGGTATGGCAACGATTGGAAGAAATGGAGATTAAATATTTTACACAACTGGGCGATGCATTATGGGTCTTAACCGGACCGGTCTTTACGGGGCGCACTGAGCGTTTGCCTGCGGCTTTTAATGTAGAAATACCGGATGCATTTTATAAAATTTATGCTTTACCCTGTGCGACAGATGCCCTAAGGGTAATCGCTTTTTTAATACCACAGCAGGTAACAGGTAATGAAGTGCTGACAGATTATGTTACCAGCGTGGATAGGATTGAAAAATTAACGGGGTTAGATTTTTTTGCTGACTTAAATGATAGTATTGAAGAGAGGCTTGAGGCTAATATTGATATAGAGCCTTGGCGATTACGACAAGTGACTCTAAACAATAGGTATTGAGAGTGATACTTGCCGCTTTAGAATTAGATAGGTTTTAGAGCTTTATAATAGAGGTAAAATAATGGAAAGTTCGATCTGGGAAAATTTATTTTTAGGTGTTGCAGCTTTAGGGATTATTGTTTGGATGGGGCCGGGGATTAAGGCTTCGTTGGCGCGTAGCAAAGAAGCGCCTACCGATTGGATGGGAGCCTTAATGCCAATTGCAGGGGTGGTTTTATTTGTAATTTTTTTAATCATGATGGTTTGATATGACAGAGTTTTTAGAAGACGAATTTGAGGAAGATACTTGGGCAATTAGGCCTAATAAGTCACAGCTTAAGCGCGATATTGCTGTTATTCATAAAATGTGCGAGGAGATTGTTGCTTTGGCACCTGCGCAGATAGAGCGATTAGGTTTACCTGGTGATATGGTTGTTGCGATATTAGAGGCGGCTAAAATGCCGTTGAAAAGTGCCCGCAAACGACAAATGAAATTTATTACCGGCAAAATGCGTAAGTTAGATATAGAGCCTATAGAGCTTGCTTTAGCTAAAATTCAGGCAAAAAGTGCCCATGCTGCCCGTGAACTACATCAATTAGAGCGTTGGCGTGAGCGTTTATTAACAGATGATAAGCAAGCATTAACCGAATTTCTTAGTCAGTATCCAAATGCGGATATGCAACAATTACGGCAGTTGATTCGTAATGCTAAAAAGGAGCTAGCCGCTGAAAAGCCGCCGAAGTCTGCTCGGCAATTATTTCGGTATTTAAGAGAGTTGTTAGAAGCATCGCAAAATAGTTTTGCAGAGTAAGTTAGCATCCCTAAGTTTAGCTTGGCGAGTATAAGTTAAGCTGTTTTTGTAATTGTTTGTTTTTAAAGGAATGTAATAGAGTATGGTGCTAAAGAAATTCGTCGGTATTTTGCTTTTTATCGTTGGTTTGTTGTTTTTTTTGCAGGCAGAAGCACAAGCACCTGCGGATGAGCAAAAATATACCGCTATTGCTAATATTTTTCAAAAGGTTGCTGAGGTCAATCAGGAAATTTTATTGAATGAGGATGAGACCCAATTAAGGAGTTTGCTGGAAGAAAAAAATAGCCTATTTGCTAATTTATTATTAGTCATTCGAGGTTCATATATTGATTATGATGTGAATAATTTACATAACGAAGAGTTACAAATATTAACTTCAAAAATCAGCATTAATCGTACGCGTGGTAATACCGCTGCTGTGTTGCGAGACCAATATAAAGTTGATGACTATTTGCTGAGGCGTGAAATTGGTCGTTTCATCGTTTTTTTGGTGGAATCGAGTCGTAATTTTAAATCGGCTCAACTGATGATTGATGAAGTTAAAAAACGTATTAAAAAGCTAAAGCAGAAGCGCGCCGCTATTCCTAAACCATTAAAGGGTGAAAAAACCATTTATATAGATGGGCGAAAAAATTACGAGCAACTCATAAGGTTATATGATACTTATATGGATTTTTTGGAGTATGTTCTACATAACCCAACTAAAATTGTATCGACCAGTTTTTTACAAAAAATATCTTTAATTTCCGCTATTTCCTTTTTTAATAATATGGAGATATTTAAAGGCATTAACTACGCTATTGCGCCTTTACGTATTGATATGGGAGGGATTATTGTTTCTCTCTGTATTATTTTGTTGAATGTGATTGCATTTCCCTTAATTTCTAAAGGCAGTAATCATTTAGTTGAGCGTTTTATTCTTGATGATGGCAAAGTTGAGAATATGGAGATTGTGTTTGTTAGTCTGCACAAGCCTATTTTGTGTTTAGTACTCTTTTTTGGTATCGACTTGGCAATGAATGCCTTGCTATATAAGACTGAATATAAAGCCTCTATTGATAATTTTATCTATATTATTTATAGCGGCTTGTATGTTTATCTCTTATTTAATTTAGTCGATAGTATTATTACAGCACAATTTTATATGGCTGATAAGCGTCGTAGAGTCTATAACAAAGAGCTTATTTTGTTACTAGGCAAGACCTTCAAAGGCTTGGTGGTGTTATTGGCGTTGACCTTTATCCTGAGTCATTATGGGATTAATATTACTGCCATTGTTTCTACCTTAGGGATTGGTGGCTTAGCTTTTGCCATGGCGGCTAAAGATAGCTTGTCTAACTTCTTCGGCGGCCTGAATATAATGATTGACCGCATATTCAAAATGGGAGATTGGATTAAGATTGATAATGTTGAAGGGACTGTGGTCGAAATCGGTTTACGTAGCACAACCATTAGAACCTTTGATAATGCCTTAATCACCATGCCTAACTCTTTAGTCTCAACTGCCAGTGTTTTAAACTGGAATCGGCGTTCGGTAGGGCGGCGTATTAAAATGTATATCGGCGTAACCTACGAAAGTAATATGGATGATATTCGTCAGGCTCTAGACGATATTAAGCAAATGTTAGCAGAGCACCCCGGCATTGCCAGCTCTAAAGAAAGTCATATTTCTAGGCAAGCCAAAAACCGGTTTTTATCGCATGAAGATGCACATGGTATTAAATCAACGCAGTTGGTATTTTTAGATCGTTACAATGAATTTTCAATTGATATTTTAGTGTATTGTTTTTCTAAAACAGTCGTTTGGTCGCAGTGGTTGGAAGTAAAGCAAGATGTATTGTTTAAAATTGCTGAAATCTTAGAGAAAAATAATCTATCTTTCGCCTACCCAACGCATGTGCAGATTAACCGCGATGAAGAGGATATGGGAGCAGATTTTGGTGGGATATTAAGTGAGTAAAATAACGGGGCTAATATTTTGTTCTGTAAAAGGTATGGGGAGAATTTCCTGATTTACAAATAGTGTTGCTGGCAGGGGGGCTGAGGGATTATAAGTATTTTTAATATATTATTGAATTCTCATTCCCCTAAGGTAAGTGATAAGGTAGTGGTCGTTTAATAATGATAACGGGATTGGATAATAATTGCTTTCTCAGTCACGCTGTAAACCAAGCGGTGTTCACGATTTATGCGCCTAGAGAAATAACCCGACCAATTATTGTTTGAGCGGCTCTGGATCACCTAAGCCCGAATAGGGTTGTCGCTCGATGT